>Ga0310822_100754_pt1 | contig 14258 bp, 11 predicted proteins | sample P4_ome_2_FD_201313 | JGI IMG/M metagenome (GOLD analysis project Ga0310822, IMG submission 201313) | Sorghum-adapted microbial communities from Joint BioEnergy Institute, Emeryville, California, United States - P4_Day56_Rep2 | ecosystem: Engineered > Bioreactor > SSF (Solid state fermentation) >... | reverse complement strand
CCGTATGCTCCATTTTCCATTCGTCAAGGCCGGGGCAGATTGCCTTCACCAAAGCGGTATGGCCCGGGCGGCCCCCGCGATAAATTGGATGTGGACAATAAAGACCCGCCGCAGCAAACGTCAAGGCAATAAAAAAAGCGCGTTACCCAAGTAACGGCTTAAGTTTTTTGCGGATAGGCGCAGCGAGATGTCCCGGGTCGGGCGGACGATACCGCAGCTGCTCCAGGGAATCGGTTTGCGGAAAGCTTTTGAAGGCTTCCATCCCGTTCGGGCCGCTCATTTTTCATCCACTGCCAAGGCGGTCTTCCCTTGCTGCCGGCTATTTCTTTTCCGGCCCTAGTGTAGAAATTTGCCAAGTCACTCCGAATTTGTCGGTAACCTGTCCATAGGACGGACTCCAGAATGTTTCCTGGAGGGGCATATTTACCCGGCCGCCTTGCTGCAGCTTCCCGAAAATTTCACTGGCTTTTTCCGCGCTGCTGACAGTTACCGCTATCGTTACCTGCGATCCGATCTGGTAAGGCTGCCCCGGAAACGTATCGGAGAGCATGAGATCCGCGCCGCCGACCTTCATATGCGCATTCATCACCCGATGTTTCGCTTCGGCGGGTATCGGGAATTCGGGATCGTCGGGCATGTCCCCGAAGGTCTTGACTTCAAGAACCTCCGCATCCAATGCTTCCTTGTAAAACTTTATAGCCTCCTGCCCATTGCCGTTCGTAACCAGGTAAGGGTGAAGATTGATAATCACGCGCGACACCTCTTTCTTATTTCCTATGTTATTTTTCGGATGGATTCGAACGCCTGTTCGTAATATACGAACAGTTTAGCGCATTTTTCGTACCCGTGCAAGGTTCTTGTGCCTCAAGACACAACATTGCATGGCTTTCCGGCAAGAAACGAACGGATGTTCTCCGCGGCGATGCCCATCAAACGGCTTCTTGCTTCCCGGGTGGCCCAGCCGATATGCGGAGTAATGACGCAGTTGCGCGCCGCAAGCAGGGGGTTCGCCGGAACAGGCGGCTCCGCCGACAGCACGTCCAGCCCGGCTCCGGCCAGCCGGCCCGCGTTCAGGGCGTCGGCCAGGTCCTGTTCGACGATAAGTCCGCCGCGCGCGGTATTGATCAATACCGCCGACGGCTTCATCCGGGCAAGGGCTGCGGCGTTGATCAGGCCGACGGTCTCCGGCGTCTGCGGGCAGTGCAGCGAGAGCACGTCGGCCTGCGCCAGCACTTCCTCCAGCGGCAGGTATTCCGCGCCGTCGCCGTGGCGCCTGCCCCGGTCGACGGTAACAACCCGCATACCGAACGCCCGGGCAATGCGCGACACCTGCCGGCCGATGCTGCCGTAGCCGATTATGCCCATCACCTTGCCGCTGAGCTCGGAGAGCGGGGTAACTGTGAAGCTGAAATCCGCGCTGCGCACCCATTCTCCGTTATGTACGGCGGCATTGTGCGCCGAGATGCCGTTCAGGAGCTCAAGCAACAGGGCGAAGACAAGCTGGGCGACCGAATCCGTGCTGTACCCCGGAATATTCGTCACTGTAATGCCGCGCTCCCGGGCGCAGGCCGTATCGATGATATTATACCCCGTGGCCAGCACGCCGATATATTTCAGCTTCGGCAGCTCGCGCAGCACCTCCGCCGGCAGCGGCGTTTTGTTGGTAAGGACAAGATCGGCCTTCTCCGCCCGTTCGCGCACCTGCTCCGGGGCCGTGCGGTCGTACACGGCGAGATTTCCGAACGCTTCGATCGCTTCCCAGCCAAGATCGCCGGGATTCAAGGCATAGCCGTCGAGTATGACGATATCCATGAGAAAAATACGCTCCTTTGCGGTTGCGATTCTTTTCCCAATTGTAGCAAATCCCCGTGCCGAATGGAATGCGCAAGGGGCATGGCGGAGGGAAAGGCAACCTCCGCCGGTTTGTCCTCGAAGCGGAGGCTTCCGGACCGTTTCATCGCGGAAAAAACCATCGTCCCGCCGCTTCGCCTCAAGCCAGCGCCGCGGCCAGCATGGCCCGGTTCCGCAGTATCCAGGCGGCAGCCCTTGCCCGCCAGGCGAGCCCCCATTGCGGGCCCACACTCCCCTGGCTGATCTCGGCGTCAATCGCCTCCTGAGCGGTTTCGCACACGGCCACCTCGAGGATCAGCTCCGGCAGGGCGCTCCGTTCTTCGGCGCTGGCCCCGTAGGCGTCGACAAGCACCCGGAGCTGGCGTGCGCGAGCCTCGAGCGGCGGCAGGCCGACCCGGCCCGCCACATCATCGTCATGCAGCTGCGGGAACAGCCAGCATACACGGGCCAGTTCGACCAGCGGATCGACCGGGCCGGCGAACTCCCAGTCGATCAAAGCGATGGGCAGGCCGTTGCGCGTTACGACATTCCAGGGGGCGACATCGCCGTGGCTGATTAACCGCCTGGGCCCCCCCAACCCGCGCAAAAACCACGGCTTCCAGACTTGGCCTGCCGGAGGGACAAACCCGGCCGAGGCCTCATGCAGCCCGCGGAGCATCCGCCCGACCGCGGCCAGGCCTTCGTCGCTCCACGGGCCCGGATGGACAAACTCTCCTTCTACGAATTCCAGCTTCTCGCGGCCATCGGCATCCCTTCCCGCGCCCAATACCCGCGGAGCGGCACAGAAGCCTGCCTGCCGCAAATGGCGGAGCAGCGCGTGCACGTTGGGCGTCCAGGGTCCCGACGGCCGCAGCACCTCGTTCCCCCGTCGGGTGACCGATTTTTCCTCCGACAGCACAAGCTCTTCCCGATTTTCCTCTTCATTGCAGTTCATGGGAATCAGCCTCCCCCGTTTTTGGATAATCCTAGCATACCCGATTTTTCCCCGGGAGGGAAAGAATGAAACCAATCCGCCGCAGAGTGATCCCGCCCTTCGGACAGGGACACAAAATCGGACGGGATGGTCTTCTGTACAAGCGATTCCACCGAAATCCCATATCTTATGATTGCAGTACAGTTCAAACCGAGAGGAGTTTTCGACGATGGGATTGTATGGTGGATCTTGTGCAGGGATTGGCTACGGATTCACGACGGTCGGAGTCATTCTGGTGCTCTTCATTCTGCTGGTAATTGTCAGCATGGCCTGGGGAATCTGATTTCCCGCTGAACTACCGCTCCTTTTTTGACCCGGTGCCGGACACCGGGTCTTTTTTCTGTGCTCTGCCAAAGCCCGCAGTTTCCGCGCCGGCGAAGGCCGCAGTCGGCCGGCCCGTTCGCGGAGGCGGGCCGGCCGGCAGCGTTTACGACGGGTTTGCGGCGGCAAGCGTCCCGGGGCCGCGGCAGAATCCGCCGCCGCTCCCTACAGCCAATCGGGAGACCGCCCCCTGTCGCCGGCCCATAGAAAATCGGCGAGACGGCCGAAATCGATGGCGGCTTTTCCCAGTTCGGAAGCGATCTTCTCCGTCAGCAGTATGGATGAGAGCCCCCCCGATACCAGGGCAATCTCAAACCTCTGTCCGGCCAGCACTTGAAGGAGCCGTTCCCCGCTCTCTCCCTCGGGAATATCGATCACCCGGACGGGATCAAGCCCGATAGACATAAAGACTTTGGCCAGCAGTCCGGCTCCGCTTCCCGTAAGCAGCACCCTTCTTCCCCGCAGCAGCGCGTGCATGAGCCTTTCGCGGTACATGGAATGATGGATATAAGAATGGGTCAGCTGCAGTTTCCGGTAATCGATTCCATATTGTTCGAGAACAGACAGGGCGCGCGGCAGAAAACGGGGGTGGCGGGTGACGGGAATCCCGACGATGGACGCTTTCCGGACCGCCTCCGCCAGCCGCCTGCCGCGACCGGGAACGGTTCCGTCCGATTGCGGAAGGGCTTCCGTCCCGGCTTCCTGTTCCATCGCGGATAACGCCGCTTCGCCCAGTCGAATAACCGAGATCGGCCGTCCCTGCTCCAGCGCTTCCCTGATCCGCCTGGCGGTTTCGAATGCGGTCATCAGACGGCGCGCGGCCGGAGCATGGAATGTTAGCCCGGCGGCGATAATCTCATGAATGGACACATCGGGCAGCATGACATCCTCGGGCAGCAGCCGGTCGACAATGCCGTCGCCGCCGGCGTAAAAACCGTGGTCGAAGCCCTCGTCATAACCCTGCCCGCGGGCCGGCAATGCGGCTTTCCATCCGTCCCGGTACCCCCGGCGGTAACCCGCCGTGTAGGGCTGTCCCGTTCCGGCGCGTGCGCAGTCCGCTTCCCGCCCTGTCAACAGAACCCGAACGCAACGCCGAATCCGGAACCGTTCCCGGCCCGATCCGGCCTTCCGCTTCCCCGGGGCTCTTCTCCGCCGCATGCTTCCACGTCCTTTCGCTTCTCGTATCCGATGTTTTTCCAGTATATGCCCTGCTCAGGGAGAGGTATGGACGGATTTCCCGGGGGTGCCGGCGGCGGGGTTGTATCCAAAATTTTTTGCCGAAACAGGGAAAATTTCTCGCATTCGGGCGGGCTGCTACATAGAATGCAGTAACGTTACCAATTCTTTACACGGAGGGCGAAGATGAATCGCTCCTATATGAACCGGATTGTCTCCGGATACGGCTTGCGGACGCGGAAAATTGATCCCTGCCACTCCCTGTATAAACAGGCGGCGGCTTACCGGATCAAGACCCGGAACGGAGATTACCTGGTCAAACCCTTCCACGGCACGGCCCGCCGGCTAAAACGGATCGTCCGCAGCATGCGGCGGCTGAAGAAGGCCGGATTTTCCCACATTCCGGCCTGGAAAAAAAACCGCAAAGGCGCATACTGGGTGAAAGCCGGGAACAGGTTCTATTACTTGACCGAATGGGTGGACGGAACGACCCTGCCCATGGAAGCGCCCGCCTTTCAAGCTTTGGGGCGCGCGCTGGGCCGTCTGCACCGGGTAAAGGCCGGTTCTTCCCGTATCAATTCCCTGGCCGGGCTCAAAAAACAGTCCGACGCCTTCCGTCGGCATCTGGCGGACCTCCGCAAACAGGGAACGGAAGACGGGAAGTGGTTCGCGGAAAAGGGAGACCAGTGCCTTTCCCTGTCGCGGCAGTCCTGGAAGGATCTCCGCCTTTCCCGCGCGGCCCGGATTCTGCGCAAGGAACAAAAGCGCCCCTCGCTGATTCACGGGGATGTGACTCTTCCCAATCTGCTGATGAAGGGGAAGCGGCTCTATTTGATCGACTGGGAACGGGTCCGCCCGGGAAATTCCTATCTTGAACTGGCCAAGGCGCTGGCCAATACTACCGGCTTCTCTACCCCGCTGATGGAAGCTCTGCTAGAGGGCTATACCTCCAAACGGTCCTTAAGCCGGCCCGAACGGCACATTGTTGCCGCCCTGTTCCGCTTTCCCCGCGAAGCCTGGTACGCGGCGAAGGAAACCGCAGCCGGCCGGCCCTCCCATCTGCTGGAGATTGTCCGTTCGAGTTGGGACCGGCGGCTGGCGGCCATTTCCTGGATCGATGCCTGGGCCGGACGGAAATGAACGATCGTTTACCCAAGAGGCGTGAGAGCGCAGGGAAGGAGGTGCCGTTATGTCATTGCGGACACAGGCGGAGAAGGAATACGCCATGTCCTTCTCCCGCCCGGTCGGCCAAAAGGATGTTTTCCTGCTTCAGGCCGGCAGCGGGCAGTATTGCCTGAAAAGCTACCAAATTCCGGAGGAGGAAATGCGGTTTCTGGCCTCCGTATTCGAAAGGCTGCGGGAGTCGGGCTTCCAGCAGGCGCCCGTCGCCACGCGAACCGTTTCGGGGGAGGTTTTCTTCCTGTACAAAGGCTCCCGGTACATGCTGACCCCCTGGATTGCGGGCCGCGCCCCGGACTTTTCGCGCGGGCGTGAGCTCAAGAAGGCGCTGCGGACGCTGGCCCGCTTTCACCTGCATGCCCGGGGGCTTCCCCCGGAGCAGGTTCCCGCATCCCGGATTCGCGTCGGGGAAATCCGGAAAAACCTGACCGACTACCCGGCCGCGCTGCAACGGCGCAAACGGCTGACGCCTCTAATGGAGCTTTGCCGGGAGGCGGAAGCGGCGGCGGCACACCCCGACTTCCAAAACTCCCTTGACAAGGAGCTTCAGGCCGGCGCATTTATTCACGGGGACTACAATTATCCAAACCTGGTCCTGGACCCTTCGCGCAAGCTGCATCTGATCGATTTTGAAAATTGCTCACTTCAATCGCGCATGGAGGACTTGTCCCACATCCTTCACCGCAATGCCCCGTTTCAGGCGTCCCGCATGCTGAAGCTGGTGGAAAGCTATGACCGGATCCGGCCGCTTGATGCGGGAGACCGGCGGGTGCTGTATGTGCTCCTGCTCCTGCCCTATCCGGCTATCCGTGCCATGCGCCAAAAAAAGAAAAAATCCTTCCCCAATCCTCCGGATTGGAAAAAGCTTTCCCGTTACTTGAAGGATTTGTCGTCCCTGATTGATTAATTTCATGGAAAACCCGGCGGACGGGCGGATTTCAGCCCGAAACCGCCGGGTTGTTCAGTTCCCGGCCGCTTCATCCCCGGATCAGGTCCTTCCGGCGTACCCCGTCCGGAAAGAAGATCCGGTCCCCGTATGCCGCCTGCAGCCAGCGTAAAGCCTCCACATGGTCACCCAGGATCATTTCGCCGACACGGTTGGCCTTCCTGCGGTTATACCAGCGCTTGCGGTTTTTCTGCAGCACATCGACACCCTTGACCAGTTGGAATCTCATTCCCTTCACGGCGGCGATCGCCTGCGCCTTCGGGGGAACGGCCAGCGCTTCCGGGCCGATGGCTTCGGCTGCCGACCGCCGGATGGCGTGGGGAACGGCGGTCAACGAAGCGTATTTGAATCCCGGCATTTTGAGCAGCTTGTTCAGCAGGCGCTTGGCCATGCAGACATAGTCTATTTTCCGCGATTGGGCGAGAAACGGATTGATGTCGTTCAAGGCCACGTCGGCCCCTCTCCGGCAGGCTTTCACGAACCGCCTCATCGGTTCGGGATCAAGCACCATATCCCCGTCCAGAAACAGCAGGATGTCCCCTTTCGCGGCCCGGGCGCCGATGGCCCTCCCGACATCGTGGCCAAGCGGTTCGGGAAAGGACAGGCAGACCGCACCATGCTTGCGGGCAATCCTGGCCGTACGGTCGGTGGAGCCGTTCTCCACCACGATAATTTCCAGCGGACGCAGCTTTTTCACGTTTTTCAGAAGGAGACCGATGGTGCGCTCTTCATTGCGTGCGCTGATGATCACCGAAAGCGAATCCTTCTTCGGCTTTTCCAGATGGGTTTCCTCCGCCTTTTGCTGTTCCGTCCCCTCTGCGGCGGGGCGGCCTTCCCGGAGTTCCTCCGAAGGCTGACGGCCTTCCGCCGGGGAGGATGCGGCGGCAGCCTGCCCGGCAAGAACCCCCCGCTTCCGCATAAAATCCGTACAGCCGCCGCGTTCCCCTCTCATGCCGGCAAGATAGGCAATCGCCTCCGCATGATCGCTGAGGATCAGGTGTTCCACATCACGTCTTGCTTTCTTGGTCCGCACGGGATTGGATTTCGCCACATTGACCAATGCGGGCCGGGATATTTTCATTCCGAGCAAAATTGCCCGCGCCTGGGCAATCGGGGGAACCGCCAGATTCTCGAAGCCGATCGCTTCCGCGGCCCGGCGGCTCATCGCGTGGGGAACGGCGGTAAGCGAGCTGCCCTTCAGCCGGCTTTGCCCAAGCAGGCGATTGAGCAGCCGTTTCGCCTCCGAAGTAGGGTGCATGGACGTTCTGGATACATGACCCGAATATCCGTTCAACGCCAGATCGTAGCCTTTCTTGATCGATACGTAAAACGCGCGAAGCAGCCGGGAAGGAATGGCGAAATCTCCGTCCAGAAACAGCAAAATGTCTCCCTTGGCTTTCCGGGCGCCTGCCGCCCGGCCCACATCATGGCCAAGCGGTTCCGCGAACTCGATCACCTCTGCTCCGGCGCGTTTTGCCACCTCAGCTGTACGGTCGGTGCATCCGTTGCAGACGACGATGATTTCGGTCCGGCGGGTAATCTGTTTGGCTTCTTCGATGACCCGACCGATCGTGCGGGCCTCATTCTTGGCGGGAATGATGACGGATAATACGGGAAGTCTTGATGCCGTACGGGTACGTACTTTGCTCATCAACATCTCTCCCCTTCGCTGCCTGGAAATAACAGATCCATGATGGATTTATCATATTTTATACAGACTGCGGCATTTGTTGATAAAAATAGACAGGCGCGTATCGCGCCTGTCCTGTTCCCGCCGCCCGATTCCGCAGGCCGGCCGTTCCCGGGGTTCACCCCCTGCGGGAATTCATTTTTTTCACCGGGCGTGCCTGGGACGCTTGCGCCGGCGCTTGGGTTGACGTTTGTTCCGGAGTTTGCGATGAATCCGGTACCGTTGCTTCTGCAGATGCTTGTTCTGGGGGTTGCGCCGAATCCGCTACCCATGCCAGTGCAGCCGTTTGTTCCGGTGTCCGTACCGGTGACGGTGCCGACACCGGCTCCTTCCCGGCTTCTCCCTGAATCCTCGGGGCTTCCGCCAGCTCTGCGGCCTCCGCCGCCTCGCCGATAGCGATCCAGCTGACGCACCCTTCCGCTCTCGGCTTTTTCCTTGAACGAACTACCGTAATGACCGCGGATTGCGGCTGCAGTTCCTTCCATACGGCATGGCAGGCCGGGTGATTGGTCATCGCCACAAGGGAGTAACCGTCCGCAAACGCCCCTTCCCAGCTGATGCGAATCTCGCAGGTCAAGGCTTCATCCGAAAATTCGAAGGCTGCCATGCCGTACTGCTGGCGTACGTTCTTCCGTCCGTTCGGGGCCTGCACCGGCTGAACCGCCAGCTTGTCGGCGGTTACGGCCCCCGCGGCCAGCTTGTCGGCGGTTACGGCCCCTGCGGCCAGCTTGTCGGCAATGACCGCTTCGTTCTGAATCATGCCGGTTACAATAATGTTGTTGCGCAAATGCTCGGCGCCGATAATCTGGTCTTTCAAATGGAACGAATCTATGCTCCCTTCCGCCAGATGTTCCGCGCGGACGGCCCCCGCCGCCAGCTTGCCGGCGGATACCGCCCCGTCCAGCAGCTGGCTTTCGCCTACGCTGCCCTGCTGCAGATGAAGCCGGCCGACACTGTTTTCGGACAGATGATCCGCTGTCACCGCCCCCGGCTGAAGGTGCCGGCTCCCCACGCTGTCTGCGGCCAGATGTTGCTCGCCGACAGCTTCCGGCAGCAGATTTGACGTTCCGACAGCCCCGTCCGCCAGCTTGCCGTGCGTGACCGCCGCTGGAGCCAGCTTGTCGGAGGTGATGATTTCGTCGCGCAGCATGGCCGTCGTGACTGTATTGTTGCGGATATGCTCGGCGCCGATGGCGTGAGCCTGGATATGGACCGGACGAACCGCTCCTTCGGCCAGATGCTCATGACTTACCGCCCCGGGGATCAGCTTGGCGGAATTGATGGTTCCGTCCGCCAGATGCTCCCGCGTCACCGAACGGATAGCGAGCTGCTCCGTCCCTACGCTTCCCGCGGACAAATGCTCCGGCAGGATGAGGCCCGGGGCGAGATGTCCGGACTGAACAGCCTGCGGCGCAAGGTGCGCCGGACCTACGCTTTCCGGCTGGAGCTGTTCGCCGCCGACAGCATGCCGGGCCAGCTTCTCGCAGATTACGCTGCCCTCGGCCAGCTTGTCGGAGGTGACGGCTCCCTCCTGCAGCATGGCAGAGGCGATCGCATTGTCGCGGATATGCTCGGCGCCGACCGATCCGTCGGCCAAATGTACCGACATGACCGCCCCTGCCGTCAAATGCTCGGACCGGACCGATGCCCGGGCCAGCTTGTCGTCGGTGATGCTGTTGTCCGCAAGGTGGCGTCCGGTCACCGACCCGGAGGCCAAATGCCCCGATCCGACGCTGTCCGGGGACAAATGCGCAGCGGTAACGGAGGTTTGCGCCAGCTGCCCGCCGGTTACGGAGCCGGGGGCCAGATGGAAAGTCTGCACCGCGCCCGGGCGGATATGCCCGCCGCCGATGCTTTGCTCCGCCAGTTTATCGCCGGTAACCCCTCCGTCGGCGATCTTGTCGCCGGTAACCGAACCGCTTTGCAGGGCGGCGGCGCCGACGGATTCCGGCTGCAGGTGTTCCGGTCCGACCGCCCCCTCGGCAAGCTGACGTCCGCCTACGGTCCGGTCTGCCATATGCTCCCTGCGGACTGCGGCGGGCCCCAGCTTCTCCGACGTAATGCTGCCGTCCGCCAGATGATCGGTCCTTACCGTCTGCAGCTGCAGCTTGTAGCCGTCCACGCTTCCGTCAGCCAGCTTCTCTGCGGTAACCGCTCCGTTTCCAAGCTGCGGCGTCCCGACGCTTTCCGGAGCCAGATTGGCATTTTGCACCGCATGCTTCTGCAACTGCTCCGGCCCCACGGCTCCCGGCGCCAGGTGCCTGGATTGCAGCGTCTGCTCGGCGATCTTGTCGCCGGTAACCGAACCGGCCGCGATATGCCCGCCGGCGACCGCCCCCGGGGCGATCTGGATGGAGGTTACGCTATTCTCCGCCAGCTTGGCGGCCGTTACGGAACGGTTGGCCAGCTTGTTTGTCGAAATCGATTCCTCGGCCAGCTTTGACGTGGTAACCGCATGCTCATGAAGGTGCTGGGTCTGCACGGCACCTTCGGCAAGGTGGGCGGAATGGACGGATTCCCCCTTCAACTGCTCCGGCCCGACCGATTCTTTGGCCAGCTTCTCCTGCGTTACGGTCCCGTCCGCCAATTTCTCCGCCGTGACGGCCGCTTTCTGCAGCATGGTCCTGGTGACGGCTTCCTTCCGGATATGCTCCGGTCCGACCGATTCCTTGGCCAGGTGCTGCGACTGCACGGATTGGGCGAACAGATGCTCCGACCGCACAGACTCCTTGCCCAGCTGCTCGCTCTGCACGGCACCCGGAGCCAGCTTGGAAGAGGTAACCGCGAAATCGCCCAGCTTCACGGTCGTCACCGATTGATTGGCCAGCTTGTCGGCGGCGACCGATTCGGCGGCAAGCTTGGAGGATGTCACCACATGATCGGCCAAATGATGGGAGACCACCGAATTTTGGGCCAAAATCTCGCGGTTCACCGAAGCTTTTTGCAAATGCCGCGTACCCACGGAGTCCGGGGCCAGCTTCTCTGCCGAGACCGCTTCATCGGCAAGCCGGTCGGTTGTGATGGAACCGGGAGCGATGTGCCCGGTCTGCACCGCTTCACAGCCGATTTTATCGGAAGAGACCGACTGGGGAGCCAGCTTCTCTTCCGTAATGGAATTTTCCGCCAGATGTATGTTCGATACGGATTCCGGAGCCAGCTTTCCGGATGTCACGGCCCCTTCCCCGAGATGACGCGTCTGGACCGACTCCTCGCTCAGATGCCGCGGCTGCACAACGTCGTCGGCCAAATGGACGGCCTGCACCGACTGGCGGTCCAGCTTCTCCGAGGTGACCGCTCCCGCGGCAAGGTGCTTCTCCAGTACCGCTTCCGGGGCCAGATGTTCGGATTTCACGCCGGTCCATTCCAGGTGCGCCGATTGGACGGCTTGCTCCGCGATGTGCCGCGCAAGGACGGAGCCCTCCTCCAGGTGAGCGGAGCCGATGGAGCTTGGCGCGATTTTATCCCCGGTTACCGCACCCGGACGGATTTTATCCCCGGTCACCGCGCCGTCAGCCAGTTTGGCGGTGTTGACGCTGTGGTTGGCAAGAATATGCTCGTCAACCGCCCCCATCTTGATTTTCGAACGGTCAACGGCCTGATCCTGGATCAGCTGCCCTGTAATCAGAAAGTCGCTCAAATGCTTGCTCTGAATGGAACCTTCCTTGAATTTGGAGGAATCGATCGTTCCGTCGGCCAGCTTCTCCGAAGTGATGCTGTTGTCCGCCAGCTTGCTGGCATTGATGGACCGGTCCCTGATTTTTTCCCCGGTCACGGCACCTGAGACAAGATGGTGTTCATCGACGGCCCCGGGAGCCAGCTTCGCGCCCGTTATGCTCGCTTCCGCCAGGTGGCGGCTGTCTACCGCATGATCCGCCAGCGCCCGGGGACCGACGCTCCCCGGCTCCAGCTTGGCGGAGGAAACGGAGCAATCCGCAATTTTTTCTCCCGTGACGGCCCCGTCGACGATATCATCCGTATAGACGACAGGTTCGTAGGGCTTCGTCTTTCTCCCGAACAAGGGAAGCGCCGGGCTTTCCTGCGGGATATCCGGCTCACCGGAAGACTCCGGTTTTGCGGACGCGTTCTCCGTTGCGGTCACATCCTCCCGCCCGGAATCCTCCTGCGCAGTAACGGCGGCCCCTTCTGCCGTCTCTTCCTGCGGCTCATCGATTTTGATCACAAATTCCGATTCCGTTTCCGGATCCGCCGTGATCGCCGAATTGACCTTCGCCCGCTCCGGCGGTGCAGCCGCTGAAATTTTCTCTTTTCGCGTTCCGGTTTTCCCGGACTCGTCGGTCCATTTCAGTTCATGGAACGTCGCGTCGTAAACGATGCCGCCGTCCCTTTTCCGGCTGCCCGTATGGGGACGAAGACGCTGCTTCTTTTTCATACCTATCTCCTCTCTCACTGATGGATATAGGTAACATATGCTTCGGTATGGGCAAAGGTCCTTCATCCCCGCATAATGTGCATATACCCAGCCCAGAAAAAAAGAAGCCCATATCCATGGACTTCTTCGGCTTGCGGCGCACCCCCGCTTTGATCAACCTTCCCCGATGGGGGACGGAACGTCGGCAAGGCTCATCATTCCGGCTCGTACCCGTTGACGACAAGATCCAGGGCGCCGGTCCGGGGATGGATGATCAACCCGTGAACAGCGGTTCCCGGCGGCAGCAGCGGGTGGTTTTTAATAATCCCCACGCTCTTTTTCACGCTTTCACTGACGTTATCGAAACCGACCAGCCAGCGTTCCAGCTCGATGCCGGAATGAACCAGCGTGTCGAACACTTCCTGTTGAATTCCGGCCTGACGCATTTTATCTATCACGCTTTGCGCGTTGAGACCGGTCATTCCGCATCCGTGGTGGCCGATGACAAAAACTTCTTCCGCATTGAGTTCATAAAGAGCCACCAGAATGCTGCGCATAATGTTGCCAAAAGGCATGGTAACGATGGCCCCGGCGTTTTTGATCAGCTTGACGTCCCCGTTTTTCAGATTCATCGCCTTCGGCAGCAGCTCGACCAGCCGGGTATCCATGCAGCTGACAACGACAATCTTTTTGTTCGGAAACTTGTCGGTCACGTATGGTTCGTATTCTTTGTTCTCCACAAATTTTCGATTAAATTCAAGGATGTCCGCCAATTTTGACATCGTTTCGCCCTCCGTCTGACGTTCCGTTATCCTGTCTATTTTCCCCTATCAGCCGGAAAAAGACAACCCCGCTGAACGGCGGCGGCGCGGGCTCCGGCCGCATGAAAACGGGAACAACGCGGATTCACGGCTTCTGGAACGGTCTTGGTTCGGGACGGCCTCCGCTTCAGCCCATCCATTCCTCGCGGCGGTAAGCCATTTCCCAGAACATCAGCTCGTAGCGGCTGCTGATCAGAAAATGCTTCCGCATCCGTTCGCGTTCCGCTTCAGAAGCGGGTTCCGCCAGCCTGTCCAGACGGCTGATCTGCTCCATGACCAGCTCGCGGAACCAGTCTCCGCCGTAAGCGGCGATCCATTCGCGGTAGATCGGTTCCTCCGGAGCCGAACCCTTCAGCCTTTCGCCGATTTCATAATACAGCCAATAACAAGGGAGAATGGCGGCGATAATCTCGCCCAGCCGGCCGGTATAGGCGGCGCGGAGCAGGTGCGAGGTATAGGCGTAGGCGGTCGGAGACGGTTCGAAAGCTCCCCTCTCCTCCGGCGTGATGCCCAGTCTTGCGGAGAAATTCTCATGCAGCGACAATTCGGCGCTTCGCGTACGCTGGGCATGGAGCGCCATCTGGGCCGTCGTCTCCAGATCCTCCGCCTTCGCGGCCCCGAGCGCCTGCACCCGGGCGAATACGGACAAGTAATAGGCGTCCTGCTTGACATAATAACGGAAGCATTCGAGCGGCAGGGTGCCGTCGGCGATGCCGGTGACGAACGGATGGTTGAAGCTTTGCTGCCAGATGGGATCCGCTTCACGGCGAATCATGTCGGAAAATTTCACGAAAAAACGCTCCTCGTATAGTATTTTTCGAAGGCACTTGTAAGCCTAATTTCCAGCCCTGTAGAGGCTGGAGGCCGTCTTCGGAATTTCCAAGCTTGCTCATTAAAATTTGAATCAGGGACTGGACTTTCCGGCATGTCTC
>Ga0310822_100751_pt1 | contig 14315 bp, 14 predicted proteins | sample P4_ome_2_FD_201313 | JGI IMG/M metagenome (GOLD analysis project Ga0310822, IMG submission 201313) | Sorghum-adapted microbial communities from Joint BioEnergy Institute, Emeryville, California, United States - P4_Day56_Rep2 | ecosystem: Engineered > Bioreactor > SSF (Solid state fermentation) >... | reverse complement strand
TCCGCTTTGGATTTGTACCGAAGAAACTGGTTTTCTACTGCTGCTGCGCAAAACCGATTGCGGTATCCCGCTACCGGTTCGCAGTACTGCTGCCCGGCTTGATCTTGGGATTGGTCCCTTTTTGTCTTTCCCTTATGGGACATTCGCTTTTTTGGTACTTGTGGAGCTTTTTTATGATAGCCGGCAGCTTTGGCGATGTTTACATCCTGTGGACACTGCGGAAGTATGACCGGCAGACGCTTATTTCCGATTCTGTGGACAGCATCGGTTATGACGCCTATATTCCCGTGGAAGATGGCAATGGAAGCAAGTGAGGTTTGTCACAGCAGCGTTCATCCACCCCAAAAATACAAAAAAAGCCGCGTATGCGAGTGACGTTTGCCATCACCCGATACGCGGCTTCTTTACTTCCAAAAACCGTTTTACGCTACAACATCGTAGCCCTGATCTTCAATCGCTTCCTTGATCGCATCCACAGTCAGTTTGCCTTCGTCGAAAGACACCTCGACCGTTTTTGCCGCCAGGTCAACTTTGCCTGCCGCACCCAGCTCCTTCAGCGCTTTTTCAATCGAGTTTACGCAGTGGTTGCAGGACATTCCTTCTACTTTCAGCGTTACGTTTTGCATCATGATCTCTCCTTCTCAATTTTCCTTTTTATATGATAACCATGCCGCCTCACCGCTCCCAAGGTCAACCCTGGGGATGAGACAGATGGGTCTTGCCTTGTTCTATGGCATGGCCAGCCGGTTGCTGGTGAGGAGCCTCGTCGGGACCGGCCCAGACTGTGTACAGCTGATAGCCGCCGATGACTAGCAGCAGATAGACGATTGCCGAGAGCGCCCATTTTGTTTTGAGATTCATCCTCGTTTCCCCTTTCCCATTACAATTTCACCCGCTGCAGGCGCAGGGCGTTCAGCACGACAGAGACAGAGCTGAAGGCCATTGCGGCCCCGGCCAGCCACGGCGCGAGAAAACCGAGTGCTGCGAACGGAATCCCGACTGTATTGTAGGCGAATGCCCAAAACAGATTTTGCTTGATGTTGCGGATTGTCTTGTGGCTCATCACGATCGCGTCGGCGACACTGGTCAACTCTCCGCGCATCAGCGTGATGTCCGCCGCTTCCATCGCCACATCCGTTCCGGTGCCGATGGCCATGCCGATGTCGGCTGTAGCCAGTGCGGGCGCATCGTTGATGCCATCTCCCACCATCGCTACTTTGTGGCCTTGCTGCTGCAGCTTTTTCACTTCGTCCGCTTTTCCTTCCGGCAACACCTCGGCAATCACCTGGTCAATCCCCGCCTGACGGGCAATCGCTTCTGCCGTCTGCCTGTTGTCCCCGGTCATCATGATGACAGTCAGGCCCATTTCCTTCATCCGCTTTACCGCTTCGCGGGAAGTCGGCTTGATCGTGTCTGCCACGGCGACCATACCAGCCAGGCGTCCATCGACAGCAGCGAGCATCGCTGTTTTTCCTTCCTTCTCCAAGGAAGACATGACATCTGCGGCCTGTTCATAGGAAATCGATTTTTCGGCAAGCAGGCGGCGCGTTCCGACGAGAACCTCCCTGCCGTTTACGACCGCGCGGATCCCGAATCCGGGAATCGCTTCAAACGCTTCAGCAGCCCCCAGTGAAACTCCTTTTTCGCCAATCCCTTTGACAATCGCCTGGGCCAGCGGATGCTCCGAATTTTTCTCGGCGGCTCCGACCAGTGCCAGCAGCTCGCTTTCGTCCATGTCATAAGCAAAGACGTCCGTGAGCTCGGGTTCGCCTTTCGTTACGGTACCCGTTTTGTCCAGTACAATGGTATCCAATCGGTGCGCCGTTTCCAGATGCTCTCCGCCTTTAAACAGGATGCCCAGCTCTGCCGCGCGGCCCGAACCGGCCATGATCGAAGTAGGCGTAGCCAGTCCCAATGCGCACGGGCAGGCAATGACGAGCACCGCGATTCCCTTTTCCAATGCCGAGGCGAAATCGCCCGGCGAAACGAACCAGTACCAGATCACGAAGGTGAGGACGGCAATCCCGACTACAACCGGAACGAACACGCCGGATATGCTGTCCGCCAGGCGCTGGATCGGAGCCTTGGAGCCTTGCGCTTCCTCGACTACGCGGATGATTTGAGCCAGTGCCGTTTCTTTTCCGACCTTGGTCGCCTGAATCTGGAGAAAACCGTTTTTGTTCAGTGTCGCGCCGATCACGTTGTCTCCGACAGTCTTATCCACCGGAATGCTTTCACCAGTCAGCATCGATTCATCGACAGCCGACTGTCCTTCCAAAACGACGCCATCTACCGGCACCTTTTCGCCTGGCTTTACATAGACGATGTCCCCCGGGCGCACTTCGTCTACCGGAATCGTCATTTCCTCTCCGTACCGTATGACCACTGCCGTCTTGGCCTGCAAGCCCATCAGCTTGCGAATCGCCTCCGAGGAGCGGCCCTTTGCCTTGGCTTCAAACAGCTTGCCGAGCAGGATCAAGGTAATCAATACCGCGCTGGTCTCAAAATACAGCTCAATCATGTGGGCCCCTGTGCCGATGGATTGGATCGCCATGTACAAACTGTAGAAGTAAGCGGCCGAGGTGCCGAGTGCGACCAGCACATCCATGTTGGCGCTTTTGTTGCGCAAAGCCTGGTATGCTCCAACATAAAATTGTTTACCGACAACGAACTGAACCGGTGTCGCCAAAGCCAGCTGCACCCACGGGTTCATCAGCATATCGGGCAGCCAGATGAACGAGGTAAAGGAAAAGTGGCTCACCATCGCCCACAGAAGCGGCAGGGAAAGGATCAGGGAAAAGAGAAACTTTCCGGTCTGCCGTTCGATTTCCTGGGCCCGGCGGTCCGCCGTTTCCGCCTCGGACTGCTCATCCTTGCGTACGGCCTGATACCCCAGCTTTTCCACCTGCCTGATCAGGTCGGCGACGCTCGCCTGGCTCGCGTCGTACTCGACAGAGCCTGTTTCCAAGGCGAGGTTGACATGCGCCTGGATGACGCCCGGTACCTTTTGCAGCCCTTTTTCAATCCGGGTCGCGCAGGCAGCGCAGGTCATTCCCGAGATGTTGAGCTCTACCTTGTCGGTGATCACTCCGTACCCCAAATCCTCGATTTTTTTCTGGATGTCCTGAAAGCTCATTTTTTCGGCGTCATAGACAACTGTCGATTTTTCCAGGGCGAGGTTGACGCTTGCGGACTCGACGCCTTCGAGCTTTTGCAGACCTTTTTCGATCCGAATGGCACACGCTGCACATGTCATGCCGGATATGGCGACTGTCGCTTCTTTTACTTTGCCGCTCATGTTGATTCCTCCGAATCAAATACCCATATGGGGTATATTTTTATTAGTATTCCCCTTACGTCTTTTCTTATCGCAACTTCAGTATACAGTACCCCCATAGGGTATATCAAGCGTTTTTTTCAAAAAAAAATTCCCCGCTTGTCCATTTCAGCAAAACGGGGTCTGCGAAGCCATCCGAACGCAGTTGCGCCCTGCTTTTTTTGCTTCATAAAGAGCCTGGTCGGCTCGCTCTATGGCATTTTCCGGGGATATTGCCTCGGCAGGCAGGAGCGTTGAGACGCCTACGCTCACCGTCACCACACTGCTTGCCTTTGAGCCGCTGTGCGGAATGGCCAGAGATACGATTCGCTCCCTCACATCCTCCGCTATTCCAAGGGCCCGATCTGCGTCTGTACCCGGCAGCAGCACCGCAAATTCTTCTCCACCATAACGGGCGACCATCGCTCCCTGAAGCTTCAGCGCAGATACGGCTGCTGCAGCTGCTCCTGCTGCTTCCCGCAAACACCTGTCTCCCGGTTGATGCCCGTAGGTATCGTTGTACATTTTAAAATAATCGAGATCAAACATAATGAGCGAGAACGGAACCCCACTCGATTGACATGCTTCCCACTCCGCGCGAATTCGCTCGTCGAAGCAGCGCCTGTTGGCTACGCCAGTCAATCCGTCCATATTGGTCAAATCGCGCAAAAGCTGGTTGGCTGACATCAGCTGCTCCTCTGCCCGCTTCCTAAGCGTAATGTCGCGAAAATGAATCAATTGGGCCGGCTCGCCTCGATAGGAAATCCATGTACTCGCTGTCTCGACATCCACCTCGCTGCCATCCTGGCGGCGAAACCTCGTCTCGATCAGATCCGTGACAGACTCCATATGCTTATGCGCATACGTATCGCGACAGGCTTCGGCTCGCCACTCCTCTTTCGTAAAGGTATACAGCGGTTTTCCCAGCAGCTGCTCCCTTTTTTCCAGTCCCAAAAGCTTTAAAGCAGCGTCGTTGGCCAACACAACTCTGCCTTCCGACACCACAAGGACTCCGTCTGGAGAGAGCTGCACCAAGCGCCGGTAGCGCTCCTCGCTCTCCTCAAGCTCGTAAAGCAGGTGATTGGTCCGGCGAATATACGTCATGACCAAATAACTGAGGATCCCCCCCATGAGGGATATTGGCCACTGATACATCGCCACTTGCATTAACAAAGATGTATCGGGAAGATTCATGTACAGAGAAGATGTGGCCACGACAATGCCGTAGAAGTTCAAAAGGATAATCCTGCTCCAGGGCTGCATTCGGAAATAGGACAGGGCGCCACACCCGATTCCGATCAGGATGGCAAAAAATGCAGCAGTCAGCGAGGCGGCACTTACACCATACAATCCCACCCGTCCGACCGCGATGATGACGGCTGAAGCCAGGGCCGCAGGCATCCCTCCGAAAAAAGCTGACAACACAATCACTATATGTCGCAAATCCGCCACCACAGAAGGAGAGACTCTGATCGCATACAGCATCAGCAGGACACCTACCATGCCAAGCAAACCGCCATACACCAGACGGATGCGGATGGGGGACTGGGGTACGACCAGCTTTCCTTTGTAAATATGACCGATGATCAAGAAGCACGAAATCAAGATAGCCAGATTGGTACCGAAATCTTTTAACACACTCTCACGCCTTCTGCTTTCTTAGTATGCCACATGCGACCCCGTCACGGGCGATCAGCATGGCAGACGTACTCCGCTACATCATAAAGCTGCAAGGTTCACTTGTAAATGTTTTCGGACCCTCTTCCTGAAAATCGCAAGCCCGTTTTTGTCTGTTCGTCTCCTTTTTTCAGCATTTGTTCGTTCCTTCCAGAAGTACAGCCGCAGCGTACATTCAAAGGCAGAAATGGCAAAAAGCCCTGCTCCTTCAATTCGGAACAGGGCTCCCCGCATTTGCTTTTGAGCCTTGCATATTCATTAGCCTTGCGTATTTATTTACCCTTGCTTTTTATGATAAGCGGCGGCAATCTGCGCAGCCACGGCTGCATTGTGCTTCACCAGGGCAATATTGGTTTGCAGGCTTTTGCCTTCTGTCAGTTCTTTTACTTTCGAGAGCAAGAACGGCGTTACCTTTTTGCCGGCGATTCCGTTTTCTTTCGCTTCCTTCAGCGCTTGCAGAATGACTGCCTCGATCTTGCCGTGATCAAGCGCATCCTTCTCCGGTACCGGGTTGGCGATGACAAGACCGCCGTCCAGACCGAGCTTCCACTTCGTATCCATCACGGTTGCGACTTCTTCTGGAGCATCCAGACGGAAATCGACGCCAAAGCCGCTCTCTCTTGCGAAGAAGGAAGGGAACTCATCCGTGCGATAGCCGACGACAGGCACCCCTTGTGTCTCCAAGTATTCGAGGGTACGGCCGATATCGAGAATCGACTTGCATCCGGCGCATACGACTGCGAGGCCCGTTTGCGCCAGCTCGGTCAGGTCAGCAGACACGTCCCAGGTGATTTCGCCTTCGCGGTGAACACCGCCGATGCCGCCTGTGGCAAAAACGCGGATGCCTGCCAGCTGGGCTGCGATCATCGTACCGGCTACCGTCGTCGCCCCGATTTTGCCGCTGGCGAGAATGTACGGGAAATCGCGTCGGCTTACTTTTTCAACGGATTTGTTCGTCGCGAACTCTTCCAGTTCACTTTCCGACAGCCCGATCTTGATTTTTCCGTCCATAATCCCGATCGTTGCCGGTACCGCGCCGTTGTCACGGATGATCTGCTCGACTTCCTTCGCCATCTCGATATTTTGCGGATACGGCATCCCGTGGGAAATGATTGTTGTTTCCAGGGCTACAACTGGCAAGTTATTGTCCAATGCATGGCGCACTTCATCTGTAAAAGTCAGGTATTGTTTCATCCGTTATCGCTCCTCTTCGTATTGGTTTATCGTTTGTTCCAGTTCCTCCGGCTTCAGCAGCGGCGATACCGAATACTCGGTCTGCAGCGTCAAGGCCGAAGCAGCCATGCCGAGCCGGCACGCTCTGCCCAGCGGCTCACCGTTTACAACCCCGTACAAAAGACCGGAGGCAAAAGCGTCGCCCGCTCCCGTCACGTCCACTACCTCTGTCGGGTAGGGGGCCAGCTTCTCCGCCTGGTCCTCCGATTGATAATAAATGCCCTGTTCGCCGAGCGTCACCACGACACTTTTCACGCCTCGTGCCCTGATTTTCCGGCACGCTTCTTCGCAGTCCTGCATGGTTTTGATCTCCATGCCTGACAAAAGCTCGGCTTCCTCTCGATTCGGCAGGATTGCTTCGACTCCGTCCAAACGCTCGGGCAGTTTTTCCGCCTTGGCAGAAGAAACCGGATCGACGAACAGCGCGATGCCCTCATCCCGGCAGCGTCCGATCACGTATGCCAAACAGTCTGCAGGAAGGTTCGTATCGAGGTAAACGGCCCGGGCGGCTGCGATATGGGACCACCGTTCCGCAAACATTTGCGGCGTGAGCGTATCGTAAATATCCATATTCGCCAGGGAGACGACCATTTCGCCTTCCTTGTCCAAAAGCGCCGTGTACGTACCGGTTCGCTGAGTGGGCAACCGCCACACCTGGCTGATATCGACCCCGTGCTTTTTCGTTTCCTGCAAAATCCAGTCGCCTTCCTTGTCTTCCCCGACACAGCTGATCAGCGAGACATTGCAGCCAAGCCGACCGAGATTTTCCGCGATATTGCGGCCGACCCCTCCGCATGATTCAGAGATGGTTACCGGATTCGATGAGTGGAGCCGCACTTGCTGCTTGGCCCGCGCTTTCCGGTCCAGATTGGCTCCGCCGATGCAGACGATCAGCTCTTCGTCGCGAAGAATATAGGCCCGTCCTTTGATTTCGCCGCGCTTGGTCAGCTGCGCGATATAGCCAGCCACCGCCGACCGGGAAATGCCCATCTTGTCAGCCAGCTCCTGTTGGCTGACGAACGGATTTTCACGAATGTAGCGGAGGATTTGTTTTTCTTTGTCCACGGCCCTCCTCCTTTCTGCCTTAGTAGCATTTGCAACTCGAACTGCTCCTCTTTACAAACAAAAGTTTATCACATAGACAAAAGTTTTCAAAGAGAAAATAATGGTGCCGCAAGAAAAAACGCATTCTTTGACCATCCGCGAAAAGATGGGCACAAGAATGCGCTTCTATAACGGCTATGCTGTGTTATGTTGCTTTTTTGCTAATCCATGGTTGATCGCTTTTGATCGCCTGCATTTTCCGACCTCTATGCCCGCCCTTTTTTACGATCCTACGGCATTCTGCAGCGCCGGCTCCTTCGCTTTTTCCCGATGGCGGGACAGGGCAAAAATCGTCCCGATAATGCACAAACCGCCGATCCACTCAAACATCCCGAACGACACATGCAGCCAAACAACGGTCGTAATCACGGCAGACAATGGTTCCGCGCAGGCAAGCAGGCTGGTTTCTGTCGGGCGGATATAGTTCAGACTGTCTACGTACAGATAAAAGGGAATCAAGGTCCCAAACAAGACGATGAAGACAACAGCCAGAACCGATGGAACCGACCAGATCATGTCAGTTGCTTGCCAGGGCTGTTTTGCCAGGCAAAGACCGATGCCCCCGATCAGCATCGCCCAGCCAAGGACGACTGTAGACCCCCAGCGCCCCAGAAGCGGCTTCGGGTATACGGTGTAAAAAGCAAGCGCCAGCGCCGAGGCCAGCCCCCAAATAACGGCGGCAGCGGAAATCGTCAGCTTCCCCGGATTTCCTCCCGTGATGAGCAGATACGTCCCCCCGAGAGCCAGGATCAGAGCCGTCACCTGTGCTGCTGAAGGCAACTGCCGAAGTTTGATGACGAGATACACAACCAGAAAAACGGGCCCCAAATACTGCAGCAGCGTCGCAGTCGCCGCATTGCCCGCTTCGATCGAGGCAAAATACGTATACTGGACCGCGAGCATGCCTGCGATCGAAAACAGCAGGAGCCGGGCCAAATCACCGCCGGAGAACAAAATCCGCCAAACATTCTGACGATGCGGCCCACATAATGACAGCGCGAGCAGGATCAATCCGGAGGCGAGCAACCGTGACGCTACCAGCCAATCCGTTTGAAACTGATAATGCTGCATGAGCGATTGGGCCACGGTGCCTGAGACTCCCCATAAGATCGAAGCGACAATCACCATTGTAAAGCCGCGGACGCGCAATGAAGAAAACATGGTGTTTTTTCTCCTCTCCCATCCAATATATTATGCAATATATCGCATTCTGCTGTAAAATACAAGAAGATGCTTCTTTTACCAAAACGCCTTCTAAGGAGGACTTGCCATGCCTCTTCCCCCCAATTTGCGAAAGGTCGAACGAACCTCCGCGAAAAACAAGGTATTGCAGCAGCTGCAGACCTGGATCATAGACGGTACCCTGCAGCCGGGCGAAAAAATATTGGATACGGAGCTGGCCGACGCGATAGGAGTCAGCCGGACGCCTGTACGGGAGGCGCTGCAAATCCTGGAGCTGCAGGGCTTTGTAGAGATGCAGCCCGGTGTGGAGACGCGAGTGACCAAGCTGGCTCCCGAAGACGTCCCCAACATCTACCGGCCGCTCATCGCCTTGGAAGCGCTGGCTGCGGAGCTGGTCGTGCCCAAGATCACCGATGCGGTGCTGGACGAATTGACCGAGCTGAACAGGCAGTTTTCCGAAGCGATCGAGACAAGCCAGTCATATGCCGCCATGGAGCTGGACGAGGCGTTTCACAAGCTGATCCACGAAACGGCCGGAAATACGTACATATCATCCTTTACCTCCCTCTTGCACATGCATTTGCGCCGGTTAAAATTTGTCTTCTTCCAGCATTTTTTGCCTGCCCGCACTTCAGTAGAAGAGCATCGTCTACTGATTCAGGCCCTCCGCGACAAAAATGCGGCGGCCGCTGTCGAAGCGATGACGCAAAACTGGCTCAGACCCATGCATGAGGTAGCACGCCAACTGGAAAAAGCAAACAAAGGAGACGACTGATGAATAAACCCTCGCTAAAGCTTTCCCTGATTGAGTCGAATGAAGAAAGAAAGGCATACCGCTCTCTTTTGCTTTTGGCAGATGACTGGGCCGAGGCCGTTGACCAGTACATGTACGAAGGAGAGCTGTATATCGCCCAGGATCAGCAGGACCAAGTGCTGGGCGTTTGTCTGATGCACGCTTTGTCCCCCGAGGAAGCGGAGATCAAGAACCTCGCCGTCCGGCCGGAATTCCGCGGACAGGGAGTGGGGAAGGCCATAATTGAAGAGCTTTGCAGCCGCTTCGCCTCCAAAGGCTTTTCACGGATCATAGTAGGCACCGCCAATTCCAGCATCGACAATCTGGCTTTTTACCAAAAGGCGGGCTTCCGCATGACAGAAATTCGCAAGGATTTTTTCTGTTCCTATCCCGAGCCCGTGATTGAAAACGGGATCCGGGCATGGGACATGGTCATGTTTGAACGCCCTCTGTCTGCATCTTGCTGAAAAAGTCTTGGAAGCTGTCCCCGCTTGCCGATTCCCCCGGCGAAAGGATGATTTGCTGTCCATCGGCACATACTACCGAAAAAAATGGGTGGGATGATGGTGTCGAATCAAACAGACGGACGATACAACAACGCGCAGGCAAAAGGCGAAGACAAGCAGGAAGGCGAGTTCTTCTACTTTGATCTGTCAGACGAGCACCATGAGAAGCTCTTGGAAAAGGAATTGAAGGAAGGTCACGAAAATCCTCTTGGACCTCTGGAAGAGGTAACAAAAGTGGAATATTAAAATCAACCTGGAACCGGCTCCGGCTATGAAAACAAATGGCCGGAGCTTTTTCCTGCTTTCCCTTTCTACATTTGATGCGGGATACGTTGCTGCCGTTTTGTCCGCTTCTTTGACAAGCACCACTAAGAGGTGTATAATTATCTTAAATTTGAGATATGTACTGAACTAAATCCTAAAGGGGGTGCACGCAAATGCCCGAAGAACAGCAACATCGTGACGACTCGCTTTTGCTGATGGTGGTTTTGGCCCGTGCCTATAACTGGGTAACGGCACATACCACGCGGGAAATCCGCCAGCATGGGTTGAATCCCACCGAGTTTGGCGTACTTGAGGTGCTGTACCATAAAGGTCCCCAGCCTCTCCAGCAAATTGGCGAAAAGATCCTGATCTCGAGCGGTAACATTACGTACGTCGTGGACAAACTAGAAAAGAAGCAGCTTCTGGTCCGCAAGCCATGTGCCGAAGACCGGCGGGTTATTTACGCAGAACTGACGGAAAAAGGTCAACAGTTTCTGGCTTCCATCTTTCCCTCCCATAAAATAGCCATTGAGCAAGCCGTCAGTGGCCTCAATCCGGAGGAAAAGAGAAGCGCAATCGAGCTGTTAAAAAAGTTGGGGCATTCTGCTCAAGAGCGCTTTCATAAATAAAAAAACATGGAAGTGTAAAAACTCTTGACAAGATCCTCGATACGTAATAATCTTAAAATCAAGATTTACTATTTCAAGGTTATATACTTTCCTTTTGAAAGGGGAATAAGAAAAGCATGAGTAAAGTATTATTTATCAAAGCCAACAACCGTCCCGTGGAGCAAGCAGTCAGCGTAAAGCTGTACCAAGCTTTCGTGGACTCTTATAAGGAGACCCATCCACAAGACGAGATCGTAGAACTGGATTTGTTCGCAGAAAACCTGCCATACTACGATGTAGAAAAAATCAATGCCATGTTCAAACAAGGCAAAGGAATGGAAATGACTGCTGAAGATCAAAAAGCAGCTGAGCTGGTTAACAAATATCTGAACCAGTTTATCGAAGCCGACAAAGTGATGATCGCATTCCCGCTGTGGAACTTCACTGTACCTGCTGTCCTTCACACGTATTTCGACTACCTGTGCCAAGCAGGCAAAACGTTCCGCTACACTGCAGAAGGTCCAGTTGGGCTGTTGAACAACAAAAAAGTGGCTCTGCTGAACGCACGCGGCGGCGTATACTCCGAAGGTCCTGCTGCCAATGTTGAAATGGCTGTTAAATACGTGCAAACCATTCTGGGCTTCCTGGGCGTGAAAGACATGTCCACTGTCATCGTAGAAGGCCACAATGCGTCCCCTGACAAAGCGGAAGCACTTATTCAAGAAGGCATTGAAAAGGCTGTAAAACTGGCGGAATCCTTCTAAGGCCCGCCGGCCTTTTTTTGGACTAATATCTCAAATTTAAAATACTCTAATTTAAAATTATTTTACAAGGAGTGAATGTATGATGGTAGATGTAGGTTTGTTGATCATTCGTCTTGTTGTCGGTCTTACTTTTGCAGCTCACGGTACACAAAAATTGTTTGGTTGGTTTGGCGGTCACGGATTAAAGGGTACGGGCGGATGGTTTGAATCCATCGGCATGAAGCCCGGCGTCGCCATGGCTCTGATGGCTGGTTTGAGTGAACTGATTGGCGGACTGCTGTTTGCTGCCGGAGTCGGCACCTGGGTAGGCGCTGTGCTGATCATCGGCACGATGCTTGTAGCGATTGTAAAAGTCCACGGCCCTAACGGATACTGGGCAACACAAAACGGCTACGAATACAATCTGACCCTGATTGCTGTCGCTTTGGGCGTTGCTCTGATCGGTCCTGGTGCCTATACGCTGTTCTAATCAAAAACAATCAGCATGTTATGCCTTGCCCTTATGCAAAACAACAGCTAGCATAGAAGCTACTTTCTTTGTCATATATGTCCCATAACAAGGAGGCCATTATGCACATTTCCATCTATACACCGGACCAGCAAGGAAAAGGCCATTTCGGCAATGGCGAAATCGTGGAGAGCAAACCGATTGCTTTTCCCCACGAGGAAACGGCTGTCAAGCGCGTCGGCCCCCTCTTTTACTGGGCTTGGGCCAAATCGCTGACGACGTTTGAAATACCGCTGCATCCGCACTCCGGCTTTGAAATCGTTTCGTACGTGCTAAACGGAACGGTTGGTCACCGCGATACACTAGGCAATTTGCAGCAAGTATCCACCGGCGGAGCGCAAGTAATGCAGACCGGATCAGGAGCTTATCACGCCGAAGAAATGAGTACAGGCACGGAAATGTTTCAAATCTGGTTTGAGCCTCATCTCTCCCAGGCGGTCAAGGTGCCGCCCACTTACAACCAGTACAATCATGAAGAGTTTCCGCTCGATGTGATTGACGGCGTACAGGTGAAACGGGTGATCGGTACGGATGCGCCGATTTCTCTCGTGACCGACTCTTTGATGAGAGATATCATCATCCCGGCCAATCATTCCTATCGTTGGCAGCTTCCAAAGGGGTATTCCCTGGCAGCAGTTGTCGTTTCGGGCAAAGGGGAGCTGCATTTGGCAGAAGGAGCGAGTGGCCTTCACGGCGGCGATTTTGCCGTGGTGTCCTCGGATCAGGCCGGAGAGCTCCGGTTTAGCGCCCCTTCCGGTGAATCGCTCCGCCTCGTTGCGATTCAGGTGCCGTCAGAGGTGGACTACCCGCTATACCGAAAGTAAACAACTAGGCAACCTTCCAAACCGTACGATTGAACAGGCCGCTCCGCTGACTGGAGCGGCCTGTTTGTTTGCCTTTGCATATTCCGGCCCCTCCCAAGAGACAATAAAAGGGAATGTTTGACAAAGCATCACAGTGAAAGGACGTTATACGGTGGACGATCTTGTACTGGCGCGAGCCACATTTGGCACTACGATGGCCTTTCACATCATCTTTGCCACTTTGGGCGTAGGGCTGCCCCTGATGATTTTGCTGGCCGAAATTCTCTTCCAGCGCACCCGGGACCGCGACTACGAGCTGATGGCCAAACGCTGGACAAAAGGACAGGCCATTTTGCTCGGTGTGGCCATTCCCTCCGGCACCATCGCAGGTGTACAGTTGTCCCTTTTGTGGCCCGGCTTTATGGAAGTAGTCGGGAAAGTGATCTCCCTGCCGTTTCAAATCGAAATTTTCGCCTTTTTCCTGGAGGCGCTCTTCATGTCCATCTACGTCTATGCCGCCGATCGATTGACCCCGCTGATGCGGCTCGTTTCCGTTTTTATGATCCTGCTTGGGGCTGCTGCTTCAGCGGTTCTCATCACCAATGTCCATGCTTTTGAGGGTACGCCCGCCGGTTTTCGCATTGAAAACGGAGAGGTCGTGGATGTGGACCCCTGGGCGGCATTTTTTAATCCGAGCTTTTTCGTCACTGCGGGCCATGTCGTCGTCTCCGCCTTTATGACAGGCGCTTTTGCCATCGCATCCGTCGCTGCCTGGAAAATGATCAAGTCCGATCAGGAGAGCCGGGAATACGCCTTCCACCAAAAAGCGCTGCTCCTCGGCTTGATCGTCGGCGGGTCTTTCTCGCTCCTCACCGCCTTGAACGGCCACGAATCGGCCCAACTGCTGCACCGCTATCAGCCTGAGAAGCTGGCGGCAGCCGAAGGTCTTTTCCAGACCCAGGCCTATGCCCCGCTGGCCGTCGGAGGTTTTACCGATCCGGAAACCCAGGAAGTGAAATACGGAATCGAAATTCCCTGGATGCTCAGCTTTTTGGCGGGAAACCGCTTTGACGAGGTGGTGGTCGGGCTCAATGACTTCCCTCGGGAGTACTGGCCTCCCCTCTATATCCACACCTTGTTTAACGGCATGGTGGGAATCGGCTCCCTTCTGATCGTCGTCGGATTGCTCGGCTTTGCCTGGAAAAAACTGCTGCGCCGCTCCGTGTTTCCGCGCTGGGTGCTGGGCATCTTTGTCCTTAGCGGCCCGCTGGCTTTGCTCGGCATCGAATTCGGCTGGATCTTTGCCTGTACGGGCCGCCAGCCCTGGGTCATCTACCGGGTGATGCGCACGGCCGACTCTGTCACCCAATCAGCCGGGATCGGCCCGCTGTTTTTCACCTTTCTCGCCGTTTACCTGTTTCTCGGCATCGTGACCATTCTGGTCTTTCGCAGCTATTTTGGCCGCCACCCGCTGGAGCTTCATCCAACGGACCGGCCGTCGGGAGAAACAGCCCCCTAATTTGATCCAAGGAGGCTTCTGTTCATGACGGACACGAT
>Ga0310822_100748_pt1 | contig 14343 bp, 15 predicted proteins | sample P4_ome_2_FD_201313 | JGI IMG/M metagenome (GOLD analysis project Ga0310822, IMG submission 201313) | Sorghum-adapted microbial communities from Joint BioEnergy Institute, Emeryville, California, United States - P4_Day56_Rep2 | ecosystem: Engineered > Bioreactor > SSF (Solid state fermentation) >... | reverse complement strand
CCCCGCCGTCGGGCGGAGGGCAGCTCCGGCTCGATCGCCGACCACAACTCATCAGAAATCACACCTGTACGTATCACCTAAACAGCATCAGTCACAACACTGTTCACATTAAGCAGACACGCCCTAGACCGCGGGTGTTCAGCCCGGGCCATCCGGTCAGCAGCAGCCGCCACTGCGCCGGTACCGCCGAGGCCCCGTGCACCGCGCCGAGCAGCCCGCCGGCGATCGCCGCCACCGTATCGGTGTCCCCACCACCGCGAACCGCCGCCTCCAGCGCCAACCGCAGATGATCGGCCCGGAACAGCCCCGCCGCCGGATCATCGACCGGAATCGGGGTGGTGACAATCGACGACCACGCCCCCTGCAACGCGGCGACCACCCAGCCGTTCTTTCCGGCGAACGCCTCCGGACGCGACGATTCCGCCTCCTCGAGGCGGGCCGCCCACAGATCACGCCGCGAGCCGTCGATGTGGTCCAGTCCGATCCGGACGTCGAACCCGCCGGTCAGCACCGCATGACGGATCGCCAGGCACCACATCACACAGGCGTCGCCGGCTTCCGGGTCGAAATGCGTCAGCTCGCTGATCGCCCGCGCCGCGTCGGCCAGCGCATCCTCGTCATCGAGATGCGCCAACGCCACCGGCGCGGTGCGCATCAGCGAGCCGTTCCCGCCGCTCCGCCCCGCCGATTCGTGCCATACCGCGGACTCCTCGCGCGCTGCACGTGCCGAGATGCCTCGTCGCCCCACCGCGCTCAGCACCGCACTGGTCTGATTGCCGACGTCCTTGGCGGTGCGCGCCCACTCATACCAGCGCTCGACGATGTGATCCTGGACGCTGTCATCGCGCAGATCAACTCCAGTGGCGGCGATTTCGGCGATGGCCAACGCCATGGCGGTGTCGTCCGTCCACTCACCGGGCGCGAACGGTCCCAACCCGCCGCCGATCATGCCGACGGGTTCGTCATCCCCCATCGGCGGATCGAACTCGTATCCAGCGCCCAGCGCATCACCGGCAGCGGTCGCCAGAAGCACGCCGACAGCCCGATCACGCTGCGCAGCAGACAATTTCAGCCAAGGTGCGCTCATCGACTCCCCAGAACCTCGAAACCCCGCATCGGGGGCGCTCTTACCGACACCGGTTGGCGACGGTCGCTTCGTCATCCGAGCCACCCACGAGCGTGGGGTTGGCGCACCGCCCAGTCGGAGCTTTGCGGCGGTGTCTCATGAAGCTCTCCTGAGTCTAGATCAGGAGGGCGACAAAATTTGCTGGTTTGCACCACCGATTGCGAACCGCTTGAGAGAAGCGCGCCCACCTCCGCGTGACTACCATCGACGTATCGAACCGGTACGTCGATGGAGAGAGCGCCCAGTCACATGATTCGGGCAGTCCTGCTGGCAGTCATCCTGCTGGTCCTGGTCACCGCGGTCGCCGTGGTCACCCGGGGCGGACCGCGCGACGCCCCCACCGACCGGCGGTTGTCCGACGCCGCGACCACGACGCTGGTGGTACTCGGGATGCTCGCCCTCGGCGTCGCGATCACGCTGGGGTTCACCGTCGGCGACGGTTGGCCGCTGCTGCCCATCGGCGCCTGGGTGGGCGCCTACCTGGTCGTACGGGTCCGCGACCGCACCCGCCCGCAGCGCGAACGCGCCACGCTCGAACAACGGCGCGACGCCGCCCGGCGGCGCCTCGACGAGTTCGGGCCCGACGGCGTGGCCGCGCTCGACGAAGCCGAAACGCTGATCGACCGGATCCTGCACACCGAGGCCGCACAACACGGGTGGCTGGGCGACCTGGACTTCGGAGCCGACACCGAGATGATCGCCGCGGCCCAGCGCAGGATCACCGAGCTGCGCAAGGCCTGCGACGAATGGGCGGCACTGCCCGACCCCATGCCGGTCGACGCCGATCTGATCGTCGACGCCCAACGCAGCATCGGCGAGCTCAAGGCCGCCGTCGCCGAACGGCTGCAGGTGCTGCACGACTGCGCGAACCAGGCCGAAGCCGTCGACCGGGCCCTTGCCCAACAGCGCGAACAGGACGCCGTCGAACACCGCCGCGACCAGCTGCGCGTCCGCATCACCGCCCTGCTCACCGGCACCAGAGCGGCGTCGCAGCGCGAGCCGTCGGAAGCCACCGACCTGGTGCGATCCCGGGTCGCGGCCTTCCAGGAACTGCAGGCGACGATCCAAGCGCACCGCCGCGCCGACTCGATCGATTGAATCGAGGCGGTCCGGGTACTTCACCGCCATGACGAACCCCAAACAGGTACCCAGACCGGCAATCGCCGCCGCCCTGGCCGCTCCCGTCGCACTCGCCCTCCTGACCGGCTGCCAGCAGGACGGGCAGTCCGCCGAGGACACCACATCCCCCACCACGACCAGTCCCGCGCCCCGCGGCGAGACGATCAGCACCGAACTGAAGACACCGGACGGTCGGACGGTCGCCGACGCCGACATCGAATTCACCGACGGCTACGCCACGATCACCGTCGAGACCACCGAGTCCGGCATCCTCTCCCCCGGCTTCCACGGCCTGCACATCCACGAGATCGGCAAGTGTGAAGCCAACTCCGTCGCACCCGGCGGCGGCGAGCCCGGTGACTTCCTGTCCGCCGGCGGTCATCTGCACATGCGCGGCGACACCCCTCACCCCGGCACCGGCGATCTGACCCCTCTCGAGGTCCGTTCCGACGGGTCAGCGCGGCTGGTCGCGACGACCGACTCGCTGACCATCGAGGATCTGCGGGGGTCGCAGGGGTCGGCGCTGATGCTGCACGAACGGCCGGACAACTTTGCCAACATCCCGCCGCGGTACACCGTCAACGGCGCACCCGGCCCCGACGCCGAGACGCTGGCCACCGGCGACGCCGGCAGCCGCATCGCCTGCGGTGCGCTCGCCGCGGCGAGCGCACAGGCCACCCCGACCACCGAGACCACCACGATCACCGAGACGGCGCCGGGCGGCCCGCCCGCGGGCACCGCTCCTCCCGCCACCGAGCCGCCGGGCACCACCGGACCGCCGGCGACGACCGAATCACCGCAGACCACCACCACGACCGCCGAGACGACGGTCACCACACCGCCCACGACGACGGTGACCACGACCGTGCCGGAGGGTGAGGGTCCGGGCTGAGCAGCATGTCCGGCAGCGCCGACTCCGACATCGCCGGGACGGTGGCCGATTCGCTGCCGACGGCGTCCAACACGGCGGCGAGCCCGTCGGTCCAGGACTGCATGGCGGGTCCGCCGTTGATCGGCACCGCGTCCGAGCTGCCCACCCCGAGCAGATCGATCGGGAAGATCGCGGTCGGCATGAACAGCAGATCGGGCCCCTGCTCGCCGACCACCTGATACGCCAGGTGGACATCACCGTCCCGCGCGTATCTGGTCTCCGGAAAATCGTTCACCATGGCAGGTCAGCGGCGAGGTGGCACCGGCGACGGCACCGGGCCCGCTGCATCGTCAACGGTATTGTCCGCCACCGGCTTCCGGTGTGCCCGGACCCGGATCCGCGCGCCCCGGCGCGGGACGAACACGACGTGTTTGAGACGGGGCCGTTCTCCGCGCGCCGACGTGGTCTCCAACTCCACCCGGCGCAGGATCTCGCGCAGCACCACCCGCATCTCGACCATCGCGAAGGTGGCGCCCAGGCAGCGACGGTTGCCGCCGCCGAACGGAAACCAGGTCGTCGGCGTCAGCGCCGGCTGACCCGGGGTCTCCCCCAGCATGCGGTGCGGGTCGAACCGCTCGGGGTCCGGATACAGCTCGCCGTCGGCGTGCACCCGCACCATGCCCGGCACCACCATGACACCGGCGGGCAGCCGGTGACCGGCCAGCTCCACCGGCCGTTTCAGCACCCGGCCGACGTCGAACACGACGGTGCGGTTCCGCAGCGTCTCCCTGCACACCGCGTCCAGGTACTCGTCGCCGGCCGGATCACCGGCGGCACTGGCCTCGGCGGCCTGCTCCGCCTCGGCCAGCAGCATCGGATGCCGGGTCAACCGTTCCAGCGCCCAGGACAGCGCGGTGGCGGTGGTGTCGTGCCCGGCCAGCAGCAGGGTCATCAGCTGATCGCGCAGTTCGCGGTCGCTCATGGCCTGGCCGTCGTCGTCGGCCGACCGCACCAGCATCGCCAATGTGTCGGTGCGCGTGTCCAACTCGGGATCGGCACGGCGCTCGGCGATCTCGGCGTAGAGCAGCCGGTCCGCGTCGCGGTGGAACGACGGCAGCATCAGCCGGCGCCTCCGGCGGTGCAGGTCCCCGTCGATCACCAGGACCGAGGTCTCGCCGAGGATTCCGCTCAGCATCGAATTCGCCTCGCCGGCATGGAAAGTGTCCGGATCACCGGTGAACACGGCCTTGATGTCGGCGGGATCGGTCAGATAGACCAGGGTGCCCATCGAGGTGATGCGCAGGGTGAACGCCGGACCGTAGCGGCGCTGACAGGCCGCGATGAACCACTTCCCGTGCCGCAGCATGAGCCAGGCCTGCACCGGGGCCGGCAGTCGCGGCCCGGGAGGCAGCGCCGAGGGGCTCATCTCCCCCAGCCTACGAGCATCAGCGCCCGTGCGCCTCGGCCGCGGTGGTCAACGACGCCTCGACCCGGGCGCGGTCATCGCCGAGCCCGACCAGCATGTCGACGGTCATCGGGGTGAGGATCTTCGTCAGGCCGTGCCCCTCGGCGCCGAAGAACCCGGCCAGCTCGAGCATCACCTCGCCGTGGATGAGGCTCCACAGCCGGCCGGCGATCGCGGCCTCGCCGTCGTCGCGGATCCGGCCGGCGGCGATCATCCGCCGCACCATGGTGCGCAGCGCCTCGAAGGACGCGGCCCATTCGGTGCGGTCGCTCACCTCACCGGTGGCGGTGAGGTCGGCGCGGGATCCGGCGATCGACGCCGGTGTCGCGGTGCCGAACATCAGCAGATAGCGCTGCGGGTGGGTCAGCGCGTACTCGCGGTAGGCGGCGCCCATCAGAAGGAAATCAGCCACCGGATCGCCGGTCTGCGGGATCTGGGTCAGCGCGTCGGCGAACCGGGCGAAGATCTCCCCCGCCACCGCCTCGAGCACACCGGGCATCCCGCCGAAGCGGGTGTAGACCGCCATCGTCGACGTGCCGGCCTCGGCCGCCAGGTTCCGGGCGCTCAGCGCCTGCACCCCGTCCCGCTCCAGCAGCCGCACCCCGGCGTCGACCAGTTTCTCCCGAATGTCGTCCGCAGTCACCCTTGCGATTCTGCCATAACGCTGTTATACAGGTTCCCATCAGCTATAACAGCGTTATAAGGGGAGAACCGTGAGTAACCGTTATCTGACCGGGGCGTTCGCCCCGCTGACCGAGGAGTACACGCTCACCGACCTCGAGGTGACCGGGACGATCCCCGACTACCTGGACGGGCGATACCTGCGCAACGGACCGAACCCGGTCGGCGAGATCGACCCGGAGCTCTACCACTGGTTCGTCGGCGACGGCATGGTGCACGGCATCCGGCTGCGGGACGGCCGCGCCGAGTGGTACCGCAACCGGTGGGTGCGCGGACCGCTGACCGCCCGCGCCCTGGGTGAACGTCCGCCGTCCGAGGAGTGCTCGGTATCGGGAATCGGCGCCAACACCAACGTGATCGGCCACGCCGGAAAGACGATCGCCCTGGTCGAGTCCGGGGTGACCAACTACGAGCTGACCGAGGAGCTCGACACCGTCGGACCGTGCGATTTCGACGGCACGCTCACCGGCGGCTACACCGCACATCCGAAACGGGACCCGGAAACCGGTGAGCTCCATGCGGTGTCCTACAGCATGTACCGCGGCAACACCGTGCAGTACTCGGTGATCGGCACCGACGGCCGGGCCCGGCGCACCGTGGACATCGAGGTGACCGGCAGCCCGATGATGCACGACTTCTCGCTGACCGAACGCCACATCGTGCTCTACGACCTACCGGTGACCTTCGATGCGCGGCAGGCGGTTTCGATGACGGTGCCCCGCGGGCTGCGGCTGCCGGCGCGGCTGGTGCTGTCGGCGCTGATCGGCCGGGTGCGGGTACCGGACCCGATCGCCGCGCGGCAGCCCCGCGGCAACAGCTCCGACCGGCGCTTCCCGTATTCGTGGAATCCGCGTTACCCGGCCCGCATCGGGGTGATGCCGCGCGACGGCTCCAACAAGGACGTGCGCTGGTTCGACGTGGAACCGTGCTACGTGTTCCACCCGATGAACGCCTACGACGACGGCGACACCATCGTCCTCGACGTGATCCGGCATCCGAAGATGTTCGACACCGACAACCTCGGGCCGAACGAGGGCCCGCCCACCCTGGACCGGTGGACCGTCGACCTCGCCGACGGCAAGGTCCGGGAATCCCGGATCGACGACCGCGGCCAGGAGTTCCCCCGCGTCGACGAACGCCTGGTCGGCAGGCGGCACCGCTACGGTTACGCGCCGACGGTGGGCGAGGGCACCTCGGGCGGAAATGTGTTGCTCAAACACGATTTCGTCGGCGGCAACACCCAGAGCCGGGTGTTCGAGCCGTATCACGAGTTGGGCGAGTTCGTCTTTCAGCCGTCCTCCGCCGACGCGGCCGAGGACGACGGGGTGGTGATGGGCTATGTCTACGACCGCACCACCGACCGCAGCGAGCTGGCCATCCTCGACGCGCAGACCCTCGAGGACGTCGCCCGTATCAGGTTGCCGCACCGGGTGCCGGCCGGTTTCCACGGCAACTGGGTGCCGAGCGACGGCTGATCAGGAGTGGCCCGGATGCCCGTCGCCCGCACCGGCGGCGGGCAGGTCCAGTTCGACGGTGGACGCACCGGGCGCGGGCGGGCGCGGTGAGTAGCTGACGCCGCTGGGGCGCTCGCCGACCGGAACCGTGGCCGAGACCGACCGGTCGGCGAGGTCGACGGCGGACAGGCTGTTGTCGCCGCTGTTGGTGACCCAGGCGAAGGTTCCGGCGGGATCGACCACCACCCCGTGCGGACCCGCGCCGGTCTCGACCGTGGCGCGCACCGTCATCCGCGCGGTGTCGATCAGCGACACCGCGTCCCCCGGCGCGTCCGCCGTGCCCTGATCGGCCGACACCACCGTCGCATCGTCTGGCGTGAGAGACACCTGCGCCGGTGGGGCGGACACCGCCACGCTTCCGACCACCTCCCGCGCGGTGAGGTCCACCTTGATGACCTCCGCCGGTTCGGTGATGCCGGTATAGGCGTAGCGTCCGTCCGCGCTGACCGCGACCTGCGCCGGACCCTCACCCACCGGGACCGAGAAATCCAGCCGGTCACTTCGGGCGTCGAGCACATCCAGCGCGCCGCTTCCGTGGTTGGCGACCACGATCACCGAACCGTCGGTGGACGCCCGCAGACCGTGCGGCATGCCGCCCACCTCGATCCGGCCGACCGGTTCCAGGCTCCGGCTCCGGAACACCGACACCGTGCCGTCACCGGCGTTGGTCACGTAGACCTTGTCGTCGGGCGTCTCGATCACATGCGCCGGGTGCGGACCGGTCGGGGCGGTCGCGGTGATCCGGTAGGTCTCGGCGTCGATCGCGACGACCATGTCGGCGCTGCTGGTCGCGTACACCGTCAGCGCGTCCCGGCCGACCTGGACGTTGTGCGGCCCGCCGATTCCGGTCAGCGTGGTCGCGACGGTGCTGCTCTCCGCGTCCAGGACCGTGAGGCTGTTGCCGGATTCGTCGGCCACCCACACCGATCCGGTCACCGCCGACGGCTGCGGCGACGGCTCCTGGCCGGTCGGTGCTTGTCCGTCCGGTTCCCCGCTCGAGCAGCCCGCCGTCAGTGCGACCAGCAACACCGAAGACAGGGCGGCGGCAAACCGGACACCCCGGCGCGCTGCGGTCACCGGTGACATCGTTCGACCGTACTCCCGGCGGGTGGGCCCCGGCCCGGGTTCGACGATTCGCCCGCGGTCGTCAGCCGGCCGCGGCGTTGATCTCGGGCCGGTCGATCATGCCCTTCTCCACCCCCCACATGGTGGCGATGGTGCGGTACTCGCCGGTGGCGATCAGATGCTCCAGCGCCTGCCGCAGCGACTCGGCCAGCGGCGAGCCCCTGGTCACCGGCCATCCGTACGGTGCCGGGCTGAAGATCTCGCCCGCCTCCTGCAGCGCGCCGCCGGAGGTCTTGACCGCGAACCCGGTCACCGGCGAGTCGGCGGACATCGCGTCGATCTCACCGTTCATCAGCGCCTCGGTCAGATCGTCCTGGCTGACGTACACCACCTTGTCGATCGGGGGTTTACCTGCGGCGGTGCAGATTTCGCTCTTGAACGGCACCTCGTCGGATTCCTGGATGGTGGCGTAGGAGACGCCGACCCGCAGCCCGCACGCGTCCGCCGGGTTCACGGCGCCGCCCGCGGGTTGCGCCCACAACGTGCCGGCCTGGAAATAGGTGACGAAGTCCGCACCGGCGCTGCGTTCCGGGGTGACGGTGAGCGAGGCCATCCCGACGTGCACATCGCCGGCCCGCACCGACGGCAGGATCGCCTCGAACGGAAGCTCCCGGTACTCCGGCGCCAGCCCCAGCGTCCGGGCGACGGCGTTCATCAGGTCGACGTCGAAGCCGACGATCTCCCCCGCCGCATTCTTGAACTCGTTGGGTTTGTACGGCACGTTGACGCCGACGATCAGCCGGCCGCCGTCGCGGATGTCGGCGGGAACCGTCTGCGCGATCTCTGCGACCACGCCCTCGGGGACATCGGCCGCCACTGGGGCCGGATCATCCCCGCCACCGCGAAAGATCCACGCGCCCAGGGCGATCACCCCGGCGAGCGCCACCACCCCGGCGGCCGCCAGCACCGGCACCGGGCGCTTGCGCTCGCGGGCCGGCCGGCGGTGGTGCCGCCCCGAACCGGTCGCGGAGGGCACCGGCCGGGCCAGCGCCCGCCGGGCCGCCGCCGCCAGCTCCGTGGCCGTCGGATACCGCTTGCCGGGCTTCTTCGCCATCCCGCGCGCGATCACCTCGTCGAACGCGGCCAGCCGCGGATCGGTGTCCGAGGGCCGCGGGGCCGGCGCCACCATGTGTCCGGCGATCTGCTGCTCGTAGGTGTCGCCGGGATACGGCCGCTTGCCGGTCAGGCATTCGTAGAGCACGCAGGTCAGCGCGTAGATGTCGGCGTGCCGGTCGACGTCGCCGTTCTCGAACCGCTCGGGCGCCATGTAGGCCAGCGTGCCCAGCGTGCTGCCCGCGGTGGTCAACCCCGCGGACCCGGCGGTGCGGGCCAGGCCGAAGTCGATCAGGTACACGAAGTCACGGTCGGTGATCAGGATGTTCGACGGTTTGATGTCGCGGTGCACCAGCCCGGCCTCGTGCGCGGAGTCGAGCGCCTGGGCGACCTGCTCGACCACCGAGACCGCGAACCGCGGATCCAGCGGCTCCTTGTCGTTCAGGACGGTGCCGAGGTTGCGGCCCTCGATCAGCCGCATGTCCAGGTACAGCCGGCCGTCGATCTCGCCGAACCCGTGGATCGGCACCACATGCGGATCGTTGAGACCGGCAACGGCCTGCGATTCGCGGCGGAACCGCTGCTGATATGTCTCGTCCTGGGCCAGGTGCACGGGCAGCACCTTCAACGCGACGACGCGGTCGGTACGGGTGTCGTAGGCGCGGTAGACCTCGCCCATTCCGCCTCGGCCGATCAGCTCCTGTAGCTGATAGTGCCCGAACGGCGTCGCTTCCACCGGCAAACTCCTCGGCAGCGGCCTGTCAGGTGTGTCGATTGAAGCTACCTCACCTTTGCCGATGCCGTCGCGGCGAATGTCGATATCGCTGTCCGGCGGTCCGGCACGGAGGCCAGTGCGGAGACGAAACCGGCCCGGACGCGTACGGTCGGTGTACCGGGACCAATCAGGCCCCGCTATTGAAGGGCCGACGATGTCCGACAAATCTCCACGACAGACGATGTCCAAGAAGTCCGGCAAATCCCTCAAGGAGAAACGCGCGGAGAAGCGGGCCAAGGCCGCGAACGCCGCCGCGAGCCAGACCGAGGCGGTGCTGCACAAGAAGCGCCACCAGTAGCGCAGGCGCCTGCCGGCACCCGGCGGCAGAGACATTTGCGTAACGCAGTGGCGGAAATGAGCGCCCGGAACCGCCATGGCGTTACGCAAACGTGGGCGGGTGGACGGAAGAGGTGTTCCGTCGCCGTAAGGTGACCGCATGCGAGATCGGATCGTTCACCTGGCCCGGCAGATCGCGGCGATCCTGGCCGCCCTCTTGAGTCTGGCGTCGACGGTCAACGGCTACCGGCCCCTGTTCAGCAAGGGGTATCCGTCGATCTTCGCCTGGGGGTTCGGCCTGGTGGTGTCGGAGTTTCCGCTGCAGACCCTGGCCAGCCAGGTCGGCGGGCTGGCGCTGACCAGCCGGGGGCTGACTCGGCGGGTGCGGATCTTCGCCTGGTCGGCGGCCGCGGTGTCGGCGCTGGGCCTGCTCAACTTCAACCGGGCCGGCCACCGCGCGGACCGCACCCTGACCGCCGCCCTGGACAACGGCCTGGGCCTGCACCGTCGCACCGACTCCGAGGGGCTGTGGCGCCGACCCGCCGGTGGCGGCACCGCCAAGACCCCCGGTGCGGTGCGGATGCTGCGGATCTACCGCGACTACGCCCACGACGGCGACATCAGCTACGGGCCGTACGGCAGCGCCAACCATCTGGACATCTGGCGGCGCCCCGACCTCGACCGCAACGGCAAGGCGCCGGTGCTCTTCCAGATTCCCGGCGGGGCGTGGACCACCGGCAACAAGCGGGGTCAGGCGCATCCGTTGATGAGCCACCTCGCCGAACTGGGCTGGATCTGTGTGGCGATCAACTACCGGCACAGCCCGCGCAATACCTGGCCGGACCACATCATCGACGTCAAACGCGCGCTGGCCTGGGTCAAGGAGCACATCGCCGACTACGGCGGCGACCCGGATTTCCTCGCGATCACCGGCGGCTCGGCCGGCGGACACCTGTCGTCGCTGGCGGCGCTCACCCCCAACGACCCCCGGTTCCAGCCCGGTTTCGAAGACGCCGACACCCGGGTGCAGGCGGCGGTCCCGTTCTACGGCGTCTACGACTTCACCCGGTTCGACGACGCGATGCACCCGTCGATGCCCGAGCTGCTGGAGCGCTGGGTGATCAAACAACCGCACTCGTCGAACCGGGAGACCTATGCCAGTGCGTCCCCGGTGAACCACATCTCCGCCGACGCTCCACCGTTTTTCGTGCTGCACGGCCGCAACGACTCGCTGGTGCCGGTCGAACAGGGCCGAGACTTCGTGCGGCGGCTGCGCGAAGTCAGCACCCAGCCGGTGGTGTACGCCGAATTGCCCCTGGCACAACACGCTTTCGACATCTTCGGCTCAGCGCGGGCCGCGCATACCGCGGTCGCCGTGGAACAGTTCCTCGCCGAGATCTACGCCAACACCGTGCTCGGGGAAGGGCCGAGAGCGCAGCCGGCACCACGCTGACGGCGACCGACGGCCATGACGGCGTTCCTGCGTGCAGCACCCGCAGCCGGGATGGGTGGCGCGGACTGTGAACGCCTCGTCGATGCCGTGCTGGCCCAACCGGTGCTGGCCGTCACCAGCCTGGCGTATCTGATCGCGGCCGGGCTGGTGCTCACCTGGGCGGTACCGGCGGACTCGCTGTTGGCCGGCACGGCGGGCGTGGTGCTGCTGACCGTCGGGATCGGCAGCTTCGCCTACCACGGCCCGCAGCCGTCGTGGGCGCAACCGGCGCATGACTGGCCGATCCTCGCGGTGGCGGTGGTGTATACGTTCGCGTTGCTCCGCACCGGGCGGCGACGGTGGCGGGTGTGGGCCGGTGCAGGTGCGGTGTTCGCGCTGGCGGTGGCCGCCCATCTGGCGGGCCGCACCGGCTCGCCGCTGTGCAGCCCGGACAGCTGGTGGCAGTGGCACGGCGTCTGGCATGTGTTGTCCGCGACCGCCGCGGCGTCCGGCGCCCGGGCCATGGTGCGGCCCGGGTGATCGCGAAACTGGGCGCGGGTCCGGCCGGTTTCGTGTTCGTTCCGGGCTCTTCTTTCTGGGGCTTCTCTTTCTGGGCTTCTCTTTCTGGGCTGTCTCTCGACACCTGAACACCACGCCCCTACCGTTGACCCATGACAGAACAGAGCCATGCGGTCACGCTGTCGCACCCGCCGGAACCCGTGTTGCGCGTCATCAACCCGATCCTGCGCACACTGCTGCGGACTCCGCTGCTGGGCGGCGCCGGCAAGGAATTCATGGTCGTCAACGTCACCGGACGCAAGAGCGGCAAGCGGTACTCGATTCCGTTGAGTGCCCACTGGATCGACGGCGATCTCTACGCGATCTCCAGTGCGGGGTGGAAGTGGAACTTCCGCGACGGCGCCCGGGCCGAGATACTGCACGACCGCCAGACCCGGACCATGCGCGGCGAGCTGATCCAGGATCCCGCGACGGTCGCACAACTGTGCCACAAGACCGCCCAGGCCAACGGGGTGAAGAGGGCACAACGCATGCTGGGCATGACGTTTCGCGAGCAACGGATTCCGACCGTCGAGGAGTTCGCCGAGGCCGCCCGCCGCGAACGGATCGCCGCGATCCGGTTCACGCCCCAGCGGTGACCATGCCGGCCCGCAGCCGCTCGACCAGTTTCAGCATGCGGGCGTGGTGGGTGCCCGGCCAGTAGATCCGATCGCAGTCCGTGCACTGCGCGAACTCGTCGTAGTACCGGCGGGTCAGCGGCTCCAGCCGGTCGTGCACCTCATCCTTGCCGACCGCGACCAGCATTCCGTTGCAGCGCATGCACCGGGTGAACGGCGCCAGCCGCGCGCCCAGGTCCAACCGGGTCACCACCTCGATCACCTGCTGCTCGGGCTGATCGGAGCGGACGAACAAACCGTGTGTCACCGCGCGCCGCTTCAGCAGCCCGCGGTCGCGGGTCAGCAGAATCCGCTGCTGGGCCGCGCTGATCTCGGCCAACTCCCTGTCGCCGGCGGTGCTGGACCACCACACGTCCATCCCGAGCAGCCGCAGTAGCCGCGCCAGCCGCCCCAGGTTGACATCGACGACGAACCGCGGATCGCGCAGCGGGACCGGCCGCAGCCGGGCGGTCGGTCCGATGTCGAGCGCCTCGAACACCGGGTACGCGGCGATGCGGTCCCCCGCCGCCGGCCGGTGCGGGAAATCCACCGGATCCCCGTTGACCAGGATCAGATCCACCTCGGTGTGCGGGATCCCCATCGCTTCCAGCACATCCTTGACGGTCTGATGGGGCTGGAACGGTCGCCGCACGGTCACCTCCCGTGCCTCGGGCGGAAGAAAATCGTTCAGTTCGGCGTACGCCCGGACCTCGACATATCCGGCCATACCTCATGGTGCCTGACAAGGATGGGTGGCCGACAGCCGCTCAGCGCCGGTACCGCAGGATCCGGTCATCTCCGGACCGCGGCACGCCGCGGCCGTCGCGGTTGCTGGTGGTGAACCACAGCGATCCGTCCGGCGCCGCGACCACGGTGCGCAGCCGTCCGTACTCGCCGACGAACCGCGACACCGGTTCGCCGAGTTCACCGTCGGCGCGGACCGGGACCTCGAGCAGCCGCTGACCGCGCAGGTTGGCGATCCACAGCGCGCCGTCCCAGAAGGCCAGCCCGGACGGTGACGCCTCGGCCGGCCGCCATTGCAGCACGGGGTCGATCATCCCCGGCATCTCCTGCCTGCCTTCGGCGACGGGCCACCCGTAGTTGCCACCCGGTTCGATCAGGTTGAGCTCGTCCCAGGTGTCGGCTCCGTACTCGGTGGCCCACAGCCGTCCGCCCGGATCCCACGCCAGCCCTTGGACATTGCGGTGTCCGAACGACCACACCGGCGATTGCGGGTCGGGGTTGTCGGCGGGAATCGACCCGTCCGGGTTGATCCGTAGGATCTTGCCGGCCAGTGAGGAGCGGTCCTGCGCCAGCGGCGGGTCGCCGATCTCGCCGGTGGCGACGTAGAGCCTGCCGTCCGGGCCGAACGCGATCCGGCCGCCGTCGTGCCGGGAGCCACCGGTGGGGATGCCGGTGAGGATCGGCGCCGGCGGGCCGAGCGCCTGACCGTCGAAGTCCATCCGCACCACCCGGTTGTCGGTGGCGGTGGTGAGGTAGGCGAACACCGTGTCACCGGCAGTGGCGAGCCCCAGCAGTCCGCCCTCGCCGCGCGCCGCCACTCCCTCCACGGCACCGACGTCTCGGACGACGCCGGGTTCGGACCTGAGTTTGGACATTTTGCTTAGTACCCAGGTTTGAAGCCGAGGTCGGTGAGGATTTTGCGCTCGGTGTCGGGGATCTCTGGTGGGAAGGTCTGCGTGGCGCCGTTGATGTTGATGGTCGCCGAGC
>Ga0310822_100736_pt1 | contig 14457 bp, 10 predicted proteins | sample P4_ome_2_FD_201313 | JGI IMG/M metagenome (GOLD analysis project Ga0310822, IMG submission 201313) | Sorghum-adapted microbial communities from Joint BioEnergy Institute, Emeryville, California, United States - P4_Day56_Rep2 | ecosystem: Engineered > Bioreactor > SSF (Solid state fermentation) >... | reverse complement strand
TGTGCACTACGCCCGTCGGGGGTGCACCACGTGTCGGCACGTGTCACACCTCCGACTGGCCTTGACGCGTCCGTCACCGGCAGGAGCCACCTACACGTCGACCGTGAGTCCCAGGGTTCTCCGCAGGCCGTCCGCGCCCCGATCGGTCAACCGGACGGCTCGCTGGTGAGGCCGTCGCACGACCCACTCGCGTTCGAACAAGGACGCGGCGAGGGCGGCGCCGAGCCGGCCGGCGAGGTGGTGGCGTCGCTCGGTCCAGTCTGTGCAAAAGCGCAGCAACGGGCGGCGCGAGCGCGAACGGTTGAGAGAACGAGGATCGCCGGAAGTGGGGTCCCGCAGTGCGTCGAGGTCGACGCCGAGATCACCCAGCACTTCGGCAGCCTTGGGTCCGAGGACGTACGGATGGTTCCGTACCGGCCCGGATCGATCGTCACCTCGCAACCGGTCGGTGCCCGCCTCGATCCTGGTGAGAGCACCGTGCTCGACGAGGGCGGACGTGAGGGCGACGCCGAGCCGACCGGCGAGGTGGTCGTAGCAGGTCCGAGCGGCCCGGAGAGCCTGGGCGCGCGTCGCCTGGCGTAGCGAGCGCACCGGCTGCGTAGGAGCGACCTGGGCCAGCGACTCCAGCACGGCCGCGACGTCCGGACCGGCGAGCCGGTAGTACCGGTGGCGGCCAGTGGGCTCGACGACCACGAGTCCGGCCCGCAGAAGATGGCGGAGGTGAGAGCTTGCCGTGGCCGGGGAGACTCCGGCCTCGGAGGCGAGCATGGACGCGGGCAGCGCCCGGCCGTCGGCGAGGGCCACCAGGATGCGGGCGCGTGCAGGTTCGGCGAAGAGCCGTGCGGCCTCGGCGATGTCGGCATCGCCACGGGCCGTCTCGCCACGGGTTGACTCTCCACTGGCAGGGTCAGGACGGCCGGCGTCGCCGCGGGGCTGACCAGTCACGTGAGGATCCTCGTTCATGGCCCCAGTGTGCGCCCGGCACGTTTCGAGCGGCGTCGAAGTGTTCCGGGGAGAGCCTTCGAGGCATGAGGGTTACCGCCGACACACGTCCCGCCTCCTATGTCCAGACCCCACCACACCGCGGCCTCGCGCTCGCCGTGATGGCCGCCGGCATGTTCCTCGTGCTGCTCGACGTCACCGTGGTCAATGTGGCGCTCCCCGGCATCGGAGCCGAACTCCACACCGGCCACTCCGATCTGCAGTGGGTGGTCGACGGCTACACCGTCCCGTTCGCCGCCCTGCTCCTTGGCTGCGGCGCCCTGGGCGACGCCTACGGCCACCGGCGGATGGTGCTCGCTGGCCTCGTGTTGTTCGGAGCCGCGTCCGTGGGATGCGGGGCCGCCATGTCGCCGGGCCTGCTCGTCGGCGCCCGTGCGGTCCAGGGCATGGGGGCGGCGCTGCTCCTGCCCGGAACGCTCGCCATGGTCACGCGCCTCTTCCCCGAGCGTCGGGAGCAGGCCCGCGCGGTCGGGATCTGGGCCGGCGTGTCGTCCCTGGCCCTGCCCGCAGGTCCGCTGCTCGGCGGACTGCTCGTCACGGTCGCCGGCTGGCGCGCCGTGTTCCTCGCCAACCTCCCGGCGGTGGTCGCGGCGGGCGCGGCGACCCTTCGTGGGGTGCCAGCGGACTGGCTCGGCCGGCGGACTTTCGACCGGGCGGGCCTCGCAGGAGTCGGCACGGCCACGGTGGCGCTCGGCGCCCTCGTCTTCGCGGTCATCGAGCTTGGCCGGGACGGACTGACGCCTGCCGTGGGCAGCGCGGTCGTGGTGGCCATCGTGGGAGCGGCGGCGTTCGTCCTCACGCAACGGCGTTCGGCCGACCCGATCCTGCCGGGGTGGCTCGCAGCGTCGCCGGCGTTCGTCAGTGCGAACCTGGTGGCCGGGGCGATGAACGTCGTCGGGATCGGGACGATCTTCGTGACGACCCTGTATCTGCAGGTCGTGCAGGACGACACCGCTCTGCGGGCAGGAGTCGAGCTGCTGCCGCTGTTCGCCCCGCTCGCGATGCTGTCACCGGTGACCGGACGCCTCGCCGCGCGATACGGCCCGCGCGTCCCCATGGCGGCAGGGCTCCTCCTGGGGGCGGCAGGCATGCTCGACCTGCTCCGGCTGGATGCCGACAGCACCTACCTCGGTCTGCTACCGGCGCTGCTCGGTCTCGGCGTCGGCATGGGCCTGCTGACACCAGCAGTGGTCGCCGCGGCGCTGCGCGCCGCCCCAGCCGACCGCGCCGGCCTGGCGAGCGGCGTCACGAACGCCGTCCGTCAGGCGGCCGGCGCCCTCGGCGTCGCCGTCTTCGGTGCAGTGGCGGGCACGCCGCAGCACCCCACGTCGTTCGTGCTCGGCATGCACCGCCTCGGCGTCCTGGCCGCCGGCTTGTGGATCGCCGCTGCCGTCCTCACGGTCGCCGTCCGGCCAGGCGCGACCCTCGAATGACCATGTGCACTACGCCCGTCGGGGGTGCACCACGTATCGACACGTGTCACACCTCCGACTGGCCTTGACACGTCCGTCATCGGCAGGTTCTCACATGGTCAGTCCGGATCGATGGCGAGGCGATAGCCGCGCTTGGTGACCGTCCGAATGATGCCCGAGTCGCCGAGCCCTGCCCGCAACCGCGTGATCGCCATCTCCACGGCGTGACCGTCTGCGCTGCGGGGCAACACGCGCACCAGGTCGGCCCGAGACACCACGCGCCCTGGACGTTCGGCGAGGGCCCGCAGCAAGGTCATCGGCGCCGGCGGCAGCATGCGCAGGTCGCCGTCCACCACCACCGCGTGACCGCGGATCTCCAACGTATGCCCCGCGACCTCGACGACTCGGGTGCGATGCCGCGGCAGCCGGTCGGCGAGCACCCGGACCAGCCCGCCCAGCCGGGCGCGGTTCGGCTGCACGGTGGGGACGCCGTAGCGGTCCAGCGGGCCGGCTGCGACCGGGCCGACGCAGGCGGCGAGCACATCCTGCCGGAACGCGGCGAGCACCGCGTCGCGGTCTGCCCCCGCCACCTCGAGCAGCGCGGCCGTCGCCGGTGCGCTGGTGAACGTCACGGCGTCGACCAACCTGAGCTTGATCAGCTCGACCAGCCGGACGAGTGGGCTCACATCCTCGGGAAGCACCCAGCGGTAGACGGGTACCTCGATCACCTCGGCGCCGGCCCCCCGCAACGCCGCCACGAGGTGAGGAAGCGGCTCACCGTGCAGCTGGACCGCGATCCGCTTGCCCCGCACACCGATCTTGAGCAGGTGCTCGAGCACCTCCACCATGCATTCGGACTCCGGCGACCACTCCTCCGCCAGCCCGGCGGCGCGGATCGCCCCCTGAGCCTTCGGCCCTCGGGCGACCAGTTGACAGTTCGCGAGCGTCGCGCGGAGCCGGTCGCCGAGCCCGGCCGACTCGGCCGCCTCCATCCAGCCCCGGAAGCCGATCCCCGTGGTCACCACCGCGATGTCGAGACCTTTGGCGACACATGCTCGAGTCGCCTTGTGGAGAGCCCGGTCGTCAGGCAGCGGGACGATCCGGATCGCCGGCGCCTCCACCACTCGAGCACCTCGGCGCTCCAGCAGGGCGACGAGTTCCTCTCGCCGGCGCGCCGCCGTGACGCCCACGGTGAAACCCTGCAGCGGGAGCAGGTCCGCCTGGGCCGGCTGAGCTGTGGCGGCGGCGCTCACGACGTCGCCTCAGGCGAGCCGACCAGTGCGGCAGCCCGGCCGTCCGGTGGCTCGGCGACCACCGCGACCTTCACGACCCCGTCGACACACGTGACCGGGTAGGTCGGCAGCGCCACGTCCGGATCCGACAGGCAGCGACCGGTACGCAGGTCGAAGACCTGCTTGAACATGGGCGAGGCCACGGTCGGCGTCGAGCCCGCCGTGCCGACGATGCCGCGAGACATGACGTACGCACCGGAGAACGGATCCCGGTTCCCGACGGCGTAGAGCGTTCCGTCGAACGTACGAAAGATCGCCACCTGCGTGTCGCCGATGAGGGCCGCCACCCCCCGTTCCGGTGTCAGGTCGTCGTAGCGGCACACCGGCGTCCAGCCGGCACTTGTCTCGAGGTCGCGGGACGGCGCCTCGGTCTGCAGCATCATGCTCACCTGTCAACCTCCTTGCGAGCTGGCCCACCTTCCCAGAGTTGGTCCGGCGATCAAGACTGGCTGGGTGGATTTCTGGCCGCGGCCCGCGTCACCCGCCGCCACTTCCTCCGCAGGTATCGGTTGGCCGCGCTCGATCACGAACTGGATGGACGGATCCGGGGTGTCCGGCGCGTTGACGAACGACACGAACCGGCGCAGCTTCTCGGGGTCCTCGAGCGTCGCGCGCCACTCGTCCACGTAGTTCTCGACGTGACGCTGCATCGCCTCCTCCAGCTCGGCACAGATGCCGAGTGAGTCGTCGATGATGACCTCGCGGAGGTAGTCGAGACCGCCGTCCATGTTCTCGATCCAGCTCGACGTGCGTTGCAGGCGGTCGGCCGTCCGGATGTAGAACATGAGGAACCGGTCGATGTAGCGCACCAAGGTGTCGGTGTCGAGATCGGACGCGAAGAGCTCGGCATGTCGCGGTTTGAACCCGCCGTTGCCTCCGACGAAGAGGTTCCAGCCGTTCTCGGTCGCGATGATGCCGAAGTCCTTTCCACGCGCCTCGGCACATTCCCGCGCGCAGCCCGACACCGCCGCCTTGACCTTGTGGGGTGAACGAAGGCCGCGGTAGCGCAGCTCGAGCATGATGGCGAGCCCGACCGAATCCTGCACGCCATAGCGGCACCACGTGGTTCCCACGCAGGACTTGACAGTACGCAACGCCTTGCCGTAGGCGTGCCCGGATTCGAAGCCCGCGTCGACGAGCCGTTTCCAGATCAGGGGAAGCTGCTCCACCCGGGCACCGAAGAGATCGATCCGCTGCCCTCCGGTGATCTTGGTGTAGAGCCCGAAGTCACGCGCGACCTCCCCGATGACGATGAGCTTCTCGGGCGTGATCTCTCCACCGGGTATCCGGGGTACGACCGAGTAGGTGCCGTTGCGTTGCAGGTTGGCGAGGAAGTGATCGTTCGTGTCCTGCAAGCTCGCCTGCTCGCCGTCGAGGATGTGTCCTTTGCCGAGGCTTGCGAGGATCGACGCGATGGCAGGCTTGCAGATGTCGCAGCCGCGACCGGTGCCGTGCTCGGCGACGATCTGCGAGAACGTCGTGAGTCCACGCACCCGGATCAGGTCGAAGAGCTCCTGTCGCGTGTACGCGAAGTGCTCGCACATGGCCTTCGGCTGCTCGACACCTGCTTCGGCCAGCAGGGTCTTGAGCAGAGGGACGCACGAGCCACAGCCCGTTCCCGCCTTCGTGCACGACTTGATCGCTGACACGTCCGCGCAGCCCTCGGTGATCGCGGTGAGGATCTCGTCCTTGGTGACCGCGTGACACGAGCACACCTGGGCACTTCCCGGCAGCGTGCCGTCCACCGTGCCGGAGCCGAGGAAGTCGGCGAGCTTTCCCGGCAAGGGACCGTTGACACTGGCCCGCAAGGTCGCGTACGCCGACGCGTCGCCGACCAGCATTCCACCGAGCAACGTCTGGGCGTCGTCGGTCAACGCCAGCTTGGCGTAGATGCCGTGCGCGGGATCGGAGTAGACGACGTCGAGCTCGCCGCTCGGATTGCCGAAGCTCGCGACGTCGACGCCGAGCAACTTCAGCTTGGTCGAGGTGTCGGCGCGTTCGAACCGCGCCGTCGCCGTCTGGTCGACCAGGCGCTGCGCCACCACGTCGGCCATCTCGTAACCCGGCGCGACCAGACCGTAGACCCGACCACCGATGCAGGCGCACTCCCCGATGGCGTAGACCGCGGGGTCGGCCGTCCGGCACGTCTCGTCGACCACGACGCCACCGCGTTCCCCGATCGCCAGCGAGGCTTGGCGCGCCAGCTCGTCACGTGGTCGCACGCCGGCTGCGAACACCACGACGTCGACGTCGATCTCCTGTTGAGGTTGGCCATTCGCGTCCTGCTCGACGGAGCAGACCATACGAGCGACGGAGCCGTCGGCTCGCGGTTCGAGACGTTCGGTCTTCGTGGCGACATGGACCTCGATGCCCAACGCCTCCACCTGACGACGCAGGATCGAACCACCCGCCTCGTCCAGCTGGGCCGGCATCAGCCAGGGCGCGAACTCCACCACATGCGTACGCAATCCCAACAAGCGAAGCGCATTCGCCGCCTCCAGGCCGAGCAGACCACCACCGATCACGGCGCCGACCGACCGGCCGTTCGCGTACTTCTGCAAGGCAACGAGGTCGTCGAGCGTCCGGTAGACGAAGCAGCCCGGAAGGTCGCGCCCGGGAATTGGCGGAACGAAGGGATACGAGCCGGTCGCGAGCACGAGGACGTCGTACGGATAATCGCCGACCGCGGTCGACACGACGCGACGTTCTCGGTCGATCGCGCATGCCGGCTCGGCAAGACGCAGCGCAACGAGCGGATCGTCGTCGTAGAACCCAGGCGGTGAGAGGGACAGCTCGTCTGGTGTCGTGCCCGTGAAGTAGGCCGAGAGGTTCACCCGGTCGTAGGCCGGGCGACGTTCCTCGGCGAGAACCGTGATGTGCCAGAGGCCGGCGTGGTCCCGTGCACGTAGAAGCTCCACGAACCGCTGCCCCACCATGCCGTTCCCGACGACCACGACCCGGTTCGGCGCACCGCCGGTCGGGCGTACGGTCTCCCGCGGCAGGTCAGCGGGGGTTACGCGGGAAGCGTCCCGTGTCGTCATGCGACCACCCCTTCCGTCACTGGCTCTTCTGCTGGGTTCGGATCGGCCGCCAGCGCGTCGAGGTATCCCTCGATGAGGTCTCGGCAGCTCCCGCATCCCGTGCTCGCGTGGGTGCGGGCGGCCACCTCCTGAGCCGTCCGTGCACCCGCCAGCCATGCGCGTGCGATGGCCCCGGCAGTCACACCGTTGCAGCGACACAGCGTCATGGCCGCCGGCATCGCGTCGACCGCAGCCTCGTTTCGGTCCCCGGTCATGCTGTGACCGAAGAGCAAGCGACGCGGATCCGAAGGGACCGGCACCTGGCGATCGAAGATCTGGGTGAGCGCGCCGACCATCGGGACGTCGCCCAGCAGGATCGCCGCGACCAGGCGTCGGTCGCGGATCATGACCTTCTGGTACGTGCGCCTCGCCGGATCGGCGAACGTCACCACTTCCGTACGAGAGTCCGTGGCATCGCCAACGAGGCTCGGATCGCCCATCGTGGCGAGCTCGACGCCCGGCGCCTTGAGCCGGGTCACGAGCCGCGACCCTTCGTACCGCGCGCCCTGAACCCCGCTGATCACCTCGGCGGCCACCCGGGCCTGCTCCCAGGCCGGCGCGACCAGCCCGTAGACCGTGCCGCGGTGCTCGGCGCAGTCACCGATCGCGAAGATGTCGGGGTCGGAGGTCCGCATCTCGTCGTCGACGACGATCCCGCGGTTGACGGTGAGACCGGCGGCCGCGGCGAGGTCCGGGTTCGGGCGCACCCCACACGCGATCACCAAGAGGTCGGCTGGGATCTCGGTACCGTCCTCCAGCCGGATGCCCTCCACCCGCCGGGTTCCGACGACCTCGGAGGTCACCGCGTCCAGACGCACCCGCACGCCCAGCCCGGCCAACGTCTCGACGAGGATTCGGCTCGCCTCGACGTCGATCTGACGCTCCATCAGGTGGCTGCGCGCGTGCACCACCTCGACCTCGAGGCCGCGTTTCGCCAACCCTCGCGCGGCTTCGATGCCGAGCAGCCCGCCACCGACGACGACCGCTCGTCGCGCCCGCTCGGCGGCGGCCAGGATGCGCCGGCAGTCGGCGAGCGTGCGGAAGGTCTCGGCACCGTCGACGAGGCTGTCGATGCTGCGGTCCTTCCAGAGCCCTTCGATCGGCGGCACCACCGCCCGGCTGCCGGTCGCGAGAACCAACACGTCGAAGCGGGTTCGGCTGCCGTCGGACGCCACGACCGTCTTGGCGACGGGATCGACCGCGACCACCTCGACGCCGGTCCGCAGGTCGAAGGCTCCCTGCGGTTCGGGCAGGAGCAGATCCTGCTCGTCCGCCTTGCCGGCCAACAGGTTGGACAGCAGGATCCGGTTGTACGCCCGGCCAGGCTCGGCGCCGAACACGACCAGGGGACGCCTCGGCTCACGTGCCCGCAGCTCGACCGCGAACCGTGCGCCGGCCATTCCGTTCCCCACGACCACCACGCTCACGCGGTAACCTCCAGCTCCTCATGTCTCGTGCCGGCAGCCGGATCCGCCACGACGCGCTCCAGGCGCACGGCGCACACCTTGAACTCCGGCATGCGCGAGGTCGGATCGAGAGCAGGGTTGGTGAGGCTGTTCGCCCGGCCACGCCCTCCCCAGTGGAAGGGCAGGAACACGGTGTCGGTACGGATCGTCTCGGTGAGGCGCGCCGGCGCCGTCACCGTTCCTCGTCGGCTGGTGACCCGGACCAGGTCTCCCTCGCCGATGCCGTACTGCTCGGCGAGGTCCGGGTGCAGCTCGACGTAGGCCTGCGGAGCGGCCTCGGCCAACGCCTTGATCCGGCGCGTCTGCGCACCGCTCTGGTAGTGCGCGAGCATCCGGCCAGTCGTGAGATAGACGGGATAGTCGGCGTCGACGTCCTCTACCACCGGCCGGAACTCGACAGGCACGAACCGCGCCCTGCCGTCAGGCGTTGCGAAGCGGTCGAGGAACATCCGTGGTGTTCCCGGATGGCGAGGTGTCGGGCACGGCCAGAAGATCCCGTCCTCGGCATCGAGCCGGGAGTAGCTGATCCCGCCGTAGTCGGCTGCTCCGCCGGCGCTTGCGCGAGCCAGCTCGGCCGACGTCGCCGGATCACCCGCCCTTCGAGGTTGGTCATCGTGCCGTCCTCCTCCGCCCACTGAGCCGTCGGCAGCACGACGTCGGCCAGCGCGGCGGTCTCGGACAACACGAGGTCTGAGACGACGAGCAGGTCCAGCGACCGCAGACGGCCCTCGACACGTCCTGCGGCGGGCGCCGACACCACGGGATTCGTCCCGAAGACGAGGAGCGCCTTGGGTCCGTCAGGCGCCCCGAGGGAGTCCATGAGCTCGTACGCGCTGGGCCCCTTGCCGGGGATCGTCGCCGGATCGACCCTCCACACAGCCGCGACGTGCGCCCGCGCGGCCGGGTCGTCGATCATCCGGTAGCCGGGCAGCTGGTCGGCCTTCTGACCGTGCTCGCGGCCGCCCTGGCCATTGCCCTGCCCGGTGAGACACCCGTAGCCACGTCCTGGCGTGCCCGGAAGGCCCAGCGCCAGCGCGAGGTTGATGAACGCACTCACCGTGTCGACGCCCTTCGCGTGCTGTTCGGCGCCGCGCGCGGTGAGGATGAGCGCCCGGTCCGCCTCGGCCAGCAGGCGTACGGCCTCCCGTTGCTGTGCGACCGACACGCCGGTGATGCGCTCCACGCGCTCCGGCCAGTAGCTCGCGACGGTCGGGCGGATGGCGTCGAAGCCGGTGGTACGACGTGCGACGTACGCCTGGTCGACGTACCCCTCCATGATCACGATGTGCAGCAGGCCCAACGCGAGCGCGAGGTCCGTGCCGGGCGTCACCTGCAGGTGGAGCCGCGCCTGCCGGGCGGTCTCGGTGGCGCGCGGATCGACCACGACCAGCGCGCCCCCGCGTTCCCGCTGTGCCGTGAGGTACTGGCCGAACGGCGGCATGGTCTCGGCGACGTTGGCGCCGACCAGCAGGATCGCGTCGGCATCTGCGATGTCGCTCAGCGGGAACGGCAGTCCGCGATCCAGCCCGAAGGCCTTGATGCCGGCGGCAGCGGCAGACGACATGCAGAACCGGCCGTTGTAGTCGATGTTCTTCGTCCGAAGGACGACCCGGGCGAACTTGCCGAGCGCGTACGCCTTCTCGTTGGTCAACCCTCCGCCACCGAGGACGGCGACGGCGTCCCTGCCATGCTCGGACTGCAGCGTGCGGAGCCGGGTGGCGACGAACGACAGCGCCGCGTCCCAGGTCGTCGGCTGGAGCGAGTCGGTTCGGCGGCTGCGGATCAGCGGGGTGGTGAGCCGGTCGGGTGTCGTGAGCAGCTCGGCCGCCGTCCACCCCTTCCGGCACAGTCCACCCCGGTTGCTGCCGCTGGGTCGCGGCTGGATCTCGACGCTGGGACCCAGCCGCGACCTGTCGGGTCGGGTGGACGTGTCAGGTGTCGTCACGCTGGCCCGGACGGCACCGTTCGTCCGCGCCTGGGCCACTTCGCGCAGAGTCATGCCGCACTGCAGGGCACAGTAGGGGCAATGCGTTGCGACACCGGACATGTTGTCGAGCGTGCGCTCGAGCGATTTCGCGCCTGCTTCTTCGATGTTTCTGCGCTGCTAACGAGGTCTCACTACGTGCGTCCCTGCAGCGAAATTCGATCGAGGAAGAGCGCGCGTGACCGACGTCCTCGGGCGCAGCTCGTCGACCCCGAGGGCGGGAACACGAAGCGCCGCGTACCCCGACGGTCACGCCGGGGTACGCGGCGCTTGTTGAAAAATCAGACCGAGGCCTCGGCCAGGCTCGGCATCCGTGCCACCAGGAACTGCCGACGCAGGTAGAACCACCAGGTCACAGCCCCACAGACGGCGTAGAAGACGGCGTACGCGAGGATCGCGGTCGCGAACGAGCCCGTCGACGCGTACGAGCTGCCGTACGCCCGCGCGATGAGGAACCCGCCGAACGCCCCGATCGAGGAGATGATGCCGATCGCCGCACCCGCCTCGGTGAGGGTGTTCTTGACCGCGTTCCGGACTCCCGTCTTCTCCTCACGCTCGCCCTGGGCCCGGAAGATCGCGGGGATCATCCGGTACGTCGAGCCGTTGCCGACTCCCGACGCGGCGAACAGGATCGCGAAGGCCGCCATGAACAGCGCACTGGAATGGACGTCCACGGCGTACAGCAGCAGCAACGCACCCGCCGCCATGGCGATGAACGTCCACAGCGTGACCCGCGCGCCCCCCAGCTTGTCCGAAAGCCACCCGCCCACGGGACGGATGAGGGAACCGAGCATGGCCCCGACGAACGCGTACCTCACCGCGGGCGAGTTGGCGAACTCCGTCGTGGCGATCAGCGGATAGGCGGCCGAGTAGCCGATGAACGACCCGAATGTCCCGATGTAGAGGAACGACATCACCCACGTGTGGCTGCGTTTGCACGCGGCGAGCTGGCCCTTGATCGGAGCCTTCGACACCGTGAGGTTGTCCATCCAGAGCCAGGCACAGATCGCGGCGGCGAGGATCAGCGGCACCCACATGAGGCCGGCGTTCGCGAGGCTCAGGCCACCGCCGATGGCGATCACGAGGGGGACGCCGAACTGCACGGTGCTCGTCCCCAGGTTGCCGCCTGCCGCGTTGAGCCCCAGCCCCAGGCCTTTACTGCGTTCGGGGAAGAAGAACGAGATGTTGGTCATCGAGGACGCGAAGTTGCCGCCCCCGACTCCCGCGGTGGCCGCGATGATCAGGAACATCCAGAACGGCGTGTCCGGATTGCTCACCGCGACCGCGAGGAGCACGGTCGGGATCAGGAGCAGCAGCGCGCTCACCACCGTCCAGTTACGGCCGCCGAACGCAGGGACCGCGAACGTGTACGGGATGCGCAACGTGGAGCCGATGAGGTTCGGGAGCGCCACGAGCCAGAACAGTTGATCGGTCGAGAACTCGAAACCGGCCAGTGGCAGGCTCACGACGACGATGCTCCAGAGCAGCCACACCGAGAAGCCGAGGTGTTCGGCGAAGATCGAGAAGACGAGGTTCCGGGTCGCGACCCTGCGACCGACTCGTTGCCAGAAGATCTCGTCATCAGGCTGCCAGTTGTGGATCCAACGGCCCTTGGTCATCTGGAGGTCGACGGTTGCAGATGTGCGTTCGGCGAAAGTCGTCACGCTTGTCCTCCCTCGAGGGTGGAGGGGCTCCCTGGCCCAGGCAGGGCGCCACTCGTGCCGGAGCGAGGCCCGGCACAGCTGGTGATGTGCGGTCGCGGTTCGCGGACAACCGCCGGTGACGTTAGGAACCAGATGTTTCGGAGCCGTTGACGGAGGAGTCAGCGGGCGTAAAACGCGCCGCACCTTGTCCAGGTGCGGGATTGAGAAAGCCGGGTTTGGTTGACACCCGTGCAGGATGCGTGACCTCGGTCAGCTGCTCGCAGATCGCGGGCCGGTGGACGCGCGGCGGAGCAGCGAGACCGCGAGCTTCGTGATTCGACGGGTCATCCCCGGATTGGCGACCCGTTGCGCCAGATGCCACACCGCCTGGGCACCGAGAAGGTCGATGTCCGTGTGGATCGTGGTCAGCGGCGGCAGGCTGTGCGCGGCCATCTGCATGTCGTCGTACCCGATCACCGAGAAGTCCTCCGGCACGCGGACACCGCGAGCGCGCAGTGCCTCCAACGCACCCAGAGCAGTCGAATCGTTGGAGCAGAACACCGCCGTCGGGGGACGGGGCAGGTCGAGCAACGCTTCCATGGCCGCCCGACCGGCCGGCTGGCTGAGATCGACGGCCTGCTGGACGTAGGAAGCCGGCGGGCGGAGCCGACGCTCGGCCAGCGCACGCCGGTAGCCCGCCAGCCGATCAGCGACGGGACGCAGCTGCGGAAGCCCCACGATCATGGCCGGCGGCGGGTCGAGGTGACCCAGGTCGAGCAGGTGCGAGGTGGCGAGGTAGCCACCGTGTTCGTCCTCGCTGCGGACGCAGTCCACTGGTAGGTCGTCCAGCGAATGATCGACCACGACGCACGGTGTGCCGGCATCGTGCAGCTTGCGGACGTAGTGGGTCTCGAGAAAGCCGAGCACGAGAAGGCCTTGCGCCAGCCGGCGCTGCACGATGAGCGGCAACTGTCCGGCGCGCTCGCCTGTCTCCTCGACCATCTCCAGGCTGAGCGCGATGCCGAGGTTCGCGCAGGCGCGCTGGGCACCGTTCAGAACCTCCATGTAGAAGGGGTTTCCGGGCGAGGGGAAGTGCAGCTGCCGCGCGATCACTCCCGCCGTCGTCAGCGTCCCGACGCTGGTGGACGACGACCTGGGACGTCTCGTGTAACCCAGCTCCTGGGCCGCTGCGACAACCGCTGCCCGAGTCTCCGGGGACGCCGAGCCCTTGTCGGACAACACCCCGGACGCCGTGCCGATGGACACACCGGCCAGCTTGGCCACCTCACGCAAGGTCGGCCGGCGTGGCGCTGCCATGCGTTCGAAACTCCCTCCGACCAGGTTGGCCGCATGGTATCCGGGACTCGTCGACCACCAGGGCGTTCACTCGGCCTCCACGGCAGGTCCAGCTAGTCGACGACCGGCGTCTCCCCGAAGTCGTACAAATCGCGCAGGGCATGGGTGATCTCGACCACCGGCCGCGCCTCTTCGATGTCGCCTCGCCGATAGGCGAGGGCGAAGGCCGGGAACTGCCCCATGATGCTCGGCACCATCGTCGTGAACTTCGCCGGACTCCCCTGCCAGCCGATGCGGTCGAGGGCGAAGAACTCCACGCCGCCCATCCCTTGGAGGGCGCCGTACGTCGCCCAGAGGGCAACCGATTCCGCCTTGAAGCGGTTCGGGTTCGGCCAGCCGGTCTCGGAGACGGTCTGCGGATACCCGGCGATGCGGTGGAACTTCACCACAGCAGCGTCCGGTTCGCGCAGGACCGAACGGTCGGTGAACGTCTGGCCCACGTCGATCATGTAGTCGGAGCCGAAACCCTCGTGGGTCCCCTCGAAGTACGCGTCGTGCCGGTCGATCACGTCCCCTGCGGTGTACGTGTAGCGCTCGAGCGCGTCCATCGTCGACGGTTGCGCCGTGATCCAGTTGCTCGCGCTGATCAGGCTGCGCAGGCCCAGCTCGTCGCGCCAGAAACGTACGGTGTCGGCGTAGAACCCGCGCTGTTTCCAGGTCAGGAACTCACGCTGATCCCGCATCCGACGCTTCATCGGGCTCTCGGTCGGGTGCGCGTCGGAGGTCATCATCCAGGCCTCCTGGACCACGAGCACTCCGTCGTCGGGTGCATCACCTTCCACGCCACTGCCCTCACCCCAAGCCGCCAACGCGGCCGTCGCCGACCCGTAACGCTTCGCGGCCCATGCGCCGAACTCGGCATCGAGGATCGCCAGGTGAGCCGCCGGGATGTTGGTGCGGGTGAACGTCCAGAAGAAGAAGCTGTCTTCGTTCTGGATCTCGACGATCGCGACCGCTGGCTCCGCAGCGAGCGGCTTGCCGGTGTACGGGTTGCGCGTGGTGAGCAGGCCACGGGCCCACGACCGGTGCACGGCCTGGAAGTCCGGATCGAACAGCAGCAAGGCGAACGGATGCTTGTTGCCGATCGTGTCGTACGCCGGGAACCCGTTGCTCGAGCCCAGCTGCACCCACAGCGGGAAGTAGAAGCTCAGGTGGACGTAGATCCCGGCCTTCTTCATGGCCGCGACGAACCGATGGAGCTGGTCGAGATAGCGCGTGTCCA
>Ga0310822_100733_pt1 | contig 14496 bp, 13 predicted proteins | sample P4_ome_2_FD_201313 | JGI IMG/M metagenome (GOLD analysis project Ga0310822, IMG submission 201313) | Sorghum-adapted microbial communities from Joint BioEnergy Institute, Emeryville, California, United States - P4_Day56_Rep2 | ecosystem: Engineered > Bioreactor > SSF (Solid state fermentation) >... | reverse complement strand
GGAAATGAACAATGTGCTGGAGAGGGCCGTACAGTTGGCGGAACAGGGGGAGCTGGAGGTGGAGCATCTGCCGCCTTATTTGCTGGACAGACAGGTGACTGTTGACAGTGAAAATGCTTCGTTTGACCTTGAGGCGGAGGTGGCCAAGACGGAAAGACGCGTGCTCGAAGCTGCACTGGCTCACTGCGGCGGAAACAAAGTCCAGGCAGCCCAACTGCTAGGCATACATAGGGCAAGCTTGTACCGGAAGCTGGAAAAGCACCGGATACCCAACGAATGATCGTCGCAAAAACGCAACATGTCGCAAAGTTGAATCAAGAATGTGTCGCAAAAATGAAACATTCAGATTCAAGAAAGCGATCAATTCTGCTCCTTTCCACTTGGCACAAAGGTTGCAAATATTCTGAATTACAAACGGTTACAAGTGTGGAAGGAGGACCTATGCAAACAAATCTGAAACTCGACAAAGTCGCTTTGATTACAGGGGGGGCAAGCGGGATCGGGCTGTCGATCGCAGAAAAAATGTATGCCGCGGGGTGTCAGATCGCCATCGCTGACATCGACGAAAAGAAGGCGCGGTCTGCTGTTGACTCCATGGAAGCGAGGGACAGCCAAAAGAAAATCGCCATTCAGGCGGATTTGTCCAACTTCGCTTCGATCCGCGAGATGGTTGCTGTTTGCCAAAAAGAGCTTGGCGCTGTCGACATCCTCGTGAACAATGCCGGCTTCCAGCATGTTTCTCCGATTGAGACGTATGATCCTGCGACGTTTCAAAAAATGATTGAGGTCATGCTGGTAGGACCATTCGTGGCGACACAAGCCGTTTTTGCCCAGATGAAACAGCGGGGCTGGGGCAGAATCATCAACATTTCCTCGATCAATGGCAAAATCGGTGCTCCGTTTAAAGCCGGTTATTGTTCTGCAAAACACGGGATTATCGGACTGACGAGAGTGACGGCGATGGAAGCGGCAGACTCAGGTGTGACCTGTAACGCCATTTGCCCCGGGTATGTGGATACGCCGCTCGTCCGCAATCAATTGGCTGATCTTGCAAAAAGCTACCAGGTACCAGAAGAAGAAGTGCTCGAAGAGGTGATTCTCAGAAACGTGCCCCAGCACCGCTTGCTGGAGGCGGGGGAAATTGGCGAATTTGCGGTATTTCTCGCATCTGACCAAGCTGCGGCAATCACCGGTCAGGCCATCAATATCTCGGGCGGATATGTCATGCACTAATAATTTTGGGTAAGAGGGGGACTGGCAGCAGTGAAAAAGGCAAGATGGTGGTTTACGTTGGCGATGGTACTTGCCGTGGGGGCAGCGGGATGCGGACCGCAGCTGGACCAATCTTCAGGCGGTCAATCCGGCGGGCAGACGCAGGCGGGAGCAGCACCCGGCAGCCAGAGCTCCGGGGGAGAGTTCAACGTCGGATTGGCGATTTCGCTCAGCGGCGGAACGGCCAAGTTCGGGGAAGCGGTCAAGCGGGCTGCCCAAATGGCGGTCGACGAGTTTAACGAAGCGGGCGGAGCTGATGGCAAGAAAGCGAAGCTGATCGTGTACGATGACGAGGCCAAACCCGAGAAATCGGTTGAGATCGTTCAGAGATTGATACAGCAGGACAAAGTGGTCGGCTTTGTCGGGCCTGCCAACTCCGGAAATGCAAAAGCCCACATCAAGTTTGCTCAGGAAGCCGGGGTGCCGGAGATCATCCCGGTCGCGACGGGAACGACCATTACCCAGACCTATGAAAAGGAGGACAAGAACTACATCTTTCGGGTAGCGCCCTATGACAAGGGGCAGGTAGAAACCATCCTGAAGTGGGTCGTGGAAGAGAAAAAATTGACCAAGATCGGTCTGCTGCATGATACGACCGGTTACGGGCAGGGCGGCAAGACGGACGTGGAAGGCGTGCTGAAAGACAAATACAACATGACTTTGACCGCAACCGAGTCGTTCCAGGTAAACGATACGAACATGGAGGCGCAGTTGAGCAAAATGCGCGATGCACAGGTTGAAGTCGTGATCTTTTACGGTCTTGCCCCGGAGGCGGCTCAATATTTGAAATCCCGGCAAAAGCTGAACTACTATCCGCTGACGGTCGCGTCCTGGGCGATGGGGGACCCGACAGTGAAAGAGCTGGTGGGAGATCTGGTCAACAAGGACGTTTACATGGTTCAGTCCTTTACGATCGATCAAAGCGCTGAATCAAAAGCATTTCACGACAAGGTGGTAGCCAAATACGGCGAAGACATCTTCCCGATCGCATCGGCTCAAGGGTACGATTGCATGCAGCTGATCCTGCAGGCCGTCAAGAAAGCGGGAACAGACCCGAAGGCGATACGGGACGCTATCGAAAATATGACCGGCTTTACCGGCATCACGGCGATTGGGGAACAGCCGTTTACAAAAGAGAATCACGAAGCGTTGACCAGCTCCAATATGTTTTTGGCGACCTATAGGGACGGCGTAATCGTCAAGCCTTAGCGCTTCGAAGTTCTCTTGACGACTTCGTGGCACGGAAGATCTGGAGAGGAGGTAGTGTTATTGCTGCAAGCCATCGTGAGCGGATTGATTCTGGGGAGCATTTACGCGATTATTGCCCAAGGCTATTACATTACGTTTGTGACCAACCGGACGATGAACTTCGGCCAGGGAGACTTTCTGATGCTGGGCGCTTTGGTGGGATTGACAACATTGGGTACGGTGACTTCTGCAGGAATGAACCTGTTTGTATCAGTTCTCGTCACGATGGTGGTCGTGGCAGCGGCTATGGCCATGCTTGGCTGGGGGCTGGAGAGGGGAGCGATTCGGCCCCTCGGCCACGTTTTGTCCGTGGGCTGGATTCTCAGTACGGTTGCCGTTTCCTTGATGATTCGCAATATTGCGATGCTGATCTGGGGGAGAAATGTGATCCCGTTTCCGTCCCCTTTTGGAAATGAGGTCTACCGATTTGGTTCCGTGGGCATCACCAAGCACGAGATCTTTGTCGCGATCTGTGCCATCGTCATCATGGCCTGCCTGTTTTTCTTCCTGAACCGATCGCTGCTCGGAAAGGCTCTCGCTGCTGTCGCTTTCAACCCGGATGCCGCGTCGCTGATGGGCATTAACCCAAGGCGGATGGCGGTACTCGCCTTTGCTCTCTCGTCAGCGTTGGCCGGCGTCGGCGGCATCCTGGTCGGACCGATCACCAATACCGCGTTTTTCATGGGAGCAACACTCGGTTTAAAGGCTTTTGCTGCTGCCATTATCGGGGGATTGACCAATCCGCTCGGAATTTTGATCGGCGGACTGCTGCTCGGGGTCATCGAGCAGGTATTCTCTCTCTACAGTTCTGCCTACAAGGATGCCAGCGCGTTTTTGCTGATCCTGATCGTCCTTATTTTTATGCCCCAAGGATTGCTCGGAAAGAAAGTAAAGGAGAAGTTTTGATATGAAAAAGTGGCTCCTTTATCTCTTGATAGCGCTTGCCTTGTACTTCTTTCCCTGGCTGTTTCCCAGCTCGTATTACGTGCATATGGCCCAAGGCTTCCTCTACACCTATATTGTCGTAGCCGGACTCAATCTGCTTGTCGGCTTGTCTGGCCAGCTTTCATTGGGGCATGCCGGATTTTATGCCATAGGCGCCTATGTCACCGGCCTTTGCACTGTAGCCGGGGTGCCGTTTCTTCTCAGCTTGCTGCTAGGGGTCCTGATTTGTGCCGGAGCGGGCGGACTCGTGGCAATGCTGTCGCTCCGGGCCAAAGGGCCGTATCTTGCAATGGTGACGATCGCCTTTGGTTTGCTCGTGGAGATTGTAGCCAATCGCTGGGTAGAAGTGACGGGTGGACCGGCAGGCTTGTATTTGCCGGAAGCAAAGCTGTTTGGACTTGGTCTTGGAACGGTGTCTTACTACTGGTTCATTGCTGTCATAGCGCTTGTCGTCACCGTTTTGATCGACAATCTCTTTACCTCTCGATATGGCAGAACATTCCGGGCGATGGGGAACAGTGAAGTAGCTGCGGCCACAGCAGGCGTACACGTCCGCAACTGGAAGGTGCTGGCGTTTGCAATCAGCGCCTGCACGGCCGGTCTCGGAGGAGCGCTGTTTGCGTTTCAAAATGCGTATTTCAACAGCGATACCTTCACCTTCGACAAATCGATTCTGTTTCTTGTCGGCGTCATTGTCGGCGGTGCCGGTACGAGACTGGGACCGCTGGTCGGGACGATTGTCATTTTCCTCCTGCCGCAATGGGTGCAAAGCTTGTACAATTACCACCTGCTGATATTCGGCGGAATTCTGCTGCTTAGTCTGATCGCCCTGCCTGAGGGGATCGTCGGGGGGATCCAGCGCATCTTCAAACAAAGGAACCAATATTCCGGCACACCTTCGCTACCTGCTCCTGATTCGGATGGGCCGAGCCAGATGGGCAGCCGGGACGGAGCCGATTTAAACGTACAGGCAGCGGTCATGGAGTTTGACGGATTTCGGGCGGTGGATGCCATCGATCTGCAGATAAAAGGCTCGGAGGTAAGAGGGCTGATCGGGCCGAACGGGTCGGGCAAAAGTACGACTGTCAACATGCTCTCCGGCGTCTATGTCCCAACCAAAGGGAAGCTGTCGTGGAAGGGTGTGGACGTAACCAGCTTTCCGCCTCATCGGATGGCTGCCGCCGGGATTACCCGAACGTTTCAAAATCTGCAGCTTTTCCACGAATTGACCGTACTGGAAAACGTGATGCTCGGCTTCCATCTCCACTACCGGAAGGGCTTTGCCGCCAATATCCTGCATACGCCCGGCTTTTTGAGAGAAGAAAGCCATTTCCGGGCGGAAGCGATGCGTCTGCTTCAATTTGTCGGCCTGGCCGAAAAAGCGGGCGAGCAGGCGGCAGCGCTCTCCTACGGTCAGCAGCGCTTGGTCGAAATCGCCCGTGCACTCGCCACCAAGCCCGATCTTTTGATCCTCGATGAACCTGCGGCAGGAGCCAGTCTGTATGAGGTGGACAATATCGTTCGGGTCATCCGCAAAGTGAAGGACTCGGGGATTGCCATTTTGCTGGTGGAGCACCATATGGAAATCGTCATGAACGTCTGCGATACAATCACCGTGCTGGACTTTGGGAAAAAGATTGCCGAGGGCGATCCCGCTTTCATCAAGAACCATCCACAAGTCATCGAAGCCTATCTGGGCGGGGAGGAGGTGACGAAGCTTGTTGTCGGTTAATAACGTTCGGGTTCATTACGGGATGGCCGAAGCACTGCGTGGGGTCAATCTCCAGGTCGCGAAAGGGGAGGTAGTCGCTCTGATCGGGCGCAACGGCGCGGGCAAGACAACGCTGTTAAAAGCGATTACGGGACTGGTAAAACTGCGAGAAGGGGAGATTCATTTCCAAGGAAAGCGGATATCCGGCATGCCTGCTCATGAGATCATGCGTCTCGGCATCGGCCATGTACCGCAGGGGAGGCAAGTATTCGGAGACCAGACGGTGGAGGATAATCTCATTCTGGGGGCGTACACAAAGATCAAACAGCAGCCACGTCAGGTTCGCGAGTGGCTGGAGCGGGAATACACCCGTTTTCCAAGACTGAAGGAACGCGCGAAGCAAATGGCCGGGACCTTGTCCGGGGGAGAGCAGCAAATGCTGGCGCTGTCCCGTGCGCTGATGTCGGATCCCGAGCTGCTCGTCCTGGATGAACCGTCAATGGGGCTGTCGCCCTTATACGTGAAGCTCATTTTGGATACGGTGACACAGCTTCGCAGCGAAGGCAAAACGATCCTTTTGGTAGAACAGCTGGCTGCCGCTGCCTTGGCCATTTCAGACCGGGCCTATGTCCTCTCCTCCGGCCAGGTGGAAATGAGCGGAGCTGCCGACGAGCTTTTGCATGACGAAAAAGTCGTACGCACCTATCTCGGCGCATAATGTAAGAAAAGCAGCAAAAGGCGGATTGTGTAAATGCCGCTTTTTGCAGGGCAAACCGCCCGGCCGTAGCTCCTGCTATTGCCGGGTGGGTTATTTTCAGGGAGTGATCTTTGCTGAACCCCCTTCCAATTGGTTACAATAGAGGGGAGTAAGTCGACGGAGAAGGGAGTTTGGCCATGAGCGAAAGCGTAAAGGAAATTTCATTTCATACCACTGCTTTGAACGGTATAAACGTACATATCATGCCTACAGCCAAATTTAAGACAACGACAATCGTGACCATGATCGAGCAAGAGCTTTCAGAGGAAACCGTCACGAAGACGGCTCTGCTGGCGATGGTGATGAAGCGGGCAACAGCCCGATTTCCGGAGACCAAGCAGCTTCGTGAGCATCTGGATTTTCTTTACGGAGCGATCTTTGATGTGGACGTTGTGAAAAAAGGCGAGCGGCAAATCCTCCAGATCTACATGGAGGTCCCAAACGAGAAGTACCTGTCCCAGGAAAACGCTCTTTTGGAAAGCGCGATCCGCTTTGTGGGCGACGTGCTGAGCCGTCCCTATCTGGAAGGGAATGCATTCGCGGAAAAATACGTTGCACAGGAAAAAGAGACGCTGCGCAAGCGGATCGAAAGCCTGATCGACGACAAGATGAAATACGCCAACCAGCGCGTGACGGAAGAGATGTGCCAAGGCGAGCCGTTTGCTCTCCTGGCCCAAGGGCGGACGAAGGATCTTGCCGGCATCAGCGGCGAAAGCTTGTACGCCCATTTTCAAGAGCTGATGAGCCACAGTCCGATCGACATTTTTGTAGTCGGAGACGTGGAGCAAAAAGAGGTTGAGGCGGCAATCGGCAAATTCGTTCAGCTTGACCGCAAGGATGTCAAGCAAATCGGGCCGACCAAAGCAAAAAAACAGGTTGCCGATGAGCGTGTCGTGATCGACAGGCTGGAAGTAAATCAGGCCAAGCTGAACATTGGCTGCCGTACCCAGATCAGCTATGCGGATGAAGACTACCCGGCGCTGCTTGTGTACAACGGCGTATTGGGCGGCTTCCCGCACTCCAAGCTGTTTGTCAATGTGCGCGAAAAGGCGAGCCTCGCTTATTACGCGGTCTCCAGACTGGAGAGCCACAAGGGTATCATGATGATGATGTCCGGGATCGATGTGAAAAACTTCGACCGGGCTGTCACGATTATCAAGGAACAACTGGAGAGCATGAAGCAGGGAAATGTCGGTCAGGAGGAGCTTGAGCAGACGAAGGCGACACTCTCCAACCAATTTCGCGAGCTTCTGGACAGTGCCCGGATGATGATCGACTTTGCCTATAACGGCGTGATTAGCGGACGCAAGCGGCATCTGGAGGAGCTGCTCTCCCAGATCAACGGGATCACCGTCGAGGATTTGAAGCGGGTAGCGGCACAGGTGGCCATTGACACGATATACTTGCTGCGGGACAAGAAGGGAGATGCCTGATATGCAGACGACCGTATTTGAACAGCTGAATGAGACTGTCTACGAGGAAAAGCTACCAAACGGACTGGCTGTCTATCTGGTGCCCAAGCAGGGATTCAGCAAGACCTACGCTGTATTTACGACTCGTTACGGCTCGATTGACAGTCACTTTCGCTTGAAAAACGGCGAAGAAGTGCATGTTCCAGACGGGATTGCCCACTTTCTGGAGCACAAGATGTTTGAGAAGAAAGACATGGATGTCATGCATGAGTTCAGTAGAAATGGTGCCTCGTGCAACGCATTTACCAGCTTCAACCGGACCGCGTACCTGTTTTCTTGCACGGAAAACCTTGACCGCAATCTCAATCTGCTGCTTGATTACGTGCAAGAGCCGTATTTTACCGAGGCCAGCGTAGAAAAAGAAAAGGGCATCATCGGTCAGGAAATTACGATGTACGACGACAATCCGGATTGGAAAGTGTACATGAACCTGTTGAAAGCCATGTACCAGAAGTTCCCGATCAACATTGAAATTGCCGGGACTATCGAATCCATTTCCCATATCACCAAGGATACGCTGTATCAATGCTATGAAACGTTCTACCATCCTGCGAACATGGTGCTGCTGGTAGTCGGTTCCTTTGATCCGGAAACCGTGATGAAATGGGTGCGCGACAACCAGGCAGCGAAAGAATTTCCGCCAACGCCGGTCATCGAGCGCTTGTTTCCGCAGGAGCCGTCTGCGGTCGCCAAAGAGCGCATAGAATTTCAGTTGCCGGTAGGCTTGCCCAAATGCCTGATCGGCTATAAGGAAAAAGCAGACGGTCTGACGGGAGAGGCCTTGTTAAAGCGCGACCTGACCACTAAACTGATATTGGACATCGCGTTCGGCACCAGTTCTTCGCTCTACCAAAAATGGTACAACGAGGGGCTGATTACGGAGAGCTTTGATTTCGACTACAGCGGAGAAAAGGAGTACGGCTACTCCATTATGGGAGGAGATACGCCTGATCCCGACAAGCTCGCGGCACAGATCAAAGAGGGAATTCGCCAATTGCAGCAGGCTGGAATCAACCAGGAAGACTTTGAACGGGCGAAACGGAAAAAAATCGGGCTGTTCCTCCGTTCGCTCAACTCGGTTGAATTTATTGCCAACCAGTTTACCAGCTACAAGTTCAACGGGAACGAGCTGTTCTCCGTGGTGCCGACGCTTGAGTCGATCACCCGCGAAGACGTAGAAGCGCGCATGAAGGAGCATTTTGTTCCCGAGCAAATGGCTGTCTCGATTGTTCGTTCCGCTTCGCCACAGGAGTAGTGAAGGTTTATGTACAGTACGCCGCCATGGGCATTGGTTACGGGAGCCTCCGGCGAGATCGGGCAGGCGATCAGCCTGGCTCTCGCCGAAAGAGGCATCCCGCTTTACCTGCATTATCATCAGTCGCCGCACAAGGTAGAGCCGATCCTTCAGGCTTGCCATGAAAAAGGGGTCCCGGCCTACGCCTTTCAGGCTGATTTGCGTCAGACTGACCAGATCGCCGGGATGTTCGCAGCAATGATCACCCCACCGCTGCTCATCGTCAACAATGCATCGGTCGATCACGTAGGCCTTTTTGCTGACGTGTCGCCCATGCAGTTCGATGACTTGATCGCGACCAACGTACGGTCCGCATTTTTTGTGACCCAGGCTGCACTGCCCGCTATGCTTCGCGAGCGCTTTGGTCGGATTGTCAACATCTCCTCCATCTGGGGGATGACGGGAGCGTCCTGCGAGGTGCTTTACTCGCTTGGCAAGGGAGCGGTCAACTCCTTTACGAAGGCGCTGGCCAAGGAGCTCGCGCCAAACGGCATTACCGTAAACGCGGTTGCCCCCGGTGCCATACAGGGCGGCATGATGAACCGGTTTTCACCCGAGGAAGTGAGTATGCTTGCAAGCGAGATTCCGGCCGGACGTCTGGGCACGCCAGAGGAAGTTGCGGCCGTCGCAAGGTTTTTGCTTTCTGCGGAAGCCGGTTACGTGACCGGGCAGATCATCAGTCCGAACGGCGGTTGGTACGCGTAGAAAATCGTGCATATTTTTCCCTGCTTGTTGGAACTCTACCAATGTAACGGTCGCATAGGGGACCGCAATGCATAGGAGGAGGGAAAATACATGTCAGTTCTTGACAATTTTCGCGATTGGAAAGCGTTTCTCGGCGAGCGGGTTGAGCAGGCGAAGCAAGCGGGGATGGAGAGCGACACGCTGCAAAATGTAGCCTATCAAATCGGGGGCTACCTGGCTGAGCAGGTCGATCCGAAAAACGATCAGGAACGCCTGCTGAAGCAGCTCTGGGACGCCGGCGACGAAGAGCAGCAGAAGGCGCTCGCTTCTCTGATGGTCAAGCTGGTCCAAGATCCAAACAATGTAAATCGCGGCAATTAAATAGGGTCGTAATGAATCACAAATCCCCGTCTTTTGGGGATTTTTCTTTTCCGTCCATTGTCGATTATTCGGAACGTGTTATACTACTTAGGAAGAGAAATTTGGGTGTCGGAGAGGATCGGGCATGGAAGCGCAAAAAGAGTGGTACATGGAATACGAAATTTCAAAAAATCGCCCCGGTTTATTGGGAGATGTCGCATCCATTTTGGGGATGCTCGGGATCAACATCGTGACGATCAACGGTGTTGACGATATGCGAAGGGGAATGCTGCTCACGACGGATGATGACGAGAAAATGGAAGTTCTGCGCAATGTTATCCAAAAGATGGACAAGATAACGATAACGCGGTTGCGTCCACCCACGATGCTCGACCGGTTGGCGGTTCGGCACGGCCGTTATATCGAGCGTGACAGCGAAGATAAAAAGACATTTCGTTTCGTGCGGGATGAGCTGGGCTTGCTCGTCGATTTCATGGCAGAGATTTTGAAGCGGGAAGGACATCAGCTCATCGGAATCCGGGGAATGCCTCGCGTAGGCAAGACGGAATCGATGATTGCCGCCAGTGTTTCTGCCAACAAGCGATGGACCTTTCTTTCCTCAACCCTGCTCAGACAGACGGTCCGCAGCTCGCTTGCCATTGATGAGATGTCCGCTGATCATGTATATTTGATTGACGGGATTGTTTCCACCATGCGTGCGACAGAGAAGCATCATTCTCTCCTGCGGGAAGTCATGAGCTTTCCGGCAGCCAAAATTATCGAACATCCCGATGTCTTCGTGCGGGAGTCGGAGTACGAACTGTCAGAGTTCCATTACATTATCGAGCTGCGGCAGCACCCTGATGAGGAAATTACATACGAACTGATCAACAACCGCGGATTCGACAATTTTGACATGACATAAGATGAAGGAGGGTAAGCTGTGTCTGAGCTAGGTCAAGTACTAAAAGAGGCCCGCGAAGAAAAAGGAATTACGCTCGACGACATTCAGCGGATCACAAAAATTCAACGGCGTTACTTAGAAGCCATTGAAAGGGGCCATTTGCACGTACTGCCCGGCCACTTTTACGCGCGCGCGTTCATCAAGAGCTATGCGGAAGCTGTTGGGCTAGATCCAAACCATATCATGAGCCATTTCCAGTCGGACCTGCCAGCCCAACCTCCACAGGAACAATTGGAACGGCTCCGCCGGCGGCGAGTCGCTACAACAAGCAATCCGCTTCAAGCAGGCAAGTGGGTTACCAAGACGCTGCTGGTGCTCTTTGTAGGGCTGATCATCGGGGTTATTTACGTAGCTGCTGTCAATAGCGACGGGTTTTCGACGCAGCCGGTTCCCGGAGGCAATTTGAATCCAGGGGCAGAGGTTGTAGGACCGGGCCAGGCAGGAAATCCGACACCAGTGCCACAAGTGCCACAGGCGCAAACCCCCAATCCGCCTGCTGTAACGCCGGAAACAACGCCGGATAACGGTTCGACAGCACCGGTTGTTCCGGAGGAGGTGCCGCAGTCGGTACTGACGTTTGAATCCCAGCAAGGTTCTCTGTACAAGTACACCCTGACTGGCGGCGACAAAATCAAAGTAAAAATAAAAGCGGTTGGAGAAAACTGCTGGTATGGCGCGGCGGAGGCGAAGACGACGAAATTCCCGAAACAGGGTACGCTGACCAAGGATCAGGAAGTTGAGATCGAGCTGGGAAAAACAGCGTATATACGTCTTGGCAAACCGGGTGCAGTGCAAGTGACCGTCAACGGAACGGCATTGGATACATCAAAACTGAAGTTCATGCCATCCAACGTAAGCATCACTTTGGGGCAGCCAGTCACTGAGTAGGCAAGCATTTTGCTTGCCTTTTGTGCGTTCTTCAACTTTGACACTCCGTTGTAGCTTATATTATACTGTATAGGTGTAATCTGGGCTGGTGTGACCAATTGGAGGAAATGAAGGATGACAGAGAAGGTAGGCTCACGAGAAAAAGTTGCGATCGTAACATTGGGCTGTGAAAAAAATCTGGTCGATTCGGATATGATGGCCCATTTGATAGATGAGAAAGGCTACGAACTGGTCGACAATCCTGATGAAGCGACTGTCGTCATCGTCAATACCTGCGGTTTTATTGATGCTGCCAAGGAAGAATCGGTCAACAAGATTCTCGATATGGCCGAGCTGAAAGACTCCGGAAAGCTGAAATCGCTGGTAGTGGCAGGCTGTCTCACGCAACGCTACAAAGAGGATATCCTGAACGAGATTCCCGAGGTGGACGGAATTGTCGGTACGGGCGACTTCATGTCGATCACCGGCATTATCGAGGAATCACTTGCAGGAAAACGTCCGGTCTATGTGGGCAATCCCATTTTTACGTACGAGGAAGTAGTCAAGCGGAAAGTAAAAGCAGGCACCTACTCCGCTTATGTGAAAATTGCCGAGGGCTGCGACAACGCCTGTACGTTTTGCAGCATTCCGATCATGCGCGGAGGATTTCGCAGCCGCACGATCGAATCCATTGTGGAAGAAGCAAGGCATCTGGCCGAACAGGGCATTGTCGAAATCAGTCTGATTGCGCAAGACTCAACCAATTACGGAACCGATATTTACGACGGAAAACACATGCTTCCCGAGCTGCTGAACCGCCTGGCAGAGGTGGAAGGGATAGAGTGGCTGAGGCTTCACTACGCTTATCCGGGCTTCTTTACGGACGAGCTGATTGACGTTTTCGCCTCCAACCCGAAAGTATGTAAATACGTGGATATGCCCCTGCAGCATTCCGAGGACCATGTCCTTAAAAAAATGCGCCGCCCAGGACGCCAGCGGGATACACGTGAACTGGTGGCCAAGATCCGGGCTCAGGTGCCGGACGTGGCTCTCCGTACATCTCTGATCGTCGGTTTTCCGGGTGAGACCGAAGAGGATTTCGAGCGGCTTTGCGAGTTCATAAAGGACGTGAAATTCGATCGGTTGGGTGTGTTTACTTACTCCAATGAGGACGATACACCAGCAGCACGGCTTCCTGACCATGTCGATGAAGAAACAAAGGAAAAGCGAGCAAACATTCTGATGGAGATCCAGCGGGAGATTGCCGCTGAGCGGAACGGACGTTTTGTCGGTCGCGAACTGGATGTTTTGATCGAACGTTACGAAGGGCGCAATGACATTTTCGTCGGTCGCACCCAGTACGATGCACCGGAAATTGACGGTGAAGTGTTTGTTTCCGGCTACAAAGGCGAGCTGGGCAAGATCGTGAAAGTAAAGATTACGCACTCCTACGAATATGACTTGGCCGGGGAGGTAGTCTAGGTGAATCTCGCCAACCGCATCACCCTTGCCAGGATTTTCCTGGTGCCCGTAGTCATGTTTTTTCTGCTGGTGCGTTACAATATCGGGAGTTTTACCATCGGCAGCCTGACGATGACCTACAACGAGCTGATTGCGGCATTGGTTTTTATCCTAGCGGCCAGTACGGATGGTCTAGACGGCTACATCGCCCGCAAAAGAAAAATCGTTACCAATTTGGGGAAGTTTCTCGACCCGCTGGCTGACAAATTGCTGATCTCTGCGGCCTTGATTTCTCTCGTGGAAATGCAAAGGCTGGAGGCATGGATTGCGATTATCATCATCAGCCGGGAGTTTGCTGTTACCGGTTTGCGTCTCGTCGCAGCGGCAGAGGGACAGGTAATTGCAGCCAGCGCCTTGGGCAAAATAAAAACGTGGATTCAGATCGTGGCGATCACGGCCGTGATTATCCGCAACTTCCCGTTTGCTATTTTTGGGATTCCATTTGATACAGTAGCGATCTGGGCCATGGTAGTGATCACTCTATACTCGGGCTATGACTACTTCGCCAAGAATCGCAACGTAATCCAATACTCGTAAGAAAACGGGTATTGGACTCTTTTTTCAATCCTCAAAGAGAATGGATGAGGGGCATGAAAGCGGAGATTATTGCTGTTGGAACAGAGCTTTTACTGGGGCAGATCGCCAATACCAATGCGCAGTTTTTGTCGCAAAAATTGGCGGAGATCGGCGTAGGAGTCTATTTCCATACGGTTGTGGGCGACAACACCGAGCGGCTGATGCAGGTCATCAAGCAAGCTTCTGTCCGCTCCGACCTGATTATTTTTACCGGCGGTCTGGGCCCGACTCAGGACGATTTGACCAAGGAAACGGTCGCGGCACATATTGACGCCGGACTTGTGACTGATCCTGTGGCGCTGGAACGCATTGAATCGTTTTTTCACCAGCGCGGCATTGTCATGACAGAAAACAATCGCAAGCAGGCGCTCGTTTTTGACCGCGGGCAGGTGTTTCCGAACGACACGGGGATGGCGCCGGGGATGGCAGCAGAGCACAATGGCCGTACATTTGTGCTTTTGCCGGGGCCGCCGAGCGAACTGTACCCGATGGCCGATCGGTATGTCATGCCTTATTTGATCGGCTTGCTGCCGGAGCAGCAGGTGTTTCACTCCCATGTCCTGCGTTTTTACGGGATTGGCGAATCCGCATTGGAAGAACAGCTGCTCGATCTGATTGAAAGCCAGGAGAATCCGACGATTGCCCCTTATGCCAAAGAGTTTGAGGTTACACTGCGGATTACGGCACGGGCAAAAACGGTGGCCGAAGCAGAGAAGCTGATCGAGCCGGTCGAGCGGGAGATTTACAGACGTTTGGGCGAATTTATCTATGCCAAAGGGGAAACCTCTCTCCACGAGGTCCTTGTAGACGAGCTGAAACAAAACG
>Ga0310822_100728_pt1 | contig 14566 bp, 11 predicted proteins | sample P4_ome_2_FD_201313 | JGI IMG/M metagenome (GOLD analysis project Ga0310822, IMG submission 201313) | Sorghum-adapted microbial communities from Joint BioEnergy Institute, Emeryville, California, United States - P4_Day56_Rep2 | ecosystem: Engineered > Bioreactor > SSF (Solid state fermentation) >... | reverse complement strand
CGCTTGAGGTTAGGCCATTCTCCACGCAATATTTTGCTTGTTCTGCCGCTGTTCGCGGCAAGTTAATCCCAAGCTGCCGATAAACCCATCGAACAAGATAACTGCAATCCGTATATTGATCCTGATGATCTTTTCTTCCAAATCACCTGGAGGAAGTGCCTCCTGCATGGCATACTGTTCGGTAGCAGTCGTCAGATTACGCATAAAAACCGTCCTTCCGCAGAGTGTGATGTGGTAACTCCATTTTGCAGGAAAGACGGTTTATTGCGCCTGATCTTAACTTTCAACAAAAACGGGGCGTCCGGCAGTCAGTTTTCACTGACTTTCCGGACAGCCCCTTGATTGGGTGCTTGATTTGTCTTGCGATTACAGCCAGGCCATGGCGGCAAGGCCGCCAGCAATCCCCAGCACGACTACGGAACCCGCAATGAACAGCAGAACCCGCGCCGGGAACGATCTGGAAAGCATGAGCAGGGACGGCAGGCTGACCGTAGGCAGCGTAACGAGCAGTGCGCCCGCGGGACCCGCCCCCATACCGTACGACATCAGCGATTGGATAATCGGAATTTCCGCGGCCGTCGGAATGACAAACAGCATACCGGCAAGGGCGACGCCGATGATGACCAGAATACTTTCGGAGGCTGCGGTGCCGATGGCCGGAAACAGCCAGGCCCGGAATGCGCCGAGTACCAATACGGTTGCAATATAGGCAGGCACGATATGCAGAGACAGCAAACCTGCGCTTTTCAGCCAGCGAATCAAGAGCGGGCCCGATTCGACGGCGGCGGGCTGTCCGGATCCGTCCGGGTCGATCTCGGATGGCACCCTGGCATCGCCGGCAAACCGATTGGCCAGGTAGCTGACGCCAAAGGTCAGAATCAAGCCGAACACCAGACGAAGCAGCGTAAATTTCCAGGACAGGACGAACGTCATGAAGACCAGCGTGGCCGGGTTAATCGCCGGATTTCCTATCCAGAAGGCCAAGGCGGCCCCGGCCGATACTTTCTTCCTGCGCAACCCGACGGCCATTGGCGCCGCGCAGCAGGTGCACATCATTCCCGGAATCGAAGCCAGGCCGGCAATCGCCGTGCTCTTGAAATCCGCTTTGCCCAGCGCCTTGAGCAGCCAGCGGGAGGGCAGCAGAACCTGAATCAGCGATCCCAGCAAAATTCCGAGGACGGCCGCCTTCCAGACGGACAGAAAATACGTTTTGGCATAATCCCAGGCCGCGTGCCACGACGGAGCCGGGGCGGCGGCCGCTTTGCCGGTCACGATCGAAGCGCCGATGGAATGCGTCTGCGCCGCCGTGAATGCTTTATGGTAATATGGCCACCATTTGACATACAACAGTCCGGCTGCGGCAATCACCAGAAACACCAGGACCGAAAGGGCAACCTTCCGGCCCCCCGCAGACGGAGACAGGGATACTCCCGTTTGTTCCATAATGACCCTCCTGTCTTGATCGTAAATTTCCGGTTCGTAAAAGACCGCAAATGATTATATCACAATTTTCGTTTTTTTGGGCAAAAATGATGGGCGGATGCTGTCAATAAATATTTTTGCGCATTCGCCTTCCCCCCTTTTATTCCGACCCCTTCCGAGAAATACTGGTAAGAAGCGTTCCTTGCGGAGTTGTATTATAATAGACAGGAGGAAATCGTTTAAGAACCGGATAGCGAAAGGATGATTCCCATTGGCACAAACCGACCGTATTAAACTGACCTCCCTGTCTTCCAAGGGAGGCTGCGGCTGTAAAATCGGACCTGCTGATTTGGCGCAGGTGATCCGCAGCCTGCCGCCCGAGGTGCCGGATCCGAATTTGCTGGTCGGTCTCGATACGAGCGACGACGCCGGCGTATATCGTCTGACCGACGAGCTGGCACTCGTACAGACCGTCGATTTTTTCACCCCGATCGTGGACGACCCGTATTCGTTCGGCCAGGTTGCCGCCGCCAACGCGATCAGCGACATCTACGCCATGGGCGGCAAGCCGCTGACGGCCTTGAACATTGTCGCTTTTCCAATTCACACCCTGGACAGGGCAATCCTTGCCGAAATCCTGCGCGGCGCCGGGGACAAGCTGAAGGAAGCCGGGGCCACTCTGGTTGGCGGCCACTCCATTGACGACAAGGAGCCGAAGTTCGGTCTTGCCGTTACAGGACTCGTACATCCGGGGAAAGTCCGGACCAACAGCGGGGCGAAGCCGGGGGACAAGCTTATTCTCACCAAGCCGATCGGAGTCGGCATTCTGACAACCTCGATCAAGAAAGATTTGCTGACGGAAGCCGAAATCGAGCGGGTTACCCGCGTCATGACCACCTTGAACAAGACAGCCGCGGAAGTCATGGAGCCGTACGAGGTCCATGCCTGCACCGACGTGACCGGCTTTGGCCTGATGGGCCATGCATCGGAGGTCGCCAAAGGCAGCGGAGTGGGCCTGATTATCGAACGGGACCGCGTTCCCGTGCTCCCGCGCGTCCGGGAATTGGCGGAAGCCGGAAACGTCCCTGGAGGAACGAAGAACAACTTCGCACACGTCGAAGATTCTGTCGAATTCCCGGAAACGATGGATCAGATTGACCGGTGGATTCTCTGCGATGCCGTGACCTCGGGAGGCCTCCTCATCTCGGTCGCCGGCTCCGATGCGGAAGCGCTGCTTGGCGATTTGCTTAAGGCCGGTGTCGAAGCCAGCCTGATCGGCGAGGCCGAGGCTGACCGGCCGGGACGAATCACCGTCCTTTGAATCCGTGACGCCAAGCCCAGAAAAAGGAGCGAATAGCGTTGTACCAAGATATTACCATCGAAGAGCTGCTGCAGCTCCGGGACCGGAAGCCGATGACTCTGGTCGATGTGCGTTCCCCCTCCGAATTTGCGGACAGCACGATTCCGGGAAGCTGCAATATCCCGCTGTTCACGGACGCGGAGCGCGCGGAAGTAGGCACGCTGTACAAACAGGTCAGCGTGGATGCGGCAAAAGAGAAGGGCCTGGAAATCGTATCGGCGAAGCTTCCCGCGTTCATCAAGGAATTTCAGAAGATCCCCGGGGATAAAGCGGTATTCTGCTGGCGGGGCGGCATGCGCAGCAAAACGACCGCCACCCTGCTCTCGCTGATGGGCATTCGGGCCTACCGTCTGGCCGGCGGCGTCCGTGCTTACCGCAAATGGGTTGTGGACACACTGGAGCATTTCCAGTTCCGCCCGCGGGCGATTGTAATCAATGGCTATACGGGCACCGGCAAAACCGTGATTTTGCGCGAACTCAAAGCGCAAGGGTATCCGGTCCTTGATCTGGAAGGGCTGGCCGGCCACCGCGGCTCCATTTTCGGCCACATCGGCCTTTATTCCCGCAACCAGAAAACGTTCGATGCGCTGCTGCTCGAAGAATTGCTGTCGTTAAACGACTCTCCCTATTTTCTGATGGAAGGGGAAAGCAAGCGGATCGGCAAGGTGGTCATGCCCGAATTCCTGGTACAGAAGAAAGAACAGGGCAAACAGCTGTTCATCGACCTGCCGATTGGAGAACGGGTGCGCCTTCTGGTGGAAGATTACCGCCCGGAGCAGCACAAACAGGATTGTCTGGATGCATTTCAGAAGATCAAAAAGAGAATGCACACGCCGATCGCCGCGGAAATCGAGGCACATCTTCAGGACGGCCGCTTCCCCGAGGCGGTTCGCCTTCTGCTCATTCACTATTACGATCCCCGCTACCAGCATGCTACCAGCCAGTACGGAACCGACCGTACGGTGATCCAGGCGGAGACGCTGCAGGAAGCGGTTCAGGCGGTAATCGATGTCCTCCCTGTTCCGAGCCTTACCACCTGACAGGGTGAATGCCTTCCTGAGAGACCGTCTTTTTTGCCTGAAGAAAGGGCAGCCGAGGAACATACAAAGGGTTTACCTATGATCGTCTTGTCTTGTCACAGGTAAACCCTTTGTTCCTTTAGGCTTTCACACCCGCATTCACCGCTTCGGGGCCCGCCATACGGTTTGTGGTATGGTATCGGCGATTCCGCTGATCGTAGGCGATTTCCATAGATCGATCCGGTTGCCCCGCGTAACTGTAAAATAATAAAATCCGTCCGTATGCCGGTAAATCCACGGATCCGCACCTTTTTCCAGCAACAGATTGCGAAACGTTCTTGACATAATGAAGGTCCTCCCCGACGGGTTGATGGGTCAATCATAAAAAAATAGAGGAGTTTGACGATCGACGTATGCCCGTTCCTCTCGGCAAGAAAGAGCGGCCGCGCCCATTCCGGAGCGTTCATGTTGATATCGGCGCCATGGCTAAATAACGGAATCGTCCGTCACAAAATAAGCGGAGTTCCCGCAAAATTAGGAGTTGAAATGCGGAGAAATGATTTTGTTTCTCTGTTATTGTATTTATTTGTAAGCGTAATCATTTTGATTTTGGGAGGGATATTCAGAAATTGCTAGGAAAAACGGAGAACGTGCAGTAAGGGCTCTTGGTTTTGATCATGATTACAGGTAAAGGATGGGAGTGATAAATTTTGGGAAAATCAGCGACGTCTATGTTTGTTGTCACCCGTCAAATTTGGAAAGTTTGTTTTGCCGCGCTGATTAGTTTAACAGCATTATTGGCAATCTCGACATCCGTACATGCCGCAAGCACTTTTTATGTTTCTCCAACGGGCAGCGACAGTAATCCGGGAACGGAAAGTGCGCCGTTCAAAAGCCTGATGAAAGCGCAGTCCGCAGCTTCCCCCGGGGATATCGTCTATATTCGCGGAGGAGTGTACGATGATTTTCAAATTGCAAAAACGGACAGCAATTATAATTATGTACATGATTTTACGAAGAGCGGGATTACCTATGAGGCCTATCCTGGAGAAAGACCTGTTTTCGATTTCAGGAATGTGCCGACCAATTTGCGGGTGGCTGCTTTTTTTGTAGAAGACAAGGTTACCGGGATTACCTTCAAAGGTTTTGATGCGACAGGCGTTAAAGTCGGCAGCCAAAAGCAATCCGAAGTTTTCCGAATCAGGGGCCAGGTCAAAATCGAGAACGTGGCGGCCCATGATAATGAAGCCAACGGTTTTTACTTTACGGGACACGGGTCGGGAATCGTTCTGAATTGCGATGCGTACAACAACATCGGGCCCACTCCCACCTCCGCCGGGAATACGGATGGTTTTGGCGCTCATGCCGATGCCGTCATGTTCATTAACGACCGTGCATGGAATAACAGCGATGACGGATTTGACAGCATCAGTTCCCATGCGGCCGTAATTTATGACCATGACTGGTCCTTCAATAACAGGGGGAACCAGGATGGGATAGGCGACAAAAACGGGTTTAAAATCGGCGGTTACAGTCATAATACGACGGGAATTCCGGATCCGGTGCCCGTTCATACCGTGAAATATTCTTTGGCCGTCAATAACGGATCCAACGGCTTTTATGCGAATCATCAGCCGGGCCAATCCGCCAACTGGACGAATAACACGGCCTATCAAAACAGCAGGGCAAATTTCAATATGCTGGAGCGTGTGAGTCCAACGGAGGATGTCGACATTCCCGGTTACAGGGAAGTATTGCATAATAATATTGCCTATAAGGGGACCCCGATCCTGAACGATAACAATCCCCCGGAAAATGTAACGAATAATTCCTGGACGCTAGGCGGAGGTCTTCCCCTCACCGATGAAGATTTTATCAGTCTGGATATCACCCAATTATCTGCACCCAGAAAACCGGACGGCAGTTTGCCTGATGTGACCTTTATGCGTCCGGTAACAACCAGCCTCCTTTACAAACAAGGTTTGGGTTATCTTGCCGACCAGGATGCGCCGATTGACGAGACGCCTCCAGCCGATGCTGCCTTTGCCGCAGATACTACAGCGCCAACCAATGGAAACGTTACCCTGACCATTCTTTACCCGGAAGATGCCGTTGCAAAAGAATACAAGTTAGGCGCAAACGGGGAATGGACGGCTTATACCGCCCCCGTAGTCCTATCTGAAAATAATACCGTGTATGCGAGAGGAACGGATGCGGCGGGCAATGTTTCGAAGGTGTCGAGCTACACGGTCAGCAATATCGACAAGACCGCTCCGGAGTTCTCCATCCAGCTTGATCAAACAACGATTTGGCCGCCAAATCACAAGATGGTGAAGATCCATGTCTTGCCGCATGCCAGCGATGCCGAATCCGGCATAGATTCGGTGCTTCTGACATCGATCACAAGCAATCTGCCGGATACCGGTCAAGACGATATTGAGGCCGATTTCGGAACACCGGCAACTTCCTTCAGCCTGCGTGCGGAAAAATCGCGGATTTATACCATCACGTACACGGCTTCCGACAAGGCGGGCAACCAAACCGCCGCAACGGCAACGGTCACTGTGCCGCACGACCAGGCCGGCCAAAACAGCGGCAATTCCGAATGAACGAAAAATAGCCCCGGCCAAAAGGACGGGGCCATTTTTCATTCCAATGCAGCCTGTTTGCTACCGTGCCGAAGGGGAGCCCGGGATTGTCCGGGACGAAGCCTTCGGCTCCTTCAGCATCACCCGGGTGAGAACGGCGGAAATTCCGCCCAGCACGCCGACAATGACGAATCCTTCCTGCAGCGTCAGCCAATCCCCCGCCGCGCCCATGAACAGCGGCCCCATGAACATGCCCAGGCCGTAGATCGCCTGGTAGAAGCCCATGGCCGTCGCCCTTTTGTCCGGGTGCATGTGCTTAATGCTCAGCGACATCAGGATCGGAGAAGAGAATCCCCGGCCAAAGCCGGCGACCGCCTGGCTCGCAATCAGGAGCCACAGCGAGGAAATGGCGGGAATCAGCGCCGTACAAACCCCGCTGAGAATAAAGCCGATGATGATCACGTTCTTCTCTCCGATCCGCTCCGCCAGATGGCGGCCTCCGATCCAGGCGGCCACAGCTGTCGGGAAGGTGGAGAAAAAGGTAAGCAGCCCCATGTCCAGCTTGCTGGCCCCGAGCGACTGGGCATAGACCGGCGTAAAACCGAATACGGTGGCGAAAGTGATCAGCTGAAACAGGATCGACAGGAACGATACGGTCAGAAGCGTCCGGTCCGAAGCTACTTCCGCGACGCCCCGGGCCGTAATCCGCTGCGCGTTCTCGTCGAACTTCTCCACCAGGAAAAGAGCCCCGACAAGACCGGCGAGGCCGACCGCCGCCCCGATCAGAAACGAAGACTCCCAGCCGAACTGGTCCGCGAACCAGCCGCCGCACATAATCCCGAGCATTTGCCCGAGATTGTTGTAGACCGAGATCGTGCCGATGGCGCGCGTCGTCTCCTCCTTGCGGTAATAGCTGGAGAACAGAATCGTGAAATCGACCCAGGTGGCCGCCGCCGCTCCGGCCAGCGCGCGCAAAATCAGGATCCAGGTCACTTCCTTCGTAACCAGAATGCCAAGACCGGCAAATGCCGAGAACAAAAGGCCGAACAGGATGAACAGCTTGCGCTTGTGGAAACGGTCGGAGAGCACCCCGACCGGGATCCGCAGCAGCATCTGGCTCAGCCCGTACATACCGACGATCAGGCCGGCCATCTGGTGGGAAGCCCCCAAAAATTCCACGTATGCGGCCAGAATCGGAACACAGGTATACATGGAAAACCAGAACAGCAGCGTCACCGCGCAGAACAAAGGAATCCGGTAATTGACGGATTCAGGCCGTTCCAGAGGCAAAGCCGTATTTTGCGAAGCGGCCATGTTAGATGTTCGCCCCCGCGGCGCCGCAGATTTCGTCGACGGCTCCCAATTCGTCCTTTGTCAGCCGGTATTCGGTCGCGGGCACGGCGTCGAGAATATGCTCGGGCCTTGACGCCCCCAGGATGGCCGAGGTGACGACCGGCCGGCTCAGCACCCAGGCAAGGGCGAACTGGGCAAGCGTCCAGCCGCGGTTCTCCGCCAGCGGCTTCAGCCCCTCTACGATCGCGAAATTGCGCTCCTGCGCCATCAGCTGCTGCAGCCGCTTCTCGCCCGCCGCTCCGCGCGTCCCTTCCGGCGGCTGTTCCCCCGCCCGGTATTTGCCGGTCAGGAGGCCGCGTCCGAGCGGGCTGTAGACGATCACGCCGACCTGTTCGGAGCGGCAGAACGGCAGCAGCTCCTTCTCGATGTCGCGAGCGATCAGGCTGTACTGCGGCTGAACGCTTTCGTAGCGGTGCAGATGGCGCAGGGCGCTGATCCCGTGGGCTTTGGCGATCTGCCAGGCGCTGTAATTGGAACAGCCGATATACCGGACCTTGCCCTGGCGTACCAGATCGGACAGCGCCTCAAGCGATTCTTCCAGCGGCGTGCTCTCGTCGAAACCGTGCACCTGATACAGATCGATGTAATCCGTCTGCAGGCGTCTTAAGCTGTCCTCCACCGCGCGCATGATATGATAGCGGCTCTGTCCCCGATCGTTCGGCCCGGTGCCGACGCGCCCGTGTACCTTGGTGGCGAGGATGACCTGCTGCCTTTTGCCTTTCAGCCATTTGCCCAGAATGGTCTCGGATTCGCCGGACAGCGACGGATCTCCGAGATCCATGCCCCTGCCGTAGACGTCGGCCGTATCCAGCAGGGTAATGCCCGCTTCCAGCGCCGTATCCAGCACCCGAAAGGATTCGCTTTCTCCGATCCAGCGGCCGAACGCCATGCATCCCAGGCTGATTTCCGAAACGTACAGGCCGGTGCGGCCCAATTTGCGATGATTCATTGCTACCGCTCCTCTCTCTTCGATGTGTCAGGCTCTGCCGCCCGTTGATCGCGGCGTTTCCTCGCTGCGGTCGGTTGCAGGCGGCGGGGCCGCAGACAGGGCGGAAATCTCGCTGCGCCATTCCGGCGTCATCCGGATCTCCGCAGCCGCCAGGGAAGGCTCCAGCTGCTCCGGATTGCGGGCGCCGATGATCGGAGCGGTAACGGCCGGATGGGACATAACCCAGGCGACCGCCAGGGTAGCCGGTTCGTGGCCATGTTCGCGGGCATAGCCGGCGAAACGGTCAGCCACTTCAAAGTAATACGCATCCCCGTAGCGTTCGCGGTACATCTTCTGTTCCGCGAGACGCCCCCGGGTCGGCTCCTGGCCGGCACGATACTTGCCAGTCAGGAGACCTCCGCCAAGCGGGCTGTACGGGATGACGCCGATGTTCTCCGCTTCGGCCAGCGGAAGAATTTCCACTTCCGCCTGGCGTTTGACCAGATTGTACATCGGCTGGATGCATTCAAAGCGGGCGAGCCCCCTTTTGTCGGAAATGCCGAGCGCCTTGGCGATCTGCCAGGCCGCCCAGTTGCTGACGGCCGGATACAGGATTTTGCCCTGCCGCTGCAGATCGTCGAGCGCCAGAAGCGTCTCCTCCATGGCCGTCTTCGAATCAAAGTGATGTACGAAATACAATTCGATGCGGTCGGTTCCAAGACGCTTCAGGCTCTGCTCGACCGACAGCATGATGTGGCGGCGGGAAAGTCCCCGCGCATTCACATCGGCTCCCGTCGGCATGCAAACCTTTGACGTCAGCACGATCTCGTCGCGGCAGCCGGCCAGGCAGCGGCCCAAAATTTCCTCTGCCCGTCCGCCGTTGTAGATGTTTGCGGTATCAAAGAAATTAATCCCTTTCTCCCGGCAGCGGTTGAACATGGCCCGGGACGTTTCCTCGTCGGCCACCCCGCCGAACGACATGGTGCCGAAGCACAGGCTGGAAACCTGAATTCCGGTTTTCCCTAATGTGCGGTATTCCATAGATCGACTTCCTCCTCATGGGGTGATTGTCCGGCAAACCGTCGGCACAAGACCGGCCGTTCTTCTACTTTTCCATCATAACACCAGAGGAATCCGTTGCAAGCAGTTACTTCAAGGTAAGTGTCGGGCCGTTTCCGTCCGGGAGACCAGACTCGCACCCCGCTGAACCGCGCCCTGCCTAATCGGCCGCACGGCGGTCTTTGCTTGGCACCGGCTGCTCAGTCATCGTCGGACCGTCCACGAAGATGGAGCCGTCCTCGCGAAACCCCATACGGTCGATGCAGACCTGCCTTCGGCCCCCTCCGGTCATCGGATCCATATGGGTATGGTAAACGATAAACCACTCCGATCCGTCGGGGGACAAGGCCACATCGTTATGGCCCGGCCCCGAAACCCGGGAGTCTTTTGCGTAAAGAATCGGGTTGTCTGCGTATTTCACAAAAGGCCCCAAGGGGCTGGCGGAAGTGGCGTAGCCTACAGAATAGCGGCGCCCCCCGAAGAAATTGGCTGAATAGAGGAGATAGTAGATTCCCTTTCGCTTGAACACGAGCGGGGCCTCGTTCCAGAGCACATTGCCGGAGTGCATTTCCCACTCCTGGTCCGGCCGGAGCAGCAGCACCGGTTCGCCTTTGACGGAAATCAGATCGTCATTCATTTCCACCACATAAATGTGGCTTTCTTTCCTGCCGCCGATGGGATTGGTGGAACAATCCTTCGCGTAATACAAATATTTTCGGCCATCGTCGTCGATCAGCACTTCCGCATCAATGACCGCGTACCCGTAATCGAGGAGCGGCTCCTTCAGCACTTCCGCGAACGGTCCCGTCGGACAATCGCTGACCGCGACCCCGATTCTCTGCCCTCCGTCCTTGAGCTCCAGCGCTCCGGTGTAATACAGGTAAAACTTCCCGTTATGCACGACGACATCCGGCGCCCAGAAATTCCCCCTGGCCCACGAAGTTTCCGCAGGCCTGTAGGCAATCCCTTCATCCTTCCAGTGCACCAGATCGTCGGACGACCAGACTTTGTACCCTTCCTTCCCATGCGTCGGGTAAAGATAATATTTTCCGTCGGCCGTCCGGATTACGCAGGGGTCGGCAGCCTCCGGCAGCAGCGGATTCCGGTAAAAGGATGCGGCGGAATCTCCCATTTTCACTCCTCCTCGCTTTTTCTTGAGACGATAAACCGGCATCGCGCCCCTGTGTTCCGGCGCAGCGATTAAACCGCTTTCCGTCATCTCCAAGCCGGATTATACCCCATTTTCCATAAAGAAACCCGGCCGATTTCCCTCCTGGCGGACAGACCGCAACTTGATCTCACTCCGTTTCCGGAGCTTCCCGCAGCTCAATCCGGAAGGTCTTGATTTCATACGGCTTTATGCGGAATTCGAGCGGTTCCCCTTCTCTCGCCGGTTCCAGCGGACGTTCCAGCAGGTCGCATTCCTGCCAGCATCCGACCGGCACCCCCGGGATCAGCCGGACTTTTCCGCGCGAACCCGCGTATTCGTGCATGCGGACAATCATCGCCCCTCCGTCTTCAGCTTTCTTCACGGCATCGATCATCACATGTCCGGCGCTTGTCCTAAAGAGCGAAAACGAATCCGCGGCCGTCCTGCCCTCCGCGCAGCTGAGCGGATTGTTGAGGGCCCAGGCTTCCCGGACCGTCCCCGCCTCCAGCCAGTCCCCTTGGTGCGGCAGCAGGGAATAAACAAAGTCGTGCTCTCCCTGGTCGGCGCGGGCATCCGGCACCAGCGCGGATTTGATCAGCGTCAGGCGCATCACGTTGTCCTTGATGTCGTAGCCGTATTTGCAGTCGTTCAGCAGACTGACCCCGTAACCGCTCTCCGAAAGGTCGGCCCACTGGTGGCCTGCGCATTCGAAACGGGCATAGTCCCAGCTGGTGTTCCAATGCGTCGGGCGCTTGACGTTCCCGAACTGGATATCATACGTCGCCTGCACGGCCCGAATCTCCACCGGAAACGCCACTTTCAGCAGCCGGCGCTGCTCATGCCAGTCCACCCGGGTGCGGAAGTCGATCCTGCGGCTGCCTGCATAGAGCACCATCCGCTGGATGATGGAGGAGCCGCCGCAGGTCCATTGAAAACGGATAACAGCGGCAAGCGGCCCCGCCTCTTCGACGGCGGCGCCTCCGAACGTGTCGATCTCCCGCATTTTTTCCTGGTAGAACAGATCGATATCCCATGCCTCATGGCGCCCCTTGGGCTTGTCCTCGAACACCTGAAAAACGTTGCCCCGGGCGTTGTCGGCCAGAACCTCCCGGCCGGCCTGCCGGTCATGCAGCCGGATCAGCTGTCCCTTGTCGTTCCACCGGATTTCATAGAAGGGCGTTGTCACGCTGTTCCGATGAAAAGCGAAGGGTCCGGCCGCGGTTGCGGCGGGATCCGGCTGACCCTGCGCGAAGACCAGGGAAGCGAAGCCCATGGGCGGCACACCGGGCGGTTCCACCAGCCAGCTGCCGTCGACCATTCGCTGCGACGGGAGCTTCCGGCCCGCGGCATCGCGCCACGTCCCGATTCCGCGCGCCGGATCCGCCGGAATCTGCACGAGGTCTGAGCGCTCCCAGGAAGCCCCGTTGAAGACGGTGATCCAACCGTCCTTGCCTCCCCTGCCCTCCGTGAGCAGATGTTCTGCAGCATTCCGCCACGCGCCTTTCCCCAGCTTTTCGGCTTCCGCGTATTCCAGACGGCTGTCTTCATACACTTCCCGGATGGACGAGCCGGGAATAATATCATGGAACTGGTTGCGCAGAAGGATGATCCAGCCGTCATGCAGCTCCTTCGCGCGGTACAGCGACCAGTCCCCGCGAATGGCGCAGCCGAGCGTTCCCAGCCACTCCGCCTCCCGGTACAACAGCTCCAGCTTGCGGTTCATCCGCTTGTTGTAGGCCTGGCTGGTGTAGGTTCCGCGATGCAGCTCAAGATAAAGCTCGCCGTCCCACGTATGCACGTAGCGGTCGGTGCCGGCAACCGTCTCCTGCAGCTGCCGGAAATAAGCATCGGCCCGGCCGGTAACCGTCTTCGGCAGCCCAGGCATGTTCTCGAGCCTGCGGCGCATCTCGAGCATTTCCCGGTTGACTCCGCCGCCCCCGTCGCCATAGCCGTAGGCAAGCAGCAGATTCCGGTTCAGTTCCTTATCACGGTAGGCGTTCCAGATTCCCTGCACGGATTGCGGCGTTACCTTGCCGTTATAGGTGTAGTAGAAAGATCCCTCGCTGCCGCCGGGATCCGGCGTCGTGATGAAGTGGGTCAAAATTTCCGTACCGTCGATCCCCCGCCACAGAAATGTGTCATGAGGCATGCGGTTATACTGGTTCCAGCTGATCTTGGTTGTCATAAACGCCTCGATGCCGGACTTTTTCAAAATTTGCGGCAAAGCCCAGCTGTAGCCGAAAACATCCGGCAGCCACAAATAGCGGCACTCGACGCCGAACTCCTCCCGGAAAAAGCGGGTGCCGTACAGGAGCTGGCGCACCAGGGATTCTCCGGAGGTCAGGTTGCAATCCGCTTCCAGCCACATCGCCCCGCCCGCTTCCCATCGGCCTTCCCGGATCCTGTCGCGGATCTGTTCGTAAATCTCCGGATAGTCCTCCTTGAGGTAGGCGTAAAGCTGCGGCTGGGTTTGCAGGAAAATGTACTCCGGGAACTGCTCCATCAGCCGCAGCACGGTGGAGAACGACCTTGCCGCCTTCTCCCGCGTATGCTTGAGCCGCCACAGCCAGGCTACGTCGATATGGGTATGTCCGATGCAGGTCACGGTCACGTCATGGTGCCTGGGAAGCGGTTCCAGCCCGCGGTTCAGGCAATCGCGGGCGGCTTCTATGGAAGCGTAAAATTCGTCCGATCCCGGCCTCGACCAGTCGATGAGAAGAAAAGCACGGTCCAGGGCGGCCAGCAGAAGGAAACGTTCGGGCCGCTCCTCACTCAGCAGTTTCACCGTCTCCAGCACGGCGCGTCCGGTATAGTACAGGTCGTCGGCCGCCTCGTCCAGCCAGGCCAGCTCCGCCCGCCGAAACCGATGCTCCATCGTCTGGACGCCGCGGTAGCCGCCGAGCCCCGACCAGAGCCGGAAATCCAGACGGACGGAAGTCCCCGCCGCATCGGACGGGAGAAACACCTCCTCATGATTCGAATCGACCCCCTGATACGGCCTTCCGTTCACAAACAGCAGCGATTCGAAGCCGCTGTTGCCGCCGCCCCGGCCCAGATCGAACAACCCCGCAATCCTGCGCCCCGCCCATTCGGATGGGATCCCGGCTTCGATCGAAACCCACACATAGGCATCGCGGCCCTTCCAGTCGTCGCCAAGCGCGGCCGGTTTCCACTCTCCTTCCGCCGGCGGATACTGGCCGACCTCACCTGCGGGATCCTCCTGTATTTTCAATCCGTTCAGCCGAATGCGATTCCGATAGCGGAACCCTTCGATTTCGTTGATTCTCGCCTGCAGCTTTTCCACGGTCCAAAACATCACGCCGCCTCCATCCCATTGTCTGATCTGATAAAGATGATACGTATTATCAATAGATGGGTCAAGGATTTTTTGGCGGTCCCGCCGAACTTATACTATAGGCAAAGATTCGTTCTTGACGATCCCGTGATCAGATGGTATGATTTTCATTGAAAATAATTAGGTAGACTTTTCAAAAAACCGATACCGGTTAGTTGATGGTAAACCGACAAATTTCAGAATGGAATGGCGTTCGAAGCGTCTATTCATTTCTGGATTTGTCGGTTTTTTTGTTGCAAAAATTCGTGTGCGATGGAAGAAAACAGGACCATTGGAGGGAACCGGATGTCAACTTTGCCGAATTCTTATTTATTAGCGATCACCTTTTTTGC
>Ga0310822_100727_pt1 | contig 14577 bp, 13 predicted proteins | sample P4_ome_2_FD_201313 | JGI IMG/M metagenome (GOLD analysis project Ga0310822, IMG submission 201313) | Sorghum-adapted microbial communities from Joint BioEnergy Institute, Emeryville, California, United States - P4_Day56_Rep2 | ecosystem: Engineered > Bioreactor > SSF (Solid state fermentation) >... | reverse complement strand
CCCAACCCGTGACGCCTGCCTCCGCTACGCGCCCAGTGGAGGCTATGTAACAGCCTCCACTGGGTAACAAAATTACGTGAGTGAACCATTATCCTTCGGTAACATTTTTATATGAGTTGACACGGATCCGTTCGCAAATTAACTCACCTTGTTGCTTTGGACTTCTTCGAGGCGAACCACCCGCGTATGCTGCGTATGGCTCCATTGCTTGTTGTTCTGGGTGAAGAACGCATAGAACGTGATTGGCCACCAGGAAATCAGGTAAATCGGGAACAGAACCAAGTAAGCGTAGACCTTCTTCGATTTAACCTTCTCCAGGAACATCGCCATCAAGAAAATAAACACGTTCGCGACAATCGCCACATACGACACCCACATCGGCAGGTAGCCATACAACGTTTTAACATGCGGTTCTTGCATTAACGATTGGTCAACCCAAATAAACGCCGTAAGCAGGAACGTCAATAACACGATGTACACGTTGGCCCCGTAAAGCGCCATGTCCAGCTTCACCATGTTCCGCTCCTTGATACTCTTCCACAACAGCGGGAAGAAATAGCGGCGAGCGACAGTGAAGTGACCTTGCATCCAACGCAGACGTTGGCGTGCCGACGCTTTGAACGTCAATGGCTTCTCATCGAACAGCTTCGCGTCGTAGTTAAACACCGGATACACTCCGCGTTCAACGCAACGCATCGTAAATTCAAGGTCTTCTACCAAGCTTGTAGCGCCCCAGCCGATTTCTTTCAACAGCTCGGTTTCAAAGCACATTCCTGTGCCGCCAAGGAAGTTCGCCATCTTCAGGTTCGTCCGGGACAACTGCCACAGGCGGTTACAATACCAGTACGAAATCCCGTAAGAAGCGGTAATCCAGGAATCCTCCGGATTCTTCGTATCGATATAGCCTTGGATGACCCGCGCGCCGGCGCATAGATCGTTGTTCATTTCCCGCAGGAAATCCGGATGCACCAAATTGTCGGCATCGAACATCACAACGGCGTCGTATTGACGCGGCATCTTCCACAGCTGTTTCAGCATCCATTCGATCGCATAACCTTTCCCTCGCAAGTTCGGGTTGGTCCGAACGCAAGCGTTCATCCCGTGGCTGCGAACGATATTTGCGGTATTATCGCTGCAGTTATCACAAATGACAAACACGTCGTACAATTCTTTTGGGTAGTTCATTTGTTTCAAATTTTCCATCAACGCCCCGACCACTTTTTCCTCGTTATGCGCTGCGACCAGCACCGCAAAGGATTTGTTCGGTTCGTATTGCACTTTGTTCTTCTTTCTGTACATGCCAAATAAAGCCAAACCAAATTGATACACCCCAACCACTGCCAGGACGACCTGCAGTGAAATCAAGATGACATCCAACATGATTTCTTGCCCCCTTTTTACCCCGATGTCTTTTTTTATCTTTCGGAGCTTTTGATTGTAATGACCCTTTCTTTCTTGTCTTGCTCTTTCTTTCTAGATCTTTCTTTGAATTTGTCGCCGGCTCTTTTTTCAAACCAAATACGATTTTCCACAACTTGACGTCGTTTGTCAAAGTAACTGTAGCCCCCATGCTGCGCAAAAAACTGGAAGACTGGTGGATTTTGGCATACAGGGGCCCCCGCAACCTGCTTTCAGGTACGGTTACATCCTATTTTCATCACTTTTGGCAATTTTTATTTCTTTTTTTAATTTTTTTATTGCACGGCTGGACAACTTATTGGCGTTACATTTACATAAACGAACTTGCTTGGCAAAAAGTTAACAAATCTGCACCCTTTTTTTAAACAGATCTGTTATGATTTGAATCATTGTAAAAGTGCGAAGAACGAAATGTCAAAAAAAGAGCACGGCTACAGCGCAAAAAAACGTCCTTGAAAAGGCCATGGATTAAAAATATGATAAGTCTAACTTCAAAATGCCATGCTATTTGAAAAGAGCAGCCACGGGACAGGCAGTTTCCGAGGGCTAGAACGCGGCCAACCATCATGCGGAGGGATATTATGACTCGTTTATTCCATAAGCTTCAACAACTCGACCGACAGCTCTTTGTAGGAATCAACGGCCGCCTGCACCGCAGTTTTCTGAATTTTTGGCTGTATCATTTAACTCATTTAGGGGGAGCTTGGTTCACCATCCTTTCGTCCTTGTTCATCTGGCTTGCGGCTCCGCAGCCATGGAGCAAAATCGGCTTGCAATCCTGCGTCGCGCTCGCGATCAGTCATCTTCCCGTCGCACTCGTCAAAAAAACCTACCCGCGTCTTCGGCCCTACTTAACGCTGCCGGGAACCAATACGTTCCGGAATCCGCTGACGGACCACTCGTTTCCGTCCGGGCATACGACGGCCATTTTTTCCATTACGGTTCCGTTTATGGCCGCGGTTCCAAGCTTGATTCTGGTGCTGCTCCCCATCGCGTTGATCGTGGCAGTTTCGCGTATTTATTTAGGCCTGCATTACCCTTCAGACACTCTTGCCGGAGCGGTCATCGGCTCCTCTGTAGCGCTTGGAACGGTTGCATTATGGGCTTAAAGGGGATATTGTAGACAATAGGAAAACCTTGCAGGAATAAGGTGAAACCAGTGCAAAAACAGAGAGTCTTACTTTTATCCGAGGGGTTTGGAGCCGGTCACACGCAAGCGGCCTACGCGCTCTCCAGCAGTTTACGAAAGATTGCGCCAAACATACAGACGAAAGTCCTAGAGCTGGGCAGTTTTTTGAACCCTAGGGTGGCGCCGATCATCATCACCGCTTACAAGAAAACGGTGTCCTCGCAGCCTCGGCTTGTCCGTATGATGTATCGCAGCAACTACAAGAAATCTTTAAACCGATTGACGACGATGGCTCTTCATCGGATTTTTTATACGCGTACAATTCAAATTATCCGTCAGCTTCATCCCGACGTGATCGTCTGCACCCATCCGATCCCCAGCGCGGTGATTTCCCGCCTGAAACGGCTGGGTATGTTGGACGTGCCGCTCTGTACCGTCATTACCGATTATGATGTGCACGGAGCTTGGGTGAGCCGGGAAGTGAATTGTTATCTCGTGTCCACCGACCAGGTGCAGAAGAAACTGATGGAACGGGGCGTAGACAAAAGCAAAATCCTGATTACCGGCATCCCGATCCATCCGAATTTCTGGGAGCGCCATCGGAAGGAAGATATCCGCCTGCAATTCCATCTGAAGGATATGCCTACCGTACTGGTCATGGGCGGAGGTTGGGGCTTCATGAAGGACGAGGCGGTCAATGCCCTGCTCGCCTCTTATCGCGAGAAAATTCAAGTCATTTTCTGTCTGGGCAGCAACGAGAAGTCGTTGGAGAAAATGCAAAAGGATCCCCGATTCATTCATCCCAACATCCATCTGCTCGGGTTCACGAAGGAAATTGACAAGCTGATGGAAGTGTCCGATTTGCTGATCACCAAGCCGGGCGGCATGACCTGCTCGGAGGGGCTGGCCAAAGGCATCCCGATGCTGTTCCACCAGCCGCTTCCCGGCCAGGAGGAGGAAAATTCGCATTATTTTGCCCAGCAAGGTTGGGGAACCCCGATGAAATCGCTGGACGATATTACCGATTGGATCAAACGGTTGACCGAGCAATACGACGAAGTCGTGCGGAAACGGGAAGAGGTCTTGAACCATATCGCCAAATTCCGGCCGATGCAAAGTGCTCAAGCTATCATTGATTTACTTGGGAATACGAATTTCATCCGAAAATAAACCGAAACCTAGGTGGCTCGACAACAAGATCCCCCTAGGTTTCTTTTTGATTTTTTGTTTTTACTTATTTTTCCTTGTGTGTTAATATTAACTCGTCATCTTGATAAGAGGCTAAAGGGGTGTCCGGCAGGATGTATGGCAAATTCATTTCTTTTTGTATTGCACTATTGACATTGAGTATTGCATTTACGCCCGCTGTTATTGCAAGCTCAACCACTCCTGTACAATCCACGGAAGAAGCAAAAAGTGATGTTCTTTCCGAAGCACGAATCACTTTTCGTGATGGCCAAGGCACTCATAGTTTTGATTACGAGGAGAAGGATCACTCGAAAATCACCCATGTGTATGTCAAGAACACCGGCACTAAAAATGTGAATTATCGACTCATTTCCCCCACCGGGTGGGTTTGGGTAAAGACTACTATCCTCCCTGGCAGTGCTTTTACTTCTGATCATGCCTTTGGTTCCCAGTTAGAAGGGAAATGGTCCCTTAAATTTGATACGGATGACGGGTCACCCGCTTCCTTGGAGATTAGCGTACAGGTCAAGCCATAAAGAAAACGTCTATCCATCGAAAAAACAGCCAACTCTCGATTCGAGCTGGCTGTTTTTGAACTCCATAAGCAGCGGTTATTTAAACATATCCATCTTCCGCTCATGATAACGCTGCAAGGCCGCTTCGCCAACCATCACCTCGCAGCGGTAGATCGGCATGCCTTGTCCCACAAATTTGCTTTCGTATTCCGTCATGACATGAGCTTCATTAATCCCACCTTCATGCAGGCTCAGCGAAATATCGCTCATCTGCAGTCCAACCGCGGCAAAGGCATTCAGCGAAAATTCAAACAGTACGCGGGAGTCGGTCTTGAAGTGAATCTCGCCATTTTCGTTCAGGAGCTGACGATATTTCTCCAAAAACCGCGGGTGCGTCAAGCGCCGGCGCCAATGCTTCTTCTTCGGCCACGGATCGCTGAAATTCAAATAAATGCGCTCCACTTCCCCCGGTGCAAAAAAGTCCTCGATCATTTCAATGTTACCCAGCGCCAAACGAACGGTTTGCGGCTGCAGTCCACCCTGCTCGTCCCATTTCGCGCGAACCTTCTCGCTCGCCCGGCGAATCAACTCATCATACATGTCCATGCCGATGAAGTTTACGTCCGGATATTTAACACTCATGCCGCTAATAAACTGGCCCTTGCCCATGCCAAGCTCGATGTGGATCGGACGGTCGTTGCCGAACACCTCCGCCCAACGTCCTTTATATTCCCGGGGATTCAGCACAACCAGATCCTGCTGCTGTTCCAAATGCTCCCGTATTCCTTTTCTGCCGCGTAAACGCATGTTATTCCTCCGCTTTCTTGGTATCCATTCCTTGCAATATTGTGCCGAAGTTTGTTGCAAATGTAAAGCACGCAATGAAAAAGGAACCAACCGTTCGCCGGGGAGACGAGACGAGTGATTCCCTTTTCGATATATTTTGGAATTGGGGTCCAACGAAATTGATAATCTCAAAATAACATATTTCACTACACTGCCGCAAGGAAACAGGCAAGCAGCATTCCCCTTTTCGCGTGAAATTTGATACAATAAATCCAGTGGAAGCGGCGTACGGACGGGGCTTTCGCCGTTGTATAATTATGCAGAAAAATTTTTTGTGACAAAATGAAGGAGCCGCAATGAGTACACTGATGACGGACACCCCTGCTGTGTGGGGAGACAAAAGATTTCATACCTGGAATTTCGAGATGCGCCAAGAGTTTGGGGACAAGGTTTTTAAAGTGATGCTGGATGCCGGATTCACTTGCCCCAACCGCGATGGCACGATTGCCAAGGGCGGTTGCACGTTCTGCAGCGCCCGGGGATCGGGCGATTTTGCCGGAAGCCGCCGGGACGATCTGGTAACGCAATTTGCCACGATCCGCGACCGGCAGCATCTGAAGTGGCCGCATGCGAAATATATTGGATATTTTCAGGCTTATACGAATACTTATGCGCCGGTGGAGGTGCTTCGTGAATATTACGAGGCGATCCTGGAGCAGCCGGGCGTCGTCGGGTTATCTATCGCCACGAGACCGGATTGCCTGCCAGACGATGTCGTGGATTATTTAGCCGAGCTCAATGAGCGTACCTACCTCTGGGTTGAAATGGGCTTGCAGACGATCCATGAGTCGACGTCCACGCTGATCAACCGGGCGCACGATACGCAATGCTACCTCGATGCGGTAGAGAAGCTGCGCGCACGCGGCATCCGGGTGTGCACGCATATTATTTACGGCCTGCCGCAGGAAACGCATGAAATGATGCTGGAGACCGGCCGAGCTGTAGCCAACATGGATGTGCAAGGCATTAAGATCCACCTGCTCCATCTGATGCGCAAGACGCCGATGGTGAAGCAGTACGAGGCAGGGTTGCTGCGTTTCCTGGAACAGGACGAATACGTCAAACTGATCGTGGACACGCTGGAATTTCTGCCGCCGGAAATGATCGTACATCGTCTGACCGGCGACGCGCCGCGCGACCTGCTGATCGGACCGATGTGGAGCCTTAAGAAATGGGAAGTGCTTAATGCCATCGACGCGGAGCTGAAGCGCCGCGATTCCTGGCAGGGCAAATACTGGAGAGGACGTTGAGAGCGTATGGGCTTCCTCTCCGTATTAAGCTTCGCGCATAAACTGGCCGGCGAACGGCTGAGGCTCGGCGACGCGGCCGTCGATGCCACAGCGGGGACCGGTGCGGATACGCTGTTCCTGGCCAAAGCCTGCGGTCCGAAGGGGCGAGTGTTCGCCTTCGATATCCAGCCGCAGGCGCTGGCGCTCACGCAGGCTCGGCTGGACAAGGAGTCGGCGGATACCCTCGCCGACGTTACCCTGCTCCAGGCGAGCCACGCGGACATGGCGGCCGTGCTTCCAACGGACGTGCACGGGCGGCTCGGCGCCGTGATGTTCAACCTCGGCTATTTGCCGGCCGAGGGCGCCGACCCGGCGCTGATCACGCAGCCGGACAGCACGCTGGCCGCCTTGGAGGCCGCGCTGGCCTTGCTGCGGCCGCGCGGGATTTTGACGGCCGTCCTCTACCCCGGCCATCCCGGCGGCGACGCCGAAGCGGCGGCGGTGGAAGCCTGGGCGGCCGCACTGCCCGCCTCTGCCGGGCAAGCGATCCTGTACCGGCAGCCACAAAGGCCGGCTGCTCCGTATTTGATTGCAATTGAGAAGAAATCAACCAATTCCATTTAAACTGGAGGTCATCGGTATGGGCATTCGCAAAATCGAGCATGTCGGAATTCGCGTCTCGGCGCTGGAGGATTCCATCGAATTTTATGAACGGGTGATCGGCATGAAGCTGTTATCCACGATCGGTGAAGTGGGGGATCCGCTGCGCCTGGCCTTCCTCACCTTTCCGGGTCAGGAATCCGTTGAGGTCGAGTTAATTAATCTTCCTAAAGGAGAAGAGTTGCCAAATGAGGGCAAAGTGCATCATATCGCCTTTACCGCCAGTGACATTGAGGAGGAATACGCCCGGATCTCCGAATTAGGCTTATCGGGCCTCGACCCGGAAATCCGAAGTCTGCCCAACGGCAGCCGATTCTTCTTCTTTAACGGGCCTGATGGCGAACGGATAGAATTTTTCCAGCCTGCGTTTCTCGCTTAAGGTCTTCTCATATTTCCGTGGAAAGAGGGGCTGCGCTTGAAAGAGCATACGTTTACGTTCGACAATGACACCAGTCACGGCGTCTTCGTGTATCGTTGGATCGCCAAGGACACCGCTGCCCCGCCGCGCGGGGTGCTGCAAATCGCCCACGGCATGGCGGAAACGGCCAAGCGCTATGAGCGCCTGGCTCGGCTGCTGACCGCCCACGGCTTTATCGTCTACGCGAACGATCATCGCGGACACGGGCGGACGGCTGGCAGTCCGGAGGAATTAGGCTGGCCTGGCAAACAAGGCTTTACCGGCATGGCCGAGGATATGATTCAGCTCACGAAGATCATCCGTCAGGAGCATCCCGATCTTCCCTTGTTTCTGCTCGGCCACAGCATGGGCTCCTTTCTGACGCAGAAGGTCATGTACCTGGCCCCGGAGCCGTACGCCGGATTTATTCTCTCAGGAACAAATGGCCCCCGGGGACTGCTGGGCTTGGGACGAAGCCTCGCACGCCTGCAAAGCCTGCTGCAAGGCGAGAGCCATCCCAGCCTGCTGATGAACGCGGTGACCTTCGGGAGCTTTAACCGTAACTTTCTTCCGTCTCGGACGCCCTTTGACTGGCTCTCTCGGGACGAGGCCGAGGTGGATAATTACATCGCCGACCCGCACTGCGGTTTCTTGTGCAGCGCCGGCTTCTTTTACGGCTTCTTTGGTCTGCTGCAGGAGATTCACCGCCCGGAGAAAATGCGCTTGATCCCGAAGGATAAGCCGGTTTATATCTTTGGCGGCGATCTCGACCCCGTTGGCCTCAACGGCGCCGGCGTCCGGCGCCTCGTTGGACTGTACCATCAGCTCGGCCTCGAGGATGTTGAGGTGCGGCTGTATCCCGGAGGCCGCCACGAGATGCTTAACGAAATCAACCGCGACGAAGTGATGTCGGAACTGTTGAACTGGATCGAAAGGCATATGCCGCCCGTATCAGCGGATGCCTAGTAATAAATGAAGCGAGCCTGCGGAATCGGCACTTCGAGAAGAAGAGGCCGGTTGGCAGGCTCGCCTTTTTCGTAATGGACTTAGACCATCACACGCTTTAACTGCACGACATAACGTGAACGCACCACGGCGAAATAGAGCAGCTGCGCCGCCCAGAAAGCACCAGAGGCGGTCAGCACCGGGACGGTGACATTCCCCAGCAGGAACCGGGTTCCGAGCAGGGACAGAACCACCATCGTTTGAATTCCGGAGATCGCCACCGGAATGAAGAAGAGCAGCGCGATCTGCAAGCTGGAAGAGTAGCGCATTTCGCGGTCGCTCAGCCCGATTTTCGATAAGGAATGGTACATGCGCCGATCTTGATTGAGCTCACTGTAGAGCTTGAAATACAGGAAGCTGGCGGAGGAGATCGAGAAAATTGCGGCGATAAAGATGCCCACAAAGCTCAGCATCGAGAGCTGCTCCCGAGCTTCCGCAAACGTCCTGCCCCGCGAGCTCATATAATTGCCCGTCTCATCCTGATCCAGGCGCTCCATCATTCCTTGAAACAGCTGCTTTCCGATGACGACTTCGGGATCTTGGAGACGCGGAACTCCTTTGCGCTGCCAATCCGGAATATAGATCTTCATGTTTCGGTACAGCCGATTCTGTTTCTTTTCCGTCATACCGTTCTTCAGCTTCGTAAAATCTGCATCGGATAACACGACCACGGAAATATTGCTGCTGATTCCCGTCAACGGAACTTCGTTAGGCAGCAACTCCAGCTCCAGAGGCTGCTCCAGAAATGAGAGGGATAACGGAAGGGTCGCCCCCTTCAATGCGTTCGCTGTCGCCGATCCTTCCATCGCATAAGCGATCGCTTGTCCCGGATCCATCTTCGGCAACCCTTGAGTACCAAGCAACTCTGCAGCCTTGTTATAATCCGAGCGCGGCAGGACATTGACATACATTTCGGATGATCCGATGTATCCAAAAAAAGACTCTTGTTCCACCGTCTCATAACGGATCCCCCGTTCGGACAACTGCTGATCGATCCAAGCCAAATCCTTCTCGACGAAATCCTCATTATAGATGCCATACGTAAAGGCAAATGGATTTGCTTTATAAATCCGCTCATTCTGGGCATTAGCCGCCAAAATGACGCCTACGCTCATACAAGCCAGCGAGATCGCGACGGTGACCATAAACAGCATCCGCGCGTTATCCTTGATTTTATAGGCCATTTCCGATATCCAGAGCAACCGGGTTCCGCGCCATAACAAGCGACGGCTTCGTTTCAGCAATCGAATCAATGCTACCGTCACCTGGGTATAGAAAAAGTAAGTCCCCCAGATCCCGGTTGCGGCCGCAAGCATCATTTTCATAAAGTCGAGGCTGTTGCCGCCTTTCAGGAGGATAACGGCGCTAGCCAGCAACGCCACGCCAAGAAGTGCCAGCACCCAAGACACCCTCGGTTCTGTTTTCGGTTTACTGCTTCCGCCAAGCAGCTCGACCACCCGATTTTTCCGGACAAAGACCAGCGTAAATATGGACAATACCACAAACAGCAGAAGGAAAGCGACCGTCGTGAACCCCATCGCCTTCCAGGGCCAGTAGAAAGGAAGCCGCTCGATTCCAGTCACCTTCGTGCTCAGCAGCAGGAACAGCTTGGACAGCAGCAATCCACCCGCCAGCCCCGCCGCGATGGCTCCTGCACCGATGATCAAATTTTCGAGAAAGATCAGCCGGTTAATCGAACCAGAGGTCGCCCCAAGCAGCGAGAGTACACCAAACTCCTTACTGCGCGCCTTCAAGAAGCTGCCGATGGAGAACAGCACAAACAGGATCGAAAACACGAAAATGATATACTCCGCCACTTCCATTCCAATGCGGGTCATCCGTCCGATCTCGCTTTGCGTAATCCCCGGATGGAAGATGAATATCGCGTAGGTAAAAAAGATCATCACCATAAAGGCGCTGCTTAAAAAGTAAGCGAAATAGGCCCGGGCGTTCCGTCGGACGTTGTTAAACGCGAATTGAAGAAAGTTCATGCGCATTCCCTCCCAGATACGACAGCATGTCGATGATCTTCTGAAAAAAGGCTTGTCTGCTGTCCCCCCGGTGAATCTCGTTTGTCAGCCGGCCGTCCTTGATAAATACGACCCGGTCACAATAGCTGGCGGCCAACGGATCATGACTGACCAGCATCATGGTCATCCCTTCGGTGCGGTTTAACGTCTCCAACAGCTCCATGACATTCCGGGATGCATTTGAATCCAGCGAACCCGTCGGTTCATCGGCTAACAGCAAGGACGGTGAAGCGATCATAGCGCGAGCGATCGCCGCTCGCTGCCGTTGCCCGCCGGAGATTTCATACGTCCGTTTACCGAGAATTTCCGTAATGCCGAGCCGCTCCGCGATGGCCTGCAGCTTCTGATCCATTTCCCGAAACGGACGATGGTCCAGTGTTAAAGGAAGTACAATATTTTCCGCAACGGTGAGCGTGTCCAGCAGGTTGAAATCCTGGAACACGAACCCTAGCTCCCGGCGGCGGAAGGCGGCGAGCTCCTTACGTTTCAGCGTGTGTGGATTTTTGCCGTTAATCCATACTTCCCCAGAACTAGGTGTATCTATGGTAGAAACTAGATTAAGCAACGTGGTTTTCCCGCTGCCGGAGGGTCCCATAATGCCAACGAATTCGCCCTTTTCGATCGTAAGCTCGATGTCCTGCAGCGCGCGCGTTGCGACTTTTCCCGGGTAGACCTTGCTCAGCCCTTGGACCTTAAGCATTTCCATCGTTTGAATTTCTCCTTTCCTTGAGCCAGCGGTGAGCGTCTGCGTTATCCCTCACGCCCTTGCCGCAGCTCGGTTGTTGCTTTATGGTTATACTCTATCCCAACGCCGGAAAGTCAGCCATCGATCGAACTTAAACGAATCTTAAAAGTTTGTAAGGTTATGTTCGGTCAGCAAAAAAAGCAGCAACCTCGCCGATCGAACTGGTCCGATCTCTGCAAAGTCCCTGCTTATTCAAATGGCCGTTGCTGTTCAAACAGCAACCTTACCGTTGTCCCTTGTCCCGGCGTGGACTCCAACTCCACTTGATGCCCTAAGCGGTTGCAGACCTCACGGACCAGATACAGGCCCATACCGGTTGATTCGCTGTACTGGCGTCCGCGCTGCCCCGTATAATAAGGCTCGAAGATGCGGCGAATATCCTCCTTAAGAATGCCGATGCCGTAATCACGGACCTCCAGCACCGTTTTTTTGCCGCGAAGATAAGCAGTTAGCTCCACCTTGTCCCCGACCCCGGCGGAATAATTTACAGCGTTGGTGATCAGTTGGCCAAGCACAAACGTCAGCCACTTCTTATCGGAGTACACTTCCACCTCCTCATCGATCCGAATATCCGGATGAACTGCCTTGCGAATGAACAACTTGCGGTGATCCGCAACTGCCTCGTTCACGACGGTGAGCAGCGAGACCGGAACGACATGAAAATCATGTTCGAACTGTTCCAGCCGGGAGGTGTACAATGCCATCTCCAACCCTTTGCGCAGCCGGTCCAGCTCCTCCTGGATGCTGTCGAGCACCGCTTCCGGGATCGTCTCTTTCTCGCGTTCATTTTCCAAGGTAAGCTGGATAACTGAAATCGGGGTCTTCATCTGATGCACCCAGCGCCCCGTAAACGCAGCGTGATGCTCACGTTGCTTGCCATAACGATAAAGCTCCGCTTCGTACAGCCGGTACCCGGATTTGAGAAGCTCATCCAAAGCCTCGGCAAGCGGCGTATCCCCCGTCGGCTGCAGCAGCTCCTCCAGCGTCCGGGGCGGCTCCGTCACTCGCCGATAGAGCTCGCGGTTGCTGATATACCGGTAGAACAAGTAGGAGATCAGCAGCGTAAAGCTCAGCACACAAGCGTACGCCGCAATCTCAGCCTGACTGTTGCCAGCCAGCCAATACAACAAAGGCACCAACAAGATTTGCGGTACGAGAAACAGGAGCAGCGGCACATGCTCTTTCCAGAACAGCCTCATTTCGGGGCCTCCTCGAAGCCGAAGGCAGGAGGACTGTTCGTTCGCAGCAGGTACCCTGCTCCGCGAACGGTCTCCACCGCATCTTCCAGGTCTAGCTCCTTCAGCTTCTTCCGGATGCGGGTCACATACACATTCAGCGTATTATCGTCGATGAAATGATGTCCCTGCCACATCAAATCTAGCAGCTTTTCCCGGCTGACGACCCGCCCGGCTTTTTGCAGGAGCGCTTCCAGCAGCACCGCTTCCTTCTGTGTCAACAAGACGGACTTCTCCCCGTTCGTCACCGTAAACCGCTCTGGATACAACACCAGCCCCGCCGCACTTACGGTTCGCTCCTCCTGCTTGCCTGAATAATCGCCGTAGGCCCGCCGCAGTTGGCTGCGGATCTTCGCCATGACCACATCATAGGAAAAAGGCTTCGTCATGTAGTCATCGGCGCCGTTATCGAGCGCCATCACCTGGTCCATGCCGCTGTCGCGCGCTGAGAGGAAGATGATCGGACAGGTGGACATCCCGCGGATTTGCCGGCACCAATAGAAGCCGTCGAACTTCGGCAAATTCACGTCCAGCAGCACCAGATCGGGGGCGTATTCCCGGAACGTCTCCAGCACCCGGTTGAAGTCGTCCACCACGACCGCGCGGTATCCATACTTCTCGATATGCTCTGACAGCATTCCAGCCATTTTGGCGTCATCCTCGACGATCAGGATCGTAAACATCCTTAAAGTCAGCTCCTCACTTGATCAAGGTGCGATGCTCCGGGGACCAAGCGCTTAAATTAGAGTAAAAAAACACCGGACGCTCGTCCGCTTCCTGCTGGTACAGGACAACGAGCAGCGTGCCTTGCGGCGCATCGCCTGCGTCCGCCGGGCTTGCCGTCGCTTCTACGCCTTCGGCTTGCAGTACATCGCCGAGTGCAAACGGCAACTCTTCGAGGCAAGCATACTTCTGCAGCTCGCGTTCGTCCAGGCCGTATGCGGCAAATTGCTCCGACAAGGCCGCCGGCTGCTCAGCGAGCATCCGGAAATACGCGCTGCGCCGATCTTTGTCTACCCGGTCTTCCCACCAGATTTTCCGCGGCTTATATTTGTGTCCAAGCAGATAGTCGAGCTTCATCAACCCCAGCACAACCTCCGGCTCTTTCAACGTACGGCCGCTAAGGAACGCATGAAGCCGAGTGAACAGGTCCTCCAGCTGATGGCCGATCCGCTGCCACCCTTGCTCTTCCCAGTAGTCGCCAAACTCTTGGAAGAAGTCAAACGGCGAATCGAACTCGTGAGTCACCAGATACTCCACGGTGTGATCCATGCGATGCGCATTCCAATACTTCTCCAGCACGTCCTCCAGCCGCTTCAACCGAATGACGTCCTCAAACGGCAGCACGTTATTGCTCAGGATTTCATAAGGCGCATGATCCATGAACACGTAGTTGTATTTCTCCGCGTCGTTCCGCAGCCCGGTTCCGCGCAGCATCTTCAGGAAGCCAAGCTGCAGCTCCTCGGGGCGCAACGCGAACACGTCATTAAACGTTTTGCGGAACGTGGCATAATCCTCTTCCGGCAGTCCGGCGATCAAATCCAGATGCTGGGCGATTTTGCCGCTTTCCTTGATTTTGGTGACGGTCCGAGTCAGCTTCGTAAAGTTCTGGCGGCGTTTCACCAGTTCATTAGTTGGATCGTTTGTGGACTGCACGCCAATCTCGAAGCGGAAGATTCCTGGCGGCGCGTTCTCCGCCAAATAGTCCAGCACCTCTGGCCGCATGATGTCCGCCGTAATTTCGAACTGGAAGACACAACCTTGATGGTTGTTGATCAGAAATTCGAACATTTCCATCGCGTAATTACGGTTAATGTTAAACGTACGGTCCAGAAATTTAATGATCTTCGCGCCGTTCTCGATCAGGTACAGAATGTCAGACTTCACCCGTTCGATATCGTAGTACCGCACGCCCACCTCAATACTTGAGAGGCAAAACTGGCAGCTGAACGGACAACCGCGGCTGGTCTCGAAATAGACGATCCGTTTGCCGAGATTCGGAATATCCTCGGGAAAACGATGCGGCGACGGCAGCGTGTTCAGATCGGATTTGGGCCGAGGCGGATTTAGCACAACCTCTTCCCCTTTGCGGTAAGCTGCGCCAAACACGAAGTGGAACTTCTGCTCCCCGGACAGCTCCTGCAGCAAATGGTGGAACGTTTCCTCTCCGTCCCCCATG
>Ga0310822_100721_pt1 | contig 14669 bp, 16 predicted proteins | sample P4_ome_2_FD_201313 | JGI IMG/M metagenome (GOLD analysis project Ga0310822, IMG submission 201313) | Sorghum-adapted microbial communities from Joint BioEnergy Institute, Emeryville, California, United States - P4_Day56_Rep2 | ecosystem: Engineered > Bioreactor > SSF (Solid state fermentation) >... | reverse complement strand
CATTCATTTTTACAATCACGAACGGATTCAAGCTCGTTTACGCAGCCTCAGCCCAGTTCAATACCGAACTGAGGCTGCGTAAAGCAAGGGCTTGTTTTGAACTGTCCACTTGACGGGGATAAGACCACTGGAGAGGGGAGGGCAATTTTCGATCATGCGATTGTGTTCAATATTACAGGCGTGCCGCTTGAAAGAGGCTGCCTGTCTGCAAGTCGCAGAACAGAGCCTTAGTTGACTTTGTAGGACTGCAAAATTTGTTGGGCAAGCGGTTTCCACTCATCCATTTGTTGCTCGGTACAGTTAAAGGTGGTCATTAACAATTTTCCGTCCAGTTCCGTAAAGAAAATGAGATTGTACACCTTCGTATCTGCAGCAGGCGTTAACAGTTCAAAATAGCCGACATTTTTGCCGTTGATCTGGGCCACTTCGTCCTTATACCATGTCGCATCCGGGTAGAGCCCTTCAAACATTTGCTTCATTTGATCCTTCAGTTCCTTGATCTGGCCGTCTTGGATCGGTGTGGCAGTATGATTGAAAGCGACGTTGATGGAGCCTTCCGCATCGGTGTAGATCAATGTTGGCCGATTTTCTGAAGGATACTTCACTTTTGCCATTTCTTCCGACATGATGTCAAAGCCTTTCGGAATCAGAATTTCGACTTTGTCAGACAATACTTTTTTCAGCTCAAGCTTGTCGCTTGTCTGATTGCTTGCGTTTTCCGCAGGCGCCTCAGTTTTTGCGGCCGAGGAGTCGCTGCCATTCGTGCCGGAAGCTTGCTGAGTCGCGTTTGTTGCTTCGTTTTGTGGTACTGGCTTCGTGTCTGTCGACTGGTTTGAACAAGCAGAAACAGTCAACATAGCGAGTAGTGCGGCTGTTGAGAGAACCTTTTTCATTTTGAGTTTTTTCCACCTTTAACGATTTTTTGGTAATGAAAGGAAACGCAAAAGTGATTCTACCATATATTTCATGAAAGTGGAAATGAAATAATTTTAGTCAGAATGTTCAAATTACATGCACCAACTTTTCCTCCCGACTTGGATTTACAAGAAGGAACCGGGGCCAAGTGCAGCCAGGCTTTTTAGGAGGACGGGCAGTGGCTATCTTCGTCGAATCCCGGCGGCGATGACACACAGGGCCACGCTGATGAGCCCACCTGCAAAATTCACAAACGACCGTGACCAGGCTGACTGTGAACGCTTGTCTGACGGGGTTGTCCTGGATGAAGCGCATGAGCAGACCGTACGTGATATACGGAATCGTAATCATGAATATGCCGATAAAGTTTCCGGACAAATCCCAATCGTGATCAAAAGGGATTTGATAAATCCAATAATAGAGAGCAAATGCGCTCCAGAGAGTCACAAAATACAAAATGGTCGTGATCACCAATCCCTCTATGATCTTGCCCATATCATCACTCCTTCTGCGATAAAGACGATTCGTCGGGACTTTCGTTTCGCCATAGTATTGTAAAAAGTTTCTGAATCGGAACGCTGCTTTTTTGTTCGAGGAGGGTAAAAAACTTGCCGGGAATAAGGTATGATGAAAAAATAGGCCAAATTCTGATGATTCCATACAAATTTACTTGCTGAATGGGAGAGAGAGAAAAGAATGCTTGGAAAATGGTACGCAAAGCCAATCGCGGCGATAATGGCGATGGTTCTTCTGCTTGCGGCGGGCTGCGCACCCGACAAAAATCAAGGGACGGGTGCTGAGGCAGAAAAGAAAAAAGATGAGCTGATCCTGGCGACCGGCTATGAGCCGGAGGATGGCTTTGACCCGACGACAGGCTGGGGACGTTACGGCTCGCCGCTGTTCCAAAGCACGCTGCTGAAACGCGACAAGGATTTGAAAATCGTAAACGACCTGGCAACAGGCTATGAGGTAAGCGACGATGGTTTGGTCTGGACGGTAAAGCTGCGGAGCGATGTAAAATTCTCTGACGGCCAGCCGCTGACGGCGGACGATGTGGCGTACACCTATGACACAGCTTCCAAGAGCGGATCGGTTATTGATCTCACCGTGCTGAAAAGTGTGGAGGCTGTCGACCCGTTTACGGTCAAGTTTACGCTCGTCCATCCGCAATCAACGTTTGTCAATATACTCGTCGCCACCGGGATTGTTCCCAAACACGCCCATGGCGAGGACTATGCCAAAAAGCCGATTGGCTCGGGGCCTTATAAACTCGTCCAATGGGATGCGGGCCAGCAGCTGATCGTCGAGGCCAACCCGGAATATTACGGACCGAAGTCCGCTTTTAAAAAATTGACCTTCCTTTTCCTGAAGGAAGATGCCGCGTATGCCGCTGCCAAAGCGGGGGAAGTGGACATGGCGTTCGTGCTGCCGAATGCCGCCAAGCAGCAAGTGCCGGGCATGCATCTGGTCACGGTAAACAGCGTGGATAACCGCGGGATTCTGTTCCCGGTCGTGAAGGCAGGCGGAGCGACCAAGGACGGAGCTCCGGTCGGCAATGACGTGACTGCAGATATCGCCATCCGAAAAGCGATCAATATCGCCATCGACCGCAAAAAGCTGGTGGAAGGCATTTTTGATGGTTTCGGCACGCCCGCATACTCGGTTGCGGACGGCATGCCGTGGTGGAACCCGGATACCGTGATTGAGGATACAGATTTCGACCAAGCAGGGAAAATTCTTGCCGAGGCCGGCTGGAAGGATGCCGATGGCGACGGCATTCTGGAGAAAGGGTCTCTGAAGGCGGAGTTCACGCTCGTCTATCAGGCTGACGATCAATCGCGCCAATCGCTCGCCATCGCGGCAGCCGATATGATCAGGCCGCTCGGAATCAATATCAAAGTAGTAGGCGGCAGCTGGGATGACATCGCGCGCATGATGCATTCCAATGCGGTGCTGTTCGGCTGGGGCAGCTATGATCCGCTGGAGATGTACAATTTGTACAGCAGCAAAACAGCGGGCATTGGCTGGTACAATACAGGTTTTTATGCGAACCCGGCTGTTGATGAATACATGGAAAAGGCGCTGAAAGCGACGACAGAGGAAGAAGCGCTCGGCTACTGGAAAAAGGCGCAGTGGGACGGAAAAACCGGGTTCAGTGCCAAGGGTGACGCTCCCTGGGCCTGGCTGGTCAACCGTCAGCACCTGTATCTGGTACGGGACGGGCTTGATATCGGGCAGCCGAAAATTCAGCCGCACGGTCATGGATGGCCGATTACCGACAATATCGTCGAATGGTCCTGGAAGAAGTAAAGACAAAGAGAAGAGGAGTTTGGGTGACAGCAAATGGGCCTGGTACCTTTTATTCTGAAAAAACTGCTGCGAATGGCTGCACTGCTGATTGCCCTGTGTATACTCTCATTCTGGCTGGTGAGCTACTCCCCGCTGGACCCGGTGCAGGCGTATGTCGGAGCCGATATGACGAGGGTAAGCAGCGAGCAGAGCGAAATGATCGCCGAGTACTGGGGGCTGAACAAGCCGCCCCTGGAGAGGTTTTTGCATTGGGGCTCGGCTGTATTGCACGGAGATCTGGGGACCTCAATGATTTTCCGCCGCCCGGTAGCGGAGGTCATTGGAGAACGGTTTATGGCTTCGCTGGCCTTGATGAGCACGGCCTGGCTGCTGTCCGGTGTGCTGGGGTTTGCGCTCGGGGCTGTCGCCGGAATGAAGCAGGGCACCTGGGCGGACCGGCTGATCAAATGGTACTGCTTTACGCTGGCTTCGACACCGGCATTTTGGCTGGGGCTGCTGCTCGTCATGGTATTTGCCGTCTGGCTCGGCTGGTTTCCGGTCGGCTTGGGAGTGCCGGCGGGAAAGCTTGCCGATGATGTTACACTGGCAAACCGCATCTATCATCTCATCCTGCCAGCGTTGACTTTGAGCATTCTCGGCGTAGCCAATGTTGCGCTGCATACGAGGCAGAAGCTCGTGGATGTTTTGGCCAGCGATTACATTTTGTTTGCCCGGGCCAGGGGAGAAAAGGGACTGCAGCTCTTTTGGCGGCATGGCTTGCGCAACGTCGCCTTGCCCGCCGTTACGATTCAATTTGCTTCCATCAGTGAGCTGATTGGTGGGACGGTACTGGCCGAGCAGGTCTTTTCTTACCCCGGCCTTGGACAGGCCACGGTTCAGGCCGGATTGCGCAGCGATGTACCGCTGCTATTGGGCATCGTCATTTTCAGCGCCCTCCTCGTTTTCGTCGGCAATCTTGCGGCCGATATTATCTACCGCGTGGTTGATCCGAGGATCAGAAAGGGGGAATCGGCGTGAACCGCAGGCAAATAACCCTGATCACTACCTTTTGTGCCGCCATCTTGTTGATCGGTGTAGTTGTCGGCGGATTGACGCTGGGCGAGGAGCGGCTCTCCACCAATTTGGACATAAGAAACGCATCGCCGTCGCTTGAGCATCCATTTGGTACAGACCACCTCGGCCGGGATATGCTGACGAGGACGCTGAAGGGGTTGACCGTAAGTATCGGCGTGGGTGTCATCGCCGCTGCAGCCAGTGCCGCCATTGCGCTTGTGCTGGGCATGCTGGCGGCCACGATGGGCAAGGCTGTCGATGCCGCCATTAGCTGGCTGATCGACTTGTTCCTTGGCGTTCCGCATCTGGTCGCCCTTATCTTGATCTCGTTTACACTGGGCGGCGGATTGAAAGGGGTAGTGGCTGGAATCGCGCTGACCCATTGGCCAAGCCTGGCTCGGATCATACGGGCTGAGGTCATGCAGCTCCGGTCCGCCGAGTATGTGCAAATCTCCCGCCGTTTGGGCAAATCACGCTGGTGGGTGGCCAGCCGCCATATTCTGCCGCATCTGTTTCCGCAGCTGCTTGTCGGCTTGGTGCTGCTGTTTCCCCACGCCATTTTGCATGAGGCGTCGATCAGCTTCCTCGGCTTTGGACTGTCGCCCCACCAGCCGGCAATCGGCATCATTCTTTCGGAATCGATGCGCTACTTGACTTCGGGAATGTGGTGGCTGGCGTTTTTTCCGGGAATCTCCCTGCTCATCATCGTGCGGGCCTTCGATACGCTGGGCGACAATCTCCGGCTGCTGACCGACCCGCATCGTGCCCATCAGTAACAGATGCCCGACCGGTTTGCGGGATAAGAGAGGAGGATGTACGTGCCAACACAGACGAAGAGCAAACCGATCCTTGAGGTGGAGGAGCTCTCCATTTCATTTGCGCAGTATACGAGCGGCCTTCGGCAGAGCAGCCTGAAGGTGATTGCGGATTTGAGCGTATCCGTCTGCCCTGGTGAAATTGTAGCCGTGGTAGGCTCCAGCGGATCAGGAAAAAGCTTGCTTGCCCATGCCATACTCGGGATACTGCCGGGCAATGCTGCTATTTCGGGATCGATCCGATTTGCGGGCCAAAAGCTTACAGCCGAGTACCAGGAAGCGATCAGAGGACGGGAGATCGCGCTCATCCCGCAATCCGTCAACTATTTGGACCCGCTGATGCAGGTGGGCAAACAGGTGCGGAACGCTGCAAAGATTGCGAGGGGGAGCTCTCCAGACCGTGCAGCTGCCCGCAAAATCCAGCGCGAGGCATTTGCCCGGTACAACCTGGCGCCGGAAGTGGAGCGGCTGCTCCCGTTTCAATTGTCCGGCGGCATGGCACGGCGTGTGCTGGTAGCCACTGCGCTGGTCAGCAGTGCCCGGCTTGTGATCGCGGATGAGCCTACGCCGGGTCTCGATGATGCCGCTGTCCGGGAAACACTCGGCTGCTTTCGGGAGCTGGCTGATCAGGGGCGCGGCGTGCTGCTCATCACTCACGATATCGAAACGGCGCTTGAAATCGCAGACCGGATCGCCGTCTTTTACGCAGGCACGACGGTCGAGGTCGCACCTGTACAGGACTTTTCCGGAGGTGGCGAAGCGCTCCGCCATCCGTATACAAAAGCGCTGTGGAGGTCGCTTCCGAAAAACGACTTTGCGCCCATTCCGGGCTTTCAGCCGCATCCCAATGCGCTTCCCGAGGGCTGCCTGTTTCAGCCTCGTTGTCCGATGGCTACGCCCGAATGTACGGCAGGACGGCCGGAGATGCGAGCGGTTCGCGAGGGGATGGTGAGGTGTATCCATGCTTCTTGAAGCAAGTGAGATCGGGTTTCGATACAGCAAAAATCAGTGGGTCCTCCGGGGAGTCAGCGTTGCAATACGTTCGGGTGAAGTCGTTGGTCTGATCGGTCCGAGCGGGTGCGGAAAAACAACGCTGGGGCGCATCCTGGCCGGGTATGAGCGCCCGCATGAGGGCAGCGTTGCACTGGATGGCAAAGCGCTCCCCGCAACCGGGTACCATCCTGTCCAGCTTGTATTCCAGCACCCGGAGAAAGCGGTCAATCCCCGTTGGAGGATGCGCAAAACGCTTGCGGAGGGCGGGGGGCCGGATGAACAGCTGCTGGCGGCTCTCGGCATTCAAGAGGAGTGGCTCAGCCGCTGGCCAAACGAGCTGTCCGGCGGGGAGCTTCAGCGCTTTTGTGTAGCGCGGGCGCTCCGGCCGCAAACCCGTTTTTTGATCGCCGATGAAATGACAGCGATGCTCGACGGGATCACCCAGGCGCAAATCTGGCACGCCGTGCTGGACTATGCCCGCAAGCAAGAAATGGGCGTGCTCGTGGTAAGCCACGAGAAAAGCCTGATCAACCGGCTGTGCACCAGAGTTGTTGATCTGACTCAGTTTTGTTAGCGAAATAACGGGAGGCCAGTGGATGCTTTCGAAAATACAACGGAAAGAGCGCAGCGGACTAAATCGCTGCGCTCTTGCTTGTAGAAATCGGAAGCGCCACGGTGAACGTGCTTCCCTGGCCCGGAACGCTGGAGACATGAATGTTGCCTTGGTGGATTTCCACAATCCACTTGGCGATAGCAAGTCCCAGACCTGTTCCTCCCATCTTCCGGGAACGGTTTTTTTCAACCCGGTAAAAGCGGTCAAAAATGCGCTCCGCATCCTCTGGCGCGATGCCGACGCCGGTGTCCCGTACCTTGATGAGAATCATGGTTTGCTTCTCCCGTGCTTCAACAGATACAGTGAGGTGCACCTCTCCCCCTGGCGGCGTGTATTTGATCGCGTTGTCCACGAGGATGTAGAGAAGCTGCTTGATTCGTTCATGATCGCCGTACACGATCAGAATAGAGGGCATGTGGTGATGCAGGCTGATGTTTTTGGATTGCGCCAGTGGCCCTGTGGAGCTCACCAGCTGCTCGATTGTCGGGACCAGATCAAACCGCTCAACCGTAAGAGCCGGGCGATCCGTTTCCGAACGTGCGAGGGTCAACAGATCACTGACCATTTTGGCCATCCGCTTTACTTCATCCTTCATGTTGACCAGGACGGTCTTTGAAAAGTCGGAGAGGTGCTCGCCGTCTTCCATTTCAAACACGTCCAGCGAGGAGTTCAGAATGCTGAGCGGTGTCCGCAGTTCATGAGAGGCGTCAGCGACAAACTCCTTTTGCCGTTGAAACGATTGCCGGATCGGGATCATGGCGCGTTTGGACATAAAGTAGCTGAGCAGGACGGCAACCCCGAGAAACAGGATGCCCAATACGATCAAAATCGTCAGGAGCCTTTTGATCAGCTCGTAGGTGTACGATATTTCGCGCCCCGTATAAAGCGTTCCGGCTAATTCATTGCCATGATAGATGCGCTGGCCGGTAATCATCAGGTTTATTTCGCGATCCGCCTCTTTGTTCTTTACCTTTACTTTGTTCGGAGAAGCATTGGTCCCCCGCTTGTTGCTGGGAGGAGTGGGGATCGTCATGGTCTCGTAGCGGACTTCCCGGATGCCGGGTGTCCAGTCTTGTACCAGCTTCAGCAGTTCCGGCTGCAAGCGGCGGTTCCATGCATCTCCAAACAAGAGCTTCCCATCCGGCTTTATGTAATAGTAAAAAAATTGCCTGCCGCTTTCGCGAATGGTGCTCAGGTCATCGAGATCCTGCTGGTCGAGGTTTTCATCCGGCAGCGATTCCTTGATGATCTGGGCCTGTTGCTCGGTGATGGTGTACAGTTGTCTTTCCTGTTCAAAAAAGATCGCGAAGTGGACCAAAAAATAGACAATCGTAATGAAAAGAAAGAGAAAAATCATGATGACGATGCTGTACTGAAAGGCCAGCTTGGTCTGGGTATGGACAAATACGTCCTTTCTCCAAGGAAGACGAGTGCGTGAAAACCAGTCAGATATCAAGCTTGTATCCCACCCCGCGAATACTTTGTATGTAGTCCTTTTCGCTATTCCAGTTTAGCTTTTTCCGAAGCAGCTTGACCGTGGCATCGATCGTCTTCAGAGAGACGTCGGCCTCGTACCCCCAAATCCGGTCGTAGATCAATTCTCTGGACAATACCTGGCCTTTATTGCGGATGAGCAAGTCCAGCAATTGAAACTCCCGCGGAGTAAGGTAAACCTCTGTTTCTCCGTCAAAAACGGTGCGCTGTGTCAGGTTCACGCGAATATTCTGCAGCTCGACCAGTTGTTCCTGGATCGGAGCGAAGTTTCTCCGGCTGACAGCCCGAATTCTGGCGAGCAGCTCATCAATTTCGAAAGGCTTGATCAAATAATCATCGGCTCCGGCATCCAATCCGTTAATCTTGTCCTCAAGCGCATCCTTGGCGGTCAGCATGATGATAGCCCCCGAATAGCCTTCTTTCCGCAATCGGCTGCAGATGCTCACGCCTTCCTCTCCCGGCAGCATCCAGTCGAGGATCAGGACATCGTAGTGCGATTTCAAAGCGTACTCGCAGACATCGTCACCTGTTGTCAGCCACTCTACCTGATATCCGCCTTTTTTCTTCAAGAGATGGGCAATCAGTTGACCCAGCATCAGATCATCTTCTGCTACCAGTATGTGCACGGCTTTCCACCCCTTTTTCACATAACCCATTATGCGATCATGTTACCGTATTTTCGTGAAAAATGAATGAAAAAAAGTTGGAAGAGGGCGCAGAATTTCACCGTTTTTTCACCGTTCACAGGTACAGTAAAAGATGATGCTTTGGCCACGGAACGATGAGGGCACTGTATGCGGGAAGCACCGCGAAAGTACATACCGGCGGGAGCATCAGTAGTAGCAGGGAAAGCGATTAAGCTTTGGTGAAGCCACCAGTCAACTGAATATTGGAAATAAATGCTTTGCATCACAGAAAAATACGATGGGAGAGATGTAGTATGTGGAAGAAAAAATGGGTACCGATCTTGTCGTCTGTAGTACTCGCGGGTGCGACTTTCTTGCCGGTCACCACGGATGCGGCTGTCGGAAAAAAGAATGTGCAGGCTAGCTACAATAATATCAAAGTTATGTATAACGGTGTAAATGTTCCAACGACCATCGAGCCGTTCATCGTCAATGGAAGCACCTATATCCCGGTGCGGATGATGGCCAACGTCTTTAACAAGGATGTCGTTTGGAATGGAACGACTTACACAATTGATGTCAAAGACCGCCCGGATACGCGCGTAACCGCTCTGCAAGCGGAAGTCGCAACGAAGGACGCGAAAATCAAAGATCTGGAAGCAAAAATTGCCGATCTGGAAGATGAAATCGACGACCTCAAAGACAGAAAGAGCAGCAAGGACGACGATGTCGATGATCGCATCGATGATCTGGAAACCGATTTGAATGACGATTACGGCGATTACGAAGACCTTGAATGGGACATCTCGCTGAGCGGCGATGAGGATGACATCTCCGTAGAGATCGCGATTGACTTCGATGATTATGAAGATGAATTTAATGATTTGACTAAGAGCCAGTTGAAAAAACTCGTAAAAGAAATTTGCAACAACATCTGGGACGAATTTGAAGATGCGAATATTGACGGCGAAATCATTGATAGTGTCGAAGATGATCTCCAGTATGAATTCTCCGGTGATGGAGACGACCACGACATCGAATTCGACGGAAGCACAATTTAAGTATGTACCAAAAAGATCTTGCTGCCTGTTTTCAGGAGCAAGATCTTTTTTTAAATCGCGACGGCTCGCTGCTTGATGTAGTGCTGGCTGTGCACAATGAACTCTGCCGCTATTGGCGAGACCGAATCAAAGCTGCGGGTACTGATGACCAGCTCCCTCGTAATCGTGGGAGACAAAGGGACGGGCACTACCTTGGGCAGCATTTCCGGCAAGTAGAGCTCCGGAACAATCGTGACCCCGACCCATTCCTGCACCATGGCCAGAATCGTCGTCACGTCCCGGACTTCAAAAGCAACGGTGGAAGCAAGCCCGTTGGTGTGAAGCAGCTTTTTGATGCATTCGTCCTTCGGCATAATAAAGCACTTGTCCCGAATGTGGGAGAAAGTGAGATACGGCTCGCTCCGCAGCGGATGGTCATCGGGGACAACCACGACCATTCTGTCGGTTGCAAGCGTGTATGACTCCATATCCTTTCCCGGCACGGTGGTAAAGCCGACATCGACGACAGAGCCGGATATCCAACTGTTTACCTCTTCATACTCCCCCTCAAACAAGACGATGTCCACTTGGGGGAACAGCTTGCGGAATGAGCCGATCAAGCCGGGCAAAATTTTATTGGACACGCTGTGGATGGAACCGATCCGCAGCGTACCCGTCTCGATCCCTTGCGCCGCTTTTGCCTCTTGCTGCATGCGCGAGCTGATCCGCAGCATTTCCCTTGCATGCTGCAGCATTCTCTCCCCGATGTTGGTCGTGGCGACCCCTTTTCGGCTGCGGTGAAACAGAGGAACGCCCAGTTCCTTTTCCAGGCTTTGAATCATCTGAGAGACAGCCGATTGTGTAAAACCGAGAGATTCAGCGGCTTTCGTGAAATTTTTCGCTTCGGCCACGGCGATAAACACTTGCAATTGGGCCAGTGTCATAGGGATTCTCCTTGAATTATTAGTAAAATCTAATGAATTGTATTAATAAACATCGTTTTACTAATGGTTGTGCTGTTCGTATACTCGATTTTAGCGAGATACAGTCGCAAGCACAAGAGGAGGAGAACACCATGCATCCGGAATGGCAAAGAATATGCAACGAATTTTTACAGGCGACCTCATACGCAGTCGGCGATCTGGAGGAAGGCTGGGCCGCCAAATATGACTTTGACAAAAGACCGCCTACTTACATGCGGTATGACGATGCGGTAGTCCGCATACCTTTGGGACCAAGAGAGCTGCCCCCGTCCCCGGATCTTTGGGAGCTGATGCAGAATCGGCGTTCCAGACGGAATTTCCTGTGTGAACCGATGACACTCAATGAATTGAACATTTTGCTCTGGGGAACCCAAGGCATCACCGCCGACATGGGCGATTACCAAATCCGCGCGACCCCTTCCGCGGGAGCGCTGTATCCGATCGAGACCTATTTGCTCGTAAACAACGTCGAGGGCTTGGAAAAAGGATTGTATCACCTGGATGTGGAAGAGTGGTGCCTGGAAGGGTTAAAGCTGGAGGACGTGTCTGAAACGGCTTATGCCTTGACGGAGAATCAGGAAATGACGCGCCGGGCGGCTGTCAATTTCGTGTGGACGGCGGTAGTCAACCGTACGCGGCATAAATACAGGGAACGGGCGTACCGGTACATTTGGTGGGATGCCGGCCACGTTGCCCAGAATCTGCATATCGCGGCAAATGGCCTGGGATTGGGCGTGTCCACGATCGGCCACTGGTTCGACAAAGAAATGAATGAATATTTGGGAATTGACGGCCAGGAGCACCTCTCCGTTTTGATGGCTTCCGTAGGCAAGGTGGAAGGCAAGGACTGGCTGCATGACCGCAGGCCGCGATAAGAAAGACATTGCAGGGGGGCTTTTTTGTGCACAAGAACAAAACGCCGGAGGAAATCGTGCAGCAGCTGCTGCTCTGCTACAACAGCCAGGACTTGGCGGGATTTGTGTCCACGTATGCCGAGGATGTTCTGATCATGGAGCATCCGAGCGGAAATGTGTTGGTCAGTGGAAAAAAAGCGCTGACAGAACGTTACGCGAAAATGTTCCAGGAAAATCCGAACAACCATTGCGTTATCAAAGATCGCATTTGCTATTCCAATTACGTCATCGACCGCGAGGAAATTACGGGAAGAGACAATCGCGGAGCATTTGAAGCCTTGGCCATTTATGAGGTCAACGATCAGGTGATTAGCAAAGTGTGGTTTCTTGAGGCGAAGTGAGAAGCAAAACCAGTTTACTGTTCGGTTAAGAAGGGGCAGCATTCTGTTGGATCGCGTCGGATCGCGAAATGAACAAAAGGCTCTGGGAAAATGTGGTTGCCGGGCTGGGATGGGTTGTGATACAATCAGCTTGTAACTATTAACAGTTATTTTGGTGGTTACATAAATTCGGTTTCAAAACCCGTTTTTATAAAAAGGAATGAGGGAAGCGAATGACAGTGGCCGCAGTGCGCCCGATCAGACCGGAAGAGATTGATGATTTCGCAGGAGTAGGCAATAGCGATCCGGCCCGCGTGCAGGAGGTAAAGCGTTACGTAGAAAAGATGATCGCAGTCGGTTCGATGCGCCCGGAATGGTGCTTTGTCATAGAGGAAGCGAACCGGCTGCGGGGACGTGTAGCATTTTGGACACTGCCCAAGCTGGACAAACCGCTTGACTTGGTATTGCTCGATATTCCATGGGATAGTGAGGATTCCCTTTCTCTCGGCAAAGAACTGCTGCAAACAGCGCTGGAAGCCCTGCGCGGCATGGGAGTCAAGGAAGTGGGGCATGTGCTGGATACTCCTCCTTTGGCCCCCCAGTGGCAGACGTTTCCGACAGAGCGCAGGGAGCTGCTCAGAGAGATGGGGTTTCGCCTGGAGCGGGAGACCTGTCGCTTTGAGTGGAAGCCGGGTATTGCAGACATTCCCGTGCCTGCAGGTCTCTCCTTTCGCTCGCTCGCCGAAGTGGGCAACGAGGTCTTTATCGAAGCTGTCATGCGCGTATCTGAAGGAACGCTGGACCGTCGCATTTTGCATGACAGTGAGCGCCTGGGAGCAAGGGGACAAGCGCTGGAATTGTTTCAGGACCTGCAGCAGCTGGTGTATGATCCGCATTGGTGGCAGCTTGCCTATAACCAGGACGATGAATGCATCGGATTGGTGATGCCCGCGAAAAGCCCTGCCTTTGCTACGATCGGCTACATCGGCGTGATGCCGGAGCAAAGAGGACGCGGATACATCCATCAGCTTCTTGGGCGGGGAACGGACATCCTGCTGAAAGCGGGGGTCACTCCTATTCGGGCGGATACCGACGTGCATAACGAACCGATGGCCAATGCCTTTCGGAGGGCCGGGTACATTCAGTTTGCCACACGTTCAGAGTACGGACGCAACATTCATATAGAGATCCCACGATAGAAAAACACCCCTCCAGACAAGCGGGCGAGTCCCAGCATTGTCGGGAGGGGTTTGCTGTTTCATTCGCTTTTATCTATACTGATCGTGGGTCGGTTCAAAAACGTTTTCGCCTGAATGGCGCACCATGACAAAACCGCTGACATTGTCCAGACCATGCAGCAGCGCGTTGTGGTGAGCGATGATTCGCTCTGCCGAAAGAACATCGTTGCCAGTCGTCGAGTGGGCGTCTGCCACCAGTGTCACATCATATCCGAGGGTGGTCGCCCTTCTGCACGTCGTATCTACGCAGTATTCCGTCTTGCAACCGACGACTGCCAGATGGTTGATTTCCCGCGCTTGAAGTTCTTTGTGCAATTCCGTGAGCTGAAACGCGTCTGTTGCTTTTTTTCGGATGACCAGTTCGCCGGAAAGCGGCGCAATCTCGGGATGTATTTGAAATTCGGCCGAGTCTTGGGCGGCTACATCCAAATCTTGAACATAAACAACAGGTATGGACTGGCTTCTCGCCGTGGAAATCAGTTTCTTTATGGTCTGCAAAACGTCTTCCTTTTGAAAAACCGGACCGATTTCGGGTCCTTCGACAATTCCTACTTGTACGTCAATGACAAGCAATGCCGTTTTCCGCTGCATGCAGTACCTCCTCCTGAAATGGGGGGAGTCAATGGGTATGCATCCCCCTGCAGAATGACAAGTGGTGATGATTTGTATCGTAACGAGTGTTCAAATATGTGCTCATAACCATTCAGCTCCTTTCAAAAACCAGGATGGCAATCCCGTTAGTATGGGTAGGATTGCTTACCGAGTAGCGTAGCATAAATTTTCTGTCAAAAACAGAGGGGAAACTGGACAAACCTGCCAGTGGCTTCCCCGGCAGTAGAAAAGGAGAAAAAAGCATGCGGCCATTCACAGAAAGAGCGGTGGCAATCATCCGCAGTATTCCTCCGGGGAAAGTGATGACCTATGGGCAAATTGCCACGTTAGCCGGAAGTCCGAGGGGGGCAAGGCAGGTCGTCAGAATCCTCCATTCCATGAGCAATAAGCATCGCCTTCCGTGGCATCGCGTCATAAACGCGGAAGGGAAGATCAGCTTGCAGGAAGAGGAATTCCGGACCATGCAAATGCTTCTGCTGCAAGGGGAAGGGGTCGAGGTGATCGGCGGGAAATCAATCAACCTGAGCATCTACCAATTTCATCCTCAGCCCGCCATGCACCCGGATAGCGAAGACTGCTTCTGAGAGCAAGAAAGTGAAAGCAAAAAAGCAGGGACACCAAAATATATAAAAAGGCACCCAATCATGAACTGCACCCCAATTGTTGGACATATTCAACAGTTGGGGGTGCAGTTTTTTTATGACTAAATTTAGTGGGGATGTTAAGTTAGCTGCGGTTCAACG
>Ga0310822_100720_pt1 | contig 14693 bp, 12 predicted proteins | sample P4_ome_2_FD_201313 | JGI IMG/M metagenome (GOLD analysis project Ga0310822, IMG submission 201313) | Sorghum-adapted microbial communities from Joint BioEnergy Institute, Emeryville, California, United States - P4_Day56_Rep2 | ecosystem: Engineered > Bioreactor > SSF (Solid state fermentation) >... | reverse complement strand
GGGTTTTGAGCTACCCATTTGATTGTTTGCCATAGCGGTGCACGTTCGTAGTCTGTAAGCCATTTCGCTGTCCATTCTCTCGGTTGTCTCACTTGCTTCCCTCCATCCATTGCTCCCTGCATGAAACGAGCCCTTGCCTCCACACAGGACAAGGGCTCTCATTCTTTTATTATACTTATTCTTCGTCAAATTGATAAAGAGGGGTACTTAAATATCTTTCACCATTGCTTGGAATAATAGCGATGACATTCTTGCCGGGCCCTAATTTCTTGGCCACCTTCTTGGCGGCATGTATGGCCGCACCGGAGGAAATACCGCCGAGAATACCTTCTTTCCGTGCCACCTGGCGGGCCATGCTAAACGCTTCTTCGTTCTCTACTTTGATGACTTCATCATAAATTTCTGTATCAAGCGTATCTGGAATGAATCCTGCGCCGATCCCCTGGATTTTGTGCGGTCCAGGCTTTCCACCGGAAAGTACGGGCGATGCTGCCGGCTCGACAGCGACAATGTGGATGTTCGGGTACTTTTCCTTTAACACCTGTCCGGCGCCTGTAATCGTTCCTCCCGTACCAATCCCGGAGATAAAGGCATCAACTCCGCCAATTTGCTCTGCCTGTTCCAGTAACTCCTTACCGGTTGTCTCCCGGTGAATCTTCGGATTGGCCGGATTCTTAAACTGCTGCGGCATGAAGTAATCTTTATTCTCACGAACCAACTCTTCCGCTTTCCGGATAGCGCCTCCCATGCCTTCTGCTCCTGGTGTAAGCAAAAGCTCTGCCCCATAAGCACGCAGCAGGTTACGGCGTTCCATGCTCATCGTGTCCGGCATCACCAACAGGGCTTTGTATCCTTTAGCCGCCGCTACCATGGCCAGACCGATTCCTGTGTTTCCACTTGTCGGCTCTACAATTGTCATGCCTTCTTTCAAAGTGCCTTCCCGCTCTGCCGCCTCAATCATGGAAAGAGCAATCCGGTCTTTTACGCTGCTGCCGGGATTAAAAAACTCCAGTTTCAAATAAATATTTGCTTCATCTGCTTCCGTCACCCGATTTAACTTTACTAATGGCGTGTATCCAATTAAATCGGTAATGGATTGAGCTACCCGCATCAGAAATCCTCCTCATCAATCCCTACTATTTGAATAGGTTTTGTACATATTATACCAATCGACCTATATAAACGTCAATTGCCCATTACAAATTTGCGCGAAGATTCTCTAAATCCTCTCTATTCAAATGATATGTCTCATTACAGAAATGGCAGGTAATCTCGGCCTCTCCCTGCTCTTCGATCATAGCATCAAGTTCCTCTTTGCCAAGGCTGATTAGGGCCCGATTCACACGGTCCAGCGAACAATGACAGCTAAATACAACTTCATGCTTATCGAGTAGAGTAAAGTCGGCACCTAAAATTTCGTACAGTATCTCTTCAGGAGACATACCTTCATCAATCATAGTGGATACCGGACGGATAGAAGCGAGCGTTTTTTCCAGTTTCTCAATCACGTCCTCAGGTGTGTTTGGCATTAATTGAATGATAAAACCTCCAGATGCTTTTACCGTGTTATCCGGATTTACTAGTACGCCTACACCGACTGCAGAAGGCACCTGTTCAGAGACAGTAAGATAGTACGTCAAGTCTTCCCCAATCTCGCCGGAAACGATTGGGCTTGTGCCTTGATACGGCTCTTTTAGCCCTAAATCCTTTGTGACGGTGATACTGCCTTCCGTCCCGACTACACGTCGTACATCAAGCTTTCCTTTTTCGTTCTTCTCACTATAATGGACATGCGGATTATGTACGTAACCGCGCACTTCTCCTTTCGCATTGGCATCGGCTACAATCTGGCCGACAGGTCCATTGCCGCGCACTACGACTGTCAGACGTTCATCGCCTTTCAGCATAGCACCCATCATCACCGCGCCGGAGACCGTACGGCCAAGCGCCGCGCTTACAATCGGCCAAGTATCCAGGCGACGCTGAATTTCCCGCATTGTATCTGTAGTACATACCGCGAACGCGCGTACAAAGCCATCATGCGCAATTCCGCGAATTAAATGATCCTTCATTTGTTCTTCCTCTTTCTTCTTTGAAGTATCGGGGACATTTCCCACATCTTTAAAATTAGTTTACCACAACCTGTGTATGAAGCAAAAAGACGGGAACATTCCCGCCTTTCTTCGTTACTTCTTATTACGGTTGTAAATCAATCGAAGTCCCTTCACCGTTAACCACGGATCTACAATATCAATCTCGTTGGATTCGCTTCCGATAAGCTCGGCCAGCCCGCCTGTGGCGATGACCTTCGGCTCTTTGGCAACTTCCGCTTTCATACGACGGACCAGTTCATCTACTTGACCCACAAACCCATAAATGATACCTGACTGCATAGCATGAATGGTATTACGTCCGATAACACTCGGCGGCTTTACCAACTCAATACGGGGAAGCTTAGCCGCCCGACTGTACAGAGCCTCAGTGGAAATTCCGATACCTGGCGCAATGGCCCCGCCATGATAGCCACCTTCTTCATCAATGAAACAAAACGTCGTCGCCGTACCGAAGTCCACGACAATTAACGGCGTTCCATAATGATGAATGGCAGCCACCGCATTCACAATCCGGTCCGCCCCGACTTCGCGCGGGTTTTCTGCTTTGATGTTCAGTCCGGTTTTAAGTCCCGGTCCAATGACCATCGGTTTAATATCAAAATACTTATGGCACATTTTTTCTAGTGGAAACATCAGCGGCGGAACGACGGAAGATATGATAATACCTTCAATATCACTAAATGTGAGTCCTTTATCGGCAAGCAGACTTTTAATCAGCATGCCAAACTCGTCGGCCGTCTTGCCCCGGTCCGTGCTGATGCGCCAGTTATGCTTTAATTCGTCACCTTCATATACACCAAGCACAATATTTGTGTTCCCTACGTCAATGACAAATAACATTGTATCCCTGCCTATCGTTTTCTTTCGTTTAAATCAAGACTAATATCCAGTGCAGAAACGGAGTGCGTCAAACTTCCCACTGAAATGACATCAACGCCGGTGGCTGCAATCCTTTCTATTGTATCCAGATTAATACCGCCTGAGGCTTCCAGAATTATGCGCCCATTCACACGCTTTACCGCCTCTTCCATCGTTTCCGGCTCCATATTATCCAGCATAATAATATCCGGCGCGCAAGCGATGGCCTGTTCAAGCTGTTCAAGCGTTTCTACTTCTACTTCAATGCGCATTGTATGGGGAATTGCCGCCCTTGCACGCGATACGGCTTCACTTATGCCACCTGCCGCTTTAATATGGTTATCTTTAATCATCACAGCATCAAACAGGCCTAGACGGTGATTATGACCGCCGCCCACAGTGACCGCATATTTTTCGAGCATTCTTAGTCCCGGCGTGGTCTTACGCGTATCCACTATGCGAACTTTTTCACTTACGGCACGCGCTTTTTCAACATATTTACGCGTCATAGTAGCAATACCGGATAGTCGCTGCAGCAGGTTTAAAGCGAGACGTTCACCGGCTAAAACGCTTTGCACACGTCCGTCCACCTGCGCAATGACCGTGCCTTTTTCAACAAAAGCTCCCTCCTCTACTTTTGGTGAAAAGACAAGTCCGGAATCAACAAACGAAAATACCCTCTTCGCCACATCAAGACCTGCAATTACGCCGTCCTGCTTGGCGTACAAAATACCGGTTCCTTCTAATTCCTCCGGTACTGTCGAAAGGCCGGTTACATCACCAAACCCGATGTCTTCCTGAAGCCACATCTCAATCTGTTGGTCCAGTAAACGTTCATTCATCTTCATTCGCGCTTCTCTCCTCTAAAACCCCGTCTTCAATCGACTGGACGATATGCTTGCGCCAAACAAGCTCGTCCCGCTTCGGAAAGTCATCACGGTAATGTCCGCCGCGGCTTTCTTCCCGAAGCAATGCCGCATTCGCAACCAGGCATGCGCATGTCAGCAGATTCAGGTATTCCAGCTCTTCAGGCTTCTCCATTTTCATGCGGAATGCTTTTGCATAACGCTCCAACTCGCGAACCGCTTTGGTCAACCCTTTTTCACTTCGCTTTAAGCCGACATGCGTAAGCATTAGCTTCTGCATACGCAGCTTACGCTCCATCACCGTCTCGCTTTTCATCGTTTGCTGGCGCATCAACGAGAAAGAAACAGCCGGTATATCATTACCGATGTCTGTAAGCTCATTGATTCGCTCAGAAATGCGGCGCCCGAAGACGAGCGCTTCTGCCAGTGAGTTGCTGGCCAACCGGTTTGCACCGTGCACCCCGGTACATGAGACCTCACCACAGGCAAATAGCCGTCTGGTCGCCGTCTCACCGTACAGGTCGGTTTTAATTCCTCCCATAATATAATGGGCAGCCGGAGCAACTGGAATCCAATCCGTTACCATGTCCAATCCGTAGCGAAGACAAACTTTGTAAATATTCGGGAAACGGCGTTTGATTAACTCTTCTGATTCATGGGTAATATCCAGGTAAACAAACGTGGAACCCGTTGACTCCATTTCAGACACCATCGCGCGCGCAACCACGTCGCGGGGAGCCAGTTCCTTCAGTGGATGATACTTCTCCATAAAACGCTCTCCGTTGATATTACGCAGGACCGCTCCTTCACCACGTACCGCTTCGGAAATCAGGAACCGTGGAGCACCTGGGTAGCATAACGAAGTTGGATGAAACTGGATGAATTCCACGTCTTTAATATAGGCCCCAGCCCGGTACGCCATGGCCATCCCGTCGCCGGTGGCAATTTCCGGGTTGGTGGTATAGCGATATAACTGTCCGGCTCCGCCGGTAGCCAATACAGTCGCATTGGCCCGTACATAGACCACCTGCCCGTCAGGCTTGCGCACAAGTGCACCGATGCATTCGCCCTGATGGGTCACCAAATCGAGCGTAAAATGATTCTCGAGAATCGTAATCCGCTCGTTAGCCAGCGCACGTTCCGAAAGCGCGCGCACAATTTCCGCTCCCGTAGCATCCCCCTGGGCATGAAGAATGCGGCGCTGGCTGTGAGCCCCTTCTTTTGTTAAAGCCAAAACCCCGTCTTCCTCATCAAATTTGGTTCCATAATGAATTAAATCGGTAATACAGGATGGACCTTCGTTAACCAATACCTCAACCGCTTCATTGGAACAGATGCCCGCACCGGCGATTAAAGTATCCTGTCTGTGCAGTTCAGGGGAATCCGTCTCTGCCGTAACAGCGGCAATGCCACCCTGCGCATAACGGGTATTGCTCTGCGTCAAATCGGTCTTGCTTAGCAGAATGACATCACGACTTTCGCTTATTTTCAGTGCAGTATAAAGGCCGGCAATTCCTGAACCGATGACTAGCACATCGGTTGTATACATTTCAAGTTCCGTCAACTTAAAGTCGATGACATAGCGTGGTACCATCTGTTTTATCCTTCTTTCTTACGCCCTTCACTTTATTATTGAACTGCCTCTACAGCCAACATGCGTTCAAGGGAAGCGCGGGCTTTATCCGCGATGTCTTCCGGCACATAGATTTGCGGCTGCATCGTTTCCAGACAATCAGCGATTTTCTTCAGGTTATTGACCTTCATATTCGGACAAACCAGGTATTTTGAAGCAAAGATAAACTCTTTATCCGGGCTGTCTAAACGCAGTTTATACCCTACTCCGTCCTCTGTTCCAACGATAAACTTCTTGTGATTTGATTCACGACAATACTTAAGAATACCGGTTGTACTGCCGACGAAGTCCCCCATGGCTACAACTTCCGGACGGCATTCCGGATGGACGACGAACTGGGCGTCCGGATGCTCTTCCTTCAGTTTCATTACATCCTCCACGGTCAACTGGTCATGCGTATTGCAATAACCTTCCCAGATAATCATGTTTTTGTCGGTGAATTGGGAAACCCAGTGTCCCAGATTTTTGTCCGGCACCCAAATGATTTCTTCCGCGTCAATGGATTCAATCACGTTTTTGGCGTTTGACGATGTACAGCAAATGTCTGTTTCCGCTTTCACATCGGCAGACGTATTGATATACGCAACCACCTTTGCGTTTGGATGCTGGGCTTTCAGTTTCTTCAGCCCGCTTACATTTACCATGTCTGCCATCGGACAACCGGCGCGCTCATCCGGAATAAGGACCGTTTTATTCATATTCAGGATTTTAGCGCTTTCACCCATGAAGTGAACTCCGCAAAATACGATGACATCAGCATCCGTAGTCGCCGCTTTCTGTGCAAGTCCAAAAGAGTCTCCGAGAAAATCCGCGATTTCCTGGATTTCCGGGCGCTGATAGTAGTGGGCCAGGATAATGGCGTTTCTCTCTTTTTTCAGACGCATAATCTTCTCCCGCAATTCCTGGTTCCGCTGTTCCTTCTTCGCTAAAGCTAACGCTTCCATATAAGCAACCTCCATTGTAAATCCTAAAAAATTGCAGTGCCTCCCCGGCAACTAACAGAATACCTGTATCATACCGTTAATCCGCAGAATTGTACACACCCAAAAGAAAGGGAAATGCAGGCTATCATACAGATATGGGCAATAGGTTTCTTGTTTTTTCACTCCGTTGAATTTCAGCAAAACAGAGCCGGAAGGAATGGGGTATGGTCCATATTTACAACTTCATCTGTAAACGCAAAAAAGCCCCCCTTTTTTAAGGGAGGCTGTGCTTGCTTTCTTACGCATCGCTTTTGCCGCGCTCTTCGCTGTCGATGCCCGGATTCGGTGCGGAATCTTCCGATTTGCCGGTGATTTGCACTTTCACATCGCCGGTAGTAACTTCTTTAACATCGTCAGCGTTGCCTTTGAGCGAACCAGTCTCGATGATGCTCTTGATCTGTTCGGCATCAAGCGTTTCGACTTCAAGAAGCGCTTGAGCGATCGCTTCCAGTTTATCCATATGCTCGGTGAGAAGGTCGGTACAACGTTGATGACAATCGCGAATGATTGTCTGGATTTCCTGGTCGATTTGACGAGCAGTCTCATCACTGTAGTTCTGCTCATGGCCAAAATCACGACCCAGGAACACCTGGCCCTGGCTCTGGCCGAACTGCATCGGCCCAAGGTTCGTACTCATACCAAACTCCATAACCATGCGGCGGGCGATGCCCGTAGCACGTTCAAAGTCATTGTGTGCGCCCGTACTTATTTCTTTCAGCACAAGCTCTTCCGCTACCCGTCCGCCTAAGAGACCTACAATTTTATCCAACAGATCCGACTTCGTAGCGAAGAACTTGTCTTCCTTCGGCAGCATGACAGTATATCCGCCTGCGCTGCCGCGCGGAATGATGGTTACCTTGTGAACCATATCAGCATTCTTTAAGAAATAACCACAAATCGTATGCCCCGCTTCATGATATGCCACCAGCTTCTTCTCATCGTCACTAATGACACGGGACTTCTTGGCCGGACCGGCGATAACACGGTCAATAGCTTCATCCACTTCATTCATCTCAATCTTGCGCTTGTTGCGTCGTGCTGCAAGCAGCGCCGCTTCATTCAACAAGTTCTCAAGATCCGCACCCGTAAAGCCCGGTGTACGGCGAGCAATAATATCAAGGTCGACCTCTTCTGCGAGCGGTTTGTTGCGTGCATGCACTTTCAGCACTGCTTCGCGTCCCTTCACATCAGGTCGATCTACTGTAATCTGACGGTCAAAACGTCCCGGACGCAGCAGAGCAGGGTCCAGAATGTCCGGACGGTTGGTTGCCGCGATAATGATAATCCCTTCATTCGCGCCGAAACCGTCCATCTCAACAAGCAACTGGTTGAGCGTTTGTTCGCGCTCGTCATGCCCGCCGCCGAGCCCTGCACCACGTTGACGGCCAACCGCATCAATCTCATCAATAAAAATAATACATGGAGCGTTCTTCTTCGCATTTTCGAACAGATCGCGAACACGGGAGGCACCGACACCCACAAACATCTCAACGAAATCGGAACCGCTGATGCTGAAGAACGGCACGCCTGCTTCCCCTGCAACCGCACGGGCTAGAAGCGTCTTACCGGTACCCGGAGGGCCGACAAGCAATACCCCTTTCGGAATGCGTGCACCCAATGCCGCGAATTTGCGCGGGTCTTTCAAAAATTCCACGACTTCGACCAGTTCGGCTTTCTCTTCGTCCGCCCCGGCTACGTCATTAAAGGTAACCTTCTTCTTCTCATCGTTATATAACTTCGCTTTGCTTTTACCGAAGTTCATAACTCTGCTGCCGCCACCCTGGGCCTGGTTCAGCAGAAAGAAGAATAAGATAAAGATAATAACAAAAGGAATAATCGAGGTAAGAAAAGTAAGCCAGACAGAATCACCTTTCTGTTCCTGGTACTCTTCTTTCGCCAGATTCGCTTCTTCTATCTGCTGCAGCAGCTTCTCGTTGTCATAAAGCGGCCCATTCGTATAGAAGATGGTCTGGTCCTTCAACTTACCCTGGATATAATATGTACCTCGGTCAGGACGAATCTGCAGTTCGGCAACTTTGCCCTGGTTAAGGTACTGACGGAACTCGTTGTAAGGGATTTTCGATGTGTCCGTACCCTGGTTGGTAATGAAGTTCACAATCCCAACCGTTACTAAAATGATTAGCAGATAAAATCCTGTATTGCGGAAGAACCGATTCATTCCTTACCTCCTCTCGCGCTCAAAAACACCTACATTATTTTACCACATGAAACCCGGCGTTCACAACTTAAAGGCTTAGCTGTATACTTCAGGTTTCAATATGCCAATGTAAGGTAAATTCCGGTATTTCTCCGCGTAGTCCAGTCCGTATCCAACGACGAAAGCGTCCGGGATCTGGAATCCGCAATAATCAGGTTTAAAGTCGACGGTGCGGCGCGCCGGCTTGTCAAGCAATGTTACCACTTTAACGGAAGCGGCATTGCGGCGCTCAATAATATCAATCAAATAGCTGAGTGTAAGCCCGCTGTCGATAATATCTTCCACGATGATGACATGACGGTCTTCCACAGAAGTATCCAGGTCTTTCACAATCCGCACAACTCCGGAAGATTGCGTGGAAGCGCCATAACTGGATACGGCCATGAAATCCATCTCAAGCGGGATATCCATGCGACGCACCAAATCTGTCATGAAAGGGGCACCTCCCCGTAAAACACAAATAACGAGCGGGTTTTTTCCTTCATATTCTTCAGAGAGAATACGTCCCAACTCGCGAACTTTTTCTTCAATTTCTTTTTCTGTAATCAGTACTTTCTCAATGTCTTTTTCCATGATGAGCCTCCTGGTATTAACACGGTCACAAATTGATATTCCGCTGTCAATCATACCCTTTCCGCCGCACTGTATATAGATGTACCCGGAAAAGAAAATGAAATTGTCAAAAAAGCGACGGTTGAAGCACTACATACAATACGGTATCCGCTTCCGCAAGCGGCATATACCAACTCGAACGCTTCACGCCGGGAATCCAGAGAATATGTTCATCGTCTGTCAGAATAGGAATTTGGTCACGCTTGTGCCGGGGAATCTTCATATCAATTAAGATATCCTTCACTTTCTTGCTTCCACTCATGCCAAGAGGTACCATGCGGTCTCCGGCATGCCGTTGCCTTACGTATAGTTTACCCTTAACGATCGCCGGATCAAACATGGCAAATGTGCCGTCCTCAAGCTGTTTCCCTTCGTCTTTGCTCCCGTAATAACAGTAAATCGTTCGATCTATTTCCGGAATATACGTCTGTCCGGGAATGTTCAAAGAATATATGTAGGGGGGTATCAGGATCGTGTCTGAAATAGATGAAAAAATCACCCGCTCATACTCCCTGCGTACCTGCAAATTTCCAGGTAAATGAGTGCAGGCTGCCGGGTGGGCACTTTCGATGATTTGCCGTATATTTTCAATATGCGTATACCCTGTTTCTTTTATGTCGCTTTTCAGCAGATAACTTAATATTAGTTTAATCATCCTCCTTTGTAAAGCAAGGTGATGCGCCAGAAAATCATTTTGTCTTACGACTATTGTATTCGCATTCCGCCTTTCTATGATGGCTGTAAGACTCTCCTCCGCCTCCTGCCGTAAATAGTCGTTTTCTTCCCGTAGCACCTCCGCAAGATGCGCAGCCGCTCCCGCAAGATGTGGATTTTCTTCTCGCATAAGCGGAATCCAATGATGGCGAATTCGGTTACGTAAATACGTATCACTGAAATTGCTCTGATCATGGCGAGGCTCAAGCTTATGCTTTTCACAATAACGCTCCACTTGCTCTCTGGTGACATCAAGCATCGGACGGATGATATCGATACCTTCTTCTCTGCGGCATACCGGAATGCCGGCCAGGCCTTCCACCCCGGTTCCCCGGACCAAACGCATCAATATTGTTTCCAATTGATCGTCCGCATGATGGGCCGTCGCCACCTTCGTCCCTCCCATTCTCTCTGCCACCTGCCGGAAAAAACGGTAGCGAACCTGTCTGGCCGCGTCCTGGGGATTCAATCCCGTCTCTCTGATAAGACGGGGAACATCGATCGACTCGACGAAACAGGGGACTTCAAGTTTATCACACAGACGCTCTACATACCTGCTATCCTCTTCTGACTCCCTGCCGCGGAACTGGTGATTGACATGCGCGGCCACCAGCGTAAGCTCATACTCTCTACGCATTTCGGTAAGAGCATGCAACAACGCCGCCGAATCTGGTCCGCCCGAAACGGCCACAATAATGGTCTCACCCATCCCGAACAGACGATGCGCCTGTATCGTTTTCTTCATTTGTCCAAGCAATCGTTCCACCTTCAATTCATTTGGTCAACGCTTGACCTACTTACTATACGCATCATGCCTAGCGTTGGTTTCAAAAAATTTTGTTTGTCCTTAACTATAACAAAAAAATAGCCTCGTCCCAACCATTCCTTATAGTTGGACGAGGCGAAATCATTTATATACTAGCTGACGTACCGAGGTCGATCGATTTTCGGAGCGTTCGGCACCGGGATCGTCGCCCACGGAAGCATATAATGCTCAATACGGGCGACCATTACCGTCATATCGTCATGGATTTCGCCGTAATGCTGGCGAATCACAAGTTCAAGCAGGCAATCCGCCACCTCCTGCGGATCGTTCGTTTTCAATTCGGAAATTTTCCGTTTCATCCAGAGATTTTTATTCTCTACGCGCGGCGCTTCGTAGATACCGTCCGTCACCATAATTAACAAATCGCCCGGCTTGAGTTGATAGCTCACCACATCAACCTCAATATCATCGATAATGCCGATCGGCAGATTATTTGCCGAAATCGGGATAACCTCCTTTCCTCGCTTAATAAAACTTGGTGTCGATCCCGTCTTGATAAATTTCGCCTGCCCTGTATGCTGATCAATTAGCGCCAGATCTACTGTTGCAAACACTTCATCCGGTGAACGGAGAGAAAGCACCGTATTCACCGATTTAATACTCAACGTCTCTTCCATACCCGATTCGAGAAGTTGCTGCAGCAACTCCAACGTCGAAGAACTCTCCAGGTATGCCCTCTCTCCGTTGCCCATTCCGTCACTCATCGCGAGCGCCATTTTTCCGCTGCCGAATTCCATAATTTTAAAACAATCGCCCGATAATAATTGCCCCCCTTTGGCGGCTCCGGCTACTCCCGTTTCAATTTCAAACGCCTGTGCGGAACCCAGGCACATGCGGCATGTACCTTCTTCAAGCGCCTGGCAATTTTTATTCTTCACCATAATCTTCTCGCCTAGAATGTCTGTCAGCAGCGGAGCAATAATCTTTGAACACTCATCCCGTCCCTGGCAAGATAGCTGCGTAATCTCAATATCCACCTTCCCTTCTTCCAAATTCAAAATATCTACATTTTGCACAGATAATCCCACACCTTCTAAAGCCCCGAGAATCTGCTCTTCCTGCACATGGAGATGAATACCCTCTTTTTGTATTTCACTGGCAAAGTTTTTCATCACGCGCGAGACACCCGCTAACTGATCGGCCACAAGCCGTCGGCTTTCAGCAATCTGCTGCTTTAGATTCAGTTGGGTCTGCCAGCGCACATACTCCTGTTCCATGTATGCCAGCATGCGATCTTGCTTGACGCATTTACGAACCCAGTCTTTCGGCATTTCGTTTACATTGATGTCTCCGTCCCTCTGCATAATGTGCATCATGTCAGTGAGCGCTTCATAGGTATTATCAAAGTCACGGTTCCAGCACTGATCTTTCTTCCAGCAGCGCTGACACGTGTTTTTCGTCACCTCGCTCAAAAAATAATCTTTCTGCCGCTCTTCATCCGGCGCTTCCGTTAAATGTTGATAGGCGAATGTCTCAGATAACTTTGTGAAAAGCTGGGCGAATTGATTCATCTTTCCTGCCGTTATATCACGCACCTTTCGCAAATACTGCTGCTGAGAAGAAGCATTCTCTTCCGTGCCCGGAATGAACTTTGCAATTTCCTCCTGTACGAATTTCGGAGTCAACAAGAAGAGCAGAACAGCTGCGAACGTTTCCAGCGAAGATTGCAGAATCTCCCGCTGCTCGCCCACATAGATGGTCAGAATGGATGAACCGATGAGAAGCCCAAGAGCGACTGTCCATTTCTTCCCTTCACGCAGCAGCCCGGCCAGTAAACCGGAAAACGCCAGCAAACTAATCTGATGAATTGCATCTATGTTAGCCAGACTCAGTACAAGTCCGGTTACAACGCCCACTGCAGCCCCAACCGTCCCTCCGCCCACGGCGGCAAATAACAGGACCAGATAACGCGAAAGGACATTATCCACCGATATATCCTGCATAATCCAGCCAACCGTTCCCGTCATAATCGACGCCAGAAGAATAATTAAGCAAATGATTTCTTCCGTCCTCAAATGTTGGTGGCTTCGCTTCGAAGTCAAGATCGGAACCGCCTGCACGAAAATCAACGTAAGAATTAGGCTAAGCAGCGCCGCTACGCCGTTCATGAATACAGCATGCCAGCTCAGCTTGTTCATAATATAATCGACCGCCGTGCTGCTGAGGAGGACCGCGAGAGAAGAGAGCAGCGGGGTATAATTCAACTCTATCCTCCTGCGCTTCTCCATCCCGCTTAGCAAGACCAGCACGATCGCCATCCCGATAAAATTTGCAGAAGCGATCTCTATCGACTGCATCGCGCTTCCGGCCATAATTGAGAACATGATAAGAAGCAGCCGATTTCTCTTTAGAAAGTACATCACCGCGAAAAAAGGGATGGCAAACGGGGAGAGCTCCTGAAGAATAATCGCCCGGCCCAACAAGAACCCCATGACTAGATGCAATACACTCCATTGATGCGAGACTGCGTATAACCAATTCCTTCCTTTTTTGTTGGCTCCTTCAAGTGTGACTCCCATTCTACCCGTCATCTTTGCTGTTGCTGACATGGACTGATTACGAATCATGCCTTAACACCACCTCATCTGAATTTTGTGATTCCCATTATAAGCACACAGCAAAAACAAATTTTGTCAAAACAAGAAGGGTATCATTAAAAATTTTCCGACAATTACTTCTTTATTTTTTCACGGGATGTCGATATTTTTTATAAGTATCTCTAACGGAAAAAAGCAAACAAAAAAAGGAGCTACCGCTCCCTATCCTGCGTCCTTACTGGTTTTTCTTTTCTTCATCCGGAGTCAAAAAGATGATTTCCCCTTCTTTTGAGAGGAAGAAATTCTTTCGTGCCAGCTCCCCGATATACTCTTTGTCATTCATCCGTTTCACCTGTAATTCGAGTTGTTTCTGTTCTTCTTGTACCTTGGTTACCTGACGCTGCAAATCCGTAAGCTCACGCTGTTTATCGGCCAATTGCTGGCTCTGCGAGTAGTACGTGTAGCCCGCCCATGACAAAAACAAAACGACAATAATCTGCAAAAGACGCATCCGGCGCTTTCGACCGTAATTTTGTGGCTTAGATTGCGATTGCTGCATATCGTTCACCTTTCCTGATTGGTTATTTTACATTTTCTTACCTTTTATCCAGCCCGTCAAGGTTTGCCACTTTTTTCTGAACATCCTTTTTATTTTTTGCGTCGGTTTCTGCAGATATCTCGTCCATATCCAATTCCCCGTCTTGCTTCCGAGAAGAAGAAAAGGGCGGAATAGCCATTTTCCTATGGTTAGCAGGACGGAAAACAGAAAGAGCACAACCGTGATCAATGCCCGGTACAGCCAGAGAAGCGGGACGACCAGCAGATAATACGCCGTTTTTATGGTGACCCGGTACAACCACAAAGAAAACGTGATAAGCTTGTTCAAAATTCGGAGATACATACGCTGAAACAAAAGAAAATACAGAATTATGCCCATGCCAAGCCCCAGAAAGATGTAAATCCGCACTACACCTTCATTTACCCGGAGAAGCGTACCAAATACAAGAAAGGTACAGCTTATCCAGAAAAGAAAATCAGATATCCATACAAGCCAGACGGGAAGGCGGCACCTACGCTCCATCGTCCTGTATGTGTCGTACAGCATGCCCATAGTCCATCCGCACAGCAACATCGACAGCATGGTGGCTGCTTGCCCGGTAAGCGTCACTTAAAGATCCGGCCAAAGATTCCCCTGGCTTTTTCTCCCTGGTAGGATTCGTCAATATACTCCATTGCAAAGACCAAGCCCTCGATTGATACCTGTCCCGTCTCAAGGCTTAAGTTTTTCATGTGCAGGTTTTTTCCCTTTATCGTAAGAAAACCCGCCTCCGT
>Ga0310822_100719_pt1 | contig 14722 bp, 13 predicted proteins | sample P4_ome_2_FD_201313 | JGI IMG/M metagenome (GOLD analysis project Ga0310822, IMG submission 201313) | Sorghum-adapted microbial communities from Joint BioEnergy Institute, Emeryville, California, United States - P4_Day56_Rep2 | ecosystem: Engineered > Bioreactor > SSF (Solid state fermentation) >... | reverse complement strand
ATTTCTAAAAATCATAAAACCACCAATAGATAACAACAAAACAATAACAAATCCGTAAAAATGATTGGTAATCCAAAAACTTAATATGATAGGTAGTGTTCCAATAATCATAAATACAATAAAAGCCATAATATTTAAAATATAATTTTTATCCTTCATCTTTCCCTTTCCCTTCATTCCCGTTATTCATCAAATTCTTTGTAGCAATTCTTTTAAATTTGTTATATTTTCTAATAATTTATCAATGTCCAACAAGATTAACAAATCTTCGTTTAACTTTGAAACCCCCAAAATAAACGAGATGTCTTCGTAATCGAGATTTGGTCTTTGAATGGTATGAGCGGAAATGTTCAACACATCCGTGGCCGCATCCACTACTAATCCAACAGGTTGTTCATCTACTTTCACTGTTATGATTCGAGTACTATTCATTTCCTCAGAATCGTCATATTCTAATAAGAATTGGCGTAAATCAATAAGAGGAATTACTTCTCCCCGTAACTCTAAAACCCCCCTCATATACGATGGCAATCTAGGTAAAACCGTGACAGATGCCATCCTATCAATGGAGAACACTCGGTTAATGTCTATGCCAAATTTTACGTTCCCCACGCTAAAAATAATCGCTTTAAAATCCTCCATCTGTCATCCCTTCCTCTTTATAAATTAAAAAGCTGGATACCCTGATAAGGAATATCCAGCTTAAAATATTGGTAGTTCGGCTATCACAATTTTTTAACTTTACGTCGCTACCTTCTGCTGATTTTCCCCTATCATTGAATAGTTCATTTGAATTCAGTCTACTCATACCACTCTCTTCCAATAAAAGAAAATTCAATTAACTACTATGTGATTCAAGAACTAACAAAATGGACTTTTTGTTATATTCATTACTTTAAAAAATGGTGGAAGCTAATCGTTGATTTTAAAGGTTTTTTTGGGCATTGATAAAAAATCATTGAAAATTAATCTAACATATTGAATAAAAAATATGATTTAATCTTACATTTTGAAGCGGGCTTTATAGCAAGAAAAATAAACTGTAGATTTTACTAAATAACCTTATTATAATTAGAATGTAATGGATAATTTTGTGATAAAATCTAACAAAAAGTCCATTTTGTTAGATTCCCTAATAATTTACTTCTATATAAAAATTGCTTATTGGAAGCAACAACGAAACGGAAATTTTATAAGGTGGAAAAATAAAAAGCACCGCAAGCTTTAGCTACACGGTGCTTTTTGTATCAGAACTTCTAACAGTTAGTGTGTATGATTTTTTTGTTCATCTTGCTGTGCGGGAGAATATACGATAGAGACGGTAGACACAAGTTTATGGTTTTCATCCAGGGCGTACTCCGCATGATTGTTTGCATTCAATGTCACCGTTATATCATGAGAGCCAGGCTCAAGGCCATCTAAGTGATACCATGGGCCATACATACGCGCCACTTTTACTCCATCTACGTACAAGTGAGCATGCCCCTGATTCGGCGTAGCGGCGCGATTTACATTTTCAGGAGCCCATGTCCAATTGGAAGTTTCCACATGTACATTAAATCCACTCTTTGCATCTGGTTTGACTTCAAGTTTGACTGACGGAGCAGGAGTTCCAGCCGGGTGTAGATAGATTTCATGATGATGAGCGTTTATTGTACCATTACTTATGGTAACGATTTGTTCTTTCGGTTCCCACTCTACCTGTTTCCCGAGTGATTCTGCCAAATCACGAATGGGCACCAGGGTATGTCCGTCAATGATTCGTGCAGGCACTTTCCCTGCTAACTCTTTACCATTCACAAATACTCGAACACCTTTAGAAGCGTGAGAAGCAGTCACCAGGCTGTCAGGAGCTGGTGAAGATGTCTTTTTTACAGTGTGAGCACCGACTACGCTACTATTTACTAATTGCACAAAAATGACTCCTACAACGATAAGGCCAATCCATTTTCTCATAAGGTTTTACTCCTTCCTAACTTGATGAACACAGGATGATGTCTCTTTACGTTCTTTTTCGTAATGATACCACTATAGCAACGATTCCTAGCACTAATGCAACGAGAGAAATATACAGGGGAAGATTGGATGTATTGTCTGTTTGCCCACTCGTTTCGCTTGTATTTTCTTTCGTTGGACTTGTTGCATGATGGCTATGATGGTCTGTTTGTGTATTTTCTTGTTTGGGATGTACCTTTGTAACAGATGCCGGGGAGTCAGAATCCTCTGCACCAACCCATTCTACTACACTCCCATCTTTATACGTTTGTACTGCTTTCCAAACGATTTCCTTTGCGGTGTCGCTTACCTTTCCTTGCATATTGAATTGCTCAAATTCTGTGGCACCTATCCCATTTCCTGTGGCAATCCATGTAACGCTTGTGATTTTATCATTTGCATCTTTCGTTATCTCATATTTCCAACCTGGTTTTGGTTCAAAGCGCGAAACCTTTACGTCATTGGAGAACGTTACTTGTACTTTCGTTGTTGGAATCTCTTTTTCCGTAGGTACACGGACAGTAAATACTTCGTATGCTCCTTGTGTCGTTTCCTCCGGTAATACGACAACATGAGCACTCGCTACGTTAGCAAAAACAAACAGAAGTAAAAAGCATGATAAAAATACCTTTGCTACTTGTTTCATAAATTTTGTCCTCTCTATGTCTTGATATAATAAAATGGGGTAGATGTAGCCTTACGGTATTTATTTTAAATCTGCAATAAGAATCGGAAAATGACTCGAACGGGTCATCTTGGCACCTATATATTCAACTTTGTCTGCATAATATTCTTTATTAGGAAATCTAGTCCGCTGCCAGACCATGACGAACAGCATAAGCGGCTAGCTGCACACGGTTATCAAGGTGAAGTTTTTCTAACAAGTTTTTTATATGATTCTTTACGGTGTTTTCCGCAATGACAAGACGATGAGCAATTTGTTTATTTGTCTCACCCGCTGCAACCCAGAAAAGTATCTCGCGTTCTCGCGCAGTCAAAGAACTTAGACCCGGTTCATCAGAGGTGCTCCCTGTACGAAAACGATACAATAACCGACTGGCTATTTCTCGAGATACTTCTGTATTGTCTCCAAGCAAAGCATGTAGGTACGTTATCCAGTCGCCGGGCTCCATGTTTTTTAGTAAATATCCTTGCGCACCGAATTGAATGGCGGTAAACAAATCTTTCACATCATCCGAAACAGTTAACATGACAACATGGATTCGAGGATAGGTCATTCTAATTTTCCGAACCGCTTCCAGCCCGTTTACTCCAGGCATATTAATATCGAGAAGAAGTAAATGGGGCTGCAGTTCTCTACAAAGCTCAAACGCTTCCTGCCCATCTGTGGCTTCCCCTACAATAACAAAGGATTCATCTCCCTCTAACACACTTCGAATGCCTTCCCGTGCCAGTGGATGGTCATCCGCAATCACAACGCTATATTGCTTCATTTTTGCCTCTCCTTTGTCACAATTACTTCTGTTCCACACGTCTCTCGATTAGAAAGATGAAAGCTTGCCCCAAGTTCTTTTGCGCGTTCCTTCATCATGAAAATCCCATATTTCTTTACCGGTATCGCAGCGCTCTCGATCCCACAACCATTATCAACAATCTTCAGTCGCCACCCATCTTCTCCTCCTTTCAATTCAATGGTTACATTAGAAGCTCCGGAGTGCTTGCGAATATTCGCAAACGCTTCTTGAATAATCGCAAAGATTTGTATCTCCTCTTTTGGCGTGAATAATGCAGCAGGAAGTTCAATTTCTTCTTCTACGTCAATACCCGTTACTGAACTCCATTCAGAAAGCCACTTTGTAAGCCGGGAGGTCAGTGTCCCCCCCTCTTCGGGTAAAGAACGCAGATTAAAAATAGCCTGACGCACATGGTTATCAATCATGGAAACAGCACGAGAAGCATCCTCGATATGACCCTGCCTGAGTTTAATATTGAGAAAGAAAAGGGACTGGGCGATACCATCATGAAGCTCACGAGCAAGCCGCTCCCTTTCTTCATACACAGCCCGTCTTGCCTGTTCCTGAGCGAGTCGTTCATTCGTTGTGCGGATAATATGGAATGCCCAGAAAGAAAACAAAAGGGAAAGAACAAACGTAAGAACCGTAATATACACATTTCCTGTTTCCATCGATAAGTGCTCAAGCAGGAACTCATGGCGAATATACTCAAACCCTCCAATTAGTAACGTAGGTAAAACAACGGTAAGCACTTGCAAAAGACGATAAGACATAGAAGCCCTCTCCCTTACATAGTAATCTCTAAATATCCTTCTACTTCTATACATATATATCATAACCAATTACTGCATGGGTTAAGATAGCTCATGTGGGCTATGGTTATGTCGGGAAATCTGCGATATATATAAAATGCCACTTCTTAGGTGGCGTTAGATGAATGGAATCGTTCAGTTATTCGTATAATGGGATAGGAAATTCGCAAAATATAGAGAGAAATAAGGAGTTGGATGTCATGAAAAAGAGGATACTTTTTTTGCTTTTTTCCTTTATGCTCATAACGACACAAGTATTTGCTCATTCTGGTTTGAAAAGCAGTTCACCTAAAAACGGGGACGTGGTAACCCACCCCATCCAAGAAATTACGATACAATTTAGCGGAAATATTGAACGCGGAAGCAAGATAGAAATAAAAAATGAGCAAGGGGACAGCGTTCCGGTACGTAGTATCGATACGGAAGGGAAGGTATTAAAGGCAACGTTAGACAAGCCGTTACCAAACGGCAGCTATAAAGTTCGTTGGATGAACATTGGAGAAGACGGTCATCCGCTCAGAGGGAATCTTTCTTTTCAGGTGAAAGTTCCGCAAGGAGAGCAGGCGGGAGAAAGACGAGCGCCGTCTAAGGAAGATACACAGCCAGCGCCCGAACAATCAAATACGGATCATCAAAATGAGGAACAACAGCAAGAGAATTCCGCTTTTATGATTGGCTTTATTATCATTGGTATCTTAATCATTGGATCGCTTATCTTCCTGTTTCAGAAAATGAAAAAATAACGATAGTGTCCGATTTCATTAATTTTATGAACTAAAGCAGCCGTTTCAGATTCGGAACGGCTTTCAAGCTGAAACCCTGCCTTTTAAAAGGCAGGGTTTCATGTTTAATCCTAAATCAAATGAAGATTACACTTCCTCAACAGGAATGATTGGAAGAATCACATGTGAGGGATATTTCTCGTTATGATAAACGGTTTGTTTCGCGGGCTTCGTTTCACCGCTATCTTTCATCGTTTTCCCTGTATTCGGATTTGCGTCAAAACGCGGGAAATTACTGGAGGATATTTCAACCCTTATACAGTGGCCAGGAAGAAAAACGTTACTGGTCGCCCACAAATCAATCTCATACTCAACCACTTCCCCATTTAAATCCGCCTCGGGTTTGTAGCCGTTTCGATATCTAGCACGAACGATTCCATCGGTTAAATTATAAGCCGTTCCGTCAGGCAAGACATCTACCAGCTTCGCGGTAAAATCGGTATCTTTCGCATCCGTTGCTGCCCAAAGCTTCACTTTAACGTGCCCCGTCACTTCCAGTGGCGCTTTCAAAGGTTCCGAAGTATAGACCAGGACATCCTCTCTTTCCTCAATACGCCTTTGATCACGCGGTCCCATCGTATTCACGCCATCATATAATGTAGCTCCTCCATGAGTCGGAACCGGGTTTTTAGGATCATATACGAATCGGTCGACCGTCTCATCCCCCGGTTTTTCCGTTGATAACCTTCCGTCGCCGAATCGTGTATTGGCTCCGCCTTCACTGTGGAAGTAGTATGGCACGTATTTTGTGCGGGCAAGCGGCCACTCATATTCATCACGCCACTTATTCATTCCCATTACAAAGATTTTAACCGGCGCTTCTTCGGTAATATTCGTATCCTTTCCTTTTAGCCAATAATCAAACCAGCGCAGATGAAGATGGGTGAGATCTTCGCGCAGATCGATCCAGTCCCCGGATGAATGAACCCCGAATGACCGTTCACCGAGACCAGTACGGAAGTCTCCGTGTCCCCAGGGTCCGATAATGATTTTTTGATAATGTTTTGCCTTACCGTCCGCTTTCTTTTTCATTTCCGTGTAGTTTTGAATCGTGGAGTTCAAAAAACAATCGTACCATCCTCCGACATGATAGGCCGGAACATTGAATCGATCATACTTATCGACGATACTTGTTTTCTTCCAAACATCATCTTCCAAGTCACGGTTCATAAAATCAAAGAAAAACTCCGCGACACCAAGCTCTTCTATAGGCGGCCAATCCTTGATCGGTGCATATCGGTACCACTCATCAATATGATTCATACTGTTCGCCATTTTTTTTATCGCTTCAGCATAAGACTTTGCATCCCTGTGTTTTCTCCTTAAAAGATCCGGTACAATGGATTCAAGCGTCCACGTTTCCATAAGTCCCAATCCCAAGGCACCATTTTGGTAAAAACCACCATCCCTCTGGTCGTTCAATGTCATAGCCGGGAAAATTGCATGCAAATGCGGCGGGCGCTCGGCAGCTGCCAGCAATTGCGTGAATCCATAGTAAGATAGACCGAACATTCCGACTTTTCCAGAAGAATAAGGCAATGAGGCCGCCCATTCTACCGTATCATAACCGTCTTCAGCTTCATATGTGAATGGATGAAATTCCCCTTCAGAATGATAACGGCCCCGAACATCCTGGATGATGACAACATAGCCATTGCTGACAAGGCGGTTTGTGTCAAGGTAGCGGTGTGAATAAAAGGGCAAATCTTTGCCATAAGGAAGTCGTGTCAATAATACGGGAAATTCCCCTTCCTGATTCGGTCGATAAATATTGGCATACAACACTGTCCCGTCTCGCATCGTACATGGAACATTTTTTTCTATCAAGATTTGTGTTATCTCCAAATTATTCGCCCCTCTGTTTTTTCCGTATCGTTTTATTCAAAAGTAACTCTTTTCTCAATATCCGCTTTCACCTTTGCTGTACTAGTAACAGCACTAACTAGTAACATAACTACTATATTAATCGTAATCGCCACTATACCAATATCAAGATCCTTTATAAACTGTGGAAATTTAGGAAACAGGGTACTCATAGTCATATTGGTAATTGTTACATAAGCAACCGTGGCTACACCAGCTATTATCCCGGCAGCAGCACCCAGTTTGGTAACAGGGTTTTTCTTCCATAAACTAAAAAGTAAAGGCGGAAATAATTGTAATACAAAACTATACGCCATGATTAGCAATGCAACCATTGTGTTTCCACCGTAAAAAGTAAAAAATAAAGAAGTTAACGCAACGACAGGTACGAAAATACGAGTTAATCGCGCAAGTTGTTCGTTGGTTGTATTCGGTTTCATAGCCTTATAAATATTTTTTGATAAAATCGTAGACGCTGTTAGCAGTAACATGGAACAGGGTATAAGCGCCGCCAACAAACCTGCAGCTCCTATGACCCCTACAAACCATGGGTCAAATGTTGCTTTTGCTATTTTAAATAAGGCTAAATCTGACTCTGCCCCTTTTAAATTCGGTATTTGTAAAAGAGCAGTGAATCCGATAAACAGTATAAACACTAAAACAATTTGGTAAATTGGTAAAATGGCTGCATTCTTGCGCAATGCCCCTTCATCCTTTGATGATAAACTTGCACCAAAGCAATGTGGCCACATATACTGTCCCAAAGCAATGATTAAACATGTAGAAATGTACCAGGATATACTAAGCCCTTCGTCAGGCAGTAATAAAAATCCCGGCTTTGCAGCATCTAATGTTTCAAACATCGGCTTGATGCCACCGTAATAGTGATAGGGTAGATAAATACCTAGAAATAAAATAACGATGAGCATGAGAAGATCTTTTAAAACGGCTGTCCATGCTGAGCCATGAATCCCGGATACGTAAACAAATATCGTAACCGCGATCATACCTATCCATACGGCTAAAGTCGGTGAAATTTTTCCATAGGAAGCTTCTGATACAATGATTTGAAATCCCTTTAACTGTAGAACGATATATGGAATCATAGAAACGACACCAACAATTGCCACTAATAATCCCAGCGTCTTACTGTCATATTTCTTCGCAAAAAAATCAGATTGTGTAAGTAAGCCATGTTTTTTTGCGTAACGCCAAATAGGAGGTAAAATCCAGTACGGTACAATATAAGTTAGCGCACAAAATATATAGATGGCAGGGCCCCCCATTCTGTATGCTCCTCCACTTGCACCTAAAAACACAAAGGTTGAAAACATTTCTCCTGCCATTAGTACAAACATGATTAATGAACCGAAGTTACGATTAGCAACTGCCCATTGTTCTAGCTGCATTTCCTGCCCTTTACGAGCACGAATACCTAAATAGAAAGCAACTAAAAAAGTAATTGTTATAATTAATATAGCGCTATTCATTTATTTACCTCCTTTTTGTCCTGGATAATGCTACTAATATATAAACATACCGAAGTTAAAATTAGCCAAGCAGTTGCCCAAAATACAATAAAGGGTAAACCAAACACATAAGGTTCTACACGGTTTATTACAGTTAATGAACCAATAGCAGGTATAAGACTCAGTAGCCAAATCAAAATTTTCACTACTACATTCCTCCTTTTGAAAAATATCAAGACTTTCCCAGCTATTTGCTCCCTTCATGCTCCTGCGTATTCAACTAAATATGAAACGCTTTCACAAATGCAGGCTGATAAGGAACTACATTTTTTTATCTTCCACATACAATATTTTAAATTATCTATCTTTTTGATTTATCAGTATATCAATTTTTAAAACTAACCAAATAGTGTTAATAGATCCAAAGAGAATACTAGCCTTTCCGCTGCAAATACATGGTCTCTTTGAAAGGCTAGCATACGTTGTTATCTTACTCTTCGATCTCAAGCACTTCACGAATCATATCGTGGAACTGTACGACTCCGTTCTCCGTAGGTGAAAAGACCCCTTTCATAAATGCTCGAGAACGGAACCCAATTTGCTCCAACTCAACTAATTCCACATCTTCATCCCGCACCTGTTCCATAAATTTGATTAAGTCAAGCTCTTCTTTTGTCAGATTTTCATCTCGGAAGAAGTACGTATACACACCTAATGTTGTTTCATGATCAATCGGAATCATTTGGATGAGCGACATATTTCCCGGACCTGGATAAATCGTAACCATCAGGTTTGGCCATAGCCAATAGAAACGGCCCCCTTGCATTTCCGCTTTATCCAGTTCTACGCTTCCCACCTGTTTGTTCGGCTTGACGGCCGTACCTTGAATCGAATAATTTTCGCAAGTAATAATCTTGTAGTTATTCATATCTAATGTAGCGACCAGAGCTGGATGGGAAATCGGACAATGATCGCATTCAAGATAATTATCAATGAACGCTTTCCAATTGGCCTTAATGACTCGCGTTTTTTGTCTTACTTTTTTCAATTCCCCAAGGAATTCAAAGCGCTTTAGCTCTTCAAAGAAATCACCGTAGCTTTCAGCAAGCGGTTTAGCGCTTTCATCAAGATTCACAAAAATCAGGGAAGCCTCCGTTTCTACCCGAACTGAGCGAAGACAGGCGCTTCCTGAACAAAAATTAGGAACATCCTTAAAGTTCGGTGCTTTATGCAGAGAACCATCCAGATTAAAGGTCCATCCATGATAACCGCATTGCAGAATTTTCTTATTTCCTTCTTCCTTTTTCTCTAATTTGGTTGCACGATGTGGACAAACATTATAAAACGCTCTTATTTCTTCGTCTTTCCCACGCACAACGATAATAGGCTCGCCAGCTACCTCACATGTGAAATAGTCACCCTGATTTGCTAACTGGCTAATGTGGCCTACAAATTGCCAGCTTTTCGCAAAAATTTTCTCTTGTTCTACCTTCAATACATTCGGGTCCGTATAAAGATAATACGGAATCGTTTGGTCGGATACAACCTTCTTTTCTTTTACTTCCATGACCGAAAACTCCCTTCTCACACTTTTATTTAAAAATTTAGAAAGAAATTGTACAAGCTATTGCTTTCTTTCACTATTTTATAAAAGCAATATTAATGCCAATAAAAATCCTGCTATTCCCAATACAAATAACCCTATTACTTCTTTTTTTAACTGTAAAAATGAGTTATAATCAACTCAACTGAGTGAAATTAAACTCAATTTATTAAATTTAAAATTTTTATACAGAAAATAAACTATCGGGCGAGGCGTGGTGATTACACATGCAAAAAACTTCGGAAGACAATAAACAAATAGAAATCAGTGCCGAAACTCTCATGAACATTCTCGATCATTCATCGGATGAAATTTTTGTTTTAGACAAAGATGGCCGTATCGTCTATGTAAATAAAGTTTGTGAGCGGCATTACGGCTTGAAGCCGAGCGAAGTCATCGGAAAAACGAATGATGAGCTCGTTTCGAAGGGATACTGGTCACCTTCGATCGTTCCTTTTGTTTTAACAGCGAAAAAGCCGATCACCATTAAGCAGACGACATATATAGGGGGAGAACTCATTACAACGGCCATTCCGATTTTGAATAAAGATAATGAGATTGAATTGATCGTTACGACCTCCCAGGAACAAAATTACAAAAAGCTCCAAATGCCAGACACTCAGGAAAAAGCTGATTCCGAAACAGAGTATCCATTTTCGAAAAATCTCATCACAAACAATAAAGAGATGAAAAAACTTATTGCATTTTGCGAAAAGGTAGCAAAAGTGGATACAACTCTTTTAATTCAGGGGGAATCTGGTACCGGAAAAAGCGTGCTGGCAAAATATATCCACCAGATGAGTACACGAAAAAACGGCCCGTTCTTATCTCTTAACTGTGCGGCCATTCCGGAAGAACTGCTCGAATCGGAACTATTTGGCTATGTTCACGGAGCATTTACCGGAGCAAGCAAAGGAGGAAAAATTGGACTCCTGGAAGCGGCGGACGGCGGTACCGTTTTTTTGGATGAAATCGGAGAAATCTCGCCAAAAATGCAGGCTAAGCTGCTACAAGTGATTCAGGATCGTCAATTCTTGCCTGTCGGAGGACGGGAAGCAAAAAAAGTGGATATCCGCATTATTACGGCAACAAACCAAAATCTATACGAAATGGTGCAGGAAAAACGTTTCAGAGAAGATCTTTATTATCGGCTCAATGTAATCGAAATTAAATTGCCGCCTTTACGAGAGAGAGTAGAGGATATTATCCCTTTAACGTATTACTTCCTTAACAAGTTCAACAAAAAATATGAAGTATATCGGCTCATTTCACAAAAAGCGCTCGATATTATATTCGGTTACGATTGGCCCGGCAATGTCCGGCAACTGGAAAATGTCATCGAAAGACTGGTCGTCACAACCGACTCTATAATTGAAGCTGCGGACTTACCAGACATGATTGTACAAAGTGCAAAACCGAAATCATATTCCACATCTTTCTCTTCGTTGGATGCGGCCATAGAAGAACTTGAAAAAGACCTTGTTATCAACTCATATCAAAAAAACAAAAGTTCCCGAAAAGTCGCCAGCGATTTGCAAATTAGCCAAACGAGAGCATCCAAGCTAATCAGGAAATATTGTCAGACCCGATAAACACAAAAAAGGAGGGGACACTCCCCTCCCTCAAATAATATTTCGCGTCGTATAGCCTCCAATAAAATATTTTGGCTCCTGATAAATAATAAAGGCTGCCGGGTCGATTTGCTGGATGGCGGAAGTCACATCCTCATATTCTTTTCTTCGGGCAAGGATAAAATAGATAAAGCGCGGACCGCTGGCGCCCAGACCGTGCCACTCCGTTACACCATATCCTTTTTTTCGCAATGCTTCCGTCATTTCGCGTCCTTTTTCCGACACGATCTGCAGGGTAATGTAACCAAGGGCAATTTTTTGCTCAATATAAATGCCGACTAAAATGCCGACGGCGTAAGTAATACAATAAATAAAAATCCCCAGAAAAGTATCCATATATTTCAATACAATAGCCAGACCTGAAATATAGACAAAAATTTCAAATCCACTCAGGATAGCTGCTATATATTTTCTTCCTTTAATCATAAAAACAACGCGTAAGGAATTAAGGGCAACGTATAAAATTTGTACCAGGGCCATCAAGGCATAATCCATGGAATTTTCCTCTCCTTGCGGCAATATTTACGTGTAACCTGAACAGTAAAAATGAAAGCCCCCTATTCAATAGGAGACTTCTAATTATATATCGCCATATTATTGTTGAGAAAATAAGGGACGTTCAAGCCGTTCATCGTGCAACATGGAGGAGATAATGTCTACCATTCTGTCCCCTACTTCCGAAGTGGAAGACGTACCGTTCATATCCGGTGTGAGAACCTCTTTTTCTTGCAATATTTTTTCGATAGCTTGTATCACAGTATCTGCCAATGCCTTGTATCCAAAAAATTCAAGCATTTGGCTCGCAGACCAGATCGCCGCAAGAGGATTGGCGATGCCTTTGCCTGCAATATCCGGCGCAGATCCATGAATGGGTTCAAACATCGAAGGATACGTTCGCTCTGGATTGATATTCGCTCCGGCAGCCAACCCCATTCCTCCGGCAATCGCAGCCCCTAAATCTGTTAGTATATCGCCAAACAGGTTCGAAGCGACAACGACTTGAAAGCGTTCCGGCTGTTTTACCATAAACATGCTGGCCGCATCCACAAGATACGAGTGTGTTTCAACATCCGGATACTCCTTGCTAATCTCATTAAAAATTTGATCCCAGAATACCATGGAGTAGTTCAACGCATTTCCTTTGCTTATACTTGTTAACGATTTGCCCATTTTTCGTGCCGTTTCAAAAGCATATCGGATAATTCTCTCCGTTCCTTTGCGGGAAAAAACGCCCGTCTGCAGCACAACTTCTTCAGCCTTCCCCTTAAACAGCCAATCCCCGGCACCAGCATATTCCCCTTCGCTGTTTTCGCGGATAAATAGCATATCAATCTCTTTTTTCCCAACATCCTTTAACGGACAAGGGGCTCCTTGCAATAATTGAATGGGACGAATGTTCACATATTGATCAAATTCTTTACGAATCTTTAACAGCAGATCCCATAACGAAATATGATCCGGCACTCCCGGATAGCCGACAGCCCCGAGATAAATCGCATCGAACACTTTTAATTGCTCAATGCCGTCGTCATCCATCATTTTTCCATGCTTTACGTAGTATTCACATCCCCATGGGAAATACGTAAAGTCAAAACGGAAATCTCCGCTAAGTTCGGCTACTTTGTTTAATACTTTCACACCTTCTCTAATGACTTCCGGCCCAATTCCATCACCTGCAATGACCGCAATTTTAAATATTTTCACCAACCTGATCCCCCTATGCTTTATGTCTATCTGTGAAGAAGAAAAATCCCCTCTTCCCAGATTACTTGAAACTAGTTTCGATTCCAGACAATGAGCTTTAACTCTGTCATTTCCTCAATGGCAAACTTGACCCCTTCACGCCCCATCCCGCTTTCTTTCACACCACCGTAAGGCATGTGATCGACACGGAATGTCGGAATATCATTCAGCATAACCCCGCCTACATGCAATTTCTCGGCTGCATCCAGCGCAGTACGAACGTTTTCCGTATAGATTCCGGCCTGCAGACCATAACGCGAATCATTCACCAGTTCAATGGCTTCTTCAACAGACTTCACTTTATTAATCAACACGATCGGGGCAAAGACTTCCTGACAGGAAACTTTCAGGCACGTGTCCGCTTCCAGAATGACGGTCGGATACAAAACATTCCCTTCTGCTTTTCCGCCTGTCACTACTCTTGCCCCTCCTTGTTTTGCTTCTTCAATCCAATTCAGTGTACGTTGTACATCCCTGGCAGAAATCAAGGCAGATATATCGGACGCCGGGTCAAATGGATCGCCTATCTTTAACAGCTTCGTCGCTTCCACAAATTTTTCAACAAATGCCTCATATACCTCTTCATGGGCATATATTCGCTGCAAGGAAATGCATACTTGCCCCTGGAAAGAAAAAGCACCGGTAACGCAGCGAGAAATAATACGGTCAATATCAGTGCCCTTATCGATAATGACAGCGGCATTCGAGCCGAGTTCTAACGCAACCCGCTTTAGTCCTGCTTTATTGCGTATGCCAATCCCAACACCGGGACTGCCGGTGAATGTAATCATATTCACTCTCGGATCGGTAACAATCTTCTCCCCTACTACTATTCCACTTCCGGTCACTACATTTAACGCTCCTGTAGGCAACCCCGCTTCCTGGAGCAATTCAGCCAAAAACAAAGCAGAGAGCGGGGTTTGTAAAGCAGGTTTCAGCACGATGGTATTTCCTGCTGCAATTGCCGGCCCTACTTTGTGAGCGACAAGGTTCATCGGAAAATTAAATGGTGTAATCGCTCCAATCACACCGACAGGTTCCCGAACCGTATATGCGACTCTTCCTTCCCCACCGGGCGCAGCATCAAGCGGAATCGTTTCACCGTGTATTCTTTTTGCCTCCTCAGCAGAAAACTTGTACGTTTCAATCGTACGGGCCACTTCCGCCCGTGCCAACGCGATCGGCTTGGCTGCTTCAGCTGCAATGATTTCCGCCGCTTCCTCCATACGCTCCTGAAGAAGAAAAACCAGCTTCTCCAAAATACCCGCCCGCTTGTGCGCAGGCATTTTTGCCAATACATCCCTGGCCTGACAGGCTGATTCAATGGCGCGTTCAACTTCTTTTTCTGT
>Ga0310822_100715_pt1 | contig 14734 bp, 13 predicted proteins | sample P4_ome_2_FD_201313 | JGI IMG/M metagenome (GOLD analysis project Ga0310822, IMG submission 201313) | Sorghum-adapted microbial communities from Joint BioEnergy Institute, Emeryville, California, United States - P4_Day56_Rep2 | ecosystem: Engineered > Bioreactor > SSF (Solid state fermentation) >... | reverse complement strand
TCTTCAATTGCTGTCCGGAGCGGGTAATGATGATAATCTGGCCGCTGTATCCGGCGCTAGGAAGCTGATAGGTAAAGGTAATATACAATCGTCCGTTTTTGTAATAGGCGTCCTGGATCTTGGCCAGTTGAGAGCCGGAACGCACGCCGATATCATCATACGGCACCAGCTGTCCGAAACGGTAGATGACATAGGCTGCTTCTGCCCGGGTTAGTGTAGCGCGCGGATCGAATTTCCCGTTATCGCGTCCGCTGATTAAATTAATTTTATCTGCGATAACGACATCATCCCGATAACCGGGTGCAATTTCACCTGCGTCTTTAAACGGAACATTTTTAACGTTAATAATCGAAGATAAATCCTGTTTGTAGAGGTAACGGTACGCATTGGTAAGATAGTGCGCCATTTCCTGCCGGGTAATTTTCCGCTCTCCGTGAAACGCGCCACGGTCATCAATTACACCGGCTTTGCGAAGACGGACCAGCTCATCCGCGTAATAGTCCGATTCATCCACATCAGAGAAATATTTTCTTGCCTCCTGCGCCGTCCCCCGTGTGGTCAAATTGCTTTTAAATACTTTGGCAAGCATAACGACGAACTGGCCGCGAGTTAGAGGCCGATCGGGCGCAAACGTATCGTCGTTTATCCCATTTACGATTCCCTGGCGGGCAAGCGAGAGAATCTGCGGCTCCGCCCAGTGATCATCTATATCAGAAAAAGGGGTGGCCGCAGCGGCGGAATGCCCGCCGGCCAGCAGGCTGCCGGCGACGAAAGGGGCTAAAGCCAGCGCCATCCAATGTTTTTTCAATTTTGTCACGTCTCCTATATTGTTTGATGTAATAATATCAATTGTTTTGACTCATTATCTGTGGAAAAGTTGCTTTTATTTTCTGTATGTTACAGAGGCAATACGCTCATACTACCTGTGTGGGAAGGTGGAGCGGATATGAACGGCTGGCTGATTTTTTTGGGTAGTACAGGAATCCTGGGAGTGCTTATCTGGTTTACATCCTTACGCATCCGGATCGTGTACAAGCGAGCAGCGGAGAATGACCGCATTGATGTGGAAGTATCTATGTATAGGCGCTTACTAAAATATCGTTTTACCGTCAATATGCTGCAAATAGAGAGTTTATCCAAAGGGGTAAAAGTATCACAAAAGGCCGAAGTCGGGCAAAAGGGGCAGGCAAAAGAACGAAAAAAAATGTGGATTACCCCGCGTACGATAGAGCGAATGCAGCGAAAGTTCGTACGATTGCTGCGTAATGTTTATGATTTAAACGAGATTATGCGGCACACATTAAAATATGTGCGGGGAGAGATGCTGGAATGGCGGACAAGCATCGGCTTGGGTGAAGCGTCAGCTACCGGCGCAAGCGTCGGTGCCGTGTGGGCCATAAAAAGTTCGATTATCGCCGTTCTTGCGCACTATATCTCTCTTACGACGCAGCCTCGATTGTACGTTCTGCCGGAATTTCATCGTGAAATGCTGGATACTCATCTTGTCTGTATACTGCGTTTCAGGATCGGACATGCTATCATTGCAGTCATTCGAATTGCAGTGCACTATTTCCTGAAAGGGCGTGAGCGCGTATGGGAGAACATCCGATTCAAGGCTTAATGCAAACAGCAATGGAAAATATTAAAGAAATGGTGGACGTTAATACCATCATCGGCGACCCGGTGGAAACACCGGACGGAAGCGTTATTATTCCGGTTTCCAAGGTTGGTTTCGGCTTTGCCGCCGGCGGCAGCGAATTTGAAACGTATGAGGAAACCGATCGGCGTCATGACCGTACTGATGGAGATGCGGCCCGCCAGCACGTAAACGGGGGACGAAGAAGCGATCTTCCGTTTGGCGGGGGGAGCGGCGGCGGTGTTTCCATTACGCCGATTGCGTTCCTTATCGTCGGTAAACACGGCGTGCGTTCCATCTCACTGCAGGGACAGTCTCACCTGTATGAACGAATGATGGATTTGGCGCCCGCCGTAGTCGAGAAAATTCAGAGTATGATTCGCGGCGATAAAGGCCGGGAAGAAAAGCAAGAGGGAAAACGCGACGAGCAGATTATTGATGAGCTTCATTAATGAAAAAAGAGCACGCAGCGGTGCTCTTTTTTCTTCGAAAAGCTATTTAGCTTTTATTAATTACAATTAGCAAATCGCCTGATTCGATTGTATCGCCGGCTTTGACATGAATTTCTTTCACGATACCGTTAAATGGAGCTTGCATTGTCGTCTCCATTTTCATCGCTTCGGTGACAATCACATGCTCGCCTTTTTTCACTTTGTCCCCCTGCTCTACCATGACTTTCAGCACTTTCCCCGGCATGGAAGCGCCGATTTGGCCCGGCTCCGACGGGTCCGCTTTCGGACGCTGAGCGATCGTGACTTTAGCGGATGCATCCCTGATGTTAATTTCACGCGGTTGGCCATTCAGTTCAAAATAAATCGTGCGTGTACCGTCCGGGCTGATTTCACCGATGGAAACCAGCTTTACCATCAGTGTTTTTCCCTGTTCGATGTTGACCGCGATTTCTTCACCCAGGCGCAGACCGTAGAAGAACGTCGGCGTATCAAGCACAGATACGTCGCCGAATTCCTGCTGGCGCTTCTGCATGTCTAAAAATACCTGCGGATACATAACATACGACAGGAGATCGAAATCAGTAATCTCACGCTCCAGCTTTTCTTCAAGCATTGTTTTGATCTCTTCAAAGTCGGCGGACGGCAGCAACTCACCCGGACGGGATGTAAAGTAGTCCCGCCCTTTCAGAATCACACGCTGCAACTCTTCCGGAAAACCGCCGTGCGGCTGGCCGAGATATCCCTGGAAGAAGGTAATCACCGACTCAGGGAAATCGATATTTTCTCCACGCTCATATACGTCCTTTTCCGTCAAGTTGTTTTGTACCATAAACAGCGCCATATCTCCCACCACTTTCGATGATGGTGTGACTTTGACGATGTCTCCGAACATGCGGTTCACGGTGGAGTACATCTCTTTCACTTCGCCCCAGCGGTCGCCAAGCCCGACGGCTTTGGCCTGCTGCTCCAGGTTGGTGTACTGCCCGCCCGGCATTTCATGCTTGTACACTTCAGCGTTACTTGCTTTCATATCGGTCTCGAATCCGACATAATATTTGCGGACGTCCTCCCAGTAGTCGGCGAGCTTTTGATAGTTCTCGTGATTGAGTCCGGTCGCACGTTTGTCGTGCTCAAGCGCGTAGGCGAGTGCATTCAAGCTGGGCTGCGACGTTAGACCGGACATAGAGCTAAGTGCCGCATCCACGATATCGACGCCAGCTTCGGCCGCTTTTAGCAGCATCGCTCCCGCATTTCCGCTTGTATCATGCGTATGCAGGTGGATCGGAATGCTGATTTCTTGTTTCAGCGCTTTGACCAACTCGTACGCGGCGTATGGCTTTAAAAGACCGGCCATGTCTTTGATCGCAAGAATATGCGCGCCCGCTTTTTCCAACTCCTTCGCCAGGTTGACGTAATACTGCAAGTTGTATTTCTCACGTTTCGGATCGAGAATGTCACCGGTGTAGCAGATAGCGGCTTCCGCAATCTTTCCAGTCTCGCGTACGCTCTCGATCGCGAGGCGCATGCCGTCCAGCCAGTTTAGGCTGTCGAAAATCCGGAAGACATCAATGCCTGCCTTCGCGGACGTTTCGATGAATTTCCTGATCACATTGTCCGGGTAGTTCGTATAGCCAACGGCGTTGGCGCCGCGGAACAGCATTTGAAACAGCAGGTTCGGAATCTTTTCGCGCAGCTTACACAGACGGTCCCACGGATCTTCATTTAAGAAGCGCATGCTTGTATCGAATGTAGCCCCGCCCCACATCTCAAGCGAGAACAAGTCAGGGGCCAGTTTGCCGGTCGCTTCCGCAATCTGCAGCAAATCGTGCGTACGCACACGGGTAGCGAACAGCGATTGGTGCGCGTCACGGAACGTCGTGTCGGTCACCAGCAGTTTTTTCTGCTGCTGAATCCATTTGACAAGGCCTTCCGGTCCCTGCTCGTCTAAAATTTGTTTGGTTCCCGCCGGATACTCCTGTTTATAGGATGTTTCCGGAATGCGGGGAGCCCCGAACAACGGTTTTTTGTCCGTCTTAGTAAGGCCCGGGTGGCCGTTGACAATCGTTTGTCCAATATAGGTTAAAATTTTTGTTCCGCGGTCTTTACGAATCGGGAACTCAAATAGCTCTGGTTTTGTATCGATAAAGGAAGTATTATAATTTCCGCTTAAGAAGTCCGGGTGCTGCATCACGTTCTCAAGGAACGGGATGTTTGTTTTCACGCCGCGAATCCGGAATTCTTTTAAGGTACGCAGCATTTTTCTGGCTGCTCGTTCGAATGTAAGCGCATGCGTTGATACTTTTACGAGCAAAGAGTCGTAGTGTGGCGTAATCGTCGCGCCATGTGCGCCGATGCCGGCGTCTAGGCGCACGCCAAAACCGCTGGCGGAACGGTATGCAAGCAAACGGCCTGTATCCGGCACAAATCCTTTCTCCGGATCTTCTGTCGTTACGCGGGACTGAATGGCGAAGCCGCGCATCTGTACGCTTGATTGGGAAGGAATGCCGATCTCCGGATCTTCAAGCGCGTACCCTTCCGCGATACGAATCTGTGACTGAACGATATCGATGCCGGTCACCATTTCGGTAATCGTGTGTTCTACTTGAATTCGCGGGTTAACTTCGATAAAATAAAATTTTCCATCCGGTGCGACTAAAAACTCGACCGTACCGGCATTGATGTAGTTGGACGAGCGGGCCAGACGCAGCGCCGCGTTGCAGATCTCTTCGCGCTGTCTTTCCGTAAGAGACAGGCTTGGTGCTACCTCGACGACTTTTTGATGCCTGCGCTGAATCGAGCAGTCGCGCTCAAATAGGTGCACGGCGTGTCCATGCTGGTCGGCCAGGATTTGCACTTCGATGTGCTTTGGATTTTCAAGGTATTTTTCAAGGTAGACGGCGGCGTTTCCGAAGGCGGATTTTGCTTCGGAACGGGCGCGATCAAGCGCATCCGTAAGCTCACTTTGCTTGCGGACGATACGCATGCCGCGGCCACCGCCACCGGATGCGGCTTTGATGATAATCGGGTAGCCGTTTTCTTTCACAAAGCGCAGCGCTTCTTCCAGCGTGCGCACCGGTTCCGGAGTACCAGGGATGACCGGAATATCGGCTTCGATTGCCATCTGGCGTGCGGTGACTTTGTCGCCGAATTTGGCGATGTGTTCGGATTTCGGTCCGATGAACGTAATGCCTTCTTCTTCGCAGCGTCTGGCAAATTGTTCGTTTTCGGATAAGAAGCCGTAGCCGGGATGAATGGCATCGACATCGTGGCGCTTGGCTACTTCGATGATGCTTTCGATGTCCAGATAGGCTTCAATCGGGCCTTTACCTTCCCCGATTAAATAGGCTTCATCAGCTTTGAAACGGTGTAGAGCGACATTGTCTTGCTCAGAGTATACAGCGACAGTGCGGATACCGAGCTCGGTGCAGGCGCGGAAAATCCGGATGGCAATTTCGCCTCGGTTTGCCACCAGAATTTTCTTGAACTTTTTAATCTGGGCCATTCAAATCTCCCTCTCCTATATAATTTGTCTCTCAAACCAAAACGGTATGTAAAGTTGAGAACTAAATTAATAATAACACATGAATGAATATTCAAAACACCGAAAAACCGATGAAATTAGCATTTCGGTACAGAAGATATAAGGGAAGTGTTGGGAATTGAAAATGCTGGGGGATAGAACATGAAAGAAAAGCAGGAAAAAAAACAGCAGGTGCTCCGATTTATCGTACCACGAGAGGTTGAAGAGGCAGGAAAAAACGTGCGCAGTTTTCTTCGCGAAGATCACGGTATTTCGCGCAGCCTGTTGGTTGAATTAAAACACGTTAAAGGCATTCGCCTGAACGGGGCACCAACGTATTTGGATCATCCGCTGCGAGAAGGAGACACAATTGAGTTATACCTGCCGGAAGAAGAGTCGGAAAATATTATACCTGAGCCGGTTTCTTTCTGTATCACATATGAAGATGAAGACATTCTAGTGGTAAACAAAGCGCCCGATTTATGCGTGCATCCGACGATGCTTTATCCAAGCGGGACGCTGGCGAACGGTGTAGTGTATCACTGGCGAAAGCAGGGCATTTCGCGTAAATTCCGTCCGGTTAACCGGTTGGATAAAGATACATCGGGCCTGGTGTTGATTGCCAAAAGTCAGTATTCGCACCAACAGCTGGCTGCGGTTCAACGACAGAACGGGATTGCGCGTTATTACGAAGCGCTGGTGCATGGACAGGTGGAAAAGGAAGAGGGCACGATCGATGCGCCGATTGCGCGCAAAGCGGACTCGCTTATGGAACGCATCGTTCATGAAAGTGGGCAATGGGCGCGCACCCATTATAACGTGCTAGGCAGATATAAGGGGTTTACGCATCTGAGATTGAAACTCGATACCGGGCGTACACACCAGATTCGCGTCCATATGAGCCATATCGGGCATCCGCTGCTCGGAGACGATTTATACGGCGGGGAGAAAATGCTGATTGCAAGGCAGGCGCTTCATGCACGTACGCTTACGTTTCCGCATCCGCGTCATAAATCCGACCTCTTATTTGAAGCGCCGCTCCCGGAAGATATGTCGGCTCTTCTCTCTTCTTCGCAAAAATTATAATTTCGTGAATATTTTTCTCCTGCTCTTTACCGCTTAGGAGGAACAAAGTAACATGGGAAGCAGTAGAGGGGGAGAAGCGAAATGAAAACATTACTGCGGATGAGTCCGTTTTTGCTGGTGATTATAGGGCTTGCGGCGTATAATTATTCCATTTCGTTTGAAGCGCTGAAAGGGGGAGACGAAGGGCTTAGAATGCGTTTTATTGCGTTGGAGGTCGCTATTCCATTTGTCGGGGTGCTGACTGCGCTTCAATTTGAAAGAGCGAAGAAAAATCGGTTTATGTTCGGGATGTTCGGTTTCTTTGCCGGGTTCTTGCTTTCACTCGATTTGTTTGTGTTTTCTATGATCCAGGGAATTAAATAAATTGTAAGCTAAAAATACTGTTATTTGATTTGTTAATCAAGTAATAGTATTTTTATTGCTGTTCTCTGTGAACGCGTTAAAGTAGAAAAATCAAGCGATTTACCTTCTTTATTTTAAAAAAATAAATTATCTCCGTTATTTTTTTGCTTTAAAGTAAAACAGAACATGCTATAATGTATCTACTGAAGTAAATGAAATTTTTAAAATAAAATAAAAGCTTTGGTAGGGGGAACGTGTATGGTGAAAAAGAAACGGCTGGCAGCGATTCTTCTTGCGGCAATGATGTTGCTGCTTGCTGCTTGCGGCGGACAGGGCGCCAGTAAACAGGCCGGCGAAACGGAGCAGAAGACAGGGGCTGGGACAGAGAAAAAATTTAAGGTAGGTATTTCTCAGTATGTTGAACATCCGGCCCTGGATGCGGCTCGTGAAGGATTCATTAAAGCACTAAAAGAAAACGGACTTGAAGAAGGAAAAAATATCGAAATCGACTATCAGAATGCGCAAGCTGACCCAACAAATACAAATACGATTGCACAGAAGTTTGCGGCTGACAAAAAAGACTTGATTCTGGCAATTGCGACGCCGAATGCGCAGGCAATGCTGCAGAACGTAAAGGATACGCCGATTCTGTTTACAGCGGTGTCCGATCCGGTAGGCGCTAAGCTGGTGGATAACCTTGAAAAGCCAGGCAAGAATATTACCGGTTTTTCCGATACGCCTCCGGACGCGATTCCGAACACGATGGAAGCTATTAAGGATTTCTTTCCGCAGGCAAAAAATGTAGGCATTATTTATAACAGCGGTGAAGCGAACTCTGTGGCGAATGTGAAAGTGGCAAAAGAAGCACTGGGCAAACTGCAATTGACCCCGGTGGAAGCGACTGCAACTAATACAAGTGAAGTAAAACAGGCGGCGGAATCGTTGGTTGGCAAAAAAGTGGACGCGATTTATGTACCGCAGGATAATACGGCGGTCACTGCGCTGAAATCCATTGTAGCGGTAGCAAACAAAAGCAAAATCCCCCTGTTTGTAGGTGAGCTTGAATCCGTACGTGGAGGCGGTTTTGCAGGCGTTGGATTCGAGTATTCTGATATTGGCTATGATACCGGTCTTATGGCGGTGAAGATCTTAAAAGACGGGGCGAAACCGGGCGATTTAGCGGTTGGTTATCCGAACAAGCTGAATCTTGCTATCAACAAAGAAGCCGCAAAAGCTCAGGGCATTGATATTGAGAAGCTGCCAAAAGAGGCGATGGATAAGTGGAATCCGCAGCTGATTGAAAAAACGGAAGCAAAATAATGCATAAAACCGAATGAATGAGCAGGTCCTCACAGGAAAGAAGCTGAAGCCCTGACTTCTTTCCGGAAGCCTGCCATGCCGCATAAATACATCGACAGATGAGCAGGTGAAAGGAGGACGCTATGGGCGTAGCGTTATTAGGATCGATTGAATCAGGATTTATTTTTGCCATTATGGCGCTTGGTGTATATTTAACATTTCGAATTTTAGACTTTCCGGATTTGACGGTGGACGGTAGTTTCGCCACCGGCGGAGCGATTGGCGCCACGATGATTACAGCGGGCTTCGCGCCGTTTTTATCGACGGTATCCGCGCTTTTGATTGGATTGGTCGTCGGTGCGATGACGGGTATTCTGCATACAAAAGGAAAGATTAATGCCCTGTTGTCAGGGATTTTGTCCATGATTGCGCTTTATTCGATCAATCTTCGCATTATGGGCAAGGCGAATGTGCCGCTGCTGGGTGAAGATACGCTGTTTACGCAAATTCAGGATGCGCTTTCTGCGCTGGGAGATTACGGTCTTTTGCTTGCGCTGGCAATCATTGCACTTGTTATTAAGTTCATCAATGACTGGTTTCTTCATACAGAAGTGGGGCTCGCGATTCGGGCAACGGGCAACAACCAGCGCATGATCCGCAGTTTTTCCACCAATACGGATAATACGATTATTATCGGATTAAGCATATCTAACGGACTTGTAGCGCTCTCCGGGGCGTTATATGCCCAGTATCAAGGATTTGCGGATGTATCCATGGGTATCGGGATGATTATCATCGGCCTTGCTTCTGTCATTATTGGTGAGGCGATTTTCGGTGACCGCTCGATTGTGCGCGCTACGTTCGCCGTAATCGGCGGAGCTATTATTTATCGCATGGTCGTGGCTTTGGCAATGCAGGTAGGGCTTGATCCGTCCGATATGAAGTTAATGACTGCCTTAATTGTTATCGCCGCACTGATTGCGCCGCGTATTTCTGCAAGTTATAAAGAGCGGAAGCGTAAAGCGGTGCGGACAAAGAACCGGGAGCAACAGATGGTACATGAAAGAGGCGAGGTGAAGAAGCATGCTTAAGCTCAATGATATCTACGTGGTATTTAATGAAGGAACCGTGGATGAGAAAGTGGCGCTTAACCATGTGAACCTCCATTTAAACCCGGGCGATTTCGTTACGATCATCGGGAGTAACGGAGCCGGAAAATCAACGCTCATGAATATTATTTCAGGCGTGCTGAAACCGGATTACGGAACCGTAGAAATTGACGGCGTGAAGGTAAATAATCTTCCCGAATACAAGCGGGCTCCTATGATTGGTCGTGTATTTCAGGATCCGATGGCCGGTACGGCGCCCGCCATGACAATCGAAGAAAATCTTGCGTTGGCGTATGCTCGGGATAAGCGTCGAACGCTGGGTAGAGGCGTAACAGCAAAAAGGCGTGATGAATTCCGCACATACCTCGAGACGCTTCATCTCGGGCTTGAAAACCGGTTGAGCGCGAAAGTGGGGCTGTTGTCCGGCGGTGAGCGCCAGGCGCTAAGTTTGTTAATGGCAACCTTTACCAAGCCGAAGGTCCTTCTGCTTGATGAGCACACCGCAGCATTGGACCCGGCGCGCGCTCAGCGGATTACAGAGCTAACGGAAGAAATTGTCGGGCGGCAAAAGCTAACGACACTGATGGTTACGCACAACATGCAGCAAGCGCTTGACTTGGGTAACCGTCTTATCATGATGGATAAAGGCATGATTATTCTCGATGTGCCGGAGGAAGAGAAGAAGAACCTGACAATTGAAAGACTTCTGGCTGAATTCCAACGGCTTCGCGGCGAAAAATTCGCAAGCGACCGTGCGGTGCTGGCATAAGAAAGAAGAAAACCCTCCGGAATTTCCGGAGGGTTTGTTGTTATCTCATATCTTTATTCAACTGTAGTGCCAGACGCCGGCTCTCCCGCTTTTTTCGGTACAATTGCAGCGCGTAGAATACAAGCACATAACAGATTAGGGCCATAATCGATCCATTTGCAGCACTGCCAACGAAAAACGCGACGCCCTTCTCTTTAACGAATTCCCACAATGCGATGAATCCCATGTGCCCCATCTCGTTAGTACCGGGGCTAAGTGTATCGCCGATCAGCATGGTACCTACACTCATATTGAGAACAAAAAACAGCGGAAGCACAAATTTGCCCATGATAAATCCGATGAGTGAAGCCGCGAAATTGCCGCGAATCAGCAGATTCAGCGGATACAGAAGCAAGAACGCCGAGCCTAGCGTGGGCAGTGTAATAAACTCGATAAAAATTCCGAGTGAAAAGCTGCGGGCCACTATTGAAGGGGCCCCTTTAGAACGAAGCAGCTTAATGTATTGATACTTCATTTTCCGGTATATTTTTCTCCACATGCAAGTTCCTCGTTTCCTGTGCAGGCTGTCTGTCCAATCAGTAGATACTCATTATTATAGCGAAAAAATGCAACTAATGTTAGTATGTCTTTGGTTTTTATAGTATCATTACTTGTGTAAGTGTGTGGAAAAGGAGGCGCTATATATGTCTGATATTTTTACCCCGTTTACCCAAAAAAATGTCACGCTACGCAATCGAATTGTTATGTCGCCCATGTGTATGTATTCGGCGGGAGATGACGGAAAAGCAACCGATTGGCATTATGTTCATTACGGTACACGCGCTGCAGGCGGTGTAGGTCTTGTCATACAGGAAGCGACGGCAGTAGAAGCGCGGGGCCGGATTAGCCATCAGGATTTAGGAATTTGGAGTGATGAACATATCGAGCCGCTGCGCCGAATCGTATCCTTCGTAAAAGCACAGGGAGCCGCGGCGGCAATCCAGTTGGCGCACGCGGGACGCAAAGCGAAGCTAAATGATACGATCGTGGCGCCGAGCGCGATCCCGTTTGATGATAATTCCAAGGTGCCGCATGAATTGACGGAAGCTGACATCGAAGAAGTGCTAGAAGCATGGCGGCAGGGTGCGCGCCGGGCACGGGAAGCCGGATTTGACATTGTAGAGATTCATGGGGCGCACGGCTACTTGATTAACGAATTTTTATCCCCGTTATCCAACAAGCGTACTGACCGTTATGGAGGAAGTTTGGAAGGACGCTTTCTGTTTTTAAAACGGGTAATTGAAGCGGTGAAGCAAGAGTGGCCAGCGGAAAATCCCTTGTATCTCCGCATCTCCGCCGTTGATCATGTCGAAGGCGGATTGACGATTGAAGACAGCGTACAAATCGCAAAAATGGCGAAAGAAGCTGGTGTTGATCTGATTGACTGCTCATCCGGTGCCATTCTGCCTGTCATGCCCAAAAAGATTTTTCCGGGTTATCAAGTATCTTATGCAGAGAAGATTCGCCATGAAGCAGGCATTGCTACGGGCTGTGTCGGATTAATCGAGGAACATACGCTGGCAAATGAGATTATCGGGAATGAGCGGGCGGATCTTGTTTTTCTCGGGCGTGCGTTGCTGCGTGATCCATACTGGGTGCTGCAGGCTGCAAGGCTGCGTAATCGTGCGTACACCGGGCCGCGTCAATACGAAAGAGGATTTAAGTAAACCTTTTGCCAAGCATTCCGACTTTTTATGTCTGGAATGCTTTTTTGCTGTCTCAGAAGTGGGTACAATATATACAAAGCGATAGATGAGGGGGCAGAGGAGGGGGAGACATTATGATTCAATTGGCCGTTGAGACCGGGGAAGATATTATCGTTGCGGCCACATAAGGGTAAGATAATAGTAAAGGTAAGGAAGGAGTCGATTTCGGATGAAAGTAAGCGAGCAAATGATTAACGCAGCAGTTGTACCCAGGCTCAACCAACGGCTTCCTGACGATATTTACTTGAATGAGCTCCGCCTCTATGACGGATATGCGGTAGTGAAAGCGCAGATTAAATTACGCGGCGAATGGCTGCCGGTGCTGTATACGCTGCAGTTAGACACGTTCCGTTTTGATGCTTCCGGACGCTACCTTACAATGGTTTATTCAGAAGATGTGCAGAAGGAAAAAGTGTCAATCACACAGAAGCTGATACATGAAACCGAAATGTTTCTAACGAAGAATCTTACCGGCAAATCGCTGCTCATGAATGTTTTGGGAAACGAACGGGATATTCATGTTTCTGACACGCGCATTACTGTACAACTGGCTCCACTTGCCAGTGCCTATCCGGTATTGCAGAATATTACGGTAGAGAAGGTGGCATTTGAAAGAGGGGCACTGCAACTGGAAGTGACAGTGCCTCCAGACATTCTGCTGGAAACGCCGGAGTTTGATTGGATGGAGCCGGTAGAGGACGTGGAAGTATCACCGGACATTGAGGAAGAAGCGTCTCGATCATATAGTGACGGGGAATTGGTCGTGATCGAGCGACAGCATAAGCGCTACTACGATCAACTGCGCGAGAAGATTGAAAAGTATATGAGGGAAAAAATCGGGGAGAGGCGAACGGAGAAAATTACCCCGTATTTGATGCTCGCTCCCGACCTGTTCGTACTGCTCGCCCGTCTGGTCAAAGACAACCGCGTATCGTTCCGTTCCAAGTCGATTGCACTTGCTGCGGTCGTATATTTTATGACACCGTTTGATATTATTCCGGAGATTCTCACCGGACCCGGCGGATTTATCGACGATATCATCTTTGCCACCTTAGCGCTGAATAAGATGCTGATAGATGTAGATGAAGAGGTTATTAACGAGCATTGGAACGGTGATAAGAATATTATGAATGTCATTCGTGATGTACTGGCCAAAGCGAATTCGCTTGTAGGTACAAGCCGGTTCGATATGATTAAAAATGTATTTAAAGGCAGGAAATAAAAAGTGGCGAGGCGGGTTATTCGGGTATTCTTCCGCTTCGCCATCTCTCTTTACTTTATGGTCATTGCAATCGGTGCTAAGTCCTTAATCATGGCAATTTCGTCACAGCTTGGGAATTTTGAGCAGTTGATGCAGTCTTTCCAAACTTTATGCGGCAGCGTTTCTTTCTGGACTACATAGAAGTCGCATTTCTCGAAAAATTTCTGTTGGTACGTTAGTGACATAACGCGTTTTAGCCCAAGTTGCTCGGCTTCGTCGATAAGATGGTTGACCAGCTTCTTGCCAAGCCCTCTTCCTTTTGCTTTTTCCGAAATGGCGAGCGATCGTACTTCGGCCAGATCCTCCCAGAGAATATGCAGACCTCCGACTCCGATGACCGTACCCGGGTCGCTTACTTCCCCTTCATTATCAATGACCACTGAAAAGCAGTGCAGCGTTTCGCAGAGTGATAGCTTTGACCGAGGCAGCATCAGGCCCTGCTGCGCATATTCATTAATTAAAGCCATCATTCCGTCCAGGTCCTGTATTTTAGCCTTGCGAATGAACATAAAGCTATCCCTCCATAGAATTTCTGTCTACGCAACGTTTTTTGAATAATTATTGGATTTACAATAATAAATATACATATAAATTCTTGATATGTCTAGATTGAATATAAGGAGAGATGAATTTTTATAAAAAAGGCAAAGTCAGGAGTCCGGGCTCCGCTTTGCCTTTTCATGGGTGCATTTTCCATTAAAGTTGCTGTTTACTTTTGATATTTCCTTTCCGCACGAGAAAGAACAAGAAAATTAATGACAATCGGAACGGCGAACATGCCGAATAAAGCCACGATTGCGTTTACTGCGGATACCGGTTCCATTTCTCCATCCCCTTTTTCATAATGAACATGATAAATATGCTACTTACTCATCATACATCTAAAAAGAGGGAAATAGTATTATCTGCAGAACAGTAATTATGAAAAAGTTGTGAGAAAACACATGGTCGAATCGAAGGAGAGAAAGTAGGAAAAATGAACAAAACGTTAAATTACCTGTCCATCCCCGATCAGAACATGGTATGATAATACACGATAAGACATGTGCAAAGGGGTCTTGGGATGAGTGAGTTAGTATACACGCCAAGCAGTATGTTAAAAAAAGTGTTTCGCACAGGCGAACGCTCGCTTTCCAGGCAGGAATTAGAAAGCCGTCTGCAGAATACATACGCTACAAGTTTACGGCGCGTCCATCAATCGCCGTCCGAGGTGATTGATGGGGCGCTGGCTGAAAAAGTCTCCCCGTTCCATGTAGGATCATCCCATGCGGTAGTGGAGATGGAAGTGCCTTTTCGTGACCATATCGCGGAAGAGCTGGTACGCTATTTTCTAGAGAATAAAGGGCCGCTTACTGCGGAACAATGTCTTAAGAAATTGCGTCGGCACAATGTCGTCTCTTATAGCTATACCGAGGACAAGCTCCCGCTGTACAAAGACCCGCGTTTTGTCCGGTTTGCCGGCTCGGAGCTATGGTACTTGGCCCGCTGGGAAATTGCCAATGACCGCCTGTACCG
>Ga0310822_100709_pt1 | contig 14891 bp, 11 predicted proteins | sample P4_ome_2_FD_201313 | JGI IMG/M metagenome (GOLD analysis project Ga0310822, IMG submission 201313) | Sorghum-adapted microbial communities from Joint BioEnergy Institute, Emeryville, California, United States - P4_Day56_Rep2 | ecosystem: Engineered > Bioreactor > SSF (Solid state fermentation) >... | reverse complement strand
TGAAGAAAGAGGGAGAAGAGGGAGGAAAAAAGATCTAAGGAAGAAAAAGGCCTTCGCCTTTTTCTACATTAAAATCCTCTCCTCATTCTTTCCTCTCTTTTCTTTCGTACCACAAAAGTAAGCCATCTTTCCCATTATTTTCATGTCGGGGTTGCGGCTGAAAAACCATGATCGTTTTCTGTGAAAATCCCCGATTTTCATGCGAGGACTTTTGGCTGATAGGACATGTCGGTTTTCTGTCTTAGGTAAACTTCCAACCAATTATTTACCACTTTATTCTATCACATTTCCTTAAATTCTAACCCTTTGTTATGTAGCCAAATTATCAATTCCTTTACCGTGTCAGATATTAATTGCGTATAAGTGAATTTCAAAAGTCGAAAACGATTATGATTTTACTTTAAAAACAGAAGAGAATTTATGCTTCAAATTAGGTATAGCAGACATGTAGAAAACGATATAACCTACAGGTTTCATAAATTATTGTAACCGCTGAGCAAAATTGAACAGTTTTTTCAAGTTTCGCTAGATAAGACTGAATACTTTTTTACCAGAAAAGCATATCTGTTTTACATGGAGTGGCGTGCAGTTTACCTTGCGAATTTTCTTGTATATCGCAACTTCGCTAGGAATCATGCACGCACAGATTCTATGTCAGTCAAGCAGCAAAAACAACACTCTAATTCCCAGTAATATGTTCAGTCTTATTTAGCAAAAAGTGTTCAATTTTACTTGACGGTCACAATTATTATGCGAAGATCTAAATATCGTTCGGAATTCCGTTTTGTGATGATACTAAGGGGGGGGACATGATTTCATATTGTAAATTATCGATGAGTGATAACAGACTCAGTAACTTTGTGCAGAGGCTTACAGTGAAAATAATCTAATAACCGATATAACTTATCGTAAAAATAAAACTCCCCACCTAATCACCGATAACGTTTATTTTTAAAAATCCCTGTCCATAATAATAAACAACATTAAGTCCACAATTCCCTAAGGGCAAGGCTGCATCCAATCGTGTCAGTCTCGGTAACTAGGTAGGGTCGGGATAGCCACCCTCACCTAAAACCGAGACAGGAACAATTGATTTTAATTATTTACACCTAATAACCGAGGAAAGCAGCAAAAATAAATCCCCCGATTTACATACGAAGGATTCAAAACAATAACTCAAGCTGCATATCAACCTTGCGTTTTTCCAAATCATAACGAGTTTTAAACTCAATATTATGATTATTATCAATTGAGATGTACTCAACCAGATGTGTAAGCATTCTTCGCAGCGCCGTCTGATTGATTTCATCACGCGGCTTTAAAATATCCTGGATAATAAATTCCCAGGATTCCGGTTTAAGATCAACTTGTTCAATAGACTGAATTTGTTTCTTTTTCGTCTTAATCTGCTTTTCTGTAATTTCGATACGCTTGTTTACATCCATTCTGTACATTGTGATAAGGCTAATCATTTTTTTGTTCCTGTCATTCGGTTCAGTTTTCATGCGTTCTACAAGTTCATCTTTAATCCTGTTTAACTTAATATTATATTCCCCAAGCTCTTTTTCTAGCTTGGAAATTTCGTCTTTTATCCTTTGTATATCTTTTTGAAAGCTCTTATCGATATGAGGAAAAATATGCGAAGCATTAATCCGAACATCGTTCAGAATTTTATCAATGGTATATGGGTGAAAGGAATCAGCTTCGATTTTCAACCTGCAATTTGGACAAAAGTATATCCTTTTACCATACTTTTTGCCGTTATTTCCGGCTGAGGTCTGGTCTTTTGATTTCAGCTTTACGTTGCATTCTTTGCAGATTGCAATGTTAGCAAAAAGATAAGAGGTTTTGTACTGTTTGGGAGGCACTTTTCTTTCTCGTCTTTCGCAATACAGCTTCCAGCAAAGCTCCCAATCTTCTTTTGAAATAATTGGTTCAATATATTCGGAGTGAACAATAATCCATGTCTCGCGGTCAGCAAATGTTCCTTTACCAGGTCCTTTTCGTTTACCCCAGCTCATATAACCGGCGTAGAAAGGATTGGTTATAATGCTTCTTACTTTTTCTTTTGTCCATTTATTCTCGCCGCTTTCCTGCACAAGAAAGCTCGCGATGGAAGAAAAACCTTCGTTCTTTTTATACATATCAAAAATTTGGCGAATCAACTCGGCTTCTTCCTGATAGGGAATGAACCGGCATTCGCTTTTTAGATAACGATAGCCGTATGGTGGGTTTCCACCTGTCCAGTATCCTTTTTTAGCACGAACGATTAGACCTGCTCGTGTCCTTTTGGCTATTTCATCTACTTCATATTTTGATATACCATCCTGGGCGAGTTAGGCGATAATGTCTCCCTTTGCATCATAGAGTGTTTCTGTACTGCTGACTACAATGGGAATTCCATAGATTCTCATTGTTTCTCGAATATATTGGTGCTCAAGAGGATGCCGGGCAAGACGGTCGTTATTATAAACAGCGATAAAATCAAAACTGCCATTTTCAGCATCTGTAATCAGCTCCATAAGCTGCCGTCTTTGCTTTACCTTGTTTTTCTTAGCTGATACGCCAGCATCCAGGTACTCCTTTTCAATCGTGCAGCCATATTTTCGAACCATTTCATATACGGAGACCTGTTGCATATCCATTTCCTGTTTATTCGTTGAGTGCCGACCATAAAAAACGCCACGCATTCCAGGATTAAGTACATTAGATAAATTCATGGAGAAATCATTGCCTCCTTGATCTGAAGATATGGATGCTTAAACGTGATTTCGATATAAAGGGGGTAAACCATAATCCGATCGATGACATCAGAGAATAGCTCTTTCAGTACCTTTTCATCAAGTGTTTGGAGGTGTTTCTTACTTGTAAATTGCTCGTCCTGCTGATTGATTTTATTTCTGATTTCTTCAAGTTGACCTATGAAGAACTGAACACGTTCTTTCAGACGCTTTTGTTCTGCGAATTTGTCATAGCCATTTACAAGCGCTTGCTCCAGCGACTCTTTTTTAGCAGGCTCCTTTTCGCAAAACCACTTTTCTGTTCGAGCAATAAGATGCCTCCTTGTTTCGTTTAATTTGTTTTCGATACTGCGCAACTGTTCTTCAAGAGCGACACGATTGCTCTTTTCAAAGCGAAAAAACAAATCCTGAAGATGACTGGAAAGCAGCTCTCTAAAAAAGTCATAGCATCGATCCAGCATTTGTTGCTCGATATCAGCCTTTGCCAGTTTAATCGTGGTGTGTTTTTTGCAGACATACCGGGCGCTTTTAGCTTTTCCGACAAGTGGTCGTAATACCATGGACTGTCCTTCTCTTTTCGCTTCTTCATGGCATTCTCCGCAGAACAGAAGCGATTCTAAAGGAAAATATACTTCAGGCTTTTGTTTCCTGCTTTTAGACTGCTGGATTACTTCAAGCTGATGTTGAGCTTTTTCCCAGTCCTCTTCATTAATGACGGCGAGGTGAGCAATTCTTTTTTGCAGCGTTTCATCTTCGTAATTCATTACACGAAGTCCCATATAAAGCGGGTTTGTTAAAACACTACGGATACTTTGAGATGTCCATAACTTACCATCACGAAGCAAGCTATTATCATTCAAGTCTCTCGCGATTTCTCCACTTGAATGACCGTTGTTAAATCGTTCATAAATTGTTTTTACAATAGAGAGCTTCTCTTCATCCCTGATAATTTTTTTCGATGCAGAATTATAGGAGTAACCGAACGGAAGGGTTCCAATATATTTACCGTTTAGGAAATTGGCTTTTGTTCTTGCCCTGATACGTTCAATAATTTGTTCTCCTTCACGCTGTATCATCCCGGCCATGATATATTCAAATAATTTGCCGACTGGAGTGTAGTAGATGGGGATTTCATTTTCAGCCGTGAAAATTACCTGTACATTTTTTTCTTTCAACAGTTCATAAATCTCGAGATATTCAATTGCTTTTCTCGCCAATCGATCGCGCTTAAATACAAATAACGTGCTTACTTTACCATTCTGAATGTCCTGTAAAAGCTTTTTCAATCCTGCCCGCTGGGAAATTGTCGTTTTTCTGGCTGACACTGCTTTATCTACATACTCTTCTTCGATTGGAATGACATGATAAATTGAGCTTTCGAATGCCATGTGCTGCTGCATATCAATTGAATTCACCTGAATTTCTGTTGAACTTCTATAGTAGGCGACAGCTTTCATAGCAACCTCCTCCATTCTAACTATTCCATTTTATGTCCTGTCGCTTTTAGCTAGTCCACTTTGTCAGCATGTTTTAACAGTATCTGTTTTATCAAATCGATGTAGATTTCAAACCACTTTCGTGCAGCTTCAGGGTCATGTACATAACTTACGGAACGAACTGTATACGTCGGTATCTGCTTTTTCTTGTCTGATTTCTTCACAAAAACTTTCCTTTCTGGAGGGATACAATGATAAAAGAGTTTGGTCACAGAATCCGTACCCTGCGACTTCAGCAAGGGATTAGCCTGAACGCTCTAGCCAGTCGACTCGATGTCTCACCGGCTTACCTGAGTAATTTGGAAAATGGAAAAACGGAAACGATCCATCTTTCTTTTTTAAATAAATTACAGGAAGAACTAAACACAGAAATTCCTGCGCTGTTGGGATCATCCAATATAGAAAAAAATCAAGAGGATGATGAATTTCACTTTCGTCTACAGCATGTCAGTCTGTTATTAGAAAGACTGCAAAAACTTCACCCTTCCTTTGCGGAATACTTACTTTCCATGGTTGAGCAGGGAGTTTCCTTGTTCTCAGCTCAACAACAGCACTTACCTGAAAATGAGGCACCTAAGGACTACCATTAGGATTAACCATGGAAATTTTTTTATTCACAATAAAAAACACCTGTTTATTTTCATGAATAAAACTGGACAAAAGAAGAGAGTCTAACCACAAACAGGTTGACTCTCTTTTCTTTCTGTAAATATAACTTTAATCCGACTGGCTTCTGATTCTCCCAGTTCGTTCCCCAACAAATGTGTTGCTGCCATTTCTTTGCAGGCTTGCTCCCAGAGTAAAATTTTCTCTTTAATCCTGCATAAAAGCGATTCGTTTGTAATTTCGTGTATGTCACAGAAGGAAAGCATCTCAGAGTCACCACTAATTGAGAAGCGAACTTTTACATCTCCCACGGCCATCCCTCCCTTGTCTATACATATGTGGAAACAGCAAGGGGACAACCCTTAAATTTTCTCATTTCATGTTCAGGGGAAGTTAGCCATATACATAGGACAAGAACTCAAAAAGAAGCCTGGTGAACTCTTATGAAACATGAATTTGAACAGATAAATGAAAAAAATATCGCCCTGTATTGTCGGGTCTCTACAGACGAGCAAGCTCGAGAAGGCGTTTCCCTTGATGAACAACAAGAGCGGCTGAAAGCCTATTGTCGAGCTATGGGATGGAGTACAGACCCCATTCTGTTTGTAGATGACGGATATTCAGCTAAGAATGTGGATAGACCCCAGTTAAATCGTCTACTTCAGGCAGTTGAAAAAGGTAGCATATCTAAAATCCTTGTTACAAAACTCGATCGTTTAAGCAGGCGACTGCTCGATTTGTTGAAGCTTATTGATGTGTTTCAGGAACATAATGTTTCCTTTGTTTCTATAAGTGAATCATTTGATACTAACACTCCCTCTGGCCGTCTGACCCTTCAAGTTTTAGGAGCTGTCGCAGAGTTTGAGCGTGAACGTATACGTGAACGTGTGTTTGAAAATATGGTTCACGCAGCAAATCAGGGGAAGTGGCTAACACAAAGCCCATACGGTTATCGATTGGAAAATAAAGAACTGGTTATTTATGAGCCAGAAGCTCAAATCGTTCGTGATGTATACGATATGTATCTTAACCAAGGAATCGGTTATCGGGGGATTGCCAAAAAACTTAACGAAGCTGGCATTCCATCCAGACAAAAAAAGGAATGGTCACTCCGGGCTGTAAAGTTGATGCTAACGAATCCCGCTTATAAGGGCACGCTTGTCTGGAATCGTGTTGATACCAGCAAGTTAAAGCGCAATCTGAAAGATGACAGTGAGTGGGTAGTAGTTGACGATGCACTTCCGGCTATTATTGATAAAAAAACGTGGGAACGGGTACAACATCAAACTAGTAAAAAACAGATGGCTCCCCGTGCCCAGACAAGCCCCCATCTTCTCGGTGGACTTTTGAAATGTGGGAGATGTGGTTCAGGAATGAGTATTGGCTGGTCAGGTTCAAAAAATAAACGGTATCGTGTATATGTTTGTTCTGCTCATAAAAATAAAGGTACGTGTACAAGTAAGCAATACCGTGCAGACGAAGTCGAGGAATGGTTTAAAGAAGGATTACAACAGTTGTTAAATATGACTGGTTATCAATCATTTCCCCAGTTGATCCAAAAAGCAACTCAACAAAATGAAGAAAATGCGGAGCAAAAAATACGTACAGCTAAGAATCGCTACAAACGAAAAGTGGAAGCATACACCGCTGGGTTAATTGAGCTTGAGGATTTAAATGAAGAGAAGCAACGGTTAGAAAAAATCATTGAAGAGGCACACCAAACAAATTCAACAACTCATGTTGATATTTTAGCTGTAGAGAAAATGGTTAAGGAAAAGATTAAAAGCGTACTGGATGCTATCGATATACTACCTGTTTCAGAAGCAAAATCTTTACTTAAAACTATTGTTGAAAAAGTAATTGTCCTAGATGAAAAAGACATCGAAATCGTTTTAAGCCTAAATTAATAAAAGGTTAATTTAGGCTTAAAACTTCACAAAATATTAGTATATACAAATTCAGAAATCCCTGCTTCATATATTATTGAGCAGAGATTTCGGTTTAATTAATAGTGCACTTTCATATTTTTTGTATTAATCACAAGTCCGAGTTCACGCATAAAATCAAAACCGATAATACCATCCAATTCAAGTCCGTAATCCATAGCACCAATTTCAATCTGGAAATTTTGCAACTTCGCATCCCCAACCTGGATTATATCCATCGTTTTGGAATACACAAACTCTGTACCACCTACTCCATAAATAGTATGTGTCATATCATTTGGCTCGGGCTTTACGCCAATTTCAATAAGCTTATCTACGTTAAAAATAGTACCAGCTGATCCTGTATCTAGCAGGACATTTTCACACTTTATCGTTTGACCACGGAACGTAACAATTGCTTCGACAAATGGTAAATCATGTTTTACTGTAATTGATATCATATTCTTCGCAGCCCTGTCCATTTCTTCTCCCTAATATCGAGGTTCTCACGAGATGTATGGAAGAAATAATATTCTCGCCCTGGGTTTTCTTTATGAAGAGCTGTATAACGCCGTAATGCATCCATAGAATCCTTGTATCGATCAATGACAGCCAGATCATCCACAATCCGTTTATTATCCTCGGAACGGGCTTTCAAAGCTTCAAATACAATCCACTCATCTTGATAGGCCTGTCTCACTTCTTCCCACTTCATGACATCCCATCCTTTCCGCTTTCTTTTTCCCGATTATATCACATGTCCATGAATAGCTTCACCTTAACGACTCGAATTAGTGTAGTAGGTACATATAAAAATTCTATATTTTCATTTTGAACCAATAATAATAAAATCCATTCCCTTTATCATCCCAGTACTTATCTTTTTTGCGCATAGCAAAAGTATACGATTCATTATTCAGCATTATTTCATATCGTTTTCATTCAATGATGAATCATTCACCGATATTTCTTCAAGTTCCTGCTCAAATATTGAAAGCAAAACCTGATTGAAATCATTGAAAGCTTCTAGCTTTTTAATCCTTGAAATTATCAATTCACGTTTTTTATGCTGCATTCTTTCAGTTGTAATTTCATCATTGCTTAAAATAGCTTCGGGCAGTAAACGAATAATGATTGAAGTATCATCAATATCTTGTAAGCAAACAGAACTTTTTAGCCACTCTATTGTTTTTTCATCAGTAGCACATAGTGCTGCTTGTTTGAAAACGTAATCAAGCCATATACGCACTACTTGATCAATGCCCGATGCAACATCTAACCATCGTTGAACACTTTCAGTGGCTTTGCTTGTTTTATCAGGTTCCAATGAATTTTTATTTGTATTATTAAAATAATAAGGCTGTTTATTTTCTGGATCTAATCTTTCTAATGCTTGAAAAATGGGTTCAAAATTCTCAAAAGGCCGCCACCCATTCGGTAAAAATGATCGATGTTGCCAGAGCTTTAGTATTGTCTCAAAACAACGTTGTTCTGCCTCGATTTTGTCATCACCCGTTGTATTTTTGGCAATTTCCATTTGTTCTGCAATATAATGAGCCATCCAGCGAGCAAGCGTATCAACACCTGGGTCTAAACCGAGTTCTTCGACCAGTGCTTTACCCAAGTTGATAATACGTTTCTGCATCTCTAAACTTTCCATCCGCTGAGAGGATAAAAATTTTGCTATGCGGTGGTGTGTATCCAAATCCATCATCGCTCCTCATATAAGATTTTCGCTTGAACCGTCGATTGATTTGTACCTCAAAGATGAGTTCACACTCCAAAATCAAGCAAAGCTTTTTCAAAAAGGAGAGCGACGCACTTAATCGATTGCCGCGCCTAAGTGGTTCTTCATCTTGACTATGCTTATTTGTGCTCCAAAGCTCACAAAATATGGATGCTTTATCTGTGTTGGGTAAAAACCATTCTCGTTGCTCTGAATCCACCGACAAATCCAATTGCTCAACAATTGATTCTCCAATTTGATAGGGTGGAAAAGCTATTTGGCCTGCATGTGGATCATATCCATCCAGACGGTTATCTGTATCATCTCGCCAAACCCATCCTTTAAGTACAAAGGGATATGATTTAAACTCCATGTTTTCTTCTTGATAATTAGGTAACTTAAAATCGTTTGGGTCAGGACAGGTGGTTAATGCGTTCAAAAGCGATTGAGAAGCCACTGGTGAAACAAGTGCAGTGGAAACATAAAAACTTTCCTCGCATTCACTATCACCTTCTACCCATGAACCAAATACATTTAGCCACGTTTCCCCCTCTTGCTCAAATAAAATCCCATCTAAAAAATCAACCGTTGTTATTTCCAAACGCCAATTTTCAGTTTTCTTCTTTTGAATCCAGTCTCGCTGTAATAGAGGTGCTGGGTCACGACGGTCAGCTAACCAGCGCCCGTCATTGCGTGTCAGTAAATGACGATGGAGCCACTCCTCCCACTCATCCTCATACCAATCCCATCTATGCACAACAGGCATTTTTTGAAGTAATTTAGCTGCAACAACAAACATCGCGTGATAGGAAAGATAAAAACTATAATCATCCACTCGTGGATAACTTCCGTGATCATGCCATGTTTCTCGTTGGTTCCGTGAGGAACGCCATAATCCAGCACGAGGATCGCTTTGAAAACTTCCATCAGTATGAATACACCATTCATTAATTATAACCTCAGTCGCAAGTTCCTCAACTTGCTTGCCTGAAATTCCGAACACGTCTCCAAGTGGTTCAAACCAATAATGATCAAAATCATATCCGTGGTAGAACTTTAAACTCGTATCAACCTCTCCATTTATGTGCCAATAACTTTCGATTTTTTCTCTATAGCTATCCATTTCCTTAATAGGTAGTTGACTTACACCTACTCGATGAAGTTGTTCGACAACATCTTTGGTATAGGTGTTTGGAAAAGCCTTTTCGATATTAATCGCAATTTCGGCTGAAAATTTCTGGATGAGAATATGAGATATAGTTCCAAGTGCATATCGGGAGAAAGTATTATGATGATGCTTTAATATCTGCGGAATGTCGATAGAGACTCGCGCTAAAGCTATCAGCAGATATAAACGTGCATGTAAGTTGTAAAATGGGAATTTATTACTACCAAAAGCATCCACTTTATCTTGCTCCATCCATTTAATCAGAGCATCGATTTCACATTCGCAATTAGCCTCAGCGAGTCTTCTTACACAGTGTGCAGCTTGCCAGCGAGTCTTGGATCGAGGTGAACCCAGAGCTGACCAAATAAATCCAGCAAATGCCATACTTATGTCGTCAGGTGGTATTAACCAACTTGACCAAGCTCCATCAGCATAATCATCATTGATATGCAATTCAAAGCGGGTTAAAGCAAAATCAAGCAAGTTAGTTGCTTGTTGCGGTGAGATAAAGGGCGAGGCAATCTGTGCAAACCCAAAAAAAGTACTGGCATCGACTAGATCACTATTACTAGATAGTCCTTGAAGAATACCTTTGTTAATGAAAGGCATTGCATCGTTTTCTGCCCAAATACCCTCCAAGAAATATCTTAATGTATAGTGGTTTGTAAATTCGCAAGCAAAACGCCTCGCAATCATTTCGAGAACCTTTTCCCAATTTCGCTTGACGCTGACTTTATGTCGCCAATCGTCTGGCATAGAGGAAAGGGCATTTTTTATATCATACATATCAGCTCGTTCCGCGATTACAAGTTCTTGCAAAAATTTGACGGCATCACTTTCATCAATGCGATTGAAAACCTCTTTCCAGAATGCCTCATGGTTTCGAAACATGGTTGAAGCTGCATTAAAGCGTTGTAGTGCCTGACTGATTCCCGAACTCGAGGTTAACTCCAAGCCAATAAATATTTCTCCCCAATCAACTATTTCTGATTCCTTCTGATTATATAGCTGTGAAGTTCGCTGGGTTATTTCCTCACTTTCTTTATCAGGATTTGAAGCATAAAAATCAAGAATATCATCCAGTTCGCTATTCTCAATATAGTATTTTTGGGCAATTCGTTTGAGTTTCTGCCAACTTTTTTCTGTTGCCTCGTTAAGTCTAAGGTCTCGAATAGCTCTATCAAGGATGTACTGACGACGGACTGGAGACGATTCTCTTTCTATACAAATCGATGCAAAATCATCAAGTCCATGTCCTTCAAAGAAGGCCGATGGAGACCAACCTACTGATGGGGAAAGATATTTGGAGTACACAATCTCCTCAGCCAAAACTGGAAGTTGTGCGTCAAACCACCCAACATCTCGATCACGCCACCGACTTAAAGCGGCCAAGGCAGAAACCGGGGATAATCTAACACATATCCTAATAGCTCCATTACGGTCGAAATATTTTTCACTAGCAACGTTGTCACCAATCAGTTCGGCACAACGAATAAATCGATAGGCCAATTCTGGAGATGCATGTTCTCCTTCTGCACTACGATTTGCTAACGTTGCAATTGCTTCCCATCGTTGTACGACTTCATCGCCAAATTTTGAGACAGCTTCAATCGCATAATCGAAATAAGCAGCCGCATCATCACGGCATACGGGAAGCACAGCGCGTGCAAGGTCGATATACCATTCCGCTCTTGTTTCAGGCCCCTCACTTGAGGAAGAAGCAACCACTTCATAAGCAGATTGTTCTAGCTGTCTTCTTATTCCTGAAAGATGATCTAAACGAAAAGCTGCCCGTACTGCTTTCAAGCGATCTTGAATCCAAATTTGATGGTTTTCTTTCAAGTGGTCAGCAAAGAATTTCTCTACTTGAATGGCATCTGCATTTCGATAAAACATCAAAATCTCAATACTTATACGTGATATTTCGTATGGTAGTATATCGAAATCTTTCCATCTTTGCTTCCGTGCATCTTTAGAACGCCGACTAGCATTTTCGACTGCTTCAAATATATCATCTACATCATTAATTAGAACGCGCGCGCGGACTATGTACCAAGGCATCAGTCCTCCCATTACTTCCTTGAATTCCCGAACATCTTGTTCATGCCTATAAGTTTGTTCTTTTTCAACAAATTCCTTTGGAAGTAATTCATCTAAATTTGGTTCAAAGTTGCCAGAGAGTACAGATTTGAGTGCTACAGCACGCAAATAAGTATCGCGTTCCCTTTTTTGATAGTTACTAGAAAAAGATAGAGAAGCTCTGCTGGAAATATAGTGTCTAAGTACCCGTAAAATTTTCTCTTTTGACAATTTACTTGCTGCACATGCTTCTGTGAATGAAACAATAGCTGAAGTGATTATGTCATTATATGAATAACCTGGCTTTGGGATGCGAGCACGACTTGTAGTAAGCAAATCTAAGCATCGCTCCATTGAGTTTGCACTAGGAAATTTTCCAACTTCTAGTAACTCATGTACTAAGGCAATCATCAGGTACTGGCTTCGGGAATCAAATAGCGAAATTTCGTAAACCGCATCAAAGTTTCCTGCATCGATGAGTCGCCTGATGAATTTCCGTGCAATACGATAAACTACTTCTGGAGGTCGCCACCCTAGAATAAAATCTACTGTCTTGGATACTCCAAACAAGTTAAAATGAGCGAATGTCAACTCCACAATATCTTCATCTTTTAGAGCCTCTTGGTAAAACTTCCCTCTTCTCTTTTCACGTTCCTCGAAATACAATCGAAGCCAGTTATTTGCTGCTCTTAAATATCCTCTTGCTTCACCTTTAAAATCTTCGACAGAAGATAGCAACGCTGCTGAATAGACGTTTTCCGAGCCGTCCCAACCGCCACGTAACAGACGCCGAAAAGCTAAATCTTGTACTCTCTGTTCATTTTGTAAAGGAGAAATTATATCGACATTCTTCGTAAGAAGTTCAAGTTGTCGCTTATCGCCAGCCACTTCTTCACCTGCACGCAACGCTAACTTCATTGCATCAGCATATCGCTTTAGCTTTAAAGCAGCCTTGAATGCGAATTGAAGACGATATACACGGACATTGCGTTCGTCGATTGGATTATTTTTAGGAAGAAGGTCGTCGGAAAGCGCTAAGTCAATCAGTTCATTGTACTTTTCAGCCTGTAAAAGCAAAGAAGGCAGTGTCTCAGCAACGTAAGAATACACATAGGCTAATGGCTTGAGGCGTGTAACATAAGATGCTATTTGTTCTACAGTAGCAGAGAACTTTTCTCGAAACCATGTTTCTGTTGGCTCATCTCTGAACTGTACTGAGGTATCTGAAACCCACAAAGGGCGTCCTAAGTCCGCAACAAAGCTCTTTACTGTTGCTTCATCCACTTCAGCGGCTGTAGCAAGCACACTTATTGGTATAAATGGAGGTAAGGTTGCAAGACCAAGACAAATTGCATCAATCCGACTCTGATAATCGACGGAGAGTGTTTCTTTGACAGCAGAAAGAGCAGAATCAAGTTGCGTCTCAATTTGCTCCTCGACTGTAGTACCCGAAGGCCCGAGACTAACTAGGGTTTCTGCAATAGTATTAAATCCAATACTTAAAGCATTTGCCTGCACACGAGGGTTGCCATTAGTCAGGCGATGGAATTCTTGTCCGTCGGCATCATTTGCTTGTGGAAAACTCTTTCTAAGATGGATGAGTGTTTCTTCTTCAGAAAAAGTTTCTAATTCCAACTGAGAAATTTTACTGGGTGGTTGGAGGAGATGAATTCGTTCGGTTCTGCATAGTGCAACAAGTCGGCAACCATCGGGCAGCGGCTCACGCAATAGTTCATGTACAAAACAGGGTTGGCTAAACTCTTTCGCAGCCATTTCCGCATTGTCAGCTGCATCAATTATAATGACTAGAATTGCGTTCTCATTCGCTTTCCTTAGAGATTTAGTAGCCATACTTAGCCGCGCCAAAAATTTTCTTAAAATTTCATCTTCTAAAGCAGTGGATTGGGCTATTAATGGGGCACATAATCCACGAGATGCCAATTCATTTACTATCTGGACGAGCGCGTCACGATGACGATGTCGAGGCTCGCTTCGATTTCGGTATCGACCACCCCCGAAACAATCATAAACAACCCCCAATGAGCCTAGTGGTAAGGACTGTGCTATTTGACGAGCGAAAACTGACTTTCCAACACCACCCGCAGCATGGATTATTATGGGCGTCGTAGAATTAAGAATGCTATCCAGCAGTTCTTGATGTTGTTTTCGTGGGATGGGATTATCTAGCTTTTCTAACTCTAATGGAGCAGGATACAAATCCCGTTCGGAAGTAACCCCAAAGCGCTTAAATATGTCCTCACGAACAATTCGCCCATTTGAATTGGGTAATGCCTTCTCCTGTACCAGAGCCGTAATACTGTCGATCAGAGGGTTATCAACAGTTCCAGCAAGTAATTGTGAAATCTCGGCGTGAAGTTCGTGCCGCTGTGCATTATAATCTCCCTCCCCATCAGCAAACTCAAGTGAAGCACAGAATTCATTCAGATTTTTCCCCTTCAAATTTGTGTATTTTTCAAGAGTGTTCTGAAAGCGCGTGTTTACGCTGCCACCTTTTCCAATTGTAAGTATATTTCGCTTAAAACTTTCAGCAATTGGCCTGTTAGTAACAATTGAAAAGGTTACTTTTAGAGAGTCAGATGTCTTGTTCTCCCTACAGAAATGTTCGGAATACCGTTTTGCAAATCCCTCAATTGTCTCTTTCAGATCACTCAAATTAAAAGGTTGCTCTTTTCTTACAGTGGTGTGCTTCAGTTGGAAATATGCGATTTCTTGTGAGTCTCTTTCAGCTGAGTCCGAGTATTCAGCAACATCAATTACATACTCACCAGCTAGTTCCCGTTCCTTAGACCCCTCAATTATAATGTAACGCAGTTGAGATTTAGGATATATGATTCTAAGGCAGCGACGTGCAGCCCAACGATAATGAAAAATGTCGCCTGCCCTTGAATATCTTACTAATTCATTTTCCATATAGTTTAATGCCCCTCTTTTTTTATACATAATTGAATCAATTTCATAATTGCTTTCTAAAAACTTCAATACCTGCAGAATTTCCATATTTAATTTTTTAAACGACCGGAGGTCGTGTCCTACTAAGCAGCTTTATCGTTTAATTTGGTATTGATACGATCTACAGCTAATTTAGAAGCATTAAACAATAGACACAGCAAATCGACATGAACTTTTGCC
>Ga0310822_100708_pt1 | contig 14902 bp, 11 predicted proteins | sample P4_ome_2_FD_201313 | JGI IMG/M metagenome (GOLD analysis project Ga0310822, IMG submission 201313) | Sorghum-adapted microbial communities from Joint BioEnergy Institute, Emeryville, California, United States - P4_Day56_Rep2 | ecosystem: Engineered > Bioreactor > SSF (Solid state fermentation) >... | reverse complement strand
GAACCCCGGTCATAAGGAAATTGACCGTTATGCCCATCAGGGTGGTTCGGTGGACACGGTCCCACTTGTTCGCCCCGACATTCTGGGCGGCGATCGAGGATACCGCCCCGCCGATCGCCATGGCCGGCATCTGCACGTAGCTGGCCAGCTGCATGGCCGCCCCGAAGGCGGCCGTGGCATCCGGGCCGAAGGAGTTGACCAGGTTAATCAAAGCCAGTCCGCTGGTAGAGACGACAATCATCTGCAGCCCCATGGGAAAGCCTTTTTTCACCAGAACCCAGACAATCCCCGGGTCCAGCCGCAAATACTGCATATCCGCGCGGGTCAGACGCAAGGCGTAACCGGTCCTGTACAAATAAACCATCAGCAGGACCAGACTGACGATCTGCGCGATCGCCGTTGCCGTGGCCGATCCGGCAATGCCGAGCGCCGGAACGGGACCCGGACCGAAAATCAGCAGCGGATTCAGCACGATGTCCAGAAAGCTCGAGACCAGCAGGAAGTAAAAAGGGGTCTTGGAATTTCCCGATCCCCGCAGGACCATCATCAGAAAATTGTAAAAGAACATGAAAGGAATGCCGACGAAGATGATTCGCAGATAGCTGATGGCGTAACCCAGCGACGCTTCGGGCGTATGCATCCAGCGAAGAATATCCGGAGACAGAATGATTCCCGCCGCCGCGATCAGCAGGGACAGGACGGCGAAGAAGAGCGCGCTGGTGCCGACCACTTTCTTGGCCTGGTTCAGGTCGTTCGCTCCCACATTCTGCCCGATCAGTATCGTTGCCGCCATGCCGATGCCGAAGATCGTGCTGAGCAGAAAGAACATGATGTTGTTGGCATTGGCGGTTCCCGCGAAGGCATCCTCTCCGAGGAAATTTCCGATCCATATGGAATTGATCGTCCCGTTTAGGGACTGAAGCACATTGCCCAGCAGCACCGGAACAGCAAAGAAAAACAGACTCTTGCCGATCGAGCCTTCCGTCATCTGCCGGATGCCTGCTTCTTGATTCCCCATCTCCACACCTTCTTTGCAACGGTAATTTTGTCGGGTACGGCCGGTCGGGCTGCCGCCAGAGGATTTTGCAGCCTCTGCCCCGCCGCCGCAAATTTTGCCCGGAACGCCTTATGCTGCCCCGATTGAGATCGTTTAAAGCATAAGCGATTTTGGACCGCCTGGCAAACATATTTTCGCTTTCCTTTCCAGTATTTTCATTTCGGTTGGCCGGCAGGATCGGCCGCTTCCCGCCGCTTTCGGAAACTTTCTCCACCGGAAGACGTAACGGGAGGCGGCCATCCGGTGAATATTTATTCCTGTCGGCATTTTACATTGAATTCGTTATTGTAATTCATCGTAAGCCGTGTGAAAATGAAAATATTCAATAATATTTTATGGGAATCAGGAGGAAGCCGATGGCTATACTAGAGACCGGTGATATGAAGAAAGCAGCGGTAAGGGATTATTTTCACAACGTCTTTCAGACAGTAAAACGGCGAAATCCCGGAGAGCCGGAATTTCTCCAGGCCGTGAAGGAAATTTTTGATTCGTTGATCCCCGTTTTTGTCAAACATCCCATTTATATGGAACACAATATTCTGGAAAGAGTGGCGGAACCGGAGCGGCTGATTACATTCCGCGTGCCTTGGGTTGACGACCGGGGACAAGTGAGAGTGAACCGGGGATACCGGGTACAATTCAACAGCGCCATCGGTCCCTACAAGGGAGGGCTGCGGTTTCATCCTTCAGTAAACGCGAGCATAATCAAATTCCTCGGGTTTGAGCAGATTTTCAAAAACTCGCTGACCGGCCAGCCCATTGGCGGCGGTAAAGGTGGAGCGGATTTTGACCCGAAGGGCAAATCGGACGGCGAGGTTATGCGTTTTTCGCAGAGTTTCATGACGGAGCTCTACCGTTACATCGGCCCGGACGCCGATGTGCCGGCAGGGGATATTGGCGTAGGCGCAAGAGAGATCGGCTACATGTTTGGCCAGTACCGGCGAATCCGCGGCGGCAACGAGGCCGGCGTCCTTACCGGCAAAGGCATCGGCTACGGCGGAAGCCTCGCCCGTACCGAAGCAACCGGGTACGGTGTGGTCTATTTTACGCGGGAAATGCTGCAGTCCAAAGGGCTGGATTTCGAGGGAAGCACAGTGGTCGTCTCCGGTTCCGGCAACGTCTCCATTTACGCCATCCAAAAAGCGATCGAGCTCGGAGCCAGAGTGGTGGCCTGCAGCGACTCGGACGGTTATATTTATGATCCGGAAGGCATAGATTTTCTGACGGTGCAGAGACTGAAAGAGGTGGAACGGAAGCGGATCAGCGAGTACGTGAAGGAACATCCGGGGGCCCGTTATACGGAAGGCTGCCAGGGCATCTGGTCCATCCCCTGCGACATCGCCCTTCCCTGCGCCACCCAGAACGAACTCAACGAAGAACACGCCAAAATCTTGATTGCCAACGGGGTCAAGGCAGTTGCCGAGGGGGCCAATATGCCCTCCACTCTGGAAGCAATCGGCCTGTTCCAGGAGAAGGGAATCCTCTTTGGCCCGGCCAAAGCGGCCAATGCCGGGGGCGTTGCCGTATCGGCTCTGGAAATGGCGCAGAACAGCATGCGTTTTTCCTGGTCGTTCGAGGAAGTCGATGCCAGGCTTCACGACATTATGAAAACCATTTATGTTCGCAGCATGGAAGCTGCCGAAGAATACGGCTGCGCCGGCAATCTGGTCGCGGGTGCCAATATTGCGGGCTTCCGCAAGGTAGCCGATGCCATGCTGGCCCAGGGAATTATCTAGCGCCGGGCGGCATCAGCACCGGAAACAATCAAAAAAAACAGAGGGAGATGTTCCGGACACTCCCTCTGTTTTATGCCTGCGGCCGCAATGGGCCGAGTGCAAGGCAGCCACGGAATCCTTTGGCCGGCTTGCCTTTCGCCCCCGAATGCCGCCGCTGCCACAGACAGGCCCCTAATCGCCCGACCGCTCCGCCGGACGCAGGGAGGCTCCGCTCGCCCTCCAGATGCGGCCGGCCACGGGCAGGCTCTGCTCCCCTCCAGACTGCCGATGCCGGCAGCGGAAGGTCCCATCTTCTGCCCAGGGCGGAGCATTCGCCGTGGTTACCCGCCGGGCCGCTTTCGGCCACCCCGCCCCGGCGGCACCGTCAGCGTATCCTGCCTTTCTTCCGGCGGCTCATCCGGTCCTTCCTCCGGCCCAGACATCCTTGACGTAGCGGCCTTCCCGCTGCAATTCATCCAGCCAGTTCCGGGCTTCCGCTTCCGATGTGCCGTGAATCGCGGCGCGGGCGGCGACAAGGGCCGCTTCCACATCCGGAGCCATCCGGCTTCCGTCACCGCACACATAGAGCCTGCCGCCCCGGTCGAGGAGGCCAATCACCGTTGCCGCGTTCTCCGTTATCCGGTCCTGAACATAGGTTTTACGCTGGCCTTCCACGCGGGAAAACGCCGTATGCAGGGTGACCAGCCCTTCCTCCGCGCAGCGTTCCAGCTCTTCCCGGTACAGGTAGTCGAGCTGCGGATGGCGGCAGCCAAAGAACAAGTGGGCTTCGCCCAGCGTCCGGCCGTCCGCCTTCCACGCGCCGCGGGCCTGCAGGAAGCCCCGGAAGGGCGCCACACCGGTTCCGGGCCCGACCATAACAATCGGGGTTTCCGGATCCTCCGGCAAGCGGAAGCCCGACTGCGGCGAACGGATGAAGATGACGACCGGGTCCTCCGGGTTCAGCCGGGACAAATAGCCCGAAGCAACGCCGACGTATTCCCCGTAGCCGCTCCAGGCCGGACCGCTCACAACGCTGACGGTAATACTGAGGCGGTCCCCCATGATCCGGGGAGAGCTGGAGATCGAGTAATAGCGCGGCTTGAGCGGAGGCAGCAGCTCCAGAAACCGCTCAAACGGCAGCTCGCAGGCCGGATACCGCTCCAGCAGGTCAAGCATGGTCAGCCGTTTCGCCAGCACTTCGGCCTTGTAGGCATCCTCCTGCAGCAGGGCTTCCAGCTCCCGCTTGTGCGGCGGGCAGGCGGTGCAGGCAATCATTTCGCGCAGCTGCGCCCGCGTGGCCGCCTCCTGCAGCTCGACGCTGTGGCTGAGCAGGTCGCGCAGGCTGACCGGCCGGCCCAGCGGCAGATGCGCCGCGCTGCGTCCGCTCCCGCTAAGGATCAGATGATCCGTGCCGCGGAGGCCGAACCGGCGCAGCACCCGTTCCACCTGATCCTGGCGGTTCCGCGGCAGCACGCCCAGGTGATCGCCCTCGCGGTATGACGCGCCTTCCGGCAGCGCCAGCTCGAGATGGCGGGTGCTGCGTCCGCTTCCTTCGGCCTGCAGCTCGCGGTTTTCGAGGACGCGGGTGGTAAACGCATCGTAAGACTCGGCCAGCGGCGTGACGGCCAGCCCGCTCACGAAGCGGATCGTCAGGCTGGCGCGCTCCGCAGAAGCCTGCGGATTGACCGGCAGCCCGAGCGCGTTCATGAGCTCCGGCCACAGCCGGAGACGCCATGCATCGAACTGCTGCTCGAAGTCGCCGCCCGCGTCCGCCTCGCCCCGCTCCAACAGCCGGACGCCGCCCTTGGCAGCCAGCTGTTCGTCAATCAGGCGCGGAATGCGCTGATAGGTACTGGCCCAGTTGCGGTCGCCGCAGCCGAAGACCGCGTAACGGATCCCTTCGAGCTCGCCCGGCTCCGCCCGCTCCAGCCATTCGACAAACGCGCGCGCGTTATCCGGCGGATTCCCGTTGTAGGACGCCGTGACGATGAGGACCGCGCCCTCCCGGGGAAGCTTCCCGGCATGCTCGTCGAGCGGTTCCACGGTGCTGCGGAAGCCCTGCAGCCGGCCGGTGTCGGCGAGTCCCCGGGCGATGCCTTCCGCCGTCCCGAGGTTTGAGCCGTAGAGCACGAGCAGCGGCGTGTTATGTCCCTTGACGGCGGATACGGGTTCGGCCTCGGCGCGGGCGCCGGATTCCGTTTTCGTTTCTGCGCCGCCAACGGCGACCATCAGGGGCTTGCCGCGCAGCTTCACCCGCATGGTTAGGCCCTCCGGCTTCAGTGTCAGGGTCTCCTTGACCTTCAGCTGATAGTTGGTATGGTCGATCAATTCGAAATGTTTCAGAATCATACCCAGCACCAGCGTAGCCTCCTGGAGCGCGAACTGCTGGCCGATGCAGGCCCGTTGGCCGTTTCCGAACGGCTTGTAGGCATGATGCGGGACAGCCGCCGGATGTTCGAACCGTTCCGGGCGGAATTCCTCGACATCGTCCCCCCAGGCCGTCCGATCGCGGTGCAGTGCCGGAATCAGCACATTGACGCTTTCCCCCTTCTTCAACGGGTACTTGCCGCCCAGTACCGTATCCTCTTTGGCGTATAACGAGAAAGCCGGTGCGGTCGGCCAAAGACGCAGACTTTCATTCAATATCATGCGGATATATTTCAACTGGCGCACCTGGGCATACGTCGGAAGCGGATCGGTGAAGATCCGGTCTACCTCCTCATAGGCCTTCTCCAGCTTCTCCGGATGCTTGAGCAGGAAATAAATCGCAAACGACAGCAGGCCGCTTGTCGTCTCATGCCCGGCAATCAGGAACGTAATGATCTGGTAGCGGATATTCTCGTCGTCCAGAGCCTCGCCGGTATCCGGATCCTTGCCGCTTAGCATGTGGGAGAGCAGATCGTCCGCCTCCCCGCCGTGTTCCTTGCGCTCGGCAATCAGCCGGTCCACCAGGGAGAACATCGCCTGAATATCGTGCTTGAACTGAAGCTTCTTGGTAATCATCAGCTTATCCTGGAGGCCAAGCCGCTGCAACTGGCTCATCGCTTCGTCCAGCGCGCGAACCATACTGGTAATGAAAGGATGAGGCTCCTCGCGGTAAAAGCTGTTGAACCGGTAATTGAAGCCGCACAGGCCGATCGTATCCAGCGTAAGGCGCGTCATGTCCTCCGGAACCTGAACGCTTTCGTCCGGGTTCAACCGCGACCACTTCTCAATCAGCTGCACGGCCAAATCAAGCATCAACGCGTGATACCCCTGCATCGCCCTTTGACTGAAGCTCGGCAGCAGTATCCGATGGGCTTTCTGCCAGTTCGGCTCAAAAGTCCAGCTGGTAAACAGGCCGTCGCCCGCAAAAGCGCGCACATTCTGCAAGGGAGCCCAGACATTTTTGTCGAAACGGGATTCATCACACGCTTCCGCCACCAGCTCATGCCCGGAAATATAGATATTCGTCCCTCTCGGCAGATCCATCCGAAAGATCGGACCGTACTCCTTGGCCAGCCGGGACAAGGACTGAACCGGCTCCCGGGTGTTGATCAGCGGTAAATTGCCCAAAGGTCCGAAGGTTTTGGGCTGCGGTATCCATCCGCCTGTTTTCGCCATTACTATCCTTCCTTTCCCACATTCATCTTGCCCAATCGGGCAAATTTCCTATTCGGCAGGATACTGGGCCCTTTTCATACGGAATGAATATTCATTCCTGATTTGGGACGGAAAAGCGCGATTCGCTTTCCCGGAAACGCACTCGCCGGGGGCCCGCAAATTAATGGGCTCTTACGGCATCCCAGCAGCAGGCTTCCAGTTCGTCCAGCAATTCCGGTGTTTCGTCCAGCTCTTTCTTGCGAATAAGCTTGAACAATCCGACAAAAGCTCCGTACACAATGGCTATGAGCGCCTGTGAAGGCAGCGGGCGGATGATTCCCTGCTGCTTGCCCTTGTCGATAAACTCGTGCAAAAAACCCATCAGCTGACGAAAGCATTCGCGGCTGTTCTCATCCAGATAGCGGGCGCTGCTATGGGTCTCCAGAAAATAAAACGCGTGCAGATCGTCCCTGGCGTACTGAACCATCCGGCGAAACAGATGCCGGAACTGCTCCCGCGGACGGGCGGAATCGGGATAGTCCCTCGTCACCATCTCGGAAAAACGCCTGACGCATTCCTGGAACAGATCGTTGACTAACGCTTCCTTGTTTTCAAAATAGCGGTAAATCGTGCCTGCCCCCACTCCCGCCTCTTCGGCAATAGCCGGAACGGTTGTCGCATCAAAGCCCCGTTCGGCGAAAAGCGCAAGCGCTGCCTGCAAAATCTGCTCTCTTTTACCCCTTGTGTCTATAATCGAGGTTCCCCCCATTTACCACAGCTTCACTGGAATGAATGTTCATTCCGACTCTATTTTACATTGGCCGGTTCAGAAAATCAAGAATCCTCATATCCTTGTATGCAACGAACCGGAATGGCCAATTTTTGTAGAACAAATGGTATAAATTTCCCCCTTCTTGACCAGGATGAGGAAAAAGGGGGTGAGTGATATGGAAATGCCGCTTGAACTGCGGAAAACCCGCTCCCGGCTCGGTGCCTGGCTCGACGATCGGGGAATGAAGCAGGAATGGCTCATTCGGCGGAGCGGTGTCAACAAGCAGACGATTTCCCGAACCTGCAACCAGGACTACATCCCGAGCGGACGGACCATTCAGCGGATCGTTCAGGCTCTTCGGGAAGTGGATCCTTTGGTCAAGGCGACGGATTTCTGGAATTTATGAAGCTCCGCGCGAAGATTCCCGGCCGGTATCCCCGGTCCATAACACTCCATTCCCGCCATGCTGCCGGCCCGCCGCGGCGGCTCATACTTTTTCCAAAGAGGTGATCATTCATGTCCTACGCCTTATTCATGTTCCTCTATATTCTGCTTGTCGGCAAACTGATCGGATCGATTCTCACCCTGTCTTTGGAACTTGCGCCCATCCGCCGTCCCCTGCCGAGGTTTCTCTTTACTCTCTTGAGCCCCCTGCTCGGGTTCTGGATTCATTGTCTGATCAAGGGGAGGCCGGATCCGGGAGATATGCTGCTGTTTCTCCTGATTCTGGCCGTCGCGTGGCATACTGTCCGGATGGAACGGCCCGGTCGGCCCGTTCTCTACGGATTTCGGAGGAACCGGAGCGAAGCGGTGCGAAAGGCAAGGTCAAGGAAAGAATAAGCCCAGGCCGGCACCCCGAAAGCCGGCGCTCTTGATGAGAACGGGGGGATCGTTTTATGCTTAAGGGACAGGCGCGGAAGCGGGGGAAACGCCTTCTGCGCCGACCAGCTTTCCAATAAAGGGGGAACAACCGTGACAGAAGAGAAATCCGCGGCTGCCGGGGGCAAGCGTCTGGGCGAAATCCCGCTGTCCGTTCTGGATCTGTCGCCGATCACCGCGGGCGGTTCGCCGGCGGAATCCTACCGCAATACTCTCGATCTTGCCCGGCACGCCGAGGAATGGGGCTTTCACCGGTACTGGCTGGCCGAGCATCACGGAATGCCCGGTGTCGCCAGCTCGGCGACCGCGGTCGTAATCGGATACTGGCGGGGGGGACCTCGAAAATTCGCGTAGGCTCCGGCGGAATCATGCTGCCCAACCACGCCCCGCTGGTCATTGCCGAGCAGTTCGGGACACTGGAATCGATGTACCCCGGGCGCATTGATCTCGGCCTGGGGCGCGCGCCGGGTTCCGATCCGGCGACAGCCCGCGCCCTGCGGCGGGATCTGCGCGGCGACGATTTCCCCGGGCTTCTGGAAGAGCTTCGGGGATATCTGAATCCGGCCGAGTCGGATTCCGTACCGGCGGTGCGGGCCGTTCCCGGAGAAGGGTTGAACATCCCGATCTGGCTGCTCGGTTCCAGCGGCTACAGCGCCAGACTGGCCGGCGAGCTGGGGCTGCCGTTCGCTTTCGCCAGCCACTTCTCGCCGGACTATACGCTGCCCGCCCTGGAGTTGTACCGCGGCTGCTTCCGCCCTTCGATGGTGCTGGACGCGCCATATGCCATGATCGGCGTTCATGTTGTCGCTGCCGATACCGAAGAGAAAGCCCGCCTGCTGGCCACCTCCCAGATGCAGCAATTCCTCGGTCTGACCCGCGGACGGCCCGGACCGCTGCAGCCTCCGGTTCCTAGCATGGATGAGCTGTGGAGTCCGTATGAAAAAGCATCCATCGAACATCAGCTTCGTTACTCCGCAGTCGGCAGCGCCGAGACGGTACAGGCCCGGCTTCAGTCGATTCTCGATGCGACACAGGCAGATGAGTTGATCATCACTTCGCAAATCTACGATCATCAGGATCGGCTGCGGTCCTACGAAATTGTCTCCCGTTTTATTGCCGGCCGGTAAGCTTCTTCGCCAAAGAGCCGTAATGATCCGGCTCTTTTTTGCATTCGCCGCATTCGTCCAATGGGGGATACTTCCCCCATTTTGGCAAGCAAGCCGGATAAACAGGCGAAGTTCCCGTTTCGCCCCTCCCCTTCCCGGCATAGGGTATCGGGAAACCTGAGATTTCAGGCAGAAGGGAGAGGGTTCAATCCGTGGGCAAAAAAATTCCCGTCAAAGGAATCATTTATCATGCGAAGGGCTCCGGAAACGAGCATTCCCATGGACTTTACATTACTTCCTGGGACGGACGGCCGGTTCCCCACATTCATCCGTTTTCCGGTGTCACTTCCTATGACGCGGGTCATGCGCATGAGTACGCGGGAGTTACCGAACCGGCCCCGAGCGGGGTTCCTCATGTGCACCGCTACCATACGGTTACTTCGTTCAACGACGGCCATACGCACACGATCTTCGGGGTAACCGGCCCGGCCATCGATGTGCCCGGAGGAGGGCATATTCACGCTTTCGAGGGCTTTACCACCGTGAACGGCAAAACGCCTCATACGCATTTTTACCGCGGCACGACCGGCAACGAAGGATAATCGCGCACATTCCACCTGGGCCCGGCCGGCCCTTTTTTGTTTTTCCCGTTCCGGAAGTCCGCGGGCGGCCGACTTCTTCAGCTTGGCTGCGCTTAGCCGAACAGCGATTCGTCAACAACCTCCAGGCTGTATTTATGCACCGGGCCCGGCGTGCGGGCGATCCACTTGCCGTTTGTGAAATCGGGGATGCCAACCGGCTGGCTTCCCAGTGCCACCGACTGTTCCGACAGGGCGGTAATCGCCATCCAGGCGGCGGTATCGTACACGTCGATCGGGGTCGGAATGTTTGCCTTCACGCTTTCAACGAACGCCCGCAGCACGAGATAGTCCATCCCGCCGTGTCCGCCGCGGACCCCGAGACCGATATATTCCTTCCACAGCGGATGCTCATATTCGGTCCGGTACGGCTCGAAAGACTCCCAGGTATGACCCGGGCTGCGGCCTTCCAGGTAGATGGAACGGTTGTCCTCCATCCAGATCCCTTTCGTCCCCTGCACCCTTCCCGCCCGCGAATAGGGACGGGGCAGTGTCGTATCGTGGGTAAGGAGGATGGTCTCCCCGTGGGCGCATTTGATCATCGTGGTAACTACGTCCCCCATGGCAAATTCCGCATGGCTGAGCGGATGGTCGGCTCCCAGATGCTCCCCTGCCCACTCCCGCAGCCCCCGCGATTTGGAAGCCATGGAGGTCAGGGTCAGCATCCGGTTCCCCCGGTTGATTCCGAGCAGCATGGACATCGGACCAAGTCCGTGAGTCGGATAAACCTCCCCGTTCCGGTTCAAATAATTGTGAATGCGGTAGTGGCGGTTTTCCAGCCCCTTTCCCACCTCTTCCCGCAAATCGTGCTCATAGCCGCACTGACAGTGAACCAACTCCCCGAACAGCCCTTTCTTGACCATGTTCAGGAGAGCCATTTCTTCCCGGCCGTAGCAGCAATTCTCCAGCAGCATGCAGGGCATGCCGGTCTCTTCCGAGGCCCGGACCAGCTCCCAGCATTCTTCGACGGATGCTGCTCCTCCCGCTTCGGGCGCGGCATACTTGCCTGCCCGCATGGCATCTGCGGCGATCCTCGAATGACTGGTCCAGGACGACGGAATCAGCACCCCTTCGATATCGTCTCGGGCCAGAAGCTCCCTGTAATCCCCATACCCTTCGGCTTTCGGCCGGCCTGCCGCGGCGACCAGCTCCAGGCCCTTCTGCAGCCGGTCCTCGTACAGATCGCAGACAGCCGGCACCTCGACATCCTCCATCTCCAGCAACTGGCGAAGAAGCGACCTACCTCTGCCTCCGAGACCGATAACACCCAACCTGACTTTCCGATCCTGAGCTATGCCCATCCGTTTACTCCTCCCATCGTTTGAAAAACTTTTCCGCAGGTTCACCCCCATTATAAAAAGTCCCTTCCCGCATGACTTTGCTTTGAAAGCCGGAATTTTTGTCTTTTTTGCAGATGAAGGACCTCTTTCTCGCATGCCGGATCGAATGGTAAAATAACGTTTGCAAGGCGGAAACGGAAGGGGCGTGCGGGAATGACCTACCAGCGGACTCATTTGCAGCCGACCATCGCGATCGAGACACTGATCACCCTGTATTACTTTGAATTCGGAAAAACCTATGTCTACGAGGGCGAACGGCATAACTTCTGGGAATTTCTGTATGTCGACAAGGGCGAAGTAGAGGTTTTCGCCAACGAACGGCGCTGCCTTCTGCAGCAGGGCATGATCATCTTTCATAAACCGAACGAATTCCACCGGTTTCATGCCAACGGAAGGAAGGCCCCGAATGTCATTGTCATGTCCTTTGACTGCCACTCTCCGGCCATGAGGCATTTTGAGGAGCAGGTCCTTCATCTGGGTGATGAGGAGAAAAAGCTGCTGACCCTAATCATCGAGGAAGGGATGGGCGCCTTCTCCTTTCCGTTCCGGCACCCGCTCAAGGATCACCGGAATCCGGACGCTCCGGTTGGAAGCGAACAACTGATCAGGCTGTATCTGGAGCTCTTTCTCCTGCGTCTGCTTCGCAAAATCGGCGCTCCGGAGGAGGCCTGTTCGAGGCTGTCGTCCTCTGTCAAAGAAAAAAACGACGAAGCGCTGGTTTCCCGCGTGATCAGTTATCTGGAGGAGAATATGGACTCCGGTGTTTCGTTGTCGGAGATCAGCTCCGCGCTTCACCTTTCCAAAACGCGGCTGAAAGAACTGTTCAAGAAACAGACCGGCCAGACGATCATGGAGTATTTTGCCAAGATGAAAATCGAGAAGGCCAAACTCCTGATTCGCGAAGAAGCTTCGAATTTTACGGAGATTGCCGGCAAATTGGGGTTCGGCAGTGTCCATTATTTTTCCCGGGCGTTCAAGAAAGCCACTTCCATGAGTCCTTCGGAATACGCCAAGTCGGTCAAGGGCCGGATCACGCGCATGGGAACCTGAAATCGCTCCGGCCCGGCCGCGAATATCATCGCCGGATTCCCCATTGCCACGGAATAACCGGGGAAGGAAGCCCGGCCGGCTTCCCCCCCAAGAATTCCCCGCCTGCGGCCATGGGGGAGCCGTCTGCCCATCACTGATCTTCCGTTTGGAGAGGATGATGCCTCGTGCCAACCGGCGAGCCCTTCTGGAGCAAATACATCGCCAACGCCCAGCTCGATCTCTTGGTCGCCGCCTATACGAAAGTGCCGCTATCCTGGAACGAGCACGATTATGTTCCCGATTTCAACAAGATGTACTATATCCTCGAAGGCGAGGGCTTTTTGAAAATCGAGGGACAGGTGTTCTATCCGAAGCCCGGCGAACTGTATTTGCTGCCGGCCGGAAAGCTTCAGTCCTACGGGACGCTGAATGAACGCACTTTCGGCAAATACTGGTGCCATTTTACCGCAAAGGCGGGAAATCTGAATCTGTTCGACATGGTGCAGGTGCCTTCCTTCGTGCACATCGGCGAAGCGGAGGAAATGAAACAGTTGTTTGAACGCTTGATCCGCTATTCGCGCGGCGATGATATCGCCTCCGCCTTTCGCGTCCATTCCGCACTCCTCGACATCCTGGCCCTGTACATGGACCGGTGCCCGGAGGTGCGAGTCCAGACGAAGACCACGTCCGCCTTCGGCAAAATGCACAAGGTCATGGCCTATATCGAAGAGCATATCTCGGAGCATTTGACCGTCGAGGAGCTTGCGCAGATCGCCCATTTTCAACCGAATTACTTCATTCAGCGGTTCAAAAGCCTGACCGGGGCTTCTCCGATCCAGTACATTAACCGGCTGCGCCTGGAAAAAGCAGCCCACCAGCTGCTCCTCAGCGCGCTCAGCGTCTCGGAAATTGCGCAGGGGGTCGGCATGGAGCTGTCGTATTTTTCGCGCATGTTTAAAGAGCATACCGGTTACTCTCCCAGCGCTTACCGGGAAATGGTGCGTGCTGCCCGAAGCCCGCAACACCGGATCGATTCGCGGAAAAAAGAGGACCCCTTGTGAAGGTCCTCTTTCGGCGCTGCTCACGGATAGAATGTGCTGGCCGGTGTCGTATTGGTGCACCAGCGCGACAAGAACAGCGAACGGATCAGAATGTCCTTGGCCTGTTCCGTGCCAATGTAGCGCAAGGCTTCAGCCGCATGGGCGCGGACATAGCGGTTCTCGTCATCCAGGGCAATTTCCAGCTGCGGAACGGCGGCGGCGGCCGCGGAACCGATCCGGCTGAGGGCCAGGCCGGCCGTAAACTTCACCTGGACATCCTCGTCCTGCAGGCAGCGGATCAGGCTGGAAGTGCAGGCTTCCACAGGCGTTGCAATCATGCCGAGGGCTTCGGCCACCGCCACCCGGACGGTCTTCTCCGGGTGATCCAGCAATCCGGCCAGCCGCGGTACCGCCTCCGCTGCCAGCCCCCTCAGCTCGCCAAGGGCGAAAACGGCGTGGACGACCGTTTCCGGCCGGTCTTCGCCGAGGGCGGCAATCAGCCCCGGGACGGCTTGCTTGCCGGCCACCGATAAACCGTACGCGGCCGTGCGGGATACGGCGATGTTCGCGTGGCGCAGCACCTTCAGCAGCGCCTCGATCCCGGGAGCCCCGCGCCGGGCCAGGTCGTAAGTCGCGTTCAGGGCGGCCGGTTCGAAGGCATCCTCCAGCTGGACAGCCAGCTTCCGAACGGCTTCCGGGTCTTCCGCCGCGGTTCCCGCAATGCTGCCAGTTTCTCCGCACAGCCAATTCCAGGTCTCTTCCCACATCGTCTCGTGCCTGGCGATCGGCGCATTCAGTTCCGCCGGCTCTCTCCACCCGGGCTCGAGATGGTTCCAGCTCGGCTTCACGGGCGCAGCCGTTCTCATAAATTCAAATTTCAGCATATACCTCGGCTGACCGAGCACATTCGGCGTCGACCGATGCCAGATATCGTAATGGATCAGAGCGAAGGTCCCCGCCGGGCCGCTGGCCAGAGCCTCACCCGGAGCGTCCGGCTCGAAGGTGCGGGTCTGGTAATTTTGTGTGCCGGGCATGACGCCGGTCGGTCCAAGCTCCTTCGGAGTATCCTGCGGGAAATACATGACCATCGCCCACCAGGGATGATGGTGGCGCATTTTCGAATAGCCCCAGTAGCTGTCTTTATGCCATCCGCCTGGAGTATTTACTGCGTTGTAGTGGCCGTGTCTGTGCGCATGCATCATATAGTTCGGGCCAAGTACGCTGGTCAGCGCTCCGGTAATGACCGGATGATCGAACACTTTCTGCAGCTCGCGGATGCGGGGCAGCAGATTATTGCCGGGATTGCCCTCTTTTTCATACACATACTTCAATTGTTCGTTCAGCTTCTCATGAAATTCCGGGGGAAAATCCGTCTTCAGAATCAGGAACCCCTGGGTTATGAACTGCCTCATTTGTTCGTCGGACAGCAACAAAGGCGCTTTCAGACTCATGGAATTGTTCTTCCTCCTTATTCAAAGCGGCGTTGCCCCCATTATAAGGAACCCGGATTCCCGGCAACATAGCGAAAATTACTTTGTATTTGAACAATTCTAAGATTTTCCGCGGATCCAAGCGGCCGATTTTACACCCTGGAAAATGATAAAACATGGCCCGATTGCCCATATTATTCCTAAGAATCATTCACTGCAAAGTTCGGAGGGGATGAAGATCCCGAATATGATCCCTTACCTCATTCTTGCCCTGCTTGGCATCCTGCTCTCGGTCATCACCTGGCTCAAGGGAG
>Ga0310822_100706_pt1 | contig 14914 bp, 18 predicted proteins | sample P4_ome_2_FD_201313 | JGI IMG/M metagenome (GOLD analysis project Ga0310822, IMG submission 201313) | Sorghum-adapted microbial communities from Joint BioEnergy Institute, Emeryville, California, United States - P4_Day56_Rep2 | ecosystem: Engineered > Bioreactor > SSF (Solid state fermentation) >... | reverse complement strand
CATCGGTGCGCTGACCTTCAACACGGTATATACGGCTTGTCCGGCCAAACCGATAATAAATTCCGAACTCATACACCGTTTTCTCCTTCCCTGAACCTGAACCTATCCTCTAGGTATTAAAGCTGACCTAGGTATTAAAGCTGACTAACAGTGATTTGACGATCAGATACCAACCATCTACCAGCACGAACAGCAAGATCTTGAACGGCAGTGAGATCATGACCGGCGGCAACATCATCATCCCCATAGCCATCAGTACACTGGAAACGACGATATCGATAATCAGAAAAGGAATAAAAATCATAAAGCCCATTTGAAACGCCGTCTTGAGTTCACTAATCGCAAAAGCAGGCACCATCACCGAAAGTGGGATGTCTTCATAGCTCTTCGGCTTTTCCATTTTGGTATATCCCATGAACAGCTGAAGATCTTTGGTTCTCGTATGCGAGTACATGAACTTCTTCATGGGGACCGCCGCTTTGTCCAACGCTTCGGTCTGGGTGATTTCTCCCTTGATATAAGGCTGCACTGCCACCTCGTTAATCGTGGTGAGCGTGGGGCTCATGATAAATAATGTTAAGAACAAAGCTAAGCCGATTAAAACCTGGTTTGGCGGCATTTGTTGCGTCCCTAATGAACTGCGGACAAACCCCAGTACCACGACGATACGGGTAAAGCTCGTCATCAGCACCAATATTGCCGGCGCGATACTGAGTACCGTAATCATTAAGAGAATCGACAACGAAGTGGTACCTGACGCCCCGCCCGAATCCGAATTACCGATTTGAATGCCGATGCTCGGAATCGGGTCAACGGGTTCGGCCGATGCTACGGAGACCGCGAGTATGCTCCATATCGTCAGCAGCAAGCCGACAATTAACAATTTTCTCTTCATGACTCCCTCGACCGATCTGTAGAATGTTCTTCCGAATCCTGCAAGAGTTCCTCCATTTGTCGTTTTCGGTCCGGCATCTTCCGCAGTTGCGATTGAAACACCTCGTGGAAAGCGACACCGTCCAGTTCTTCTTCCTCCCGAGGTGGTTCCTTTCGAAACCGGGAGATCAAGCCGGACAAAGTCGACGACAATCCGGCAAGTTCCATTCCTTCGTGTTCGAAGGCTTGAACCAGAGAGGCTACTTCGTCCGGGTTGGATATTTTGTCCACCAGCGAAATGTCCTCACCGACACCCACAAGATAGATGCTCCCCCCGAGTTCGATCACTTGCAGGGATTTGTTGGGTCCAAGGCCAATCGCGCCCAAAGTGCGAATCGCATGGCTCTGGGACAAATACCGGTTCCTTTTCCCAAGAAAACGGACCAGTAAAATAATTAATGCAATGATCAGGCCAAGAACTACGATGACGGTAAACAAGTTCCCCCAAAGGTTGACGTCCCCAGAAAACGGGGAAGAATCTTGCGAGTTATTCATCGCTCAGTTTACACCCCAAGCGTTTTGTTGATCGCTTCAATAACCCGATCAGATTGGAATGGCTTCACGATGAAGTCCTTCGCACCCGCTTGAATCGCATCGATAACCATCGCTTGCTGCCCCATCGCAGAGCACATGATCACTTTCGCGTTCGGGTCCAGCTTCTTGATCTCTTTTAACGCCGCAATTCCGTCCATTTCGGGCATCGTAATATCCATCGTGATCAAATCCGGATGCAGCTCTTTAAATTTCTCGATCGCTTGCGCACCATCCTGTGCTTCCCCTACGACTTCAAACCCGTTTTTCGTCAAAATATCCCGGATCATCATTCTCATAAATGCTGCGTCGTCTACGATAAGAATTCGGTTAGCCATTGATCTAAAATCCTCCCTAAACTTCTACTATTGTAATTTTTGAATGCGGTCCCACTGGCTTATGATATCCGTGACGCGTACGCCGAAGTTTTCATCAATGACGACAACCTCGCCCTTAGCTATCAGTTTGTTGTTCACCAGAATATCTACCGGTTCACCAGCAAGCTTGTCCAATTCGATGATCGATCCTTGGGACAATTCCAGGATATCTTTAATTTGCCGTTGGGTCCTACCTAATTCTACGGTGACTCTAAGGGGTATGTCCATCAGTAAGTTCAAATTATTTTCGTCAACCTGGTTAAATGATGAGTTCCCCAAATTTGCAAATTGTACAGGTTGTACATTCAAATTTCGCCCAGGTGCCTGCCCATAATGATGGGGTTCGCCGTAAGGTTGACCTTGTGGAGGATACCCGTATGGCGCTTGCTGCCCGTAACCATAACTCTCTTGCATCGGCGGTTGCTGCATCATCGGTTGAGACGGTGCAGGCGGCTGCTGATACGTTAGGGCCTGAGGCGCAGGCGACGGAGCTGGCGTTGGTGCAGGAGGCGCGGCCGCTGCGGCGCTTTCCTTCGCGCCGGCTTTTGTTTCTGCCGCTGATCCACTAATCAGACTATCTACCATCTCTTTCGCGAACTTAACGGTGAGCAGCTGCATGATGGTCGAGTCGATCAAATCCCCGATAGTCAAACGGAAGGAGATCTTGATCAGTGGATCCGATTCTGGCAAGCTGTTCAAGCCAGTCCCGTTGGACATGTTCAAGATATCGACGCCGGGCGGCGAGATGTTAACAAACCGATTGAAGATCGTGGACATCGATGTCGCCGAAGACCCCATCATTTGGTTCATCGCTTCCTGTACGGCACTAATATGAATCTCGTTTAAGTCTTCCTCTGCTGGGTTTCCTTCCCCGCCCAGCATCAGATCCGCAATCACTTGGGCATCTCTCGTCTTGATGACCAAAGAGTTCATGCCTTCAAAGCCATCCACATATTGAACGTGAATCGCAACATGCGGTTTTGGAAATTCGGACTCAAACTGGGAACGAGTGATCACGGAAACCTTCGGCGTTGTGATATCCACTTTTTTATTTAACAGCGTGGAGAGCGCCGTGGCAGCACTGCCAAACGTGATGTTCCCGATTTCCCCCAAGGCGTCCTGCTCTAGCGGAGTTAGAACGTCGTTTACCGACAGCTCTTGGGGCGTCTCTTGATTGGCTTGTTTTAATAATGCGTCTATCTCTTCCTGGGACAAGTAATCATTGCTCGTCAAGTTCCTCAACTCCTTCGCTGACAATTTCATCGATTTGGACCGCAATCCGATCCTTTACTGTACCCGGGCTGCCTATATATTTCAATCGATCGCCAACCCGGATTTGCAGTCCTTCCTGGACCGGTTTATTTAATGAGATGACGTCCCCAACGGACAATCCCAGGAATTCACGGACCGTAATCTGTGATTCGCCCAACTCCGCGATGATCGGAAGCTTAGCTTTGTTCACTCGGTTTCGCAACGCTTCAACTTCTTCTGGAGCACGCGACTTTTTCTGAGAGACAAACCAATGGTGAACCGAAAGCTTTGGCATGATCGGTTCAATTACAACATGTGGTATACAGAGGTTGATCATCCCGGAGGTATCCCCGATTTTCGTGCTTAGTGAGATCAGCGCAATCGTTTCGTTAGGCGATACGATTTGCATGAACTGAGGATTGGTTTCCAGCGCCTCCATCCGTGGATTGATGTCCACAACGGTTTTCCAAGCTTCTTGCAAGCTTTCAAAAGCCCGGCTAAAAATCCGCTCCATAATAATTGTTTCGATCTCCGTTAGCGATCCGATTTTCGAAGGAGCTGTTCCGAGACCGCCCAACAGCCGGTCCAGCATAGCAAAAGCGACGTTGGGATGCACCTCCAGCACCATTCTTCCTTCCAGCGGCTCCGCTTCAAAAATGTTCAAAATCGTCATTTTCGGAATGGAGCGGATAAACTCGTCATAAGGAAGCTGCTCTACTTGAACGACGTTAATTTGCACGAACGTGCGCAGTTGAGCCGAAAAATAGGTAGTGAGATAACGGGCAAAGTTCTCGTGAATTCGAGTCAAGCTTCGAATATGATCTTTGGAAAATCTCACCGCTCTTTTGAAATCATAAGAACGAATCTTCTTCTGCGTTTCTTCCTTTTTCAGTTCCTCGGCGTCCATTTCCCCCGATGATAACGCAGCAAGCAACGCATCGATTTCGTTCTGCGACAACACATCAACCAACCATCTCACCCCCTTAGAAAAATCCCTATTCGTTCGATATTCGTTAGATCGTCGACATGATGAAATCAGTAATATCGATCTGAATCAATTTCCCTTCCGGCAGCGATTTGTTGATCAGGTTGAGCAATTTGGAACTCAGATTGTCTTTTCCTAATGCCCCCGTCAATTCCTCCGGCTTGGTATCCGCCAACGTTTTGATAATAATCGGCTTGATTTTGTAATCCTTGATTTTATCGAAGGTTTCCTTGGAAGTCGCACTATCCAATTGGAACGCAAAATCAATGACCACCACGTAATCCGGATCGGACAAATTCGTCTTGATATCGTCAATCGTAGATGTTACCTGAACGAGTTCGTCGGCCGACAATTTCTTCGGTACTGCTACACTGTCAACAGCAGCATTCATTTCGGTACCTGGTGCAGGTTTATTCATTTGATTCACCAGCAGGAAGGCGGCCAATACGATCAATGTGATGGCGAGCAAAATCGTAATTAACCATGGCAGCATTCTTTTCATGACCATTCCTCCGTTTGTTGCACTTTAATAGTTGCTGCGTGGATGCCGATCTCACGATAATAATCGCTTATCATCTGAATCACATCGGCCGCCTTCTCCAGCACGATAATCCGCTTCCCTGTGACCAGGGTGACGTATGTATCCGGTGTTTCTTCCACGGTCTCAATCATGATGGCATTTAGCCACATTTGTGAACCGTTAAGGCGTGTTACTGAAATCATGATTTCCCTCCTAAGCGATCAAGGAAGCGGGGAGGGCCGTCGGGGAACGGCGGTTAACCCTTTCCCCGACTACCCCTTCGCTTAACGTTTCAGATTAACAACTTCCTGAAGCACTTCATCCGAGGTCGTGATGATCCGCGAATTCGCTTGGAACCCCCGCTGCGCTACGATCATTTCGGTAAACTCGCCCGTTAAGTCGACGTTGGACATTTCCAACTGTCCGACAATTAGAGCACCCGTCCCTTCTTCTGCGTTATTCGGGTTCGTATACGTCAATTCTCCGTCTGCGATGGCATTCAAGGTGACCCGATAAAGGTTACCACCAATCTTCTCCAGACCTTCCGGGTTCGTGACCCGAGCTACCCCAATAATCTCACCAGGATCTGTTCCCCCTTCAGGGTTTTTCAGCATCATCGTACCATCAGATGCAATCGTAAAGGCTGTTACCGCTTCGAAGTCGATTGGCTCCATAACGTCACCATCGCTGTTGCAAACGAGCAAACCATCCGAAGTGACCAGTTGGCCCGCAGCATCTAGATGAAAGTCTCCCGCACGAGTCAGGAAAGGAACCTCTTGATCGGGCGTCAGTTTTACAAGAAAAAATCCGTCACCGTCAATCCGCATATCCAGCGGATTATTGGTTGTCATCGCACTGCCGCCAGTATGTAATGTATCGATAGAACCGATGGAGACCCCAAGTCCAATTTGCTTGGCATTCACGCCGCCAGATTCACCATCTACTGGAGCCGTAACCCCGGAGACCGTCTGGCTCATGATATCCTTAAACATAACGCGTCCTGATTTGAAGCCTACCGTATTGACGTTTGCAATATTATTGCCGATGACGTCAAGCTTGGTTTGGAAACCACGCATTCCAGATACGCCAGAATACATTGATCTTAACATTTGCTCTCATCCCTTCCACTGATTAAAATGATTGCTTCGGCCGCTTCAGTCGATCCGCAACCGATTGGCTCCCGTAACCGGTCCAGCCAATTTTAAGAAATGATGACGGCGCTATCGATTTGAGTAAATACGTTATTCTTCATGCTGCTTCCGTCCATCGCGGTAACGACGGTCCGATTGTGGACGTTCACAATCAGGGCCATATCTTTCAATAAAATAAGGGACTCTTTCGCTCCTTTAGCTGCCGCGCTGTCAATCGCCGATTCAATCTTGTTTAACTGCTCCGGCTTGAGCTCGATTCCGCGCTGCTCCAAACGTTTTACCGCATGGTTGCTGAAATGGACCAGTCGATCCTCCAGCATCTCCTTAAAGTTACTTCTTGCAGAATTTAGCGGCGTGCTTTTATTTGCCGTTAGTGCATTAGGCCCGATTCTGCCCGCATATAGCTGGCCTACTCGGATCGGCTCGTTCATAACAGATCCGCTCCTTGGCCAGCGCCGTCAGACGCGTCAGCAGGTACGCCTACTTGTTCAATATCGGAGATTTTAATCTCCTTATCTCCTACTTTCACGTAGTGGACACCACTGCGAACGATAATGGATTCTACGATGCCGCTTTCCTTCTCGACAATGACTTCAGCTTTACCTGTAGAAACATCATAATTACCTGTTTTGGTCTCAGTCACCCATGTAACTTCTTTTCCGATCAATCCGGAATCATTGCCTAAGGACTCTCCCAATGCAGTTATCTGTTCTGAAATGTTGGTCAACTGCTCGACAGAAGTAAACTGAGCAATTTGTGCAACCATTTGCGTATTGTCCATTGGGGATAACGGATCCTGATTTTGCATCTGAGCAATCATGAGTTTAAGGAAAGCATCTTTACCCAACTCATTGTTTTTCGTACTGGCCTTCTGAACGTTATTTTGCGAGTAATTCGGCCACGACACCGAAGAAAAATACGTGTCAGCCACGGAGGTACCTCCTTTCTGCGAATTAAGGTGATTTAAGCCCGAGCAACAAAGGAACTGCCATAGCTTTGCTCTTTGGCTCTGACTTCAGCTACCCATTCGTTCCATTCTTCGTTCAAGTCATGGATAGCCAGAGTTTCGTCCTCTGTTACGGGACGACGTTTTTCGCTTTGTTGTTGTCCTGCGCCTCCGCCGGATTGCCGGCCATCATGGTACATGTGGGACGACAATGACGTATTTTGTGTAACCTCCAGTTTGTTAACCTGAAGACCCTGAGATTGCAATGCCGATCTAAGTTGTGCCATTTGTTGTTCCAGCGATTCCTTGGCAAAAGCATGCTCTGTCATAAATTGGGCAGTTAATTGGCCGTTTTGCATTGTAATGCGCACGTCAACCTGTCCCAAATGCTCCGGATAGAGCGAAATTCTCGCCTCGGACACACCTTTCAGATTCACGATCTCCAGCTTATTCACCAGGAAACCGCTCATTTCTTTCGCGAAGTTCTCAACTGGAACCGGTTTGGCTACATGCTTCACGGACTTGATTCCGTTGTCCCGAAGTGCCAACTGCCCTGCGGTCACGATTTGGCCAGTTTGAACGGGATCTTCATTTACGTTAGTTTCCGAGGTTCCCCCGTCAACTGCTGAGTCGGTTTCGAATGCCAGATCATTAACGCGAAATACTGCCGTATTGCTAGACTGTGAACTCGATTGTACAGCACGAACATCTCCTCTGTTCATCATGTCCCCATTTTGGCCTGTGTGTCCTGGTTGACTGGCTGTTGCACCTGGATCTGTTGTGAAGGTACGAGGTTGTGATCCTGTCGCTTCCGTCCCTTTTCCGCCATTAGATTTCGCCTCCGCCGATTCCGAGATCGCATCTAGCAGTTGTTGTAGAGAATCCAGCATAGTAACGGCTTGCCCCTGTGCACTTGCAGTCAGCTTAGCGGCACCTCCGTTCGACTCCGCTGCGGCTAATAGTTGAACAAGGGTATCCTGAACCGCAAACCGCATCGTCTCCGGCTGCTGAGCTAGCACAGGTAATGCGCTGTCTCCATCAGCACCTAGACTCGCATTATCAGACATACCTGCCTGTTGTAATAGGGGTTGAACACTTTGCAGCCAGCCTTGCAATAACGAAAGCAACGCAGGATCCGATTGAAGTGCATCGTCCAATTTCGACAATTGGTCCAACAATCCTTCAATTGTCGAGACAAGCGTATTTTCAGTCACTTCGGAAGATGTACCTTCCGTGCCACTTGGCAATCCAGCTAGCGAGATCATCTGTGCTGAGGCTTGTCCTTCCTGCGGCTGAGCATTGCCGAGCAGCATAGCGAGGAGCTTCTGATCAAAAGACAAAGCAGCCGTTTGCCCCGCTTCCGCCTTGCCAGCCGATCCGTACCACAACGAGTTAACCGTCCCGGCTTTGGTTACATTCACTTGCGACATAGATGAATTCATTTTGTTTCACCTCCTTTCAATGCTAAATTTCTTCATTATATTACTTACTTACCAGCTGATTCAGGATCTTCACTGATGTCTTCTCGTCAGACTTCGCCATTTCCGTCAAAATCTTAGAACGAGCAGTTCCGTTTACCGATTTGAGGATTTTCAGCCCCTTCTCGGGACTTAGCTTGTACGTCTGAAGCACCAGCTTGGCGGCATCTGTTGCAGCCATCGAGGAGAAGGTTTGCCCCAGCTCCGTATCGCTTAGCCCTGCTCCACTTGCAGTAGCTGCAGTATCCGCTGTTGATTCCATTTTGAGTCTCGATTGCAGCGCAGCGATCGCCAAGTCCTCGGACGTCTTCACATCCTTCAGCTTAATCGAAAGATCCGCGGCCTTTTGCGGGTCCATCTTCTCCAAAATGGCCACTTTACTCTCATTGTTCATTACACTTAACATCTGCAGCGACTCTTCCGTTGTCAACTTATTAAAAATCGCTGCCGCTTTGCTAGGACTCATTTCCGCATACAGATTGGCCAGCTTCTTAACTTCCTTCTGATAGGCCTCCAATTCTGCCGCTTGCTGCTGATCGTTCTCTTTCTGCTGAACGGAAGCCAGTTGCTCCTGCAGCTCCTTGACTTTCTCCTGCTGTTCGGCTGCTTGTTGGTTCGCGGTTTGCAGCTCAGCTTGCTGCTTAGCCAACTGCTCCTTTAGTTCCTTCACAGTAGCTTCAGTGCTCTCCCGCTGCTTCTGCTCTTCCTTCGCAGCATCCGTTGCTTCACCCTCTGGAGCAATTGGATCCGGAACCAGGTTTTTCACCAGCGGAATCCGGTTCCCCCAATCAATCATGGTGTTACGAAAGTCGATATTAAATAAGGTTAATAACACCCCTAGTAGAACAACCGTAAAAAGAATAGGTGTCATGAAGAACAGAAAGCGCGAAAATCCTCCCCCTGTCTCTTCATCCAATTCTTCGTCCACCACCGTTTTTGCCATCTCTATCCCTCCTTCGAACAACCGTATGGGCGCCCGTTACTTTATCGGGCTCTCATGGCGAACCGGACAGTAGCCATCTCATCCAGCTCGTTTTGTTCCCGAAGAAGCATTTCGTGCCGAAATTTATCCATGGCCTTCTCTTTCGCTTTAAGCCATACCTTTTCGTCCAGCATTTTCCCCTTTAAAATCGTCTTCTTATGCTCGACGTTGACCTCCGCTGCGCGAATGTCCGCCAGCTTCCGCTCAATCGCTTGGTCAAGAAAATCCATGTATCGCTGAAGTTCCTGCAGTTTGATCATGGAGGCGGTACTCTCCGCTTCTGCAGCGATTACCGCTGCGGTATTGGCTTTCTCCTCCAGCAACTGCTCCAACGAGCGTTGTTCTGACTGCAATTGCCCAATAGCTGCGGATAACATCCATTCGGCCTGCGTTTTTTCGTTGGATTTCAAATCAACTACTTTCTGATACACGTAACGGAACTTCATTCTCTACGTTTCATCTCCTTGCGAATTCGGAAATAAGCCGTTCCTGAACTTCGGCGAGCGTCACCTTCTCATTCACCTTCTGCTTCGTAAAGCTCCAGATCTGCTGAATGGCGCCAATGGCTTCATCAATATCCGGGTTCGATCCGGGTTGGTAAGCGCCGATATTAATCAAATCTTCGGAATCCTTATAAACAGCCATCAACCGTTTCAGATTTTCGGCTGCCTCATTTTGCTCATCCGAAACAATATCCTTCATTACCCGGCTAATACTGGCTAGAATGTCAATCGCCGGGAAGTGCCCTTTATTGGCGATCCCGCGGTTCAAAACGATATGTCCATCCAAGATCCCGCGGACAGCATCCGCAATTGGTTCGTTCATATCGTCACCGTCAACGAGCACGGTATAGAAGGCGGTAATTGAACCGGTTGGTCCAGTCCCTGCCCGCTCCATCAGCTTCGGTAAAGCGGCAAATACAGAAGGGGTGTACCCCCGCATCGCAGGAGGTTCGCCTACAGCCAACCCCACCTCACGCAATGCCATCGCATAACGAGTGACGGAATCCATCATCAGCATGACGTTAAGCCCGCGATCCCGAAAATACTCTGCGATAGTTGTGGCGATCAACGCCCCCTTCATCCGAATTAATGCTGGCTGATCGGAGGTTGCAACCACGACAACCGAGCGCTCTAACCCTTCCGGACCAAGATCCCGTTCAATAAAGTCAAGCACCTCACGTCCCCGCTCCCCAACGAGGGCAATCACGTTCACATCGGCCGAGGTATTGCGGGCAATCATCCCCATCAAGGTACTCTTCCCGACCCCAGAGCCAGCGAAAATCCCCACCCGCTGACCTTTACCGATTGTAAGCAAACCATCGATGGCTCGTACGCCTATGCCGATGGGTTCGGAGACCCGCGGACGATCCAGTGGATTCATCGGCTTATTATAGGTCGAATAGTGACCCATCCGAGAAGGAAGCAACGAACCGTCTAGCGGTTGCCCCAAGCCATCCAGCACCTTACCTAGGAGCTCCGAACCCACCTGCACCGTCAGAGGCTTGCCGGTTCCAACTACATCACAACCTGGTCCGATCGATTGCAGTTCACCGAGCGGCATCAGCAATACCTTGTTATCGCGAAAACCGACGACTTCCGCTTGCAAAGGCTGAGCCCCTTTACTCGGATAGATGTAACAGAGATCGCCAATGCTGGCATCAGGGCCCTCGGATTCAACCATCAGTCCGATGACTTGCGTCACCTTCCCGTTGATTCTGATCGGATCAAGCTGTCTGAGATGATCAATGTAACGTTCAGCTTTCAAACTCGTCATTCGCTTGCCCCCGCTCCTCCATCTGTAGAGAAACCCGCAACAATTCCTTCTTAATCTCCGTCAATTGGGTATCAATTCTGGCGTCCACGCTGCCGAAAGAAGAACGGATAACACAACCGCGATCTTTGACGGTTGGGTCCGGCAAAATTTGAAGTTCTGCCTGCGAGTCAATCGCAAGACTGAGCTCCTCCCTAGCCGCCTGCACGAAGGCAAAATCGTTCGGCGAAACGCACAGTGTCAAGGTTCCTTGCTCGCGTTTGCGCGCCAGACTCTTCTTGATCAGCTCGATAACGTATTCCGGTTTCAGCTCAAGCTGCTTATCGATGACTTTCTCGGCAATTGCACAGCTTAATTCGACCAGAAACGGCTCGGCTTCCTGAATGATACGCTCTTTCTCCTCATAAGCCTGCTGGAGAACGGAACTCGCTTCATTCATCATCTCTTCGATCTTGGCGCGCATCGTTGCTTCTGCCTGCGCTTTCCCTTCCTCGTAGCCTTGAGTGAAGCCCTCCGCTTTGACAGCTTCAATCATCTGTTCATCCTGCTCACGGCGCTCCTGCCACCAGGTGTCGATTTGCTGCTGTGCTTCGACCAGCATGCGTTCCGCTTGCTCCGCCGCTTCCCTAACTTGACGTTCGGCGAACTCTTTCGCATCCGCTAACATCTGACGTCTCGTCTCTTCGGCCGCAAGATCTTCAGCGGAAGGGCCTTGTGCAACCGGATTCTCGGCGTGATCAGATGACGGGTCCTCGGCTGTCGGATGAACCTTGGCTACATTCAATTGCTTCAAGATTTCAACCGGCACGTATTGAGACACCTTGATCAAATTAGACAATGATGTCATCTCCTCCGCCGCGGGCGATAATAATTTCACCCGCTTCTTCCAACCTGCGAATAGTAGCTACGATGCGGGTTTGTGCTTCTTCCACGTCACGCAGCCGCACCGGCCCCATGTATTCCATCTCTTCCTTGAACGTCTCGGACATCCGCTTCGACATGTTGCGGAAGACCGCCTCGCGAACTTCTTCGCTGGCCACTTTGAGGGCAAGCTGCAAGTCGCTGTTCTCGATATCGCGGATAATCCGCTGAATGGAACGGTTGTCGATATTGACGATATCCTCGAAGACGAACATCCGCTTCTTGATTTCTTCGGCCAACTCGGGATCCTGAATTTCAAGCGAATCGAGTATCGTTCGTTCCGTCCCCCGGTCAACACCATTCAAGATCTGGACGATCGATTCGATGCCGCCGGCGCTGGTGTAATCCTGGGTTACCGTAGCAGAAAGTTTCTGTTCCAGTACACGTTCCACCTGGGCGATAACCTCCGGCGATGTGCTATCCATCATCGCGATTCTCCGCGCAACTTCTGCTTGCTTCTCCTGAGGCAGTGAAGACAAGATTGCTGCCGCCTGTTCAAATTGCAAGTAAGACAACACCAGAGCAATCGTTTGCGCGTTTTCGTTCTGGATAAAGTTCAGAATTTGATTTGGATCAGCCTTACGGGCAAAATCGAACGGCCGCACCTGAAGGGTTGCCGTCAAACGGTTGATAATGTCCACCGCTTTGGACTGGCCCAACGCTTTCTCCAAAATTTCCTTGGCGTAAGTGATGCCGCCCTGGGTGATATACTCTTGCGCCAAACAGATTTGGTGGAACTCCGCCATAATCATTTCTTTCTCGGCGCTGTCGACTTTACGGACGTTAGCAATCTCGAGGGTAAGCTGCTCGATTTCATCATCCCGTAAATGCTTGAAGATTTGAGCCGATACCTCCGGCCCTAATGTAATTAATAAAATGGCTGCCTTTTGTCTCCCGGTCAAAACCGGACTCGATGTTTTGGACAATACATTCACCTCTATTCCTCAGCCAGCCAGGTGCGAAGCAAGTTAACGAATTCGTCAGGCTTCTTCTTGGCCAACGTTTCCAGTTGTTTACGCACTTGGTTCTCATTCGTGACTGTATCCAAATTAATCGATGGAAACTCAGGCGTAAGAGGCAACGCGATTTCTTCTTCCTCTTCTTGCGCTTGCTTGCGGCGGCGGAACAAGACGATTCCGAGACCGGCCAGCGCTAACAGAGCAGCGCCTCCCACTCCCCATACCAGCGGGCTTGATAAACTCAACCCAGCCTTTTGGACAGTATCCGAATGAAATGGCTGAGACAACACTGAAACTTTTCTCTGCAATTCTTCGTCTGTATATGTAGTACCAGAGTCAGCCAAATAGGATCCAACGATATTTTTCAGAATATTTTCGATCGCAGACCGAGTATTTTCATCCAAAGTTTCCTGACCTTCAGGTGGTTCAACGGCCACATTGATGGTTAAATCTTTAATAACATAGGGACTGGCGATAATGTCCTTCGTAATTCGATTAACCTCGTAGTTAATCGTCGACGAACTTTCTTCCGAGGAAGACCCACCGTTCGTTTCCGACGAAGGATAGTTAACAACATCCTCTTCCCCAGTTCCTGGCACCCCGCTCGTTGGGGTTGCCGATCCGGTGTAGCTTTTCTGCACTTTTTGTGCACTGATCTCGATACCTTTCATGTTTTCGGTATCCACCGGCGTGACCAGATTGTCTTTCTGGCTAACCTGGTCGAAGTTCAACTTGGAAGCGACTAACACTTCAATCTTATCCGGCCCGGTCAGTCTGGATAGGAATTGCTTTACACTTTGACGCACGTCGCTTTCGAACTTTTTCTGCAGCGCCATGTTCTCTTGAACCGCCGAAGTCAGAGAGCCTGTCGTCCCGCCTTGACCGCTTGGAAGTAAGATCGTATCATCACTCGAGGATAGCGAGATATTCTCCACTGGCAAGTTAGGGACCGACGTTTTAACCAAGTTGAAATATCCATCAATGGCTTCCTGATTCGGACGATATCCCGGCTTGAACGTGAGGACGATCGATGCCGTCGCTTTTTCCTGTTCATCCGGGCTGGCGAACACGTTTTCTGCCGGTAAGTTAATGAGAACCTTGGCATCATTAACGCCTTGCATTCTCTTTAGCAGCTGTTCGACCTCGCCGTTAATGGCGTTTTTGTACTTGACGTTAAATTCGTTGTCCGTCATTCCGATTAAGGAAGAACTTTCATTAAAGGCTTCCAAACCGATCGAACCGTTCTGAACGATTCCTTGGGAACCAACATCAACCTTAACTCGTGCTGCGTCTTTGCTAGGAACCGAAATAGTTGTACCGTCCGGTCCAAGCTTGTACGAGATTCCGCTGGATTCCAAGTAATTGATGATCCCTGCCGCATCAGTCGAATCGAGACCCGTAAAGGCCACATCGTATTCCGTTTTGGAAAATTGAATCGTCAGCAAGATGATCGCGAGCAGGATAAAAGTCGCCGTAGAGACTAATAACGTTTTTTGTTTTTTACTAAATTGGTTCCAGTACCCTATCAATCGATCCCGGTACTGTGTAATTCTCTCATTCACAATGTCACCTCATCCGAGCATGTTTCAATCCTTATATTTGCGTACGCATAATCTCTTGGTAAGCTTCGATCACTTTATTCCGGACTTGCGTAGTCAACTGCAAACTTAACAAGGCTTGCTCCGAGGCGATCATCATCTCGTCGGCACTTACTTTTCCTAACAGGAACTGGTTGTTCACTTGTTGGGCATTGGCTTCCTGAGCAGCGACTCCTTCCAGTGCATCGTTTAGATAGGAGCTAAATTGCTTTATCGCTTGCGCAGGCGTGAGGTTCTGTTCATTACCGGACGTCTGCATTCCGGTTAGCGGCTTCAAGGAGTCAAAACTCATTCTCTCGATCAACGTGCAACACTCCCAATCACAAATTATGTAAGTCTACTTTTGGTCTATTTCCCGATTTGCAAGGCTTTGGTAAACATAGCCTTACTGGCGTTAAGCGCCGTTACGTTTGCTTCATAAGAGCGAGTTGCCGAAATCATATCTACCATTTCTTTCAAAATATCAACATTAGGCATATAGACATACCCTTCGCTGTCCGCATCAGGAT
>Ga0310822_100703_pt1 | contig 14955 bp, 17 predicted proteins | sample P4_ome_2_FD_201313 | JGI IMG/M metagenome (GOLD analysis project Ga0310822, IMG submission 201313) | Sorghum-adapted microbial communities from Joint BioEnergy Institute, Emeryville, California, United States - P4_Day56_Rep2 | ecosystem: Engineered > Bioreactor > SSF (Solid state fermentation) >... | reverse complement strand
TGGTCGCGTTCGTGAACCTCTACGGATGCACGATCGGTGACGACACCAAGATCGGACCCTTTGTGGAGATCCAGTCCGGGGTCACGGTCGGCGCCCGCTGCAAGATCTCCAGCCACTCCTTTCTGTGTGAGGGCGTCACCATCGAGGACGAGGTGTTCATCGGTCACCACGTGTGCTTCACCAATGACGTGCTGCCACGCGCGACCACTGACGACGGCCGGTTGAAGACCGCCGCCGACTGGGAGCTCGTGCCCACAGTCGTCCGTCGTCGCGCATCGATCGGATCCGGTGCGGTGATCCTCCCCGGGGTGGAGATCGGGGAAGAAGCCGTGATCGGGGCGGGCGCGGTCGTCACCCGCGACGTCGCACCACGCCAGGTCGTTGCCGGCGTGCCGGCCAGGCTTCTTCGTACACTCGACCCGGCCGTTTCACCATCCGAGGACTGATATGCAGAGCTCTCCACGAGTCCCCTTCCTGGACCTGAAAGCCCAGCTCGCGTCGATCCGGGCCGAGGTGGACGCGGCGATCGCCGAGGTGCTCGACAACACAGCGTTCATCCTCGGGCCGGCGGTGGCCCAGTTCGAGGAGGAGTTCGCCCGGCAGACGGGACGGACGTACGCCGTGGGGCTCAACTCGGGGACCTCAGCCCTGCACCTCGCCTTGATCGCCGCTGGTGTCGGCCCCGGTGACGAGGTCATCACGACCCCTCACACCTGGATCTCGACCACCTGGGCGATCAGCTACGTGGGTGCGACACCCGTGTTCGCCGACGTGGACCCCGCCACCGGCAACCTCGACCCGGCCGCCGCGGAAGCCGCGATCACCGAGCGGACCAAGGCGTTGCTCCCGGTGGACCTCTACGGCCATCCGGCCGCGCTCGACGAGTTCGAGGCCATCGCTGCTCGTCACGGTCTTGTGCTCATCGAGGACGCAGCCCAGGCGCACCTCGCGACGCTCAACGGCCGTCCCGCTGGAAGCTTCGGCAAAGCCGCGTGCTTTTCCTTCTACCCGGGGAAGAACCTCGGCGCCATCGGTGAGGGAGGTGCGGTCGTCACCGACGACGAGGAGGTCGCCGCCCGGATCCGCAGGCTGCGCGACCACGCCCAGCTCGAGCGGCACCATCACGTCGAGGTGGGATACAACTACCGGATGGAGGGACTGCAAGGTGCGGTCCTGCGGGTGAAGCTGCGCCACCTGCCGGCCTGGACCGAGCGCCGTCGGGCGGCGGCAGCCCGGTATGCCGAGCTGCTGTCCGGCATCGAGGGAGTGACGCTGCCACACGTCGCCGACGGCGCGAACCCGGTCTGGCACCTCTACCCGATCCGGGTCGCGGACCGTGACACGGTCCAATCCAGGCTTGCCGAGGCCGGAGTCGGGACCGCGGTGCACTACCCCACGCCGGTGCACCTCCAGCCCGCGTACCAGCATCTCGGCTACCGGCGCGGCCAGTTCCCGGCCGCCGAGGCGTACGCCGCGACCTGCCTGTCCCTGCCGATGTTCGCCGAGCTGACCGAGGATCAGCAGGTGTACGTCGCCGAGCAGCTCCAGAAAGCGGTCATGGCATGAAAACCCGGATTCCACTCGTCATCGGAGGGGCCGGATTCATCGGCTCCGCTCTCGTGCGCCAGCTCGCTGAGCAGGGCCCGGTTCGGGTTCTCGACGACCTGTCGACCGGAAAGGCCGAGAACATCGCCGGCGTTGCCGGGGCCGACCTCATCGTGGGCGACCTGCTCGACGAGGACGTTCTGCAGCGTGCGCTGTCCGGGGTGGGAATCGTCTACCACCTCGCCTGCCTCGGGGTCCGGCACTCGATCCACCAGCCGTTCCGTAACCACCAGGTCAACGCCGAAGGCACGCTGCGCGTCCTCGAGACGGCACGCCACATCGGTGTCGACCGTGTGGTGTACTGCAGCACGTCGGAGGTCTACGGCACTGCCGAACGAGTGCCCATGGACGAAGACCACCCGACCTGGCCCCACACCGTGTATGGCGGGAGCAAGCTCGCGGGGGAGGCCTACACCCGGGCGTACCACATCACGTACGGCATGCCGACGGTCGTCGTCCGGCCGTTCAACTCGTTCGGACCGCGCTCCCACCACGAGGGTGACTCCGGCGAGGTGATCCCGAAGTTCATCATCCGGGCCAAGAACAACCTCCCGCCGATCATCTTCGGCGACGGTACGCAGACGCGGGACTTCACGTACGTCGACGACACGGCGCGGGGCATCGCGGCCGCGGGCACCGCGGAACACGCCGTCGGGGAGACCATCAACATCGGCTCCGGCTACGAGATCAGCATCAACGAGCTGGCCAAGCTGGTCGCAGAGGTCACGTCGACCGACCAGAAGCCCGAGTACCACCCGAGCCGTCCCGGGGACGTCCTTCGGCTGTACTCCGACTCACGCAAGGCCGCCAAGCTCCTGGGCTGGACACCGCAGGTGAGCCTGCGCGAGGGCCTGGAGAAGCTGATCGCCTGGCACGAGGAGCAAGGCACCGACTGGGCCCAGGCGCTCGCCGAGGACGTGCCCCACAACTGGGAGGCTGAGCCCCAGTGAGTGCCCGTATCCCCGTCGCGCGCCCGGAGCTCGGCGAACCGGAGTGGCAGGCCATCCGGAAGGTCGTCGAGTCCGGCTGGGTCACGCAGGGCCCCAAGGTCGAAGAGTTCGAAAAGACCATGGCCGGGATGTGCGGCGCCGCGTACGGGGTCGCGGTGTCGTCGTGCACCACGGCGCTGCATCTGTCGCTCGTGGTGGCGGGGGTACAACCGGGGGACGAGGTGATCGTGCCTTCGATGTCGTTCATCGCGACGGCGAACTCCGTCGTCCACGCCGGCGCAACGCCGGTCTTCGCCGAGGTGCACCCCGACACGTTCAACCTCGACCTGGACGACGTACGCCGTCGGATCACCGAGAAGACCCGGGCGATCATTCTGGTTCACCAGCTCGGTCTGCCCGCCGACATCGCCGGCTGCGCCGCGTTGGCCGAGGAGTACGGGCTCGCGATGATCGAGGACGCCGCCTGCGCGATCGGCAGCGCCGTCGACGGCCGGCCGATCGGCTCGCACTCGAGCCTCGTCACGTTCTCGTTCCATCCCCGCAAGCTCGTGACCACAGGGGATGGCGGGATGATCCTCACCTCGTCTGAGGACTACGCCACCCGGCTCCGACGGCTGCGCCAGCACGGCATGAGCGTGAACGATCGAGTACGCCATGCGGCGACCTCGGTCGTACGGGAGAGCTACCTCGAGGTCGCGTGGAACTACCGGCATGGTGGCTCGCCGCCAGTACCTCGCCGCCCGATACAACAAGCTGCTGGCCAACCACCCGACGATCCGCGCTCCCGTGGTGCCCGAGGGCGTCGAGTGGAACGTCCAGAGCTATGCGGTGCGCCTCGAGGGGTTTGACGCAGCGGCACGAGACGCGGTCATGCAGCATCTGCTCGACGCCGGCATCGCCTCGCGGCCAGGTGTGATGACCGCCCATCGAGAGCCTGCGTACGCCAATCCCGACGGCTCGCCGCGGGTTTCACTTCCCGTCTCGGAGCGCGCGAGCGACTGCTCGTTGATCATGCCGCTGTTCACCCAGATGGCCGACGCCGATGTAGACCGTTGCGCCGAGGCACTGACCGCCGCCGTGGCGCGGGTTTCCTCATGACTGGTCGACTACCTGACTTCGTGATCGCGGGAGCCCCGCGGAGCGGTACCACGTGGTTACGCAGCGCCCTGGAGCGCCATCCTCGGATCTGGATGGCCAAGCCTGTGGTGCCGGAGCCGAAGTTCTTCCTGGTCGACGACCTCTACACCCAGGGCATCGAGGAGTACTCCCGCCGGTGGTTCAGCGACGTCCCGGCCGGCTGCGCGGCCGGCGAGAAGAGCACCAACTACCTGGAAAGCGCGCAGGCCGCCGAACGGATGGCCGCTCACCTTCCTGACGTCCGTCTGATCTTCGTCCTCCGGGAGCCCATCGCTCGCGCGATCTCCAACTACCGCTGGTCTGTGATGAACGGGATGGAGACAGAGGACTTCGCCACCGCGATCGCTCTCGAGGAGGAACGCGAAGCCAACGTGGATCCGCGGCTGCGCTTTGCGCGACCACACGCCTATGTGAGCCGCGGTCGTTACGCACGGCTGCTGCAGCCGTGGTTCAAGCTCTTCGACCGGGACCAGATCCTCGTCGTGCGTTTCGAGGACTTGGCGGCGTCTCCTGGCGATACCCTGGCCAAAATTCATGCCCATCTCGGTGTGGATCCGCGCCCTGACCTTGGGGGAGATGCCTCCGCGCTGAACCGGTCCGTCGGCGACCAGGTGGCGATCGATCCGAAGACACGGGCAAGGTTGGAAGCGGAGTTCGCGCCGCTCAACCGCGAGCTGGGTGATCTGCTGGGACCAGATTTCACCCCGTGGACATACAAGGAGGTCACATGAGCCGGCCGGAACGGCCACTCGTCGTGGTGGTGACCCCGGTCTACAACGAGGAAGAGAACCTTGCCGCGTACGCCGACGAGGTACGCCGGGTGCTCTTCGCCGCTTCCGATGTCGAGTTCCAGGTCCTGCTGGTGGACGACGGCAGCGAGGACGGCTCCTGGAAGCTGATCGAGGCCCTTGCAGCCGAGGACTCACGGTTCCGGGGTATCCGGCTGTCCCGGAACTTCGGATCCCACACCGCGCTCTCGGCTGGCTTCGCTCACGTTCGTCCCGATGCCCATGCCGTCGCGACACTGGCTTGCGACCTGCAAGACCCGCCCGAGGTCGTCTTGGAGTTCGTGCAGCGCTGGCGACAGGGCGCCGACATCGTCTGGGGAGAGCGCGCTTCGCGGGTCGACTCCGGCTGGAAGGTGCTCACCAGCCAGCTGTTCAACAAGGCGTTGGCGCGGTACGCCATGCCGCGGGGCAGCAAGTTCACGACGGGCAGCTTCCTGCTCATGGATCGCCGGGTGCTGGACTGCTTCCTGCAGTTCCGGGAACACAACCGGATCACGTTCGCCCTCGTCGCATGGACCGGTTTCGACCAGGTGCGGGTGCCGTACGACCGCCGCGCCCGGATCCGCGGTCAGTCCGGCTGGAGCTTCGCCAAGATGATGAAGGCGATGTACGACGCGTTCATCGGGCTGTCCACCCTGCCGATCCGTGCGATGAAGATCGCCGCTGGCGTGGCGTTCCTGCTCGCTCTGCTCCTCGCGGCTGTCCTCACCGTCCGGGCCTTGGCGTTCGGCACGGCGGTACCCGGGTGGGCCAGCCAGATGACGCTCATGTCGCTGTTCTTCGGCGTGCAGTTCTCGCTGATGGCGATCGTCGGCGAGTACCTCAACCGCATCTACACCGAGTCGATGCAGCGACCGCTGTTCTTCGTAAGCCACGACACCGCCGAGCAGACGTCCGTACCAGACACTGAGCTCGACAAACACAAGGGGTTCAGCCTCGCCGAGCGAGTTCGGCAGGGCTGACGTCGGGTCAGCTCACCTAAAGCGCGGAAGGGGTCTCTCGACACATGCTGCGACCGGCCGCCGAGGCACGGGCAGGCAAGGGTGACTCTGGTGCCCGAGAGCCCGCAGGGCGTGGTCGGCATACGCGTGACTCCATTGCGTTGGCCGCGGCGAGCGCCGCCGCCGGCCTTTTCCTCTACGTCTTCTTCGCTGTGGCCACGCGTTCGCTCGGTCCGGCCGGCGCTGCACCGGTCTCGGTCCTATGGACGTACTGGGGCATCGCCGCGGCCGTCCTCACGTTCTCCGTCCAACACTGGACCGTGCGGACGGTCACGCATGACGGCCACGGTGGCACCGTCATCCGGACGTTGCCCGTCTTCGCGGGCATGGCCGTCGTCCTGTCCCTGCTCGTCGGTGCGGTCGCGTACGCGTTCGGCGAGACGCTCTTCGGCCGTGACGGTCTGGGTTTTCCCGCCCTCGCGGCCGCGATCACGGCTGGCTCGCTGTTCGTCGGTCTGGTTCGCGGTGCACTCTCAGCGCAAGATCGGTACCTGGCCACGGCTGCGTCGGTGGTGGGCGAGAACGCGCTACGGGTCACCGCGGCGGGAGGAGTGGCACTGGCCGGCGGTGGGCCCGAGGCGTTCGGCGCGGCGCTGGCGGCGGGGGCCCTGGTGGGTCTCGTCTGGCTACCGGTCTTCGGCACGCTCGCGGCAGGGAAGCGAACGGCTGGTACGGAAGGCTTCCGTCGCACCGTTGCGCGAGCAGTGGGCAGCGTGTCGGGCGTGGCCGGCGGCACGTTGATCGCCCAGCTCGTGTTGACTGGCGCACCTGTCGTGCTGGCCGCCATTGGAGGCGCACCCGTGGCGGTGACGTCGCTTTTCGTCGCGCTCGCAGTGTGGCGCGCGCCGTACATCGTGGCGCTGGGTGTGACGCCCCAACTCACCTCGTACTTCACGAGGCTCGTGGTGGCTGAGCGGACCCGGCAGCTGCACGTCATCAGGGGACTGATGGTCCTGGGCGTGGTGGCGGGATCGCTGGCGGCAGCCTTCCTGGGCGCCACGATCATGCCGTGGGTGCTGCGAGTCGCGTTCGGGTCGGGTGTCCAGCTCGGCAACGAGGCGCTCGCGGTGCTCGGCGTCGGGACCGTGCTCGCCTTGGCCAACATCGTGCAGGTGCTGCTCTTGCTGGCGTACGGCCGGTCGCGCGTCCCCACGATCGGATGGGTCGTGGCGTTGGTAGCGGCCTGCGGGTGGCTGGTCGTCTCCCCGATGCCTGAGGAGTCTCGTGTCGTTGCGGCGTTCCTGGTGGCGCAGGTGGTGGCGTTCGTGGGCCTGTTTCTGTCCTGCCGGGGCGGCAGCGGGCGCGGTCTGGCACACTGATCGTCAATGACCGACGAACGGCTGCGGATAGGGGACGCCGAGCGGGACCAGGCCCTGCGAATGCTCGGCGAGCATCATGCTGCAGGGCGGCTGGACCTCAACGAGTTCCAGGAGCAGTCGTCGCGCATCCTGGCGGCGCGGACGTGGGGCGAGCTCAAGGAGATCTTCGCCGACCTGCCCGAACCTCACCCGAGGCCAGTGTCGGATGCCGCGCTCGAACGCCGCGCTGATTCTGCTGCGCCCGCCAAGAAGGAGTCCGCAGCGCCCTCGAGGCGGCGGGGCGAGGCCGTCTGGCGGTTCGCCGCCGGCCTTTCGACGTTCGTGTGGATTGCGAGCATCGCAGTCATCATGATGACGGGCGTCGACTGGTGGTGGATCCTGGTGCCCATCGGCTACTCGTGCGTGCTGGGCGCATGGGCCAGCGCGACCGGGATCAAGGAGGGGTCGCGGCGCAAGGCGATCGCTCGTGACGCAGAGGCCGGCGAGGAAGAGTCGCGATGACGTGACGGGTCGACCGCGAGGGCCGGTCGCCAGCCTGCCATGTGACGAAACTCGCAGCCCCGACAAGTGGCTTGAGACCCGGACTTAGGCATGCCTCACTGGCGTGCCCGAGGGAATAACAGCACAATGAGGTTGTGAAAAAAGTCCGGCCGCCCGTTTCGACCCCTTCTGCGGGGGTAGGAGCCGGGCCCATGGGGCGTTCGCCACGGTCCCAGGGCTCCGGTCGGACCATCGTGGCCGATTCGTCCAGGGTTCCCTCGGCGACCTCCCACTCCACTCGCGAGCGGGTGGCGCGGATGATCCTCGAATCCGGGCCCCAGACGGCGGCTGCGTTGGCCGAGCGGTTGGGCGTCACGCCGGCAGCGATCCGCAAGCACCTCGATGCGATGCTGGCCGACGGCATGGTCGTCGCCCGACAGCAGCGGGTCTACGGACCGCGTGGGCGGGGGAGACCGGCGAAGGTGTTCGCGCTCACCGACGCCGGGCGCAGCACCTTCTACCAGGCGTACGACGATCTCGCGGTGAGCGCGCTGCGCTACATCCGGGAGACCGGAGGCGAGCACGCGGTGGAGGACTTCGCCAGACGGCTCGTGAGCCGCCTGGAGGAGCGGTTCCGCCAAGTGGCCGCCAGTCGCCCGGACACATCGGGAACAACCGCCCTGGCCGAGGCGCTGACCGAGGATGGGTACGCCGCGTCGGTCGAGCCTGCCAGGTTCGGCGAGCAGCTGTGCCAGCACCACTGCCCGGTGGCGCATGTGGCCGAGCAGTTCCCGCAGCTGTGCGAAGCAGAGACGGAGGTCTTCTCCCGGGTGCTCGGCAGGCATGTGCAGCGGCTCGCCACCATCGCCCACGGCGACGGCGTGTGCACGACGCATGTGCCGCGGCCCGATGCTGCTGCGGCGGTGCACCAACGATCCGCGAAACGCACAGACGAGACGTTGCAAACATCGACATCCCAGACTGGGAGGGCAACTTCATGACCACGACCGTGCATCCCGAGCTCGAAGGGCTGGGACGCTACAAGTACGGCTGGGCCGACCCCGACATCGCAGGGGCCACGGCCAAGCGGGGCCTGTCCGAGGCCGTCGTCCGGGAGATCTCCGCGCTGAAGAACGAGCCGGAGTGGATGCTCGACATCCGTCTGCGTGGTCTGAAGTTCTTCAACCGCAAGCCGTTGCCCACCTGGGGTGCCGACCTGTCGAAGATCGACTTCGACAACATCAAGTACTTCGTGCGTTCCACGGAGAAGCAGGCGACGAGCTGGGACGAGCTTCCGGCCGACATCAAGCGGACGTACGACAAGCTCGGTATCCCCGAGGCGGAGGCTCATCGCCGGTGTGGCCGCGCAGTACGAAAGCGAGGTCGTCTACCACAAGATCCGGGAGGATCTCGAGCAACAGGGTGTCATCTTCCTCGACACCGACACGGGCCTGAAGGAGCACCCGGAGATCTTCCAGGAGTACTTCGGCACCGTCATTCCGCCGGGCGACAACAAGTTCGCCGCGCTCAACACTGCCGTATGGAGCGGCGGGTCGTTCATCTACGTGCCGCCAGGTGTGCACGTCGAGATCCCGCTGCAGGCGTACTTCCGGATCAACACCGAGAACATGGGTCAGTTCGAGCGCACGCTCATCATCGTCGACGAGGGTGCGTACGTGCACTACGTCGAGGGGTGCACTGCTCCCATCTACTCGACGGATTCGCTGCACGCCGCGGTGGTGGAGATCATCGTCAAGGAGAACGCGCGAGCCCGTTACACGACGATCCAGAACTGGTCGAACAACGTGTACAACCTGGTGACCAAGCGCGCCACGGCGGCCAAGGGCGCGACGATGGAGTGGGTCGACGGGAACATCGGGTCCAAGGTCACCATGAAGTACCCGGCCGTCTACCTCATGGGCGAACACGCCAAGGGCGAGACGCTTTCCGTTGCGTTCGCCGGTGAGGGGCAGCACCAGGATGCGGGGGCGAAGATGGTGCACTGCGCACCGCGCACGTCGTCCACGATCGTCTCGAAGTCGGTCGCGCGTGGTGGTGGGCGCACGTCGTACCGCGGCCTGGTCGAGGTGCAGGAGGGTGCCCACAACTCCAAGAGCACGGTGAAGTGCGACGCACTGCTCATCGACACGATCAGCCGTTCCGACACCTACCCCTACGTCGACGTCCGTGAGGACGACGTGGAGATGGGCCACGAGGCGACCGTCTCGAAGGTGAGCGACGACCAGCTCTTCTACCTGATGAGCCGCGGTCTCACCGAGGACGAGGCGATGGCGATGATCGTGCGCGGCTTCGTCGAGCCGATCGCGCGTGAGCTGCCGATGGAGTACGCCCTCGAGCTCAACCGGCTGATCGAGCTGCAGATGGAGGGGGCGGTCGGCTGATCCCGGGCCGGTCCGCGAGCGGGCGTACGTAGAAGACGAGAAGGTGAGAGCGACACCGATCATGCCTGACCACGATCAGACTCGCACCGGCGAGGCGGCCGCGCAGGAGCGCGCGGCCGTCGCATCGCAGGTGCTCGCACCCGACACCGGCGCCGAGGCTGGCTCGCCGGCGACCCCAGCCGGTGCCGCCGCAAGGCCGCACTCCCACGGTGCTGGCGCGAACGGCAGGCCGGCTTCCCACTTGCACCCGGAGGGTTCCTTCAAACTGGACGACCATCCGGTACCGACCGGGCGCGAGGAGGTGTGGCGGTTCACGCCGCTCAAGCGTCTGCGCGGCCTGCTGGACGGGCAGACGCCGACAGCCGGCAAGGTCGTCGTCGACGTGAACGCGGACGACGACGTACGTGTCGAGACCGTGGGTCGCGGCGACCCGCGGCTGGGGAGCGTCTACACCCCCTGCGACCGGGTGAGTGCCCTCGCCTGGAACTCCTACACCGACGCGACGGTGGTCACCGTGCCGGCGGAGGCTCGACTCGCCAAGCCGGTCGTCGTCACGGTTCGTGGAGAGAGCATCGAGGGCACGAGCTTCGGGCACGCGTTCGTCGGCATTGGTCCGTATGCCAAGGCAGTCGTCGTGCTCGATCACGTCGGCTCGGCGACGTTTGCCAGCAACGTCGAGTTCGACATCGGCGAGGGCGCCGACGTCACGATCGTGTCCATGCAGGACTGGGCCGACGACGCCGTACACGCCGAGCACCAGGCGCTCAAGGTGGGCCGAGACGCGAGCGTCAAGCACGTCAACGTAACCTTCGGCGGCGACCTGGTGCGGGTCTACACGCAGCTCGAGTACGCCGCACCCGGCGGTGAAGCTCAGCTGCTCGGCCTGTATTTCGCCGACTCGGGCCAGCACATGGAGCATCGCCTCTTCGTCGACCACAACCACCCACACACGAAGAGCAACGTGGAGTACAAGGGTGCGTTGCAGGGCGAGAAGGCGATCACGGTGTGGGTCGGCGACGTCCTCATCCGCAAGGCGGCCGAGGGCATCCAGACGTACGAGCACAACCGCAACCTGATGCTGACCGATGGGTGCCGCGCACACTCGGTGCCCAACCTCGAGATCGAGACCGGCGAGATCGAGGGTGCGGGTCACGCGAGCGCGACCGGACGCTTCGACGACGAGCAGCTCTTCTACCTGCAGTCGCGCGGTGTTCCGGCCGACGAGGCGAAGCGGCTTGTAGTGCACGGCTTCTTCGCCGACCTCATCCGCCGGATCGGCGTACCAGAGTTCCAGGATCGCCTGATGCACCGTGTCGAGGCGGAGCTGGAACGCAGCGTCGGGCTGCCGCCGGCGTCGTCGGTGCGTGCGCCGTCGCAGGCGTCGGCGTCGTCCGCCGACCGTACGCAATCGTCGGGGGGAGACACGTGAGCGACTTCAAGAAGGCATGCGCACTGGCCGAAGTGCCCGAGACCGGTGTGGTGCCGACCGTGGTCGACGGCGTGCCGGTCGCGATCGTACGCAGTGAGGGACGGGTGCACGCGATCCACGACGTGTGCTCGCATGAAGAAGTCGCCCTCTCGGAAGGCGACGTCGACGACGGCGAGATCGAGTGCTGGATGCACGGTTCGCGCTTCGATCTGGAGACCGGCGAGCCGACCGGCTTGCCGGCCACCGAACCCGTGCCCGTCTACCCGGTGAAGATCGAGGGTGACGACGTGCTCGTCGACGTCCACCACCCGCTGAACAACTAGAGACTGGAGCTTGAACGACCGTGAGCACTTTGGAGATCCGCGACCTGCACGTCAGCGTCGAGACCGAGCAGGGCCCGAAGGAGATCCTTCGCGGCGTCGACCTCACCGTGTCGGCGGGGGAGACCCACGCGATCATGGGGCCGAACGGCTCGGGTAAGTCGACGCTCGCCTACTCGATCGCTGGCCATCCGAGATACCAGGTCACGCAGGGGAGCGTCACGCTGGACGGCGCCGACGTGCTGGCCATGTCGGTCGACGAACGCGCCCGGGCCGGGCTGTTCCTCGCGATGCAGTATCCGGTCGAGGTCACCGGCGTGTCCGTCGCCAACTTCCTTCGTACGGCGAAGACCGCGATCGACGGCAAGGCTCCGTCGCTGCGTACCTGGGTGAAGGATGTCAACGACACCTTGGCCCGGCTCGGCATGAGCCCCGACTTCGCCCAGCGAAATGTCAACGAGGGCTTCTCCGGCGGGGAGAAGAAGCGGCACGAGATCGTCCAGCTCGAGCTGCTCGATCCGAAGATCGCGATCCTCGACGAGACCGACTCCGGGCTCGACATCGATGCGCTCAAGGTGGTCGCCGACGGCGTCAACCGGTTCCGCGCCAAGGGTGATCGCGGCGTGTTGCTGATCACTCACTACACGAGGATCCTGCGCTACATCACCCCCGACCACGTGCACGTGTTCGTCGATGGTCGGGTCGCCGAGGAGGGTGGTCCGGAGCTCGCCGAGAAGCTCGAGGCCGAGGGATACGCACGCTACGCGAAGGCAGGCGCATCGAGGTGACCACATCGCCCAGCATCGCTTCGCAGCAGGAACACCTGGACGTCGCACGGATCAGGAAGGACTTCCCGATCCTCGACCGGGTGCTGCCGAGCGGCCGGCGACTCGTCTACCTCGACAGCGGAGCGACCTCGCAGAAGCCGCGGCAGGTGCTCGACGCCGAGCGGGAGTTCTACGAGCAGCACAACGCGGCAGTCCACCGCGGTGCCCACCGGCTCGCCGAGGAGGCGACCGACCTCTACGAGGGGGCCCGGGCGAAGGTCGCCGCCTTCGTGGGAGCCGACCCCGGCGAGGTGGTCTTCACGAAGAACACCACCGAGGGGATCAACCTCGTGGCGTACTCCATGAGCAACGCCGCAACGGCAGGCCCCGAGGCCGAGCGGTTCCGGGTGGGTCCCGGCGACGAGGTGGTCGTCACCGAGATGGAGCACCACGGCAACCTGGTGCCGTGGCAGATGCTCTGTCAACGGACCGGCGCGACGCTCAAGTGGTTCGGGTTGACCACCAGTCCAACGTGCTGGGCACCGTCAACCCGCTTGACGTGATCACCGAGCGGGCCCACGCGGTCGGCGCGTTCGTCGTCGTCGACGCGGCTCAGTCGGTGCCACATCAGCCGGTCAACTTCCACGAGCTCGGCGTCGACTTCCTGGCCTTCTCCGGTCACAAGATGCTCGGGCCGACCGGTATCGGTGTCCTGGTCGGTCGTCGCGAGCTGCTGGAGACCATGCCGCCGTTCCTCACGGGCGGTTCGATGATCGAGGTCGTCCAGATGGAGGCGACGACGTTCGCGCCGCCTCCCCAGCGGTTCGAAGCCGGCGTACCCAACATCGCACAGGCGATCGGGCTGGGGGCCGCGGTCGACTACCTGAGCGACGTGGGCATGGAGGCGGTCGCCGCGCATGAGCACGATCTCACGGCGTACGCGCTGGAGCGGCTCGCTGCGATCAAGGGTGTACGGATCATCGGACCGCCGACGGCCGAGGCTCGAGGCGGGGCGGTGTCGTTCGTCGTCGACGAGATCCATCCGCATGACGTCGGCCAGGTCCTGGACGATCTGGGCATTGCCGTACGTGTCGGGCATCACTGCGCGTGGCCGATCGTCCGGCGCTACGGGATTCCCGCGACGACGCGCGCTACCTTCTACCTCTACAACAACCGGGCTGACATCGATGCACTCGCCGAGGGCGTTGAGGAAGTCAAACGGTTCTTCCGCGTTGCCGGCTGAGTGTGGATAGTTGAGGGCAGATGCAGGTCGAGTCGCTCTACCAGGAAATCATCCTGGACCACTACAAGAGCCCGCACGGCAAAGGCCTGCGGGATCCGTACGACACCGAGGTCTATCACGTCAACCCGGTGTGCGGCGACGAGGTACGCCTACGCGTGCGACTCGGGAACGGTAGCGACGGTTTGCGCATCGAGGACGTGTCGTACGAAAGCGTCGGATGCTCGATCAGCCAGGCGGCGGCATCCGTGCTGCACGATCTCGTCAGTGGCCGGTCGGTCGACGAGGCGATGCGGGTGCATGACGAGTTCCTCGCTCTGATGCAGTCGAAGGGCCAGGTCGAGCCCAACGAAGAGGTGCTTCAGGACGGTGTCGCTTTCGCCGGAGTGTCGAAGTACCCGGCCCGGATCAAGTGCGCGTTGCTCGCTTGGATGGCGTGGAAGGACGCTACCCTGCAGGCAGAAGCCCTGAAATCGAACGCCGAGAGGGGCGAGGCATGAGTGAGACCGTCAAGGTGACCGAAGACGACGTTCGCGAGGCGTTGAAGGATGTCGTCGACCCCGAGCTCGGCATCAACGTCGTCGACCTCGGCCTGGTCTACGGCGTCACACTCGACGACGAGGGTGTCGCGACGATCGACATGACCCTCACGTCGGCCGCGTGCCCGCTGACCGACGTGATCGAGGATCAGACTCAGGTGGCCTTGGACGGCGTGGTCAACGCGTTCCGGATCAACTGGGTCTGGATGCCGCCGTGGGGTCCAGACAAGATCACCGACGAGGGTCGCGAACAGCTCCGTGCGCTCGGCTTCAACGTCTGAGCGGCCGATCTCTGACTGGTACCTCGTGCGGCCGGTCGTGTGGTCCGGTAGCCCGCGAGGCCGTTCAGCCGGCGTACGTGACGTCCATCACGACCCGGGTCTGTCAGGATAGGCGTCGTGAGGGAGCTCCGCCGCCCGCCTGAGGTGCTGGAGAAGTGGCTCGCCGGGTTCGCTGAGCGGCATGGCGAAACCGTGTGCGACGCGACGCCACAGGTCGTCAGCGTCGTCGCTCGTGATGGTGCGCGAGCCGAGATCCAGGTGCCGTTTCCGCCTTTGCAGGTTGACGATTCGCTTCCGTACGCAGGACTCGTTGCGCACGCCTGCAAGATTCGTACGGTCGGCGTGATGCTGGTGCGCCTCGGCGGCCATGCGGCGGGCATCTTCGAAGGCCGTCGCCTGTTGACGTCGAAGGTCGGATCGCGCCTGGTGCATGGCCGGTCGGCGGCCGGCGGGTGGTCGCAGCAGCGCTTCGCACGGCGGCGCGAGAAGCAGGCTCGTGAGGCGTACCAAGCAGCAGCGGATGTGGCAGCCCGGATTCTCCTCCCGCTTGCACGAGCAGGAGAGCTCGAGGCGGTGATTGTCGGTGGTGACCGCCGTGCGGTCGACACGGTCCTCGCCGATCCTCGACTCGCGCCGCTGCGATCGCTCGTCGTACCGCCACATCTGCATGTCCCCGACCCGAAACTTGCTGTCCTGC
>Ga0310822_100701_pt1 | contig 14979 bp, 17 predicted proteins | sample P4_ome_2_FD_201313 | JGI IMG/M metagenome (GOLD analysis project Ga0310822, IMG submission 201313) | Sorghum-adapted microbial communities from Joint BioEnergy Institute, Emeryville, California, United States - P4_Day56_Rep2 | ecosystem: Engineered > Bioreactor > SSF (Solid state fermentation) >... | reverse complement strand
GAAAAGAGAGAAGTGAACGAGGGGGTGATTTCAATGGGGAAAAAGGCGAACGCCTTTTTCTTCCCCGGATCTCCTTTCCTCTTTCTCTCCTTCTTTCCTCACAATTTTCACAGAAAAAAGCGAGGTGAAGACGCATGAAATTACTCCCGCTAGGAGACGCTGCGGTGGTAATTGAATTGGGAGACGAGATTTCAGAGGATGTACACCGCAAAGTAAAAGCGCTGTCCATGCGGCTTGCGGAGCGGCCCATTCCCGGCATGATAGAATATGTTCCCGCTTTTACAACGGTCACGGTGTTTTACGATCCGTGTCTTGTACTGAAAGAAATGGGCATACGCCTGACGGAAAACAAAACATTAGCTCCGCCTTCCCCCTATCAACAGATGTGCAGCTTGCTGAAAGATACGCTCACAGATATAGAAGCGGAAGCGGATGTGCCGACGCGCGTGATCGAGATTCCTGTCTGCTATGGAGAAGAATTTGGCCCCGATCTCGAGTTTGTAGCCAAACATAACGGGCTGACGCCGGAAGAAGTCATACGCATTCACAGCGAAGCGGAATATCTCGTATACATGATTGGCTTCGCGCCCGGTTTTCCGTATCTCGGCGGCATGCCGGAGGCAATTGCCGCGCCGCGCCGCCCATCGCCCCGCCTCTCTATTCCCGCCGGCTCGGTCGGTATTGCCGGGAAACAGACAGGTGTCTACCCGATTGAAACGCCGGGAGGCTGGCAACTTATCGGACGGACTCCGCTTAAGCTGTTTGTTCCGGACAGCGATTCGCCGACACTGCTTACGGCAGGCGATCACATTCGTTTCCGGGCAATTTCCCGGCATGAATACGATGAATGGAAGGAGGGAGGTGAATGAGGGTAAAAGTGCTGCGCCCGGGATTGCTGACAAGCATACAGGATTTGGGACGGTATGGATTCCAGCAGCGCGGCGTGATCGTAAGCGGTGCGATGGATACGTTCTCGCTGCGAATGGCCAATCTGCTGGTCGGCAATGATGAAGGCGAAGCAGGGCTGGAGATTACTTTAATGGGTCCAAAATTAGAATTTGAAGAAAGTGCACTGGTTGCTGTCTGTGGTGCCGATTTGTCGCCTGAGGTGGACGGTCAATCTATTCCGCAATGGCGTCCCGTGTATATAAAGAAAGGCAGCATTTTGAACTTCCGTGGCTGTGTGTCCGGTTGCCGCGCGTATTTGGCAATGGCGGGCGGGTTTGCCGTAGAGAAAGTGTTGGGAAGCCGCAGTACATATTTGCGCGCTGGTATCGGTGGATATCAGGGGCGGGCGCTAAAAGAAGGGGATGTGCTGGAAGCAGGTCAGCCTTCTGAACGGGCGGAATGGAAAATGCAGAAGCTTTCAGCTCAGGGGGGTGATACGATTGCGTCAGGATGGAGCATAAGCGTAGACGTATTCCCGGACTATGATGTGAATCCGACCGTCCGTGTGCTGCGCGGTGCGCAGTTCGACCGGTTTACGAAGGAAAGCAGGGAAGCGTTCTTTGCTTCAACGTTTCAGGTTACACCGCAATCCGACCGGATGGGGTATCGTCTGAAGGGACCGGAGCTTTCGCTTACGGAACCGCTGGAAATGCTCTCATCATCGGTGGCGTTCGGTACGGTGCAGGTGCCGCCGGAGGGACAGCCGATTGCGCTGCTGGCGGACCGGCAGACCGCGGGCGGCTATCCGAAAATCGCCCAGATTATCTCTGTTGATTTGCCTGTGATAGCTCAGGTAAAACCGGGAGAAAAGATTCGTTTTCAGGAGGTTTCACTTGAAGAAGCGGAAGCGCTCTATCTTGCACGAGAGAAGCAGATTCAACAGGTAAAACAGGGCATTGCCCTGCGTTATCGATAAAAGCAGTGTAGAGGAGGAAGCGTATGTATCGAGTAGACATCAATTGCGACATGGGTGAAAGCTTCGGAGCATACCGGATGGGATCAGACGAAGAGATTCTATCGTATGTTACGTCGGCCAATATCGCCTGCGGATTTCATGCCGGCGGACCGGCTGTCATGCGCAGCACAGTGGATATGGCACTTGAAAAAGGAGTGGCGATTGGTGCGCATCCCGGCCTTCCCGATTTGGAAGGGTTCGGACGGCGCAACATGGATATAACGCCGCGGGAAGCGTACGACATGGTCGTATACCAGATCGGCGCATTATACGGATTCGTTAAAGCATCCGGCGGCCGGATGCAACACGTCAAACCGCACGGCGCGTTGTATAATATGGCCGCAAAGAATCCGGGTTTGTCGGAAGGAATTGCTGAAGCGGTTTACAAGGTAGATCCGGAGTTGATTTTGTTCGGCCTATCCGGCAGTGAGCTGGTGAAAGCCGGGGAGAAAATCGGCCTGCGTACGGCGAACGAAGTGTTTGCGGATCGTACGTACCAGATTGACGGCACGCTGACCTCGCGCCGGGAGCCGGATGCGCTGATTACGGATACCGAGCAGGCAGTGCATCAGGTTGTTCGTATGGTAAAAGAGAAAAAAGTGTACACCATGCAGAAGCAGGATATCAACATTCAGGCAGATACCGTCTGTATCCATGGCGATGGCGCCCATGCGCTTGAGTTTGCCAGAACCATTCGGGAGTTACTGCGACAGGCTGACGTATCTGTCCAGGCCGTTGGAAGTAAATAATCATACCGGTTATACACCAATTCTACATCGCAACTAAAGGGGGATTCATCATGGACAAAAAAGGAACCGCAAGCGTACTGCTCGGCGCTGCATTTTTGATGGCGACATCGGCAATCGGACCGGGCTTTCTTACACAAACAACCGTGTTTACCAGCCAATTGGCGGCAAGCTTCGGTTTCGTTATTCTGGTATCTATTATTTTGGATATCGGTGCGCAGATGAACATCTGGCGTGTTATCGCTGTGTCGGAGAAGCGGGCGCAGGACATTGCCAATATGGTGCTGCCGGGACTCGGCTACGTTCTTGCGTTTCTAATCGTAATCGGGGGCCTGGCATTCAATATAGGAAACGTCGGGGGGGCCGGTCTCGGTCTGAACGTACTGTTCGGCATTACGCCGGAGATGGGAGCACTTATAAGCGGGATTATCGCAATTGCGATTTTTGTTATCAAAGAGGCTGGAAAAGCGATGGACCGCTTTGCTCAGATTGCGGGTTTCGTCATGATTGGTCTTACGGTTTACGTAGCGATTACATCACAACCGCCGCTTGGAGAAGCGGTTGTAAGAACATTTGTACCGGAGAAGGTTGACTTTTTGGCTATCGTTACACTGGTCGGCGGAACGGTTGGCGGTTATATCACATTTTCGGGTGGACACCGCTTGCTGGATGCGGGCATTAAGGGAAGAGAAGCGCTGCCTCAAGTTAACCGAAGCGCCGTATCTGCTATCGGTATTGCTTCCATCATGCGCATTGTATTGTTCCTGGCGGCGCTTGGTATTGTAGCGCAGGGCCTGGCGCTTGATCCGAAAAATCCGCCGGCATCCGTCTTCCAGCTTGCGGCCGGCAACATCGGCTACAAAATTTTCGGCATCGTTATGTGGGCGGCGGCCATTACATCGGTTGTCGGCGCTGCATATACATCCGTATCGTTTATTCGGACATTCAGTTCTACGCTGGAGAAATATCATCGCGCGATTATTATTGCCTTTATTGCTATTTCTACTATTGTATTTGTCTTAATTGGTAAGCCGGTAAATGTGCTGATTCTCGTTGGTGCATTAAATGGGATGATTCTGCCGATTTCGCTCGGTGTGATTCTTGTGGCCGCGTATAGAACAAAAATCGTCGGCGACTATAAGCACCCGCTTTGGCTGACGATTTTCGGCGCGGTAATCGTTGTGGTAATGGCGATTATGAGCGGTATGACAATGTTCACAGAACTTCCGAAGCTTTTTGCGTAAGAAATAAATCATAATACAGGAGGAAAGAAAGATGCAGAATGTAGCCGCACTGACTCCGTCTGAAGCACGAGCGCTCATCCGGGAGGGGAAATGGCGCAAACCGACGTCCGGAATGGCCGCGGGCTATACGCAGGCTAACCTGGCGATTTTGAAGAAAGAACTTGCGTTTGAATTTCTTTTGTTCTGTCAGCGCAACCCAAAACCATGCCCGGTGCTGGATGTTACAGAAGCCGGATCGCCGGTACCGCAGCTGGTGGCGCCGGGAGCCGATCTTCGTACTGATGTTCCGGCGTACCGTGTGTACAGACATGGAGAGCTGGTGGACGAAGTGACGGACATTACATCCTATTGGGAAGACGATATGGTCGCGTTCCTGCTGGGCTGCAGCTTTACGTTCGAGCAGGCGATGCTTAGGAACGGCATTCCGGTGCGTCACATTGAAGAAGGCTGCAACGTACCGATGTACAAAACGAACATTCCATGCGTGAAAGCCGGACCGTTTGAAGGACCTATGGTTGTAAGCATGCGTCCGGTTCCTGAGAAAGACGTCGTGCGTGCCACCCAGGTAACGAGCCGCTTTCCGGCGGTGCATGGCGCACCCATTCATATCGGGAATCCGGCATCTATCGGCATCCTGGATATCGACCAGCCGGACTTCGGGGACCGTGTGACCGTGAAGGAAGGGGAAGTTCCCGTTTTCTGGGCGTGCGGGGTAACGCCGCAGGCGGTGGCCATGCATGTGAAGCCGGAGATTATGATTACGCACGCGCCGGGACATATGTTTATCACAGATATGCATGAAGAGCAGTATAGCGTACTTTAAATAGAGCCATCGTAAAGAAATGAAAGACCTGTCACGCTTTCCGTATGGGAAGCGGAGACAGGTCTGTTTTCTGTGAAAATCATGAGGAAAGAAGGAGAGAGAAGATAAAGTAAGATCCAGGGAAGAAAAAGGCGGTTGCCGTCAGGATAACTTCCACTTAACCTCCAGTCCGTTCCCCATGCTTCCCAACCAAACCAACGGTCTCTTACAACACGATTGTAAGATCAACATGAAATCGGAATGCGGATAACTCAGGGCTGTGGATAACCAGAAGTTCGCGTTCTGGCGCATCATTCATCTACTGATTCCATATTTAAAGTCAATCAGACACCCCACTGCTTTCCGATCCAGTTCTCAAATAACTTGATTCCCTTATCAAGAAGCAGTCCTGAAATGCCTATGAATATAATCCCTGCCAATACTAAATCTAACCGGATAGAATTCCTTGCATCGACAATCAAGTATCCTAAACCTGATTGTGCGCCGACCATTTCACCGGCAACAAGGAAAATCCAGGCGCTTCCTAGGGCAATATGCAATCCGTTCGCTATAAATGGAAATGAAGCCGGGAATATGATTTTTAGCAGCAAATCAGATTGTTTGATTCCAAAGTTTTGAGCCACTTTCAAATAAGTAGGGTCTATTTTTCGTACAGCTGAGACAGTAGAAAGCAATATTGGGAAAAAAGCCGCGATAAATATAATGACGATGGCAGGCATATCACCAATTCCAGCCCACAAAACAATGAAGGGAGACCATGCGATTGGTGATACGGGCCGTAACACTTGTACAATTGGATCGACGATCGCCCAGGTTTTACTAAACCATCCGAGGATAAGACCTAATGCAATCGCGATAATGGCTGCGGAAAAATACCCGGCAAAAAACCGCATCAAGCTCACTTTGAAATTAGTAAATAAAGTACCTTCCTGCAGAAGCTCACTGATTCCTGCTACAACCATAAGCGGGGAAGGGAGGAGGGAACTTTCATATCGTCCGGTTAAGACAATTCCTTCCCATATGGCCACTAGAATGGACAGGCCAATGAATATATTGACTGCTTTTTTTATTTTTATCATGTCATCACTTCGCTTTATTAATAAGTGAATTATCAACGAATTCCGTATACTTCGGAGGGTTTTGTGATAAATTCATTTCGATGAGAGTATTTCGTAATTCATCATAGTCCTTTTCATGAATTTTTAAATCGTTATATGAAATCCATTTTAATGATAAATCGAGTACCTTTTGGTCAACTTTCATGTACTTCGACGAAATCTCATGTATTTGTCCATCTTTTGTTTCCGCTTTTTCTCCGGCTGCTACATATTCATTAACAAATTCCTGGGCTGAATCATTATGGTTTTTAATAAATTCATCTCGTAAAACAAGTGCGCAGCATACCGAATCAGCCCAGAGATCTTTTGATTGTAATAACACTTTTCCTTTATTTATCGCAACCGCCTTTGCCCCAAAAGGTTCTGCAACAATGTAGCCGGATATTCTTCCTTCTGCCAGTGCGGCTGGCATTTCCGCAGGAGGTAATTCTATCACGTTGACATCGGCTTGACTCAGGCCTGCTTTTTTAAGCATTTTATAGAGCAGGATATTATGAGTTGATAACCTGTGGGGAATGGCGAAATTTTTTCCTTTTAAATCTGAGACATTATTTATATGAGGAGAAACAACAGCAACATTCCCGTCTCGATGGCCTAATGATACAGCTTTTAAATCAATCCCTTGCTCTTTAGCTTTCATAGCAAGTTCGATCAGTACAGAAGCTCCGTCAATTTTCCCTGTATTCAGCGCATCTACTAATTCAGGCCATGAGCCGAATTTTACAAGTTCAAGATTGGTCTCTTTAAAATTGTCCTTCGCGAGCTCATTTTCCACATAAAGCGGTAAGGCATGTGTGATAGGCAAGTATCCTATTTTAATAGTGTCCTTCTTTTGCGTACTTTCCACTCCAGATGCCGCCTTCTGACCGCTTCCGCAAGCAGCCAGGCCAAAAGCAATCGAGGTGACCAAGATGGCACTCATGAATTTTTTAATGTTTTTGTTCATGTATTGCTCCCCCTTTAGTTACAAACGTTAATTTTTCTGAACCCAGCCTACTGTCAATACTTTTTCTAGTTGTTTAATGGCAGGGGTAACGGAAGCGATAAAATACGCTTCTCGCAGTCGCCGGAATGTGTCACTTTGCTTCACATAACCTGCTGCCCCGCTATGCAGCATTGCGGAATTCGCCGCCTCAAGGGACAGACGAGCTCCTTCCAAACGAGCATGTAAAATTTTACGAGTATATCTATCAGACCTCTCAGGATTCTTAGCTAGCCGATACGCCTGGTCGCAGGCAATCTTCCAGCGTTGCTCTAAATCTTTGGCCTTCGGATTGAGATAGAGGTTAACGCCCCCCTGTTTCTGTTTTAATCGATTAATTTGGTCGAGTGATGAACGAATTAAACCGAGAGCCATTCCGATTTGAAGCAACACAAATTGTGGGCGGATAATCGGAACCCAGTCGTCAGCTTGCTCGGATAGTATGTACTCATTTGGAATCCAAACGTCCTGAAAATTACATGTATAAGTTCCACTGCCATTCAAACCGATAAATTCTTTTACTTCTGTTAATTTTAATCCGGCAGAATCGCAAGGTACTAGAGCCATAATCCGTTTTTCTGTGCTTACTTGAGCAATAATGCCAAACCAGTGTCCGGAACCCAGGTTAGAAACAAAAGGTAAAATGCCAGAGACCCGGTATCCCTCTCTATCTTGTCTCGCTGTCAAGCGCAGTTCTTCCATCTCCGCATAATACTTCATCGGGTTTGATAAACCGGTTCCACCTAAGATTTCACCGTTTTCAAGCAGGGGCAGAATGTTTTCTTTTATATATGTGCTGTTTCCATTCCTTGCATAATGGATAGCGGCAATATGACACCATACAGCAAAAGCGGTAGTGCCGCATACTTTCCCTACTTCATCAATGAGACGAAGAAACTGCGTGTTAATTTCGCCAGATGTTTTACTAGAAACAGAGTACGCCCCTTTTTCCCCCAGCTGTTTTAAAAATTCACCTGGATAAACACCATCCTGATCAATTTTTGAAACGATGGGCTTTAGGTGGCAGGCGATGAAATCCTGTACCTCTGTCCAGTTATGAAGAGATAGCATACATGGGCCTCCTTACATCACTTTAAATTTAGCTATTTGTCGACTGAAATCGTAACGGTTTCGGTAATTGCATCTACTGGTGCTTTTACCGCTTCTCTTGCCCGGTAGATATCTTCTTTTTTCGGTGCTTGATACAGGCACAGGCATTTTGTCATGTCTTCACAGACATACGTGCGTTCGAATGTTACTTCCGGGACGTTTGCATAGCCAACAGAGTTTTCTTTTTTGCGATTGAGATAAGCGTCCATAGTGAGACCTTCAGGCAGATTCCATTCCACTAGATATTTCACTTGTGGTACATTTTTGCGCAGGTCTTCCAGTTCCTGACCTAACAGGCGAACTTGTTTTACTAGCGTTACAGGAACTTCACTTGCTGTAAGTAAATTGCGAACAGTTTGTTGCTCGGTGCTTTCGAAAATGAAGAAGGCACGGCTTAAATCTTCAGCTACCTGAACTTCGATTAATGCACTATTGTGCTCACTTGCCTGAGCGGAAATTTTTTTTGTGGCCTGTTCTAGCAAAGCACGCTCTCTAAGGTTTTGCGGCAATACAGATTCTGCGAGATATAAAGTCATAATCTTTTCCTCCTAAAAAATAGTTAAATATTGTATTCAACCATTCGTTCTGAACGGTTAAAGTTAAACTCCTCCAAAATAAGCTTGCGGAAATACTGAAAATCTCCATGACCTCGATCTCTAGGCCGTGGTGTAGTGATTGTCAGTTCCTTTTGGATTTCTCCAGGATTGGCTCTCATAATGATGACTCGATCGGAGAGGTAGACGGCTTCATCAATATCATGGGTTACGAGTATAATCGTTGTCTTCTCCTGTTTTTGAATGCGTATGAGCTCGTCCTGTAAATAATAGCGATTAAATGTGTCCAGGGCTGCGAATGGCTCATCCATCAAAATCAGCTTCGGTTTGACTGCAAGGGCCCGGGCAATAGCGACTCGCTGCTGCATTCCTCCGGATATTTGGTGAGGAAAATGCCCTGATCTTTCTTCTAACCCCACCAACTTTACATATTCATAAGCTAATTCCCTTCGCTGTTTCCGGTTTTTTATCGTATTTTCCAAACTAAGCTCTACATTTTTGATGACGGTTCGCCAAGGTAAGAGCCCGTAGTTTTGAAATAACATCACGCATTCTCGATGAGGATGTTCTACAGGTTTCTCATCAAAAAGAACATGCCCGCTATCTGGTGGTTCAAATCCTCCAATAATGTTAAGAAGTGTGCTTTTTCCACAGCCACTTTGTCCCAGAATGGAAATAATCTCGCCCTTTTTTACATCAAATGAGATCAGGTTTAAAACCTGTTCGGTCTTGCCTTGATTAGCAAAGGTTTTGCTGATGTTAGTTACTTTGAGTGTTACTGGGGTTGCCAATGCTCTACCCTCCTCCTCATATGGCATAGTATGAGGTGCGTACTAATATCCAATAAGATCAATTTTGTATTAATCATATAATACAAATTAATCATATTGTTTTTATATGTTTTATTGCTTGTTGGTTATTTTATTATTGTTAGTTCAAAAAATCAACCTAATTTTTTAAATTTTATGGTATTATTTAAACACTAGAAATTACTGGAGGATTTTTCATGAAAAAAAGATATGAACTGCCTTGCAATATTGCTGAAACGTTGAATATCATTGGTGATCGATGGACTTTGCTGATTATTCATGAAATATTAGTCGGTCGAACAAGTTTTAATGAATTAAAGAAAGAACTGAAAGGAATTTCTTCTAATCTTTTATCTGAACGTTTAAAGTATCTTGAAGAAAGCGGATTGATTGCCTCCGCACTGTATTCGGAACATCCGCCACGGTACAAATACACACTTACGGAAAGCGGAAAAGAATTAGAAGATGTATTTAATGCTTTAGTTATTTGGGGAAGGTATCATTTAAAAAAGTGCTATAAGAAAATTGTACATACAACTTGCCAGCATGAAGTGGAAATGACGTACTATTGCCCGCATTGTGAAAAAAACGTAGACGATTTGAATGTTGTACCAATGTATAAAGAATGAAATACATATATACATGTAAGGTAAAAATACTTCCACACACAAAAAGAAAAGAAGGGATTTTCTTGAATAACAACGATATAACTTTAGCCATATATGTTTTTTTTATACTTATAGTCTTATTCATAAGTTACAAGTATGCTTCCTATATGATAAAAAATACAGGTTTATTTTTAGCTTATAGCTTTATTGCAAGTATGATTAATTTAACTTTATTAATAATTGGTATATTAGTTTGGCTTTTCTATTTCTGGGGAGTGAATGAATTTCTATTTTTCGGAAGTGCGTATCTGGGTATAGCCCTAATAGTAGTTAGTGAATTTGTTCTGATAATCACTCTTCTAATCAAAAGAAAATCCATGTTAAATAATTGGAATAAGAATAAAGGAAATGATATTTAAAGTAAAATCATTCGACGTAAGCAGTCAACGTTTAGATGATTTATTACCCCAAATTACGCCGGACAGTATGCATAAGGAAAGTTCTAACAGGTTATCCAGAAGGACTGCAAAAATGGATAAATGAGAATATTCTAATGTTAGAGAGGATTGTTATGGAAAAAACGTAGTAGCGTTTTTGAAAAAAGACAACTTAACTATTCCAGAAAAGTTTTACAAGCAGCTATACGGCTGCTTTTTTTCATTCTAAAGATTTTCTTAAAGTAGAGCCTGCTTATTAAGGGCTTTAGTATAGTAAACGTCCGATAATGTTCACTACGTAAAACAGCTGATCCACTGGAATGGCTGTTTATTTTTTTAACAAGTGTTATAATGTATATACGTAATAACGTAAAATTTTCAAGTTTTGTTATAACGAATGTTGATTTGTTCATACTGTATAGAAAGGATACCAGGAAATGAGTGTGATTGAAATGGAAATTAGAAAGCCAATCAGACGAAAGGTGACCCGATATGGAAACAGCTTGGGTATAACAATTCCAAGTGAAATTGTGCAGCAAAGCAATATTTCAATAGAGGATGAATTTGAATGGTTTATTACGGAAAATGGAGATGTTATGGGAAAACGGGTACGAAAAAGTGAAGTGAGAGAAGAAGTTTTAGACATATTCGCAGATATCCTGGAAGAAGATGACGAACTCTTATGGGCTTTACGGGACAAATGACAAAATATTTAACCAAGCAAGAGGTTTATCTTCTTCATAAGGCGATTATGAAGAAGCATGGTGATGAAGAACAGGCAGGGATAAGAGACAAAGCGGTTTTTGAGTCAGCTCTTGAACGTCCGAAGGCACACTATTTTGGTGAAGAACAGTACCCTGATATTTTTGATAAAGCAGCCGTTTTTCTGGATTCATTAACTAATAATCATCCTTTTCATAATGGTAATAAACGTACTGCTTATGCTGCGACTAAAGCTTTTTTAAAGTTGAATGGTTATCATTTGCGAATGCCAACCGAAGAAGGTATTGATTTTATGGTTGGTGTAGCTCAGAAGAAATATGAAGTTCCAAAAGAGATAGCATCTATTTTAAGGCAATATTGTATATAAAAAATCCCCTTCTTCTTTATAAAAGGGGGTATTTTTATGTCCAATAATTTTCATTATGGTAAACTCCCCAACACCAAAAACCCGGAAAACCCCTCTTTTATTCGGAACACCATCTCTTGTTTTCTCCGGATTTCTCTCGTTTTCGTGGCACTTTATGTCGAAATTTTGGTCAAGGATACAGAACTGGGAAAAGCGAAAGTATAACGCAAGAGAATCGTGAAAGGGGGCGCGCTATGAATAAGGAACACATAGAAACAACCTATTGGGCTAAAGAAGTGGCTGAAACGCTTGGTATCGCCAATAGCACGTTAAGAAAATTTTAGATAGTGCTGTAAACCTAGTTATATCAAGGTTTCAACGTGAAGCGATACAAGACGTATCGCTTCACGATACGCCACATAAATCGCGTGACGTTGAGCGATATGAGCAGGTTATAGAGAAGCTGGAGAAGCAAGAACAGTTCAACCAAGCTCTGTTAGAAAGGCTCGATCAGCAACAAGTATATATTGAGCAGTCTATTAGTATACCATGAGAATCATCTTTTATTATGACCATCCTGCTGTTTTTTATCTCTGCATATTTTGGCGTATTCATTGATAGGCTTTCCCGGAACAAAGTGCTGTTGGCAAGTGAAGCGTTCGGTTTTGTACGCGGTCGGTAGTCTGCTGCTTGTCGCATGCGCAGGCGTCTTCGTAAGCCGCAGTCTATTTGCGAAAGATGTACCTACTCTGTCAAAAAGTTTATAAGAACGTTTGTTATAATAAAAAAGAGATTTCATAAAGCAAAGGAGATAGCGATGGCACGACTATTCATTATTCTCGGCAGTATCAACCTGTTCCTGTCGGTGGCGCTGGGAGCGTTCGGCGCCCACGGTCTTGAAGGAAGAATTGCGGATCGCCTGCTGGAAGTGTACAAAACGGGTGTCCACTATCATATGATTCACGGTCTGGGTCTGCTTGGCATCGGCATCCTCGGCGAGCGCGGCATTGCCGGAATGAAGCAGTTGAAGCTTGCGGGCTGGTTCCACCAGTTCGGCATTCTTTTCTTCTCGTTCAGTCTGTATGCCCTGGCGATGACCGGGATCAGCTGGCTGGGCGCCATCACGCCGATTGGCGGCGTTTGCTTCCTGATTGGCTGGGTTCTGCTCGCGATCGCGGCAGCGAAGAAGTAAACTATAGCCACTGGGTCACATACCCTTCGGCAGCGTCGATAATGTCGAATGCTTCCCCTCCGGTGAACGGGGCAAGGATGCGGGCGCGTATGGTTTTCAGATCGGGTACGTCCTCGATTACAGCGCGTCCGCCCCGCTCGCCCAGCATAAGTTTGCCGCGGAAAGAAGCGGCAAGCGGCAGAGGATAGCAGGTACGAATAGTATTTTTTTCGCAGGATACAATCAATCCTCTGGATAAAGAGAATGAATCGCGCAGAAGAACGGTTACTTCTTCCTGTCCGTTACGGACTTCTTTTACAGAATACAGCGAGGCGGGGGCGTCCGGCGCGGGAGCAATTCGGATATAGTCCGCAGATTTCGGAATCGAATGCGGGCGGAGGCGGAGGGCTCTTTTTTTATAATCAATGGATTTGATGGGCACCCATTCCCGTTTCGTTCCTTCCATTTTCTTTCCCTGAAATGTCATAGAGACGGCTTCAATGCAGGCATAGGCGAGGAGCTTTCCCGTCCGGTCGGTGCGCAGAAATCCGCAGCGCCCTTCGATACACCATTCGCCGAACCGGGTACGTACGGCAATCGGCTGGGCAACCGGGCTGTATGCCCAGAAGTCGAGCCAGCCGCTGCCGGCTTCCACCGCAAAAGCGGTCACTTCTCCGCCGCGGGCATTAAGCCGGTGCAAGCCTGTTATCCGCAGTGGATTTTCTTTTTTCGTCGTATGGATAAGCGCGGTGTACTGTTTGGTGGGCCGGTGGCTGCGCACGATGAGAATCGGATGCTGCTCTGTTCCAGACAGGTTCGGGTATTTCCCGGTCATGACCCGGTCGTCCGCATCCATAAGTCCATGCCAGGCCATCTCATACCCTTCTTCCGATTCCCAGCGCGCTTTTATACAGGATAACTGCGGGTGGTATTGCCGGATATCATAGATAAATCCGTAGCCATTATTTGGTGCGGGCGTCCAATACTGCGTTTTCTCACCTTCCAGCAGCGGCACGAATGTCTCTCCCGTTGTCAACCGCTCCCCGAAACTCTTGCCCGGTTCGTCAAAGTAAAGTTTGGCGCTGCTTTCGACCCCGGCCAGCGTCCAGCCGCCTTGTTCTTCCGTTAGCTGCCGTACGCCTTCGAGGGTCAGCTCCGCTTTTTCATGAAAGGCGCGGAATGAGTAATCGCATGTACCGGCTCCGCGAATGTAGAAGAAATCAACCAGATATGAAGAGCCGTCCGGAAGCGGAACGAGCCCTACCATGCGCTGAAACGCATCGGTTCCGTACAGAGATGGCGCTTTCCCCTCATATACCACAGCTTCGGGCGAGCGATACAGAAGCGAGAACTCCCCGCCGGAAAAGGGTTTGTAAAGCTGGCCTTTTTTCATTTGATTGTCTTTATTTACAACCACCGTATTATGAGCGATGGATTTCGTTGTCCAGCCATAGTGTCCGTTGGATCCGTATACGCTATAGCCCAGGTCGGCGGAGATTTCCTTGCCGTAGGCATAGCAGGTAAGGGCAAGCGCATCGTCGTGTGCGTGCGTATGGTTGGCTCCTGTTCGCATGAGAACTGTTGTTTCATTGGTGTCCCGCAGAATGCCGATACCGGCCTGCCCGGTGATCGTTACGTCTTTCGGCAAGTGCAAAGGCGCCGCATGTTTCCACACCGGATGCCAGAGAAATAAGTCGATGCCCTTCTCTCCCAGCTGGCTAAAGACAAGAGGGTACAGGCGCTTAAGCCAGTCGGCCGCTTCATCACGTATATTGGATTGAGGGGAAACGTGATAGAAATGAAGCGCGGCCCGGTATGTGTCCCTGAGCGTTTTTGCATCGGGTTCTCGACTGCGTACCCGATCCTGTCCCCAGTCTCCGTAGCAGGGAAGGTGGCCCTGACAGAGCATCTCCATCGGATTCTGTACGGCAAACCGGAAAAATCTCTCGCTTGCGAAAGGGTGGGAGGGGACGGAGGGTGTGCCGGAAACGGCCCGCACGGAGAGAAGAGCCATATCGAGAAAGACGGTAATGGTAAACATGGAGTAGCCGTACGACCCTTCGAAATACATGCCGTCCCGTCCTACTGCGTTGGAGAGAAACACTTCTGTAGCGTTGATGCCCCATTCGCAGTACTCCCGCTGTTCCGTGACAAGTCCTACCGCCAGCATGGCACGCACCCCGTCCGCCTCGTGGTTGTGCAGCTCCGTCAGGTTTCCGTCTTTGAGATTGTAGGCGGGTCCGCCCGGCTCTGTCAGCATATAATCATGCAGCATTCCCTCGATATTTTCCCGCACCGTTCCCGGCTCGCCGAGCAAAGTGAGCGCGGGTGAGAGTGTATCCATATCTTCCAGGTGATAGAGCCAGTCATAGTCATGGGCGAGAAAGACCTTTACACGATGGACA
>Ga0310822_100697_pt1 | contig 15061 bp, 13 predicted proteins | sample P4_ome_2_FD_201313 | JGI IMG/M metagenome (GOLD analysis project Ga0310822, IMG submission 201313) | Sorghum-adapted microbial communities from Joint BioEnergy Institute, Emeryville, California, United States - P4_Day56_Rep2 | ecosystem: Engineered > Bioreactor > SSF (Solid state fermentation) >... | reverse complement strand
CCTGCTGCGAAAGCTTGATTTTTCCCGGGATCAATTTGAAAAGGATATGGCAGCCTTCAGCGGCGGCCAAAAGAAGAAAGTGCTGATCGCCAAAAGCCTTTCCGAGAACGTCCATTTGCACATTTGGGATGAGCCGCTTAATTTTATCGACGTCATCTCCCGCATGCAAATCGAGGAGCTGCTGCTTGAATACGCGCCTACCATTCTGTTTGTGGAGCACGACAGTGAATTTTGCAAAACAATAGCGACGAAGACGATTGAACTTTGACCAAATAGACGGCTTGTCTTCAAAAAACAGGCGGCGGAAACGAGCATCGCTCAGCTTCCAGCCGCCTGCGGCATTTTTCTTTCAAACGTTGATACTAGAATAGCAAAAATCCGAGGCTGATGATGGCTCCTGTGACGAAGAGCATCATCAGACAATAACCCATAATATCTCTTGCCCCGAGTCCTGCCAGAGCGAGGACGGGCAGCGCCCAGAACGGCTGGATCAGGTTGGTCCATGCATCGCCCCAGGCGATGGCCATGGCTACCTTGGCATGCGATACGCCCAGCTCCGTCGCTACGGGCATCATGATCGGCCCTTGTACAGCCCACTGGCCGCCGCCCGAAGGAATAAACACGTTCAGTAGACCGGCGCTCCAGAAGGTAAAGAGCGGGAACGTGGTCGGAGTCGAAATGCTGATGAACCATTGGGAAATGCTTGCAGCCAGTCCCGAAGCGGTCATCATCCCGATAATGCCGGCGTAAAACGGAAACTGCACGACAATCCCGGTCGTGGTCTTGATCGCCTCTCCCATCGCATCGAGGAATTTGCGCGGCGTCCCGTGCAGGAAAATTCCCAGGAACAAAAAGGCGAGGCTGACGATGTCGAGATTGAGCTTGAAGCCCTTTTCCACAAAATAAGAGATCAGATACACAAAGCCGATGGCCGAAATCAGATAGGAAATGATGCGGCTGTTCTCCATCTTTACTGCCGGGCTGTTTTCATCCGCTGCCGGAGCGGCAGTGGCAGCCGTTTCCTCACGCCCCAGGTCTGCGCCCTTGAAGACGATTCTGTCCTTCTCGGCTGGCAGCATCAGTCGGTTGACCAGCGGCAAAATCACCATGATCGCGATTACAATGGTCAGGTTCATCGCGGAAAACATCGTTTCGGACGTAGGAATGACGCCGATCACATCCTGAAGGCTGTGCTTTTCCGTCGCTACCGTGAGCGGAACCGAGCCGGCAAGGCCGCCATGCCAGACGACAAATCCGCCGTATGCGCTGGCTACCAGCAGGCGGTAGTCGACTTTCTCCACACGCTTGGCGATCTCGCGGGCCAACAGAGCGCTGACGACAAGTCCGAAGCCCCAGTTGATCCAGTTGGCGATACAGGAAACCAGCGTGACGAGAACAATCGCCCGTCCCGGAGTCTGGGCCATGGAAGCGACTGCCCGCAGGCCCTTTTTGCAAATGTCTGTCTCGGCCAGTGTATGTCCGGTGACCAGAATCAGCACCATCTGCATGGTGAAGCTGAGCAGTCCCCAGAAGCCGTCTCCCCAGAAGCTGACCATTTCCAGAGGCGATTTCCCGTTGACGACAATACCTGCCACAAAAACGAGAAAAGTAAGAATGACCGCGAATAAAAAGGCGTCAGGCAAATAACGCTGCACCATCCGGACGGAGGCGTTGGTCAACGCTTGAAACACAAGGCATTCTCCTCTCCAAAAAAGATTGATGACTTCTTTGTCAGGAGAATGCAACTGGCGTGCCAGTCTTTTCAGAGAGCCAACCCCACGCCATGTATGCGCTTTCATAAAGCATCTGACAACGAACTGGCTACTTTTTGCGCACTTCGCCTCCATTTTGCACACCGTCTGTCCCGTTCAATCCGTACATCTCCAGCTTGTACAACAGCGCCCGTCTGGAAATCCCCAGCCGTTTCGCCGTTTGCAGCTTGTTTCCCCCCTCCTTTTGCAGCGCTCTGACAATCGCCTCCCGCTCTACCTCCTGGATAATTTCCCGCATCGTCCGATCCTCCCAACGGAGCATGCTCCCCATCCTGCCCGTCTCTGCCGTTTCTGTTTCCTGCAAAGGACCCTCGACGTGCTCAGGCAAAATAGCGGAGCCGCCCGCGATGACCAATGCCCGCTCAATCGTATTCTCCAATTGGCGGACATTGCCCGGCCAATGATAGGACAGCAGCGACTCCATCGCAGCCTTTGACAGATAGCACGGCCCCTTGCCCATCTCCCGCCCGTATTTGGCTAAAAAGTGCTCAGCAAGCAGCGGTATATCTTCTTTTCGCTCCCGCAGCGGAGGCATGTGGATCGGAACGACATTCAGCCGGTAGTACAAATCCTCACGAAACAGCCCCTGGCGGATACGCTCCTGCAAATCGCGATTGGTCGCGGCTATAATTCTCACATCTACGGATACCGGCTCTATGCCGCCCAGCCTGACGAAGGTGCGCTCCTGGAGCACTCTGAGCAGTTTTACCTGCAGGCTTGGACTGAGCTCGCCGACCTCATCCAAAAACAGCGTCCCGCCATCCGCCAGCTCGACCATGCCCGGCTTCTGCCCCGTCGCTCCTGTAAAAGCGCCGCGCTCGTACCCAAACAGCTCGCTCTCCAGCAAATTTTCCGGAATCGCGCCGCAATTGACGGCGATCAGCGGCTTTCCTGCCCGCGGACTGTTGCTGTGAATCGCTCGGGCAATCAGCTCTTTTCCTGTGCCGCTCTCGCCCTGGATCAGGACCGTCGACTTTGTCATACTCACCCGTCCGACCAGTTTGTAGACCTCTTGCATGGCCGGGCTGAGACCGACCAGACCGGGGCCCTCCCACGGCTCGTCGAGAGATGCCTCGCTCAGCCGGTTGGCCTGGTCGCTTTCCCGCTGGCGGAGCGCCTGTGCCACTACTTGTTTGACCCGTCCAAGATCGAACGGCTTTTGCACGTAGTCGAATGCGCCCAGCTTGATCGCTTCCATCACGTCCTTGGCCGAGCCGTAGGCCGTCATCATCACTACGCTGGGACAAGCGTCTTCCATCTGCTGCATGTCTCTGAGCCGCCGCAAAGTCTCCATTCCGTCCTGCTCCGGCATGCGCAAATCGAGCAGCATGACTTCAGGGCGGAAGTCTTTCAAAAGCTCCAGCGCTTCTCTTCCGCTGGATGCTTCTTTCGTCTCATATCCCACCTTCCGAAGCGCCGTGGTCAGCGCTTTTCGGACATTGATTTCGTCATCGACCAGCAGCACTCGTTTTTTCATCGCTATGCCTCCTCCTTTTTGGCGGGCAGCACCACAGTGAACTGCACGCCCATGTCCACATTGCGGGCGAAAATTTGCCCGCCGTACGCCTGCACGATCCGTTGCGATATGGCAAGGCCGAGCCCGGTTCCCGACTTTTTGGTCGTAAAAAACGGCTCAAACACGGTCAACAGATGCTCTTCCGCGATAGGCGGGCCCTCGTTGGTGATGTGAATGAAAACCTGCCCATCCACTGCCTCAGTCTCGATCAGCAGCTGTCCACCGTCCTGTAACGCCTGCAAGGCATTAATCAGGATATTGAGAAAGACTTGCTTGAGCAGCTCGGGAGAGGCCAGTACCGATGCCGGCGAATCCCGATACACTTTATGTAAAACGACTCCCTGGCTGGCAGCGCTGCGCTCGATGAGCAGCAGGGTCTGATCGAGCACTTCTCCGACACGGGCAGGAACATGATGCTCTTCGTCGGGGCGGGAAAAGAGCAGCAGCTCATCGGCAAACCGATTCAGCCGTTCCACCTCGTCGACGATGATCCCCGTGTATTCCCGACTGTCATGCCCGGCAGGCAGCTCCTCCTCGATGATTTGCGCAAAAGCCTTGATCGAGGTGAGCGGGTTGCGGACTTCATGGGCAATGCTGGCCGCCAGCTCCCCGATCACCGCCAGCCTTTTGGCCTGAGCCAGACTCGACTCCATCCGTTTCCATTCGGTTCGGTCATCCATCACAATGATCGCGCCAAGCACCTGCTCCATCGGACTCTTCCAGATAAACGTGCCGATTTTTACGAACAGTCTGGCTCTGCCCGCGCCCCGAGGGCTCCATTCCGCATCCCGTGTCGTTTTTCCCTCGCCAAGCGCATCGGACAGCGCTTTCAAAATCTCCTCTTCTCCGCGAAACACATCCTCGTAGTCCCGGCCCATCGCCTGTTCCAGACTGACCCCTGTAATGCGGGTCGCCGCTTCATTCCATGCCGTGACGCGGCCGCGGTGGTCCAGTGCGATGACACCGCTCTCCATGCTGTGAATGATCGTTTCCGTATGGCTGCGGCTCGCCTGCAGGTCGCCTGCCATTTTGTTGATCGCCTCGAATATCTCGCCCGGTTCGCCCTTCGCCGGTTTCATCCGAAAGGAAAGGTCGAGACTGAGCCGCCGCAAGCCTTCTTTGATTTCCTGCAAAATAATCTCGCCTCTGTGTATCATCAGTCCGCTGGCTACGGCTGCAATCACACAGCCAATCCCTACGATGGAGTAGATGCCTTGGCGCATTCCGGCGAGCTGTATATCAATGCTTTGCATCAGTTCATTTGCCCATGCGTAGCCGATCACCTCTCCGTTCCGTTCGATCGGATACATCGCATTCATAATTTCGCCGCGCACCTGCGGACCGATGACAACATCGGCTGACCGCCGGCTCATCACCTGTCTTCCCGGATGATCCGGCGCGATGGGCATGCCCACATGCTGGCCCATTTCCCGGCTGGGGCCGTATGTAATGATCGCGTCCAGCCGCCTCGCATAATAGCCGACACCGATGCCCGGATGAGCGGTTGCGATCTGATCGGTTAGCTGCTCAAGCTTCCGGTTCAGCGCTGCGATCTGCTGCTCGCGCGAGGCGTTCTGCAGCCCCTCTTCACGCAATACGTTTTCAAAATCTTGCGACAGGGCAAAATCAAGCTGCTCTGTGATCGCCAGCAGCTTTTTCTCCTTCTCCTGCAAGAGCGCCTGCTCCGCCGCTTTCAACAGCACAACTCCTGTCACGATGATGGGCAGAACGGTAACGGCGATGACGGACAGAATGAAGCGGATGCGGTACACATATGACTTCACAATAACCTTCCCGTCCCTCTCTTTTTGTCCCTCTCTATGGTATTCTATCATACAGAAGTTTCGAGAACGTTTTGCAAGGAAAGGAGCAACAGCCATGACACATGTCCTATTTGTTTGCCTGGGCAACATCTGCCGCTCTCCGATGGCCGAAGCCGTTTTTCGCCATATGGTCGCGTCGGAAGGGATGAGCAGCCAGATCTCCATCGACTCGGCGGGTATCGGGGGCTGGCACGCAGGCGAGCCACCCCACAGCGGTACGCGCAAGGTTCTGTCCGGGAAAGGAATCGCCCACGAAAGCCTGAAAGCTCGTCAGATCACCCAAGACGACTTTTCCACCTTTGACTACATCGTCTGCATGGATGAAGAAAATCTGGCCGCTCTAAAGCGGATGGCCCCTCCAGGAGTGCATGTCCACCGCTTGATGGACTTTGCCGCACATTTGCCGGAGAGAGACGTCGAGGACCCGTATTATACCGGACGGTTTGAGTATGTATATCAGCTAGTGGAAGCTGGATGCCGGGGGTTATTGGAGGAAATCAAAAAGAGCGAAACCCCGGCTAAGTGAGAGATTTCACTTGGCATAGGTATCGCTTCTTGTCTATAATCATGTGGTAAATCCTGTAGCTTCAAGGCTGTTTTTCGGGAGTGGAGTGTTACAGATGAAAAGAGTCTTTTTGGAAGCTGCTTTTTTTCTGCCGCTGCCTCTCCTCGTGTGGTCTTACGGCAGGCCTGTCCTCGGGGACTACAGTGCGATTCTCTTGTCAGGGCTGCCAGGCTTTTGCTATGGCCTTTACGTGCTGTTCAAAGACCGGCGCTTCACGTTTACGGGTGTCTTTTTGCTCGCGACACTGCTTATCCCCCGTTTCCTCGACCTACTTTCCGATTCCCCTGAATGGCTGCTGCGGAACAATATATACACCGATGCAGCACTCGGCCTGTTCTTTTTTCTGTCGATTGCAGTAAAAAGAACCCGCCGCTATGCTCTTTTCTGTTGATGTCGCTGCTTCCATAGGCTATCCCGTTCAGAGCAGCCTGCGGTTATTTCGACACCCGGAGGCATATCGCTGGTTTTTGTTGCTTACCTTCCTTATGGGACTACCGGTCTTTGTCAAAGCCGGGATCCGGGCGCTGCTCATCAGCCGGTTCGGCATCGAGGGCTACGGCGTGTACCTATCGGCGCTATCCCTCGGAAGCTGGCTGACCTACGGCATCATCTTGGCCGCTTACGGATACATTTTCCGCAAGCATATCTATCCATTGGCTGAACGGCTGGAGAAGGAAGGCTACTTCAGCGGCTAACCCCGTCATTTCTTTCTCTGAAACACCATCTAAAACAACGTCCAGGTCTTGAGCTCCAGACATCACATTTACGAGCGGCTTCAGATTGCGAAATGCCTCCATGTAACGGATTAAATCTGTACCCTGTGTCAGTAAAAGGAATGCGTACTGCTTCTTTCTCCCGATCATATCAGGACCGGCAGTGCATATATTGATCCAATACAGGCTCCTGGCCTTTTTTGATCTTTTCCATCTCTTCCATCGAGGAGATCAAGCTGTCAGCCTGTCATACATGACCTCACCGCCTTCCTCAATGCACAAGTAAAATTGTATGATATTTTCCCTATGCACGAACATAATGGACGTCATTTTCCAAGTATTGCAACTGGAACGAAAATCTGTTAGAATTAAACAATCTTACAGGAACGGAGGGTTACGTGTGTTAGACCATTTTTCCCGCTTGCGAACTTTGCGCCACTAAAAAATCATAGTGCTCAAAGGCTCTGCCTGTGTGCAGGGTAATCGGGATTGGTCTGCCTATTTTTCGTAACCTAATCTAACTAAGTTGCAAAATGAGATGGCCTTGCAGCCTCCTCTTTGTACTCATTGTTTCTACACGCATGATCGAATAATTGAACAATTCCAGGTTTTGGTCTTGAAGGCCGCTTTGTGTCCTCATCGCTTTTTTGCACCTCGCATCGCAGTAGGGATGGTGTGGACGTCAGAGGAATCGTGCCTGTCAACATACCGCACTTGTCGGTGGTTACTGTTCATTTCATTTGATCTCGGCCAATCAGTCAGCCGTCAGGAGTGTTTTTCGCTTTCCGTAAACAAGCGACTCCTCCTGCAGCTGTCCCATCCCTTCCGATTATCCCAAACACAGGCAGCAGCAGCCTGTGTTTTTTCGTTTTGGCGCAGTTCTCGGGCAGCCAAGAGAGCAAGTTTTACTGCCAGACAAGAGCAAAATAAAAGGAGGACTCGCCCTTATGAACCCCATTCAACCAACAAATCATGAAACAGTTGTCGCTGATATGCTGCGTATCGCCAAAAACAACGGTCTTCGGATTGATCCGAGTCGCGTAGAGATCAATGAGTCCGGCATGGACTTTCAAGTCGCATTCGTAACCGATGAAGACGGCAAGCCTTGGGTTTTACGCAAGCCAAGACGGCCCGACGTAATGGACAGAGCGGATAATGAATACAAGGTTCTGCAGCTACTCCAACGTCATCTGGCTGTTGCCGTTCCGAACTGGCGTGTATACACGTCTGAGCTGATCGCCTATCCGTTGCTGGAGGGAACTCCCGCTGCAACGGTAGATCCGGTGTCCAATGGATACGCTTGGAAAATGGAGCACGACCCGCTGCCCGCCGCTTTTGTCAGCTCTCTGGCCCAGGCACTCGCCACCCTGCATGGGGTTGACCATGATCTGGCGGCTTCTGCCGGTATCCGCGTGAAGAGTCCAGCCGAAGCACGAGAGACCTTCGCTAAAAATATGGATGACATCAAGCGCAAGATCGGAGTGTCTGATACGCTGTGGGACAGGTGGCAAAGATGGATAGCTGACGATAGCTACTGGCCTCAGCATTCCGCGCTGGTTCATGGCGACCTGCACCCGCCGCACATTCTGATAAACGAGGGTAATCAGGTGACGGGACTTCTGGATTGGACAGAAGCAGAAGTAACGAACCCCGGAACGGATTTCACCATTTATTACGCGCTGTTTGGAGAAAGCGGACTTGATGTCTTGTTGAACCAGTACCAGGCTTTTGGCGGCCGAGTGTGGCCCCGCATGCGCGAGCATATCGCCGAGCAATGGGCCGCCTATCCGGTACTGATCGGCATGTTCGCCTTGCACACGGGCAAAGAAGAACACATGGAGATGGCTCAGGGAGCGCTTGGTCTGCTCGAACAAAAACAAGAGTAACCTCACTCGAGAGAGAAGCTCTTTCCAGATTGGTACTGAAGACAAAGAGGATTATAAACAAAGAGACAAAGACCGTTCCCTGCGATCTTTGTCTCTTTCTCTTTTGTGTCAACCTCTTTTGTACCAAAATCTTTTGTGCCAAGGCAGAATCTCTTCAGCCAAACCCCTGGCCCTTTGCTTATATCGCCACGGTTTCGCTTCCGGCAAATACGCTCAGCCAGCTGCTCGTTCTCCCGACCAGCCGCTGGTAGGCGTCTTGCGCCGAAAAAGTATGATCCCCCCGTACGATAATCTCCGTCTCGCAGTGTCCGCTCTTGCGGAGACGAAATTCGCGTTCATAGTGAAAGAGAGAGTCCAGCGGGATGACTTCGTCCCTGTTTCCGTGAAGCAGCAGGACATCACCGTCAAATTGACCCGCTTGCTGCAACGGGTCGTAGGCATGGAGCGACTGGAAGAATGTCTCCTGCAAGGAGTACCCCCGGTGATCGGTCCGGCCGTATTGCACAGCCTCCTCGTACCCTTGCTCGCCCACAATCCGCACAATATCCTCAAACGGACGCGGGACAGGGGCCCAGAGGATCAAGCCGTCGATGTTCTGCTCCAATGAAGCCGTAATGACAGAAACGGCTCCGCCCAAACTGTGTCCCAGCAGAATAACTCTGCGGGCAGCACGGCCCTGCTCACGGCAGCGTACATAAGCAAGCACCTCACGAGTCTGTCTGACCAAAAGCTCCAGTCCTCCGGCACCGTAATCTCCTTCGCTTTCCCCGCATCCGCCGTAGTCAAATCGGACCACTGTCAGACCAGACACTGCCAGATCGCGGGCCGCTTTGACGAAGAGCCGGTCCACCCCAATCCGGTTGCCCACAAATCCGTGACATATCAACAATGTTGTATCAGCAAGGCTGTCGTCTTTCCGTACCAGCTCAGGCTCATGAATAGTGGCAGCCAGCTCATATTGGTCAAAAGGAATCCGAACCGACCGTTCTACATATCTCACCTGAACTCCCCCTCTTTATTAAAAGTATTCCGATTAATTTACTTTGTTATACATCTGTATTATTCCTTTTTTCTCTTTGATTGTCAAGGCTTCCTGCCTGGTCAGCCAAGCCCTTCAAGAAAAAAGAACAGCGGCGAAAAACCGCTGTCCTTTAGCCAGTTGGTCTTTTGTTTTCATCTACTCGGTCGCCGGCGGAGGGCTGCTCTTTGGCGGCGATGCCAGATCACGCAGGATCGCCACCTCAACGCGCCTGTTTTTCGCTCTTCCCTCCGGTGTCGCATTGGATGCCACCGGATGGTACTCGCCCATCCCCGTCGCGCTGAACTTGGACGGGTCCAAATTGCTGTTTTCGAGCAGGACCTTCAAAAAGTTGACGGAGCGCTTCACGCTGAGATCCCAGTTGGACGGAAATTCGGCACGATGGATCGGAACGTTGTCCGTATGGCCGGTAACCGTCACCTTTTTCGGATGCGGCACCAGCATGGAAGCCATCTCTGCGGCCAATTTGCGGGCCTCCGGCTTGAGGTCTGCTTTTCCGGAATCGAACAGGGCATTGTCCAAAATCGTAATCAGCAGGCCTTCGTCCGTCAGCTGAGTCTGCAGCTTGTCTCCCAGATTGTTTGCCTTGATGTAGTCTTCCATGCGCTGCTGAAGCTTCTTCAGATCCTCCGTCTCTTTGCGGATGGCCTCTTCCATCTTCTTTTCTTCCTCGGTCTTTTCCTTGTCGTCCGTCTCCTTGCCCATATGCAAGGTCTGCTGGGGCAGCGACGGGTCGAGCGGCACGGGGCTCGGCTGGTTAAACACGCCGATCCCGCCATTCAGCGCCACATCAAAGGAACGAACCATTTGGTCGAATTTTTTCGCGTCCATCTTGCTGGAGGCAAACAATACGATAAACAGGGCCAGCAGCAAGGTCAGCAGGTCCGCGTAAGGAATCAGCCAGGATTCATCCATGTGCTCTTCATGATTGCCGTGACGTTTGGAATGCTTAGCCATTTACTGCGGCCTCCTCCTCCTTCTTCTCCTCCTTCACTGCTGCACGTTCCTGCAAAGGAATGTAGACAAGGAGCTTCTGCTCGATAGCCGCAGGGGAAACACCCGCTTGAATGGAAAGGAGTCCTTCCACCATAATTTTTTTGATCTCGATCTCGCGCTTGGATTTGCGCTTCAGCTTGGTCGCGAACGGGTGCCACAAAACGTACCCGGTGAAAATCCCCAGCAGCGTCGCCACGAATGCCGCCGCAATCGACACGCCGAGAGCATCGATATCGCTCAGGTTCCCCAGGGCGGCGATCAAGCCGACTACCGCACCCAATACCCCGAGCGTCGGCGCGTAGCTTCCCGCCTGGCTGAAGATCAGTGCGCCGGACTGGTGCCGCTCTTCGATGGCGTAAATCTCTTCATTCAAGACGTCCCGGACAAACTCCGGCTCTCCGCCGTCGATGATCATTTTCATGCCGTTTTTCAGAAACGGGTCCTCGATCTCGTCCGAGGTGTTTTCCAGCGCCAGCAGGCCTTCGCGGCGAGCGATGGAAGCCCAGTTCATAAACTGGTCGATCAGCTCCCGCTTGGACGGCAGCTTCTGTTCGGTGAACAAAATTTTGAAGAGTGCAGGAATCCGTTTGATTTCCGAAAGGGGAAACGCGTTCATCAGAGCCGCAACCGTACCGACGATAATAATCATGAAGGCTGCCGGATTCAGCAAGGCACTCGGACTCGCGTGTTTCAAGATCATCCCGACGACAACTGCAATAATCCCTAATACAATACCGAGCAAGGTCGATTTTTCCATTGTGACACTCCCTAACTACCGTGTTCGAAAAATATCTCTATATATGGTTTCGGTAATTCTGCCGTCGGTTGTGAGAGAAAGTTGCGGAAAATCGGGACAGTTTTGTGAAAAACCTCATCCAAACCATCTGATCAGGCAAATCATCACGAGCAGTCCGACGATAAAAGAAAAGGTAGCGGAGCGCTCATGGCCGTCTCCGTGGCTTTCGGGAATCAGTTCCTTGTACACGATAAACAGCATCGCTCCGGCCGCAAACGCCAGTCCGTAAGACACCAATCCCTCTACGAAGGACGTCAGGTAATACCCGGCAAACGAAGACACAATCTCGACTGATCCCGTCAGAGTCGCGAGCAAAAAGGCTTTAAAGCGGCTGACCCGCTGATTGATCAAAAACAAGGCTACGAGGAAGCCCTCCGGCGCATTCTGGACGCCGATGGCAAAGGCGATCAGGCCGCCCAGGCCGCTCTGTTCGGATGAATAACTGACGCCGACGGAGAGTCCCTCCGGAATGTTATGCAGCGTAATGGCCGACAAAATGAGCAATGACTGCGAGTCCATCGAGATATTCGCCCGCGTGTGTTCGAGATCGATGTGCGGAATGACGCTCTCAAGCAGCGTCAAGAGGATGGTTCCCGTCAACACCCCGAGACAGACGACGATCAAGCGTTCATTTGCCAATGCCTGCGGGATCAGGCTGAACGTAGAAGCAGCCATCATGATTCCGGCTGTAAACGCCAATAAAATATCCCGCCAGCGATGGGTAACCTGTTTAAAGAAAAGAATGGGAAGAGCGCCTGCTCCCGTTGCCAATGCAGATAATAAACTGCCCACTACCAGTTGTTCCATGAATATACCCCCAGGGCCGAGTACGATGATTCCAACATCATATCACGGATGCACAAGTCCGTGGAAAAACTTGCGAATATGCCAAGGTCCTGCACTGCCATCCCTGTACTTATACGACGAAATCCCGATTTTATACATGTCGGGGACCTATCAGTGAACAAAACTAAAAACAGTGCCGTCATCAGACAGCACTGTTTATGATCGTAGTGGCAATGCTTAGTGGCCGAGCGCGAGAATCTGCTCGACGCGCTGGGTTTCATTGAGGTGCGGACATGTATAGCAGCATCGCCCGCCCTCCAGCCGGTATTGGAAGCAGCATTGGTGCCGGATCTGGATCGGCTCTCCCTTGCCCGACGGATGGGGAATCATCGTATAGGAAGTGTCGAGGGGCTGGCCTTTTTTCAGGCCAAACACGGACGGATCGGCTGCTTTGGTCAGGTAGTGATAGTCGTCGGCAATCTGCCTCTTGAGCTCTGCAGACTCCGCCGCATCCTGCCAGCGCTTGTAGTAAAAATGCACAAGGTACGAAGCGTGGGCCCACAGAACATGGGCTTTAACAGAAGTAGCTGCACAAAGCGCCGCAATCAATGGCTGGATCGTACCCGCAAACAGTTCGCGGACGACCTGCTCCCGCCACTGTGCGCGGCTTCCGTCTTCCGGTCTGCTGACGGATTGATCAAGCAGGACAAATCGCGGAATGCTCCAGCTTTTTTCTCCTGTTAACACAACATTGGCAAGAGAAAGCTGCAAGCCCACCGAATCATGGGACATGGCATGCAGAGCGCCGGTCATCAGAGCGAGGAACCGTTTAAAGAAGAGGGATGCCGTCACAACGCTGCCGGGAGATCCGATCTGTTCTCCTACCTGCCGCAGAAACATCATGCTTGTCTCTTTTCGAAGCAGACCTTCGGCTGAAAAGACAAGCGGAGCATTGATCTCATCGGCAAACGAGATGCGGTATTTCTGCTCAAGTACGGCTGTATTCCAATCGGTTCCCATCGGTTCCATCCTTCCACTGTGTTGATTCATGCCGTTATCAATGATTTTCATTATCAGTTACAACTTATTATATGCCTCCGTCTTCTCGGTTACAAGTGTTTGCGAAAAAAACTTGAAGTTCTTGCCGATTGTACCTGTCTGCAAGAGCTCCGCCTTCTGTTGTTTTTTGAAACAAGCTGTTATCATCCGGATTTACATGAAAAAGGCCGTAGAGACTTACCGCCCTACAGCCCTACAGCCTTACACCAAACTATTCATCAAACTATTCGCGTTCTATGCAGCAATCTGCATCCATCCAGCTCTTCAACCAACGACTGGCGCTATATTTTAAATGCGGAGACAGTATCCTGCAGCTCCTCCGCCAGCTTGGACAGCGATGTCGCCGAAGCGGCTATCTCCTCCATGGAAGCCAGCTGCTCTTCCGTAGCGGCCGAGACATTTTGCGTGCCGTCTGCCGTGACGTCGGATCCTTCGGCGATCAAGCTGATCACTTCGACTACCTGATCGGTATGGGCTGACACCTGCTGAACTGCGGCGGAGACATCCCGGATCTGCTCGGTGACATCCTGGATCGAGTACTGGATTTGTCCGAAGGTTTCTCCTGCCTGATGAACGGCCGCGATGCCGGACTGCACTTCCCGATTCCCCGCCTGCATGGAATCGACTGCCCGCACGGTCTCCTCCTGAATCGTATTGATCAACTTGGCAATCTGTGCGGCCGACTGGGAAGACTGCTCGGCGAGCTTGCGGACCTCGTCCGCTACGACGGCAAAGCCTCTTCCGTGCTCACCGGCGCGGGCCGCCTCAATCGCCGCATTCAATGCCAATAGATTGGTCTGTTCTGCAATTCCCGTAATCACTTCGATAATGTGGCCGATCTCTTGGGAATGTTTGCCCAGTCCTTCTACAGCCCCCGTCAGATTGCGTATGGAATCGTGAATGGCGCTCATTTGCTGTACCGCGGCTTGAATAGCCTGATTTCCTTCGCCTGCCAGCTCCGCCACCTGAACAGCTGTAGAAGACGCACTCTGCGCATTGGCCGCGATATGCTGGATGCTGGCTGTCATTTCACGAACCACTCTGGAGCCTTCATCGACGCTCCTGACCTGCCTGTCCGTTCCTGCTGCTACCTCCTGAACGGTCACGGCAATTTGTTCTGTCGCCTTGCTCGTTTGTTCCGCGCTTGCCGTCAACTCCTCGGCAGACGCCGCCACCTGCTCTGATGACGTGCTCACCTGACGGATCAAGGTTTGCAAGCTGGCTGTCATTTCATTAAAGGACTGCGTCAGGCTGGCAAACTCGTCCCGATTCTTGATGATCAAGGGTTCCACGCGCAAATTTCCAGACGCCACCTCTTTTACGTTTGCCACCAGCTTAACGAGCGGATTGCGGATATTTCTGGTCAAACCAATCGCCAGAAGAATCCCGCCAGCGAGCGAGATGACAAGCAGGAGCAGTGTATCCCGCATGCCGTCCCGATAAAGCTGATAGCTTTCCGCGACCGCTTGATTGGCCCCCTCGCTGTTTCGTTTCTTTAATTCATCCACGTATTGCTGCCGTTCCTTGAACAGCATGTCGGCTTGCAGGCGTAGCTCTTCCAACCGCTTCAAATCCTCCGGCGTAGCCACGGTGGACACGTCTATTTCCTTCCCGGACTCGACAATGCGATTATTGAACGTCTTATAAACCTCAAGGGTTCTTTGCAGGTTCCCAAAAATTTCAGCATCTTCACTGGTTTGAACCGTCTTTTCGTAATCCTTGGTTTTTTCCTCCACATAGAGAAACTGCTCTTCGATTTGTTTGACGATTTTCTCTTTGTCGGCCGCATTTACTGTGGCATACAGGCTTTGATCGTAGGCGTAGATCGTCTGGAGTGCGGCATTTATTTCCAGCACCGCCTGCAGACCGGGCATCCAGCCGTCGGTAAACTCCGAAACCTTCTCGTTCAGCTTGTGCATTTTGTATACGGCCAAAAAACCGGAAAGGATCATGATGACAAGCAAGATCGAAAAAGCCCCGCTTAATTATTTCCCTATGGTCATTTTCATGCAACCACCCGCTTCGTTCGGTTAAATTTTTTGGTTTAGCTTGCTATGTATTTCCCGATTTTTTTACAAATGAAACCAGAGGGAGAAAACTTTCTGAAAGT
>Ga0310822_100696_pt1 | contig 15099 bp, 14 predicted proteins | sample P4_ome_2_FD_201313 | JGI IMG/M metagenome (GOLD analysis project Ga0310822, IMG submission 201313) | Sorghum-adapted microbial communities from Joint BioEnergy Institute, Emeryville, California, United States - P4_Day56_Rep2 | ecosystem: Engineered > Bioreactor > SSF (Solid state fermentation) >... | reverse complement strand
GCTGAGGAACATGGAGTCGTCCTGATCTCCGCCACCCTGCTGCTGTGATTGCTGTCCTTGTCCCTGCCCCTGTCCGCCTTGCTGCTGTCCACCTTGCTCAGGCTCGAACAGGACGCTAAATTCATTCAAGTCCGTCTGGATGATCCCGATGACGTTCATCCCGATCCTCCTTAGCTGTCAAAGTCGTGTATCAACCCGGGTGTCTGGAATGGTGGACACCGCGGTGCTGCAAGTAATTATGGTAGAAATACTCCACGATGGAGATGGCAAAAGCGGTTAAAAATATTCCCGAAAGACGGTAGGGCACTGCAAATAGGGCACAGCTCAGCCAGAGAAGGGCAAAGGCGAGCCCAAAATCGGCCGTACTGGCGAATGTGTTGTTTGTACGCGGAAGGATAAACAGATCCCCGGCCACATAAGAGATAAGACTGATGACTACGCTGGTGACGAGCGCAAATGAGAGTGACGTTCCCGACCACATTAGCCCCGGAACGGCAATAATCCCGTTTGAGAGGAGCTTTATCAAGATGCTCAAGAACGAACACCTCCTTTCATGCTCTTAGTATGATCCTAGGTAGTCTTGCTATTCGTATCGCGGAAATTCGATTTCAACCGGCGCACGCTGTTCTCGTCAGGTGTGACATAAAGAGTGCGCTGCTGCTCGTAGATGACGAATCCGGGCTTGGCTCCGCTAGGTTTTTTCACATGCTTCACCAGTGTGTAATCGACCGGAACCTGACTGCCGTTTTGGGCTTTGCTGTAATAGGCAGCGAGCAGTGCCGCTTCTTTCAGTGTTTGTTCCGAGAAATCTCGCCCGCGGATCACGACGTGGGACCCGGGGATATCCTTGGTATGAAGCCATGTATCACCCGAGGACGCCAGCTTGTTGGTCAAGTATTCATTTTGCTTGTTGTTTTTGCCTACCAGGATTTCCACACCCTCTGAGGACGTATACGTATCCAGCTCGGGGCGGTGGTCTTTTTTCTTTTTGGCCTGACGCTTTTGCCTGTTGCGGATGTAGCCCTGCTCCGCCAGCTCTTCTCTGATCTCTTCCGTATCCTGTACAGTCGCATGCTCCAACTGAACGAGCAGGCCGTCGAGATAAACAATTTCTTCTTCAGCCTGCGCGATCTGTTCCGCAACAATGCCAAGACTGTTTTTGGCCTTGTTGTATCGTTTATAGTACGCCTGCAAGTTTTCCGAAGGTGTTTTTAGGGGATCGAGCGGGATGCGGACGACACCGCCATCCTCGTCGTACCAATTGACTGTTTCCAGCACGGTATCTCCGCGTTTCAGCAGATGCATATTGGCCGTGATCAATTCGCCGTAAAGGCGGTATTGCTCCGCTTCCTGGGCATCCACCAGGGTTTGCTCCAGCTTCTCGATTTTTTTGACGTTTTTGTTCCGTTCATTGGTTACGAAGCGGATCAGATCGTGAACCTTTTGCTTGACCGTATCCCGCTGTGCCTTTCCTTCAAAATAACCCTGCAGGCATTGGCTGACGGTGGGAAAGGAAGTGATGGCAGCATCTTGAAGATGTGTCAGGGAAACGACGTGAAAGTATGTTTTGTCTTTGGCCACGGCCAAATGAGGGACGTAGTCGTGTCGGGCAATGTCTTGCATCACTTGCGAAAACGCTTGCCACAATGCTTCGCGGGTCGGCAGGCCGGAGCGGTGAACGATTTCTTTTGCGAGCAGGGGACTCATCCCCGTAAATGTATCGACCAATTGCTTGTCGAAACGGCCGCCGTTCCAGTTATACAGCGAGATAAACTCCTGCTGGGATACAAGCAGGGGATTTTTTTTGTCCTGACCGGGCGGAGCGACATACGTTTTGCCTGGAAGCACCTGCCGATACTGACTGATGGCGAGAGTCACATGCAGCGCACTGTCCAGGATTACACCGGTCGCCGGGTCGAGCAGGATGATGTTGCTGTGTTTTCCCATGATCTCCATCACGATCCGCCTGCGCGTCGTATCGCCCAGCTCGTCGCGGGCACGGATATCCATATGGACGATCCGCTCCATACCGACCTGCTCAATCGATTCAATCAATCCGCCTTCGCAATGCTTTCGAAGGAGCATGCAAAACATCGGGGCTTCCATCGGATTGGTAAAATCCTCGGTAGTCAGATGGAGGCGGGGATAGGTCGGGTTGGCAGAGAGCAGCAGCTTGCCCGTTTCCCCCTGCATTCGCAATTGCATGACAATATCGCTGTAATGGGGCTGGTGGATTTTGGAAATCCGCGCGCCCTCCCATCGCTTTAGTTCTTGTACAACGGCACGAGTCACAACACCGTCAAAAGCCATTTTCTTCACCTCTAGCTCTTAAAAAATACAAAATACGCTGTGAACGGTTCATGACCTCTTCTCATAAATAAGGATGATTGTCGCCTAGCGTCAGACACAGTGTAACATATTACCCCCTTTGACGGTATTGGAAGCATGGGCGGCTTTGGTTGACACTGCAAAGAGTTGTCTCCTATAATGAATTAACGATTTTACGACAGTGGAAGTGATATCCATGGTCCGAAGCATGACTGGTTATGGCCGAAAGGAAACCATGTACGGGGCTTTCAGGTTGTCCGTGGAGATGCGGGCTGTCAATCATCGTTATGCGGAAATCATCGTTCGACTGCCGAAAGCCTACGGTGTACTGGAAGATCCGGTTCGCAAGCTGGTGGCCGAATACGTCCGCCGCGGGCGAGTAGAAGTGATGATTTCGATCGATGAGGCGGCATCCAGCGAGGCAGAGTTTCAAGTAAACTGGGACGCCGCAGAAAAGTACGTCAGGGCGTTGCGTGAAATGAACGATCGGTTTTCTCTCAGCGAACCGTTGGCAGCGAAAGACTTGCTGCAGCTTCCGATGGTGATTTCCGAGAAGGAGACAGTAGCGGTAGAGCCCCAGTCGTTCTGTGAGCCGCTTCTGGAAGTGACGAGAGAAGCCGCGAAAGACCTTCTTTCGATGAAGAAAAAAGAAGGACAAAAGCTGGCGGAAGATATCAGCAGTCGGCTTGCCGACATTGTCTCCTGGACCAGAGAAATCGCCCAGAGCGCTCCTGTCGTAGTGGAGGAGTACCGAGCCCGGTTGCAGCAGCGTATCAGTGAATGGATGCAAGGCGCACCGTTTGAGCTTGACATGCAGCGGCTGGCGCAGGAGGTTGCCTTTTTCGCAGATCGAAGCGATATCAGCGAAGAGATTACCCGTCTGGAAAGTCACTGCACACAGTTTTCAGAGCTGCTGAAACAGCCGGAAGCAGTTGGACGGAAGCTCGACTTTTTGCTGCAGGAGATGAATCGGGAAGCCAATACCATAGCTTCCAAGGCCAACAACCTTTCCATTCAACGGTTGGCCATCGAGATCAAGACAGAATTGGAAAAGATGAGAGAGCAGGTTCAAAACATCGAGTAGCGATGAAGGGGTGGACGGTGCCGTCATGGCCATTAAGCTTATTAATATCGGATTTGGCAATATCGTCAACGCCAACCGTATTATTTCCATTGTCAGTCCGGAGTCCGCGCCGATCAAGCGGATCATCCAGGAAGCGCGAGACCGCAACATGCTGGTGGATGCTACATACGGCAGAAGAACAAGGGCAGTGATCATCACCGACAGTGACCATGTCATCCTGTCCGCGGTTCAGCCGGAAACGGTCGCGCAGCGGCTGACGAACAAAGACGATGAATCGGACGAATAAAGCAGGAGTTGAATGCATTCATGAGCGATAGGGGTCTCCTTCTGGTTCTCTCTGGACCGTCAGGCGTAGGGAAAGGAACGGTTTGCAAAGCCCTTCGGGAGCGCATGCCGGACCTGGTCTACTCTGTTTCTGCCACGACGCGTTCGCCGCGTGCGGGTGAAGTAGAGGGAGTGAACTACTTTTTTACGAGCAAGGAAGAATTTCGCCGGATGATCGAGCAGGACCAGCTGCTCGAATGGGCAGAGTACGTAGGAAACTACTATGGAACGCCGCGCAGGTTCGTGGAAGAGACCTTGGACAGCGGGCGTGACGTGATCCTGGAAATTGAAGTGCAGGGAGCTTTGCAGGTTAAGCAAAAGTTCCCGCAGGGGACGTTTTTGTTCCTGGCTCCGCCGGATTTGGCCGAACTGGAAAATCGGATCGTGGGCAGAGGCACGGAGTCAGAGGAAACCATCCGTCACCGCATGGAAATGGCTCGCACCGAGATCGAACTGATGGATCAGTACGATTACGTAGTAGTAAATGATCAGATTGAATGTGCCTGCGAACGTATTCAATCGATCATTACAGCCGAACATTTAAAGAAAGAACGTCAAATCCACAAGTTTCGCAAATGGTTGAAGGAGGCTGAATGAATCATGTTGTACCCCTCGATTGACAAGCTGACCGCAAAGGCTGAAAGCAAATATACGCTGGTGACGATCGCTTCCAAGCGCGCCCGCCAAATCCGCGAGAACAGCGCTGTGCAGGTGGATAAGCCAAAGTCCAAGAAGTTTGTTGGCCAAGCGCTGGAAGAGCTGATCGAAGACAAGCTGATCCACGATACGATTGATTCTCGGAAATAAGCGGACCGTTAACCGCGTACCTCGTTACGAAACAACCTCGCGCAGGTTGTTTTTTTTCGGACTGGAGATACCCACCTAGAGAGGAGAGATATGGATGCTTCCTTTGACAGGCAAACAAATCGTATTGGGTGTTTCAGGGGGAATAGCCGCTTACAAAGCTGCGGCGCTAACCAGCAAGCTGACCCAGGCTGGGGCTTTGGTGCGTGTCATCATGACCCAGAACGCCGCAAAATTTGTACAGCCGCTCACCTTTCAAGCGCTGTCCCATGGGCCGGTGTATACAGATATATTTGAGGAGCCGGAACCAAGCGTGATCAGTCATATCGATCTGGCGGACAAGGCGGATTTGGTGCTGATCGCCCCGGCTACAGCCAATGTGATCGGAAAAATGGCCAACGGGATCGCCGACGACATGCTGACAACCACTGTGCTCGCCACGAAAGCGCCGGTCATGCTGGCACCTGCGATGAATGTAAATATGTATCATCATCCGGCAGTTGCACAAAACCTGCAAAAACTGACCGATTTCGGCTATCGCTTCATCGAACCGGGCGAAGGGCTGCTTGCCTGTGGTTGGGTCGGGAAGGGCAGGCTGGCCGAGCCGGAGGAGATCGTAGAAGCGGTTATTCGCTTTTTTGCTGAGCAAACACGGGAAAAGCAGGATTTGAAAGGGAAAAGGGTGCTCGTAACCGCCGGCCCGACGCGAGAAAAGATCGATCCGGTCCGCTACATCACCAATCATGCTTCGGGCAAAATGGGCTATGCGATCGCCGAAGCCGCTCAGGCACGGGGAGCAGATGTCGTTTTGGTCAGCGGTCCGACACATTTGCCTCCGCCCGCCAGAGTAAAGCTCGTACCGGTAGAATCGGTGCAGGAAATGTACGATGCGGTCATGGCTGAACTGCCGATCAGCGACATTGTCATCAAATCAGCCGCAGTCTCCGACTATCGGCCAAAAGTGGTGCACGAGCATAAAATGAAAAAAGGAGAGGGGCCACTCGTCCTGGAGCTGGACAAGGCACCCGATATCCTCAAAGAGGTAGGGCAGAGAAAGGAAAAGCAGTTTGTCGTCGGTTTTGCCGCAGAGACGCAGGATGTGCTGCAGCATGCAAAGGGGAAACTGGACAGAAAAAATTTGGATATGATTGTAGCAAACGATGTCTCGCTGGAAGGCGCCGGAATGGGCAGCGACACCAATATCGTCACCCTGTTGACAAGGGAGGGAGAGCAGGTGGCGCTGGACAAATTGAGCAAGCGGGAAGTAGCGGATAAATTGCTTGATGCGATCTTGCTCAAGCTGGACCATCAGCCTCTGCCCGAAAAGCTATGATCGCCCGTGTCATTGTAGATGTTCCCGTAAACCGGACGAACCGGCCGTTCGATTACCGCGTTCCTGAGTGGCTCGTGCCGCTGATGAAAACGGGCAGCAGAGTCATCGTTCCATTTGGCCCCCGCAAGCTGCAGGGATATGTCATCGGCTTGGAGGAAGCGGCCGAACAGGGAGCAGCTGACAAGCTGCGGGACGTCGAACAGGTTCTCGATGATCAGCCGCCGCTCTCAGACGAGCTGATCAGACTGGGGGAATGGATGTCGAAGCAGTACCTTTGTCCATGGGTAACTGCTTTGCAGGCGATGATTCCGGCGGTATTGAAGGGGAAGTCGGAGAAATGGCTGCTCGCCTCAGACCAGTTGGAGGAAGAGATGTGCGGCCGCTCTCCGCTGCTGTGGGAGCTGTTCAGACGAAAGCAGCTGCCGCTTGCCGAGGTGGAAAAGCACTTTCCCGAAGAAGCCATGCTCGTGCCGGGGTGGATTTCGAGCGGACTTCTCTCCACAGGCTATCAAGTAACCGATCGGGTGACCCGCAAACAGCAATCGTTTGTCCGCAGTTTGCTGACTCGCGAGGAGCTTGCGGCAGCGGCCGAGAGCCTGCCGGCCCGGGCGGAGCAGATGCGGCGGGTTCTTCAGCTGTTGATCGAGCAGGAAGGCCAGTCCTTCTCCGTAAAAATGCTGCAGGAAGAGCTCGGGATTACCCGCTCTCCATTGAAAAGCCTGGAGAGCCGAGGCTGGATCGCGATCGAACAACTGGAGGTATACAGAGACCCGTATGCGCACAGGCGTTTTGCGGCAGCCCAAAAGCCCGTCTTTACCGACCAACAGGAGCATGTCCTGGAAGCCGTGCAGCTGTCGATCAAAAAAAACGAGTACGGCGCCTTTCTTTTGCATGGAGTGACCGGAAGCGGCAAAACAGAAGTGTATCTCGAAGCGATCGAAGAGACGTTGGCCAGAGGGCGGGAAGCGATTTTTCTGGTGCCGGAAATCTCGCTGACTCCGCAAATGGTGGAGAAATTCAAGGCCCGATTCGGCAATGAGGTAGCGGTCCTGCACAGCGCCCTGTCCCAGGGAGAGCGGTATGACGAGTGGCGCAAGATCATCCGCAAAGAGGTAAGCGTCGTCGTGGGGGCCCGCTCCGCTGTTTTTGCCCCGTTCCAAAACGTCGGGCTGATCGTCATCGACGAAGAGCATGAAAGCTCGTACAAGCAGGAGGAGACGCCGCGCTATCATGCGAGGGAGGTCGCCATCTGGCGGGCCAAGGAAAACAACGCCGTTCTTCTCATGGGCAGCGCGACACCTGCCCTGGAGACCTATGCGCTGGCCGAACGGGGCCGCTATACGCTGCTTTCGATGCCTGACCGCGTCGGAAACCGCCCGCTTCCCCGCGTTCACGTCGTCGATATGAGAGAAGAGCTGCGTTCCGAAAACCGCTCGATGTTCAGCCGTCAGCTGCATGAGATGATCGGAGAGCGGCTTGCGCGTCAGGAGCAGATGGTGCTGTTTTTGAACCGCAGGGGTTTTTCCACATTCGTCATGTGCCGCTCCTGCGGCTATACGCTTCGTTGTGTCCACTGCGATATTTCGCTTACCTACCATCGGACCAATCACACGGCTCGCTGCCACTACTGCGGGTATACGATCAAGCAGCCGAGCCACTGCCCGGAGTGCCAGAGCGAGCATATCCGCTTTTTTGGAACGGGAACGCAAAAGGTCGAGGAGGAGCTGGCTCGCCTGTTTCCCGGGATCCGGGTGATCCGCATGGACGTGGATACCACCTCGCGAAAAGGGGCGCATGAAGAGCTGCTCCGCAAGTTTCGCACCGGTCAGGGAGATGTGCTGCTCGGTACGCAAATGATTGCCAAAGGGCTTGATTTTCCCCGCGTCACACTGGTCGGCGTCATTGCCGCTGATACGTCGCTCTTTTTACCCGATTTTCGCGCCGCCGAGAAGACCTTTCAGCTGCTTACCCAGGTAGGCGGACGCGCCGGACGCCACGAATTGGAAGGGGATGTGGTGATTCAGACCTATACCCCGGAGCATTACAGCATCATGCACGCGACAAGGCATGACTACCCTTCTTTTTATCGGGAAGAGATGCTGCAGCGCAGGCGCACTGGCTATCCGCCGTATTTCCGGCTCGTGCTGATCACGTTTTCCCATGAGGAAGTACCGGTCGTCATCAAAGCAGCACATCTGGTCGCCGATTATCTGCGTCCCCGGTTGGCGGAGACGACGATTTTGCTGGGCCCTGTCGCTTCGCCCATTGCACGCGTGAAAGATAGATTTCGGTTCCAAATCATGTTAAAATATCGTGATGAATCGCGGCTGCCGGACCTTTTGGCCCAGGCGACATCCGCATTTGAAGAATGGAACAAACAGCAGAAGGTACTGATGACGATTGACGTCGATCCGTACGTACTGCTTTAGGGAGGATAAACAACAAATGGCTATTCGCACAATTGTCAAACACCCAGATCCAATCCTGCGGGAAAAAGCAATCCAGGTAAGAAATTTTAACGCCAACCTGCACAAGCTGCTCGATGATATGGCGGAAACGATGTACGATGCTGACGGAGTAGGCCTGGCGGCGCCGCAGGTAGGCATTTCCAAACGCGTCATCGTCATGGACTGCGGCGACGGTCTGATCGAAGTCGTCAATCCGGAAATTATTGACCACAAAGGAGAGCAGTTTGACTATCCGGAAGGCTGCCTCAGCATCCCGGGACTGCGCGGGGATGTCCGCCGCCATAAATGGATCAAGCTGCGCGGACAAGACCGCAACGGCAATGTCTTTGAAATGGAAGCGGACGACCTGCTGTCCCGTTGTGCCCAGCACGAGATTGACCATCTGAACGGCGTTCTGTTTATTGACGTGGCAGACCGGGTTTATACGGTAAATCCGGACGAGGAAGGGGAATAAATCGAATTGAAAGACGTGCGCATACTCTTTATGGGAACGCCCGACTTTGCCGTTCCCTGCCTGGAGGCACTGATCGCAGACGGGTATACGGTTGTTGCGGCCGTCACCCAGCCTGATCGGCCTGTCGGACGCAAACAAGTGATGACGCCGCCTCCGGTGAAGGAGGCGGCTTTGCGGCATGGCATTCCCGTGCTGCAGCCGGAGAAGATCAAAGCGCCGGAAGCGCTGGAGGAAGTGCTTTCGCTTCGCCCTGATCTGATCGTCACGGCTGCATACGGGCAAATCCTGCCCAAGCAATTGCTCGTAGCACCGGGATTTGGCTGCATAAATGTCCATGCGTCGCTGCTCCCGAAATACCGGGGAGGCGCTCCCATCCACAAGGCGATCATCGCCGGGGAAAAGGAATCGGGCGTAACGATCATGTACATGGTGGAAGCGTTGGACGCAGGCGACATGCTCTCCAAAGTCACCGTCCCCATCGAAGAGCGGGATACAGCAGGCACACTGTTTGACAAGCTGTCGGCAGAAGGCGCCAAGCTGCTGGTGAAAACACTTCCGGGACTTCTGGCCGGAGAAATCGTGCCTGAGCCGCAGGATCACGAGCAAGCGACGTTTGCTCCGACGATCAAGCGGTCCGAGGAGAAGGTCGACTGGACCAAAACAGCGGAGGAAGTGTACAACCAGGTCAGAGGATTAAACCCATGGCCAGTTGCTTTTACAACGTATCAAGGAAAAAACTGGAAAATATGGTGGGTAGAAAAGCATTCTGCGACCAGCCAAGGCGCCGAGCCGGGCACGATCATCGCCCTCGAGCAGGACGGCTTGGTAATCGCTTGCGGCAGCGGGGCGGTCAAGCTCACCGAATTGCAGCCGGAAGGGAAAAAACGGATGAGCGCTCTCGACTTTTTGCGGGGAGCGGGCGGCAGCTTGGAAATCGGCACAAAGGTAGGAGAATGACAAGTGGCAAAAAAAGGTGCGCGTGACATTGCCCTCGATGTCTTGAACCGGGTGGAAGAACATCAGTCTTACAGCAATTTGGAGCTTAAACACGTCCTGGACCGAGAGGAGTTGCGCGCTCCCGATGCCGGGCTGGTGACGGAGCTGGTGTATGGCACGATCCAGCGCCGACTGACGCTGGATACGGCGCTGGATCGTTTCATACGGGGCAAGAAGGTGCAGACATGGGTGAAGAATTTGCTTCGCCTCAGTCTATACCAGATTCGCTTTCTCGACCGGATTCCCGATCGGGCGGTCGTCCATGAAGCGGTAGAAATCGCCAAGCGGAGAGGACATCAGGGCATCGCCTCAATGGTAAACGGCGTTTTGCGCAACGCTCTTCGCAGTCCCGATCTGTGGGACAAGCTGGGCAGCGGTGATGACGCTGCACGGCTTTCGATTGAACAATCCCATCCGGAATGGCTTGTGCGCAGATGGGCGGGGCAATACGGAATAGAAGAGACGAGGCGGATTCTCGAAAGCAACAACCGCCCGCCGCGCACTTCCATTCGGGTCAATACACTGAAGTCCACGAGAGATGAGCTGCTGGGCAAGCTGAGGGAGCAGTTTTCAGCAGTCGAGCCTTCCGTCGTCAGTCCAGACGGCCTTGTCATGGAAGGCGGCCATGCAGCCGGGACAGAATGGTTCCGCCAGGGATTGTTCACTGTTCAGGACGAAAGCTCTATGCTTGTGGCCCCTGCGCTCGCTGCCGATCCGGGCATGCGGGTGCTTGACGCCTGTGCGGCGCCGGGAGGGAAAACGACCCATATCGCTGCGCTGATGCAGAACCGCGGAGAAATCATCGCAAGTGATGTGCATCCCCACAAGCGCGATCTGATTGCCCAAAATGCAAAGCGACTGGGGATCACCATTATCGAACCGATTGTTTCAGACGCCTTGCATCTAGGCGAGAAAAAACTGGGTACATTTGATCGAATCCTGCTGGATGCCCCTTGTACAGGCTTTGGCGTGATTCGGAGAAAGCCGGATCTCAAGTGGAACAAGACGCCGGATGACGTCAAAGCAATCGCGGAGCTTCAGTACAAGCTGCTGGAAAGCGTAGCTGCGCTGCTGGCTCCGGGAGGTTTGCTCGTATACAGCACGTGTACGATTGAACCGGAGGAAAATCAGCTGGTCGTTCAGCGATTTGTGAAAAATCACCCGGCTTTTGAGCTTGATCGAACGCTTGCAGACGACCTGCCAGCGTCGGTTCGCGATAAAATCGACACTACTGAGGGCTTTGTTCAAGTATTGCCGCACCACTTTGAAAGTGACGGCTTTTTCATCGCCCGATTGAAACGAAAAGCGTAGCAAACAAGGGGGTGGCATGCCGTTTTCCGGATAAGCCGCTCCCTTGCCGTTTGTACTCGGATGGAATGGTTTACACTAGGAGAAGCGATGCATTTTGCGTTGTGCCACCGATTTCTTGTTTGATGCGACAGACAATGCAGGGTACAATGATAAGATGACGATTTGCACCAAGCTAATGACTTGAGGATGTGAAAAGAAGAATGCCACTGACTTCCTATACGAGCGAAAAGCCGCTCATTTACAGTTTGACACCGGACGAGATGAAAGAATGGCTCGTCGAAATCGGAGACAAGGCGTTTCGTGCCCAGCAAATTTTTGACTGGCTGTACGTCAAGCGCGTCCGTTCCTTTGAAGAGATGACCAACCTCTCCAAAGACCTTCGCCAAAAGCTGTCCGAGACTTTCCGGATCGAAGCGATGGAAGAGATCACCCACCAGACCTCTCAGGACGGAACCGTCAAGTTTTTGTTCAAGCTTGTCGACGGTCACGCCATCGAGACCGTAATCATGCGTCACAGCTACGGCAACAGTATCTGCGTGACGACCCAGGTGGGCTGCCGGATCGGCTGCACGTTCTGCGCATCCACGCTGGGCGGATTGAAGCGCAACCTGGACGCCGGCGAGATCGTCGCCCAGGTGCTGATGGCGCAGCGAAAGCTCGATGAGGAGGGCGCACGCGTCAGCCACGTCGTCGTTATGGGGATTGGCGAGCCGTTCGAAAACTTCGAGAACCTGATCGCCTTTCTGCGAATCATTAACGACAATCGCGGCCTGAACATCGGGGCCCGCCATATTACGGTATCCACAAGCGGAATCGTACCGAAAATTTACGAGTTTGCCGATCGCGGCGGACAGGTCAATCTGGCAATCTCGCTGCACGCCCCGAATACGGAGCTGCGGACCAAGCTGATGCCGATCAACCGCGGCTTCCCGTTGGAGAAGCTGCTGGAGGCATGCCGTTACTATATCGCCAAGACCGGACGACGCATCAGCTTTGAGTACGGCCTGTTCGGCGGGACAAACGATCAGCCCGAACACGCCGAGGAGTTGGCCGATCTGATCGGTGACATGCTGTGCCACGTCAATCTGATTCCGGTAAACTATGTGCCGGAGCGGGATTACGTACGGACTCCGCGAAATGAAATCTTCCAGTTCAAAAACATCCTGGAGGACAGGGGCATCAACGTCACGATCCGGCGCGAGCAGGGAAGCGATATTGCTGCTGCCTGCGGACAGTTAAGAGCCCAATATGCGAAAGAAACCGTGGGGTGATTCCATGGAAATGGCAATGAAATCTCATGTCGGCTGCGTGCGCCAGGTCAATGAGGATTTTTATGCGTGCATAGCCGATGTGAGCGGACGTGTGTTAGCAGTCGTAGCAGATGGAATGGGCGGGCATCAGGCTGGCGATGTAGCCAGCCGCCTTGCCGTTGAGCGAATAGTAAAAGAACTGCGTCATCTGGATACAGGACTGGATCGGGAGGACGAACGGGAGAAGCTGATGAACGCTCTTCTGCTCGCCAACGACGAAGTCTATCGATACGCGCAGGAGCACCCGGAATGCAATGGCATGGGCACGACCGTTGTGGCCGCTTTGCTCGGGCCGACAGGGGTCGTAACCGCCCATATCGGGGACAGCCGTCTGTACCATTTTCAAAATGAAGAGCTGGTGCAGAAGACAGAGGATCACACGCTTGTTCACGAGCTGTTGAAAAGCGGTCAGATCACTGCACAGGAAGCATCTGTTCACCCGCAGCGCAACGTGATTATGCGAGCGCTTGGCACGGAGCCTGATGTCCGCATCGACCTTGGCCAGTTTGAGTGGTCGGAGGGCGATGTCGTTCTGCTGTGCTCAGATGGTTTGACAAATAAGGTGCAGTCCGCATCTTTGATTGATTGGCTGAAAAAGCCGGTGTCCCTGCAGGATCAGGTGGACGGTTTGGTTCATCAGGCCCTGGAGGCAGGCGGCGAGGATAATATCACGTTGGTGGCCGTTCGCAATCAGGCAAAGGTTGACACCGTTCAGAAAGAGGGGTGAGCGAGATGGAAGGTCAACGACTGGGGGGACGCTACCAGCTTGAAGCCCGCGTCGGTGGAGGCGGGATGGCGATCGTGTACAGGGCCAAAGACTTGGTTTTGAATCGACCGGTAGCTGTGAAAGTGCTCCGTTCGCAATTTGGGACGGACGAAGATTTCGTCACCCGTTTCCGCAGGGAAGCTCAGGCGGTGGCAAGCCTGTCTCATCCCAATGTAGTCGGTGTCTACGATGTGGGACAGGATGGCGATACCCATTACATGGTCATGGAATACGTGGAAGGGTATACGCTGAAAGAATTGATAAATCGCAACGGGGCTATTCCGGTTGAGGATGCCGTGGAGATCGCAGCGGAAATCTGTGATGCATTGGATCATGCGCACGCCAACCAGATTATTCACCGCGACATTAAGCCGCACAACATTTTGATCGGGAAAAACGGCCGTATCAAGGTAACGGACTTCGGCATTGCGAGAGCCGTTACTTCAACGACAATCACCCATACAAATTCGGTGCTCGGTTCCGTTCATTACTTTTCGCCTGAACAAGCGCGTGGCGGTATTACGGCTGAAAAATCGGACATCTACTCGCTCGGTATTGTGCTGTATGAAATGGTGACCGGCAAGCTGCCTTTTTCCGGTGAGTCGCCGATCTCTGTCGCTCTGAAGCACCTGCAGGAGCCTCTGCCGGAGCCGCGTCAGGTTAATCCAGCCATCCCGCAAAGCGTGGAGAACGTCATTTTGAAGGCATTGGTCAAGGACCCGACCTTGCGTTACGGATCGGCTCGCGAAATGCTGGATGATTTGGAAACGTGCCTGTTGCCGGAGCGGCTGAATGAAGAAAAAATCCAGTTCCCTGTTGACGATGAAGCGACCAAAGCCTATCCCGTCATTACGCAGGAAATGCTGGAAGGACAAGGGCGGACAGGAACGCCATCGCGCCAGGAGACCGAAGAGGAGAAAGCCAAACGCCCATGGTGGATGAAAACGGCCCTGTGGACGGGAGCGGTCGGATTGTTCTTCGTTCTCGCCTTTCTGGGCTTTAATCTGGTCATGGAGCTGTTTCCTTCTGTGCCGGAAGTAGACGTGCCGCTCGTCCAGGGGAGCGAACGGACGGTTGCGGAACAGGCGATCCGGGCGGCCAAGCTCGTCCCCCACGTCGTGGAGGAAGCCAGTGATACGGTGGAGAAAGGGATGGTCATCAGCCAGGACCCGTCACCACCCATGAAGCTAAAGGAAAATGCCGTCGTTACGCTGTATGTCAGCACTGGACAAGAGGCGATCAAAATGCCGAATCTGGTCGGGACGGTTCGGACAGTCGCAGAAAATAAACTGAAGTCAAAAGGATTCAAAATAACCGACAAGACGTTCACGGAAAAAGAATCGGATGACGTCCCAGCAGGTGAGGTCATCAATCAATTCCCGCCGGCTGATCAGGAGGTCGTGCCCGGCAAGACGGAAGTCCTCGTGGAAGTGAGCAAAGGAAAAGCACAGGTAACCATGCCCGATGTTCGCGGGGATACGCTGGAGCAAGCGCGGATAAAGCTGTTCAAGGAAGGTCTTTTGATCGATGAAACAGCGATCAAAGCAGAGCCGTCATACCTGTATGGCGAGCCCAACAGAGTGATTCACACCCTGCCGTACGATCCGGGGATGAAGGTCGAGAAGGGCAAAGCCATCCCGGTTACAGTCAGCAACGGGCAATACCCGGCAGACGCCAAGATCACCAGCACCCCGGTTTACGTAGAAGTGTATCCGGGTGAGGGAGAAATCCCGGTGAAAATCACTGTCAGTGACGCCAGGGGAGACAATCAGGTTGTCGTAGACGAGAAAATCACGGAAAGCAGGACCTTCGATATTCCCATTGTCCTGTCTCCGAAGAAAAAGGCAACGATCAAGGTTATCCGCGCCGGTGTGGAATTATCTAACGAAGAAATCAGTTACGACAGTATTATGTACTAAGC
>Ga0310822_100692_pt1 | contig 15159 bp, 15 predicted proteins | sample P4_ome_2_FD_201313 | JGI IMG/M metagenome (GOLD analysis project Ga0310822, IMG submission 201313) | Sorghum-adapted microbial communities from Joint BioEnergy Institute, Emeryville, California, United States - P4_Day56_Rep2 | ecosystem: Engineered > Bioreactor > SSF (Solid state fermentation) >... | reverse complement strand
CATCTCTTCCGGCGTGTAGTCGGGGAATTCGATCTGCAGCGGAAAGCGGGAGCGAAGACCGGGATTCACTTTCAGAAAGGCGTCCATCTCCCGTGTATAGCCGGCCAGGATAACGATCATCTGGTCCCGGTGGTCCTCCATCGCTTTGACCAGTGTATCGATGGCTTCCCGGCCGTACAGATCGGCAGGGTCCCGGGACAGTGTGTATGCCTCATCAATAAACAGCACGCCGCCAATCGCCTCCTTTATCCTTTCTGCGGTTTTGGCGGCTGTGGAGCCGATATACTCGCCTACGAGATCCTGTCTGGTCACCTCGACCAACTGACCGCCCGACAGCAGCCCCATGCTTTTCCAGATGCGGGCCACGAGCCTGGCTACGGTTGTTTTTCCCGTACCCGGATTGCCTGAGAACACCATGTGCATCGACATGGGAAGCTTCGTTTGGCCTGTCAGGCTTCGCTTTTTTTCAGCCGTCACGACATCCAGGCATTCTCGAACGAATTTCTTAACGGCGTCCAATCCGGTCAACTGCTCCAGCTCCAGCAAAGCTTCTGAAAGCTCCTGCTCCTGCCCTCTCGCCAAACCCGGCAGCGGCAAGCTGACCGCTCCGCTGACGAGAACGAGCTCTCCCTCCCGGAAAGCCACCAGCGCCTCCTGATCGGAACGAAGCACTCCTCTCGCTCTCCAGTCCAGCAATTGCGGGGTAAATACATGTGTGACCCATTCCTCAATCGCCTTCTCGTACCGTTTTGTCTGTTCTACCTGTTTGGCGAGCTCTTGAAAAACGGACTCTTCAAAAGAAAGGGTCAGCCGGATATCCGCTTCGAGCCTTTCTGCTTGCGCCAGACACCTTTCTCCCAGCAGCTTCGCCAGAGTATCAAGGCCGGGGGCAGCAGTGAACGCGCACGTATCCAGACTTTTTACCAGGGCTTGCGGAACGGCTGGCGAAATCATTTTCTCCAGCGTCCTTCGCTCCATTTGTTCAGCGGCTCCTGCTGTTTCGCTTTTGGGAGACGGCTGGTCCACATGGAGGACCAGGAAGTAGTCGGAGGCCTCTATCTGTCCCCCCTCCGGAGTCCGGATCAAGCCATCTGCAAACAGCTTCGTAACGTACTGGACGATTTCCGGGCCAGCCCGCTCAATGCCTCTGAAGCAAACCGTCCCGATTCCGTCCCGAAAGGCATTTGCACAGTCGAGGAGAAACAGCGTATGTGCCTCCCGCTCACCATATCTGTCCAAATCGACCGTCGTGACGTGGCCGTACGGCAACAGCCGCTTTCGGCAAAACTGATCGAGCAGCAAAGATAACGTTCGCAGCTTGCCCGTCCCTTCGGGTCCGGCCAGCAGGAGCCTGTGCTGGACTTTTCCGCTTTCCCGAAGCAAAAAGCTTTTTTTGTAGGCGATCGCCACTTCGTAGACGAACGGCTCCTGCCGGTTGATTTGCCCGTTAACCTCTTCGATGATGGCCGGGAAAAGATCCTCCAGCTCGGCCCGGGACCGGACCCAGGCATGCTTGTTCCACCCCCGGACGGTATCTGCCACTGCCTCTCTTCCGCTGGCCAAAGGGCCAAAGGTCTCTTTTCCCGCAGACGAGGCTAGCGATTGGCTTTGCCCGGCCATCCCGCTCTGCCGAAATGGCGATGTTTCGGGCTGTTGCTGACGCTCTGCCTTTTTCCCCGAAAACCCTCGCTCCCGTATATGGTCAAGCAGTTGAAGCTCCGGAAAGAGAATGCGCATCCACTTTTTCCATGCCATGTCTGAATCGTTTCCTTTCGTCATCCCGCCTCGTCTCAATGGGCTTGATAGAAAAATCCAGAATTGTTATGATGTAGAACAAATGCCAGATTGGGCAAAATATCCAGCCCGGAGGGGCGTTTATGAAGATTTGGAATGCAACGAAAAACAGAATGATCGCACAGCAGGCCAAATGTGCCGGCACGTCGGTCACAAGGATGCTCGGCTTGCTCGGGAGAAGCACGCTCCCGGAGGGACAGGCATTGATCATAAACCCGTGCAAGGCTGTCCATACCTGGTTTATGCGTTTTTCCATTGACTGTCTGTTTGTCGATCAACACGGCGAGATCGTCCATCTCATGGAGGAGCTGCAACCATGGCGGTATACTCCGTTTATAAAAAGGGCGGCCTATGTTATCGAACTGCCTGCCCATACGATCCGCAACACGCAGACTGAAATAGGCGATCGACTGGAAATTACAAGCTAACGAAAGGAATCGTGACCATGATCATTCAGCCATCGAATATCCAACCTCAGCCCATTTCAGTTCTTCTGGGCCATAGTCTGAAAACGGGGAAACGGATCTGGCTCAGCCAGTTTCCCTTCCTGTTCCTGATCGTTTCCCTTCTCTTTTGGTCAGAGCAAGCGCTGACAGGATGGGCACAGTCCCAGCAGTTGAAGGAAGCGTTCAGCCCGCTGATCATGACGCCGGTCAACGGCATTCTGCTGTCCCTCTATTTCGTCTACATGGGAATCGTTTTGAAACGATCTCATTTGGGAACACAATGGGATCAGCAGCTTCAGGCGCTGACGGCCTTTGGCAGCCTGGTGCCCGTCGTTATCCTTGCCAGCCTGCTTGAATTTGCAGGGGTGGCATTAGGTACGCTACTGCTGATTATTCCGGGCATTTTGCTCATGATCTGGTTTACCGTCTTTCCTCAGGTGATCGCCTTTGAAGGGATGGGGGCGATCGCGGCACTGAAGCGAAGTCTCTTTTTGGTAAAGGGCTCCACGCTTCGCGTCCTGGGCATCATCCTGATCTTTGCCGTCGTGAGAGCAGTCCTGCAATACTTGCCCGGCTTTTTGTTTCCGGCAATTGCCAGTCAGCCGGCGATAGCCTTCCTGCTCTTCCTCATACGCGAAATGCTGATATTGCCGTTTGAGGGCGCCGCCTACTACCTGCTGTACCTGGAGCTTCGCACAAGAAAAGAAGCATTCGATTTCGACGTATACCAAGAGGAGAGCAGCAGAATGTAATACCGTATCTTGTACGGACGGTCGCGGGTGGCCGTCCTTTACTCTTCCATCCTCGCCTCCGCAGATGCGGACAAGGTGGTCCCCTGGATGCCAAACATTTTCATGAAGAAAAACTGGCACTCCGCTTCCGCTTTCACGACTATGGTGCCACCGCTCACCTCTACACCGGTAAGCTGAGCCTGGGGATAATTGATCGCCAGGTAGCTGGCTGCTAGCGACCGTGCTTCGCCCGGTACAAGCACGACCCGCGGTTCTTCGGGCGGCTCTACATTCCAGAGATCGCGGTCATACGAATCCAGTCCCGCCCAGGCAGCAGCGTCAGTGGCCTCGGACAGCTTCGCCTGATGATAGGCGATCATCCCGGTGTCAATGACCAGCCCGGCCACAGCCACAAGGACAGGAAGAAAAGCGGCGAACAGCACCAGGGCGCCGCCCTTTTCGTCCCGTTTCCACCGGCCCCACTTTCGTTTCCATTCCTTTTTCCACTTCGCTGGTATTTTCATCTGACCTCATTCTTTCCTGCTCAGGATTTTTGTCCCACCGCTATAGCACTTTATAGACAGCCGTATGCTCAAGCTTTACAACAGGATTGGAGAAAAACGCGCTGATGATCGGGATCGTCACCGGGTAGTCATAGGTGACTGTCACGCTGATGTCATTTCCCGTTTCCCGGATCTGGACATCGTGAGACCCGCTCAGGCCGTTCGTTAGAATGGACAGGGCGGTGTTGCGGATTTTGGCCCGCGCGGCTCCTGCCCCCTCATCATCCCAGACAGCGCCGCCCACCCGCGCTCCCTGGCTGGCAGACAAGACCACGAGGGTTTTGGCGTACATCATATGTCCAAAAACGAGGATGCCCGTGATCAGCAGGATCATGACAGGCAGGACAATCGCAAATTCCGTGATGGCCTGCCCTTCTTCTCTTTTGACAAGTTGTCTCAGACGATTGCGGATCCCCAATACATGGTCACCACCGTTCCGATAAATATTGCGATGCCGTACGGAAATACCGGCTGGGAGCGATCTTTCAGCACATGTAAAAAGTCCTTCAGCTTTCCGCTACACAAATAGACAATAAAGAGATAGAGCAACTCGCATGTCCCTTTAAAGCCTCGCTCAGCGACAACGATCCCGGCTGCGATAACTCCGCCGACTGCGATCACGACAAAACTGTTGGTGACGATAAAGGGAAGACCCATGACCGCACCGATGCTGCCCATCATTTTTACATCTCCGGCGCCAAAGGCTCCCATCAGGTAAGGGACAAGAAATATTCCAAGTCCGGCCAGCAAGCCCAAAAGATGCTCCACGAAGCCGGACCAGCCGTACAGAATGGTGCCGTTTGCCAGTCCGGCCAGCGCGAGCGATACCGTCAACAGGTTGGGGATTCGATATTTCCACACGTCAAAGATAAGCGCGATCGTCAGACCGAACAGACAAAGACCGTACGTGAACATTTCCAAACTCAGCTGCCCTTGCCAAGACCGTCAGCAATATCTTTAAATACTTTGACAATCTTATCCTTCATGGCGACCAGGCCAGCGATGGCGGCAATCGCGATGATGCCGAGAATCAAGCCGTACTCGCTGAGCGCCTGTCCTTCTTCTTCTTTCCAAAATTTCACCAGTGCTTGTTTCATTGCGAATCCCTCCATTGAATGGTTGATTGATTTAGAAGCCTTGCAGTGTAAAAACATACCCTTCCTGCTGAAATGAATAATTGCTGTTCAGAACGTCCTTCTTGTCAACGACGATGCTGAGCGGACGTGCTTCCCCTGTCGAAAGACTGCCAATGTCCTGAGCATTCGGAGCAAACGGAACCTCGACTACCTTTTGTCCATCTGCTTGGTAAATCGTCAGCACAGCTTTCGAAAGGTCGGCAGACGTCAGTGTTTTCCCTGGTACGCCATTTCGCAGCAGCATCACCGCGAGAAGCGAGCCGTCCTCCTGGTAGGCTGCCGTCACTGGAACGACATCCACGCTGCCTTCAGCCAGCGGCAGATAGAGATCCATCAGTGTCGTCAAATATTTTTTCATTTCCTCTGTTCGAAATGGTTCTTGATGCTCCAATACGGAAAGCTTCGATTCGACCCACTTTCCGCCTTGGCCGATGATTTCATCCCTTTTTGCTTTTAGCTGATCCTTTACCGCTTCCAACTGCTTTATCCGCTCCTCCAGATCTTCTTGCTGCAGATTCGCCAGTTGTTCAGCGCGATACTGAAGCTTCCGGTCAGCTCCGTTCTCCGGTCCGGTAGCAGGGGCGGACGTGCTGCTCTCCCCGCCGCAAGCGGCGAGAAAGAGGAGCAGGCACGTCGCCATCATGATGCTGCTTATCTTTTTCAGTTGCATGGTAACGTCCTTTCCATCATCCGGTCGACTCAACCAAATGACTTTCGTACATTGCTGAAGAAGCCTCCGATTGCGTTTCGTGCAGAGCTGGCTGCCTTGCGTGTCGAGCTCCACGCCCGGCTTGCTGTCTTCTTCGTCGAAGACCATGCGCGGTTCGCCGTCTTCTTCGTCGAAGACCAAGCATGGCTCGCTGTCTTCTTCGTTGCAGACCAAGCACGGCTTGCTGTCTTCTTCGTTGCAGACCATGCACGGCTTGCTGTCTTCTTTGTCGAGGACCAAGCACGGCTTGCTGTCTTCTTCGTTGCGGACCATGCGCGGCTCGCTGTCTTCTTCGTTGCGGACCATGCGCGGCTCGCTGTCTTCTTCGTTGCGGACCATGCGCGGCTCGCTGTTTTCTTCGTTGCGGACCATGTGCGGCTCGCTGTTTTCTTCGTTGCAGACCAAGCGCGGCTCGCTGTCTTCTTCGTTGCGGACCATGCGCGGCTCGCTGTTTTCTTCGTTGCAGACCAAGCGCGGCTCGCTGTTTTCTTCGTTGCAGACCAAGCACGGCTCGCTGTCTTCTTCGTCGCGGCCCAAGCACGGCTCGCTGTTTTCTTCGTTGCGGCCCAAGCACGGCTAGCTGTCTTCTTCGTCGCGGCCCAAGCACGACTAGCTGTCTTCTTCGTCGCGGCCCACGCCCTGCTTGCAGCCTGCTTTGTTGCACTCCAAGCCTGGCTCGCTGTCTTCTTTATTGCGGACCACGTATTTGCGGCAAAGTTTTTCGTCGCGTTCCATGCGTATCGGCCCAATTCTTTGCCTTTGTTCCACACCCATTTGGCGGCTGCGGCAATTTCTTTCCGATACTTCAGAGCTGTGGACACGACTGCCGCTCCAAGTGCAATCCCCGCCACGATCGGTGCAGCAGGCGTCGCAAGCAGGAACGGCAACGCCACTCCGGCAAGACCTCCGATGATATCGACGGAGCCCTCTGCGATTTTCCAGCCGTCGTTGTTCTTCGCTCCCTGAACGACATCATACACACCGAATCCAGCGGAAATCGCGGCGAACGGCGCCCCGACTTTGGCCAGAAAAACGCTGGCTGGCCCGTTTTGCAGCGTCGTCCAGGCGAACTCGTTTTTCAGCTTCGTCCACCAGCTTACATTCGCGGCGGTATTGACTGCGCCTGTAAACACGGTTTGATAGTTGAAAGCTGCCCGGAATTCCACAGCCTTGAGAGCAGGGTCTATCCCTTTCTCGATCAGCTGCACGCTCCAGTGGGTATCTCCTGCTTCGTTGAAAATCTTTGACCCGGAGGCTACGACGCCGAGGGTTCCCACAATGATGTTTCCTCCGCTCGGGGAGCTGCTGATGCTCTCTACTGCCTTGGCGACCTCCAGTACATACGTAAATGTATTATTGAATGTCTTTCCGGCCTTGTAGGCAGTGTCGTCCTGTCCCTTTCCATCCGGCAAGGCTCCGGGTGCTGCCCCGTTTGCTCCAGATCCCGGCTTTACGTCGTTCTTTTCATCTGCCTTGATCATGTTGGGAGTGGGTTTCTCGTTTGCCGACACCATCTCTGAAGGCACGGCAAACCATAGCAAGTTGAGCAGCACGATGAGGAAAACAGACACACCGGCGATCAGACGCCTACTCTGTTTTTTCCTGAACCACCTGTACATGATCTACCTTCCTTCCTGCTTAGTAAAAAAACCTCCATCGAAGACTTTGCAAGGATGAATGAATAGCGCTTTGCCGGAAGGTTTTTATGCGGTCGTATAGGGAGATCCACCTCCTCCAACAGATTTTGTATTTGTTATCGCAGCTACCACCCCCCTTTCTACGCGCTCCTCTCGGATGGTCAGTCATGCCTGTATGCTGCTTCCTTCCGCTCCGAGGAGCCATTTTTGCCTCAGCAAATCAGCGGTATGCTTGCCGATAAAATCCCTTGTTTCGTTCTTGGCTGTCCAGATTGCCTGCTCAAGTGTTTGCGCACCGCGCTCCGCTATTGAGACCCGCTCCACCTGAAAGGAATTCTCCAGTAAAGCGACGATGTTCTGAGCTAGCTTCTCCTCACCGGCACCAAGCCATTTCTGGGCCAGCGCTTCAGAGAGCAGTCGCTTTGTTTCCGTGCGGGCTGTATGCGACTCCAGAAGGACCAGCACTCTTTTCCGCGAGTCATCCATGAAATCCAGCATCGCTTTGTCAAGCTGAGCCACCTCTTGCTCCCTCAGCGGCTGGCCCGCCTTGATCGGCTCGAGCCGCCGCAAAACCTCTCTTCCCGATGAGTTAATGCGCTCACCGAGCTGTGCTCCTTGTTTCAGGTACTGCTTGTAGCCATCCAGGTGAGCCTGTGCCGCTCTCCCCTGCTCCTCCCCGAGACGATCCAGCACCTTCTTTCCCAATTCCTCCACGTGCCGGATGATCGGCACAAACGACTGAGGATCGACAGCCAAATTTTTTTTGAGATAACCGGCGTTGTTGTCGAGTGTCACGATCAACTGGTACATTCGCAGACAGCGCTGCGTCACGTTCTGGTCTGGGACCAACCGGCCTGTTTGATCCACGATGGCGAATTTCTCAAAATTCGTTTCCATCCGAAGCAGCACAGACATTGGATAGATGCCCACCAGACGATAAGCTTCGCCGTCCACAACCATCTCCGAGCTCATGTATATCTGCTGCAAGCCGCGCTTAAACGGGGACAGCGCTGTTTTGAAAACACCCTTTGCCGGCGACATGATCCATAGCAATTTCATTGTCAGTCCTCCTTGTTCGTACATGGACAAATCGCTTAATTCATGACAAACCGAGCCAACTCAATAAACACAGGTCCCAGCATAAATATGGTCATCGCCGGAAAGGCAAGCAGCAGCAAAGGCAGGAACAGCTTCAAAGAAGCTTCCGCACCCAGTCTTTGCGCTTTTTTCTTGCGGTCCTCCCACACCTCCGAGGCTTGCTGGCGAAGCACGCCGGTGATCCCGGAAGCCCCCCGCTCGATCGTCTGCGACAGGGCCGAGACAAACCGGCTTACCTCTTCTACCTGACAGCGATCGGCCATCCGCTCCAAAGCCTCGATTTGTCCCACGCCGTAGGCCACATCATTGACGACCGTCAACAGCTCCCGGGCGAGCACTCCCTTTTGGCGAGTCGCTACTTCGCGGAGAGCGGGAAAGAGATGAAGTCCCGCCTCGCACATGATAGCGACAGCGTTTAGCAGATGCGGAAGCTCACGGCGTATCGATTCCTGCCTGCTTTTGATCTTTTGCCTGATCCATTGCTGCGGCAGGAAGTATCCAATCAGTACGGCTCCTATGGCGATGAGGTAATAGTCGGAATTCCCGTTTGCCCAGCCCAGAAACAGAAAGTACAAGCCGGCCAGTACAGCCGATCCCGCCTGGACGCTTACGAAATTCTCCACGGTCCAGTTCTCGGCCAACCCTGCGTGAATCAGCTTGGTTTGGATATCCTTGCGCTGTTTCGGACGGATGCGAAGCCGCAAAGCAGCCATCATGCTCATCACGAAAGGAGTGATGAGGTGTACGAGACCGGTTTTTCGAGTGGTGGAAGAAGTCACGTAGGATGACGTAAAGACAAAGCCCTTTTTTACTTTTTGCACCTGCAGCCATTTGGTCGGCAAAAAGAGCATGACGACCAGTACGAATGTGAAGCAGGCAATCAGCGTCGGCATAAACATTCACCCACTATATATTGATCTTCGTGATGGCGCGGCCGAGGAAGTAGTTGGCGACCAGCATCAGAGCGGCTAGGAACATCAATGACGACCCGACCCAGGAATCGTACATCGGCTGCATATAGCCCGGATTGAGCGCCATGATCGCCAGCACAATACCGAGGGGCATGAATGTGAGCATTTTTGCCTCCATTCGCTTTTGAGCTGTCGCCACCATGATTTCCTGCTGGACCGTAATCTTGTCGGTGATCATCATCGTCGTATTTTGAATGACCTCGGCCAGGTTGCCGCCGCGCGATTTCGTGATGAGGGCCGCGTTGACGAATTGCGTGACGTCCTCCTGATTGACCGCATCGCGGAATTTTTGCAGCGCTTCCTCCAGCGATACGCCAAAATGGATGTCCCGATTGAGCTTTTCCAGTTCATCCAGCATGGGGCGATCCTTTTTATGGCCGAGCTGCTTCGCCAAGTCTTGCTGACTGCGCAGGAGCGCGACCTGCAGGGAGGAACCTGCCTTCAGCGAGCTTGCGATGGACAAAATCGCCTCGCGAAACTGGAGAACCATGATCTGACGCAGTTTTTCCTGCCTTCTTTTCTTTATGGCCCGCGGAACGAAAAGCCCAAGTACGCCAAACAAGGCTGCGTAAAACTCGTTTTGGAACAGCAGCATGCCAAAGAAAAACAGCGACACGACCGAAACGGCGATCAAGAGATAGTCAAGCAGCTTCGTATCCGACGACGATCCCAGTTGCAGCCATCGCGACAGCCCGGCCCGCTCCTTCTTTGTTTCAATATGACGCAAGCGGTCAAACTGCCGGGTCAGCCACTTTTTTTGCGGAAATTCCCCGTAAATCAGCACGTACAAAAGCTCGATGAAGGAACGGAGCAATACGTACAAAGAGACCATGACCGCTACATATGTCCCTAGCATCTCAACTCCTCCGCTTCAAACATGGTTTCTCCGTATCCCCTGGACAGCCATTTCTCCATCTGCATGACCGGCTCGCCGGTCGGAACGAGAGCCCCCCGCAGCCGACCGTCCTCATCCATGCCTTCCATCCTCCAGCGAAACAGGTCGACGCACTCGATTTCGCCATCGACGTAATCACGGATTTCCGAGATTTGCAGGACCTTGCGGGAGCCGTCGCGAAGGCGGCCCAGGTGAACGATAATCTCTACCGCAGAGGCAATCTGCCTGCGGATGGCGGGGAGAGGCAGTTCCAGTCCCGACATCAGTACCATCGTCTCGAGACGAGACAGCATGTCGCGCGCCGAGTTGGCGTGGCCCGTCGTCAGCGAGCCGTCGTGGCCCGTATTCATCGCCTGCAGCATGTCAACGGCCTCTCCTCCGCGGACCTCCCCGACGACAATCCGGTCAGGACGCATCCGGAGCGCTGTCCGTACCAGGTCGCGAATGGCGATGGCGCCTTTCCCTTCTACGTTGGGCGGCCGCGTCTCCAGGCGGACAAGGTTTTCAATATGAGTGACCTTCAGCTCGGCCGCATCCTCTACCGTAATCACCCGCTCCGTCTGCGGAATGAACATGCTGAGCGCATTGAGAAACGTGGTCTTCCCCGAGCCGGTTCCCCCGGAAACCACGATGTTGTACCGGGCACAAATCAGCTTTTCGAGCCACTCTGCTATTTGAGGGGAAAGGGCCCCCAGCTCCACCAGCTCCTGCATGGTGTAAGGATTTTCAGGAAACTTCCGAATCGTTACGATCGGCCCGGACAGCGAGATCGGACGGATGACTACGTTTACGCGCGAACCGTCGGCGAGCCGGGCATCCACGATCGGATCGCTTTCATCCACTTTGCGGTTGATCGGGGCCACGATTTTTTCGATCAGGTGCAGCAGCTCCGACTCGGACTCGAACTGCAGCGGGGCGCCTTTTTCCGTCATCGCCCGGCGCATTCTCCCTTTTTCCTCAATGAAAATCCGTTCAATTCCGTTGATCATGATCTCTGTGATCTGCTCGTTCTTCACCAACGGATCAATAATTCCGTAGCCGACCAGCTGCTGGACAATTTCTTCGACCATTGTCCGCTTTTCTTCCAAGGTGAGAAGGGCATGGCCGAAGCGGGACTCGCTCTCCTCTTCAAGCACTTTCCAGATCACCTGGCGAAGCAGCTCCGGCTGGCTCAGCAGCTGTTGATCCTTTTTGTTCTGCTCGATGATTCGCTCGCGGACAGCCTGTTTCAGCTCGGGAAGCTGGACGGTTTCCTGCGCACGCCCTTCTGCCGGGCCCTCGCCGGTCGCACCCGCCTTCTTTTGCCTAATGGCCTCTTCTACCCGCACGTGTAAACACCCCCCGCAAGCTGAAGCCCTTGCCCAGCTCTCTTTTTGTAAAAACCGGACAGATGAAGTGTGCAATACGCCGGTAGTACCTGTTGATCTTCAGATGGGGTCTCTCGACGAGCGAGATTCCCCGGTTCGTAAAGCCTTGTATCTGCTGATACATATCCGGGATGGTTTCCGCGATTGGCATGGAGAGGATCTCCTCCAGCTCCGAGGTCGGGAACCCGATCGACGAATGGTAGCGATTGAGCACCAAATAACGGGATTGGAGCGGCCGGTTCAGCTTTTCGACGATATCAAAGGTGGACAAGAGCGACCAGTTGGCGACCACATCCGTCGTCGTCACGTAGAACAGATCGGTCGCTGCGCTCAGCAGAGCGATATTTTTCGGGGAGAGGTCGGTCGATGTATCCATGACGATTACCTCGTAGTCGAGCGCCTCCAATCCCTCCAATATTTTGTCGGTCATGTCCAGCGTCATGTTGCTCATCTTGAAATGCGTAGCCGCACTCAGAACATGCAGCTTTTTCCCCTCTACCTCGACCTGGTGAACCGACTCTTTGAGAGTCGCCACGAGGTCATCCTTTTGTCCGATTCCCTGCTCGATCATCCTGATCGCATCTGTCAATCCCCGGGTCCGGGGCAAATACAGATAGGCAGATATTTGTCCGAAGGTAGCGAAGTCGACAAGCAGCACCTTCTTATCTTTTAGTGCCAGCTGGCAGGCCGTGTTGATCGCCAGCGTCGTCTTCCCTACCCCTCCCTTCGGAGAAAAGAACAATACTTTTCGCGTTTCCTGATTGCCCAGAAACTCGTTCACCGCCGCCTTGCTTTGGACAGGCTGCGTATGTCCCGGCGTAAAAGAATAGATCCGGGGAGCCAGCAAATCGTACGGGATGTATTTATAGACGAACTCTACGGTTCCGCCGTGGAGATCCACCTGCAGCTTCCGCAGCTTTTCCATCTGGTCCGTCCAAATCATGATCTTGGCTACCCGGCGATTCCTGATCTGAATGATCTCCTCTTGCGGGTTCGGCATCAAATCCAGGTTGATCAATACCACATCTACATCATGGGCCCCGCAGTAGGCATACAGCTCTGCCAGGGAACGGACTTGCGCAACCACGCGAATGGTCGGGTGATTTTGTTCAAAATAGTGTTGAATGTCCTGTGTATGCTCACGATCCGTATCCGCTACAGCCACTCGGATAAACGAGGTTGCGCTTGCAGTCGTGTTGTCGTACTCCATCTCTTTTCACCTTCTTTTGCGATCCTTATTTCAGCAGCAGCGAATCTGTTACCGGAGCAACCCTCTCCCGGTCTCCGTTCCAAGGGTTCAGGATCAGATCGATATCACCCTTGTGCTTGGCGAGCGAGAGTTTGACGGCTTCCTGCGGAGAAACGAGCAGCGTGACGTGCTGCATGACGCTCTCCCTTCCTTCGCCCTTCACATTCACACGCTCGATGTCAAACACCTCGACCTGCTGCAGAATCATGTGGGAAACAGATTCTCCTATCGCTTTCGAGTCTGATTTGGAGGTGTAGATCACGTCGACCCAATCCCCTTTGCTCAGTCTGTTGTCCACCACGGAAGCCGGTGGCAGCGCGACGGATATCAAGCGCTTTTCTTTTGGAATGAAGTAGGTCATATCCACGCTGCCGTCCTTGCGCAAATACATGCTTCGCTGTTCAGGAAAGATGAGCGCTTTGGGGTCCAGTTCCATCGGTTTGCCCGCTTCGATTTTTTGCAGGGTGATGCCGCCTACGACATCTTCCTTGACGGTAACGGGCTTGGTAATCAGCAATCGTGCCGAGTCAGCCGCTACCTCGACGGGCTTTACCATGTCTTCGGTAATGAGCGTGTGTGCCGGAATTTCCTTGGCCGCGACAATGACCACCGTCGTTTGGCGCAACGAATCCAAATATTCGTACACGGAATATGCGATAGCTCCTGCACTCACTAAAATAAAGAAAATACGCCAGCCCACTTTCGCAAACATATGAGTTCCTCCTGCTATGACATTGCCATCGTTTCAATACATTTCCTCTATAGACCGAAAAACCCAAAGATTGGTTGCAAAAAGTAAGAAAAAAACACCATTTTTTATGAAAAAAATTGGGTGTTTTTTCTAAGCATTGTCGCATATCCTGATGGATTCAATGGGAATACCTGTACATAAGAACTGGAGGAAAACGGGAAAATAAGCAAAAAACTAGCCCAAGGAGATTACTTATGGACCTGTCCTCCCAATCAAAAGTCTCTGGTTTTGTCATACCGGTGGAAGGATTGAAGTCCCCGGAAGAGCGGTTGCAGCCTTTTGCCTGGTTTCAAAAAATGCGGAAGGAATCCCCTGTTTCCTTTGATGCCAAGCGAAACTCCTGGGACCTCTTCCGCTACGACGATATTCTGGCCGTTCTCAAGGACCCCGCTGCCTTTTCATCGGTGAGGCCGCAGCAGGGCCCTGTTTTGTTGGGAAGTATTTTGGGGATGGACCCACCGAAGCACCATCAGATGAGAAATATCGTGAGCAAAGCGTTTACACCCCGTTCAATCGCTGAACTGGAGCCACGCATTACAGAGATCATGGGTGAGCTGATCGCACAAACAGAAGGGAAAACCGAGATCGATCTGCTCCAAAGCATTTCGATCCCGCTGCCTGTCATCGTGATCGCCGAGCTTCTCGGCGTTCCTGCGGCAGATCGCCAGCTGTTCAAGGACTGGTCGGATCGAATCGCCGAGTCGGTCGAGGACGACTCCGAAGCAGCCATCCAAAAATTTCTCGCTGATAAAGAAAAGGTACGCCGCGAGCTTGACGATTATTTCATGAAAGTAACGCTGGAGCGGAGAAAACAGCCCGAGGATGATTTGATCACCAAGCTGGTGCAAGCAGAAGTAGACGGGGAGAAACTGACGGACGAGGAAATCATGGAGTTCTGCATTCTGCTTTTGGGTGCCGGCAACGAGACGACGACCAACCTGATTACGAATGCTGTTCGCATCTTTATGGAAGAGCCGAGTCTCCAGGAAAAGCTGAGGCAGCAGCCGGAGCTGATGAAGGGGGCGATCGAAGAGGTTCTGCGCTACTACTCGCCCATTCTGGCGATGAACCGCTATGCGACAAAGGATGTGGAAATCGGCGGGAAGCAGGTGAAAAAGGGCGACCTCGTCGTGACCTGGATCGGTTCCGCCAACCGGGATGAGGAAAAATTCCCGGACGCCGACCGTTTTATCGTCGACCGCACGCCCAATGCCCATCTCGCTTTCGGACAGGGCATCCATTTTTGCCTGGGCGCCCCGCTCGCCAGACTGGAGGCATTGATCGCCCTGCCGCTCATCCTCGCTCATTTCCACGACATGAGGCTGCCCGAGGGAACGAAGCTGGAGGCGATCCCCAGCACTTTTGTTTACGGCGTAAAGGAGCTGCCGGTCCAGTTTACTCCTGCCGCCTATCATTAAGAGCGTTTTTTGAACAAAAAAACGGACTTGGGCAAAGTCCGTTTTTCTGTTCTTATGCTTGTGCTTGCTGAGAAAGCTCATACAAATAAAACACGTAGTCCGTCGGCACGCCTGCGTACCCCTGCTGTCTGAGCATCGCCGCAATATTCCCGCGATGGTATGTGCCATGGTTGACGACGTGCTGCACGATATCAGAATACCTGGCCTCCAGCACCCCGTAAGTAGGATGGCGGTATTGAGTCGTCGCGTCCAGAATCTGGCAAACCCGCCAAAAACTCCTTGTACCTCTCGGAGGCAGTACGGAAAAGCTGCTGGAGTTCCTCTGCGCTTTTGCCATTCGTCTCCTCGGTGATGCCCCCGATCGCCTCTCTTATCTTCTCAAAGCTTTCGCCAG
>Ga0310822_100689_pt1 | contig 15186 bp, 10 predicted proteins | sample P4_ome_2_FD_201313 | JGI IMG/M metagenome (GOLD analysis project Ga0310822, IMG submission 201313) | Sorghum-adapted microbial communities from Joint BioEnergy Institute, Emeryville, California, United States - P4_Day56_Rep2 | ecosystem: Engineered > Bioreactor > SSF (Solid state fermentation) >... | reverse complement strand
TATACGGCGTTGCTCCTGCCGGCAGGCCGTTCAGGTGGCGCGAGTAGTTCTCGACGCCGGAGCAATAGCCCATCTCCTGCAGCATCTCGATATCATAGCGTGTCCGTTGTTCCAGGCGCTGCGCTTCCAGCAGCTTACCCTGCTCTTTAAAATACGCAAGCTGCTCTTCCAGTTCGGCTTCAATGCTCTTGATGGCACGCTGCATCTTATCCTGACCCGTGACATAGTGGGACGCCGGAAAGATTGCAACGTGCTCGCGCTCTGCCAGCACTTCCCCGGTCAATGCGTCAATCTCGGTAATCCGCTCAATCTCATCACCAAAAAACTCCACACGAATCGCGTGTTCGCTGTTAGCCGCCGGGAAAATCTCCACGACGTCCCCGCGCACGCGGAATGTACCGCGCGTAAAGTTAACGTCATTTCGATTATATTGAATGTCTATCAGCTTGCGAAGCACATCATCACGGTTCTTCTCCATACCACGCCGCAGAGAAAGCAGCAGCGCTTTGTATTCCTGCGGTGAACCTAAACCATAAATACAGGACACACTGGCAACAATGATGACATCTTCACGTTCAAACAGCGCGCTGGTCGCGGAATGGCGCAGTTTGTCAATTTCCTCATTGATGCTGGCGTCCTTCTCGATGTAAGTATCCGATTGCGGAATGTAGGCTTCAGGCTGATAGTAATCGTAGTAGCTTACGAAGTATTCGACCGCGTTGTTGGGGAAAAACTCTTTAAACTCGCTGGCAAGCTGCGCCGCGAGCGTCTTGTTGTGGGCAATGACAAGCGTTGGCTTTTGGACTTTATTGATGACCTGGGCCATGGTAAACGTCTTCCCCGTTCCCGTCGCCCCCAGCAGCGTCTGGTGCTTCTTCCCATTCAAAATTCCTTCCGACAACTTCGCTATTGCGGTAGGCTGGTCTCCCTGAGGGTTGTACTCGGAGACAAGCTCGAATTTTTGGCTCAGCTTTTCCAAGGTTTCACCTTTCCTTCGTTATCATGCTGCATTTTATTATATCATAATTGGATATACGAACATATGATTTCCAATAATTTTTTCGAACGTAGGTTCGAGAGTGAAACTACCGCGGCTTTTCAGCCGCAACCCTGATATGAAAACCATGGGAAGGATGGCGACCTTTTTGTGGTACGAAGGAAAAAGAGGAAAGAATGAGGAGAGGATTTTGATTTTGAAGACGGAAAATTATAAAGAGGGAATAAATCCGATAAGAACAAATGTTTTTGACTACTATATTTTTATGTTTTACAAGAAAAAATAATAAATATAAAAATATAGTTGTGGTATAATATTGCTGTAAGATTACGTAAAATAAAAAGAGACCGCAGGTGCAACTGCGGTCCAATGTACAACGGTGTGCCGTAAGGACTCATCGAGATATCAGTCAAACAGCCCCCTTGAGCCGGCCAGCTTGTAAGGGGGTTGTTACTTTGTTAGCGCAACGATTGCTACGACCGCTTGGATTAAGCCAATGATTAACAAACCAAACGTCAGCATAATAATAATCACTTTGTCAGTCTTCATCGATTATCACCTCCCTTGCTACCACTTAACGCAAGGCAACAACGGGTTACGCGGTGATAAATTGAGGCCCCTACAAGTACGTTGTACAAGTAGCATTATATCACAGGAAACGACAGCTTTCTTAAAAAGTTACCAACAAAACAAGCACGCATTCGACAAAGCATTCTCCGTCTTCGCGGAAATGTCTTTTGGCTGATCGGCTTCGATACGACTCACAACCGCTTTAATCTCCTCGACATCCTTCTCGATTTTATCCAATTTCTGTACTTTCTCATAAATTTTTATCGTTTCAATGGATTCATGCCGCGCGCCCCTATTTTTCCGCTTCGTTCCGAGACAAAAGATATGGCGGTTCCATATATCTCTCGTCTGTCAAAAGAACGCGATACAGGTTCGTAGATCGGCGAATCTGGCTGATGTTGACGCGCCCTTCACAAAGAAGGAGGACATAAAAGTGGACATTCCCCTTTTTGTGGAATTTTAGCGGTGGTAGCCAAAATTTCTATAAAAGGTCGGAATGTCCTCTTTTTGTTCCCTTTTTTTCGACAATTTTTTGCAAGAGTCCAGTTAATAATAACGACTTTCTGACTTCAAACACCGAGTACAGGTTTTCATTAAAACATCGCCTGTATAGGTATGATTGCAACTTGCCTGAAGGTCAGCAAGCTCTGCTTTTAGACTCTCTATTTTGGCCTTCAACTCTTTCATTTCACTTATAATTTGACTCGCTCTGTTACTCATACAGAGGCCATCTCCTTATCTTCTTATCGATAAATATGACTGCCGCCGTTTTTAAACTCCTGGGCCTTTTCCTTTAATCCCTTTTCTAACGCATCGTTGTTCGTTAATCCATGATGATTGGCATACTCCCGAATTTCATGCGTAATTTTCATACTGCAGAATTTCGGTCCGCACATCGAACAAAAATGTGCCGTCTTTGCCCCTTCTGCCGGCAATGTTTCATCGTGATATTCCATGGCGCGTTCTGGATCTAATGATAAATGAAATTGGTCGCGCCAACGAAACTCAAACCGGGCCTTGGAAAGGGCGTTATCGCGAATTTGTGCTCTAGGATGGCCTTTGGCTAAATCCGCAGCATGGGCGGCAATTTTATAGGCAATGATTCCATCCCGTACGTCCTCTTTATTCGGAAGTCCGAGATGTTCTTTCGGTGTAACGTAACAAAGCATGGCCGTTCCGAACCAGCCAATCATGGCTGCACCAATCGCAGAAGTGATATGATCGTACCCCGGCGCGATGTCAGTTGTCAGAGGCCCTAATGTATAAAACGGGGCTTCCTGACAAATCTCCATCTGCTTATCCACATTCTCTTTAATTTTATGCATGGGAACATGACCGGGTCCCTCAATCATCACCTGTACATCATGTTTCCATGCAATTTTAGTCAGCTCACCCAACGTCTCTAACTCAGCGAATTGTGCCTCATCGTTTGCGTCTGCAATCGATCCTGGACGCAGGCCATCTCCTAAGGAAAAGGCTACGTCATACGTTTTCATTATTTCGCAGATTTCCTCGAAATGCGTATAGAGGAAGTTCTCTTCATGATGCGCCAGGCACCATGCCGCTAAGATAGACCCGCCACGTGACACGATTCCTGTGACCCGGTTGCTTGTAAGCGGGATGTAGCGAAGGAGAACTCCGGCATGGATTGTAAAATAATCTACACCTTGCTCGGCCTGCTCGATTAATGTGTCACGGTAGACTTCCCAGGTCAAATCCTCTGCCACTCCGTTTACTTTTTCCAGAGCTTGATAAATGGGAACAGTGCCAACAGGAACCGGAGAATTTCGAATAATCCATTCACGTGTTGTGTGTATGTTTTTTCCGGTAGATAAATCCATAATGGTGTCCGCTCCCCAGCGAATCGCCCACGTCATCTTTTCTACTTCTTCAGAGATAGAAGAAGTAACGGCGGAGTTTCCAATGTTTGCATTAATTTTTACATGGAAGTTTCGGCCGATAATCATCGGCTCGCTCTCCGGGTGATTAATATTAGAAGGAAGAATGGCGCGGCCTTCCGCGATTTCCTTCCGTACAAATTCAGGACTTACCCCTTCGCGAATGGCAACATACTCCATCTCCGGAGTAATCATACCTTTGCGGGCATAATGGAGCTGGGTAACATTTTGCCCTTTTTTCGCCCGCAGCGGTTTTCTCTTTAATCCAGGAAAAACCTCGCGATGGGGTGAACCCTCTTCTCCTTTTATTCCATCGTCTTCCGGTCTTACGTCACGTCCTTCATATTCTTCTACATCGCCTCGCTCCAGAATCCAATGACGGCGAAGTGCAGGAATTCCTTCACGAATATTTACGGAGTAACCGGGGTCAGTATAAACTCCGCTCGTATCATAGACACGAACGGGCTCATTTACCTGGGTTCCAAAACTTCCGGATGATTCGCTCAATTGAATCTCCCGCATAGGCACCCGGATATCCGGTCTGGACCCTTCTATGTATACTTTTTTACTGCCCGGAAACTTCTCAAGATTCGGGATAGAAACTGCGGTTTCAATCGATTTGGACATAAAAATAGCCTCCTTGGTTAGAAAATTCGAAGTATTTAGAACCCTCTATGGAGGCGGAAGGAGGACGTATATGATTAAAAAAGCCGCATAGAAAATGCGGCTTTGGATACACGTACCCCATGCAATATAAACATGAAGTGTCACTCATCCCTCCGCTGGCATTATCCAGTTCAGGTTCAACGGTCGATAACAGATTAGTTATCCTCTCAGCCTGATTCCTCAAGCTCCCGCGTAAATATTATATAACTTATAAACTACATTAACACAAATAACGAAGTATAACAACCTTCATCTACTACAAAAAAACCCTCTACTCCGTCAAGCTAATTCCTCGAATCCAACGGTACCCGACATACGTGCCGACGAGACCGCTGACTACGCCAAGCAAAACTACCGGAAGCGGCTGGTACGGTCCGTTGAAAACGGCCATCATGATGCCCAGTGTGGCAATGGCGCCGACCCAGATATTCAATGACACACGAGAAATCACCGCGGCAAGAATAAACGGAACAATCAGCGCAATGATATATTTTGCGATCATAACGATACATCCTTTCCCTGCTCGAGGGGCATCTCATTCGACTCAGCGTTGCGGCGCGTTCTCACCTTGCGGAACAGCCCGAATAACCGGCTGTATCCCTGCTCTACATACTCATCCGCCGCGGCGTCAGGTGCCACAATCAATCCCAGTTGATGATGGTCTCCCTGATACACGGAACGCTGAACGTATTTGATATGTCCTTCTTTATTCATTACTTCCATTTTACAGAAAGCCGATTGCTGCTGCAATGCCGGGTAAATCTCCTCCTTGCCGTGGATCTCGTGTCCGTTCACTCGCAGAATAACATCTCCCGTCACAATCTCCATCTCATCGGCCGGACTGCCGGGCACAACCGCCAGTACGCGCACACCTTTCTTCAATTGTACATATAGCGGCGTATGAACACGACGCTGCCATTCACCGTAGATACGCAGCGCTTCATGCCCGGCCAGTGCCAGCAGGCTGCCAAGAACGGCAAAAGGAAGCCAGAACGTTCCCAGATACGCTAGCACAAGCAATGCTACGCCGAGCCACACAATCATTTTACCCGCCCACTGCGCTTTTTCCTGGGGCGTGGACAACACCGCCAAATCCGCATACCCTGCTACAGACGGAACCGGAAGCAGGCTCAGTGCAGCTGCACCCGCATAGAACCACGGCCACCAGCCGGGCACATCCGGCGTGTAAATACCGGCTGCATCCCCCGCCACGAACAGAACGACCGGGATAAGCCAGTATTTCTGTATCGCATACGCGCCGACAACACGACCGCGCTGGCTCTTAATGAGGACCGGAGATAGTCCCTGCTTCGGCACGGCACGAATAAGAATGCCTTCTGCGATATGCAATACGGCGACCAGCGCGAGGATGGCCGGGATGTTCACCTCCTGCAGCCATACAACCACTGTTTTAAACCACCCATTCAAACCATCCGAAGGCACAAGCTTCGCCAACGCGGACAGCACGGACAGCAAACCACCGCTATAGGCGAAAGACAAAAAGCGAATGTGAACGAATGCCAAAAGAGCACTTAAAATCCATAGCAAAACAATATCGTGATAAGAAGGTGCCGCACCGATGGCGAGCAGCACAAGAGAAGCGCCCAGGCCCGCTGCCGCACCGAACAGCAGCGCGCGCACCAGCTCTCCCGCTCCCGAAGTCACCCGTGCATGGAACAGCCTGCGCTCCTGCACAATCTGCTTACGGTATGCCCAGAATAATAGCAGCGCAAACACATACAAAGCCGGACTTATCAAAAATTTAGGAATCTGTATCAACAAATCAACAACAAATCCTGACCAATCATCCATTTTCTATCCTCCGAATCTAAAATCGAGCAATACTTACGCCTGCTTTCCCTTTTTTGTCGTTCGGCCAGAAAAGCTCTCGCTTCCCCACTATTCAGTATAAAAAGAAAAAACCACGACATAAAGGCCGTGGTTGTACAATTCTACAAACGGCAGTGCGAACCCTGCCTTATTTTCAATTTGATTCCCTGGATATTACTTCAAGTGCCGCTTGCAGCTGCAAATCATTCTTCGGGTCCTGAATCCGTTTGATCAGCTCCTCCTGCATGACACCTGCGGTCTTTTTATCTACCCTGCCGGTCACCGGAAGCTTGTGCAGACTCTGGAATGCTTTCACGGCAGTTTCGGTCCGGCTGTCGAAGTAACCGTCCGTCCGGCCCGGCGGTTGACCCAATCCTTTGAGAATCAACTGCAGATTCTTCACATCCGAGCTGTTCATATCGCGTCCCAGTTCCACTTTGGTCGGCAGCGGAGCGGCATTAAAATAATCGGGTTGATCAATCTTTACATCCGGCTCAATGCCTTTTTTATGAATCCAATTGCCTTCCGGCGTCAACCATTTGGCCACCGTAATCTTCAGCTGGCTGTCGTCTTCAAGCGGTATTGTATTTTGCACGGTGCCTTTTCCGAATGAGTTTGTTCCGACTACTTTATAGCCGCTGCCCTGCAGTGCGGCGGCCAGAATTTCCGAAGCGCTGGCGCTGCCCTTATCCGTGAGTACGACAACCGGATATTTGGCTTCTCCTTTTTCGGAACGGAATACTTCTTTTTTGCCGTCACTGTACTGTACCTGCAGGATAACGCCTTTATTCGGCACAAGCAGATTGCCGATTTCGACCACTGAATCGAGCAGACCGCCCGGATTGCCCCGGACATCGACAATCAAACCGTTAATGCCCTGTTTCTCCAGTTTGTTCAATTCCGCGGCAAAGTGCTTGGCGGTATTCTGGGAGAACTGCGTAATTTCCAGTTTCCCGTATTTCTTGCCGTTCCGTTCAACCGTCTCGCTGTACACGGTTTCCACCGGGATATCGTCACGAACGACGGTAACAAGCATCGGATCCGAAAGCCCCGGACGCATAATTTCAAGCTCCGCTTTCGTCCCCTTCGGACCGCGAATGTGCATGACAGCATCGCTTAGACTCAGTCCCTGCAAACTTTTGCCGTTTACCTTCAAAATCTGATCCTCCGGACGGAGGCCTGCTTTTTCAGCCGGCGATCCTTTAAACGGAGAAACGATTGTGACCCTTTCATTTTTCAGCGTTACTTCCGCTCCGATTCCCTCAAACGTAGATTGCAGGGAAGAATTGAAGTCCTTCGTCTCCTTTTGGTTCATATAATCAGAGAACGGATCATCCAGCGTCTTGACCATCCCTTCAATTGCGCCGTCAATCAACTCAGCCTTCTCTTGCTTTTCGAGCGCGGCATTCTCTATTAATTGATACGCTTCGTATACTTTAGCCAATTCAGGGTCTTGGGCCGCGGCCTGCTTTTGCGGGTCCTGTCCCTGCGGTACGCTGCCCTGTGTTCCGGAAGCCTGTCCGAAAAATTTCGCGGCTGCGAGCGTTACAATGCTGGTAGAGGCAACGAGCAGCAAAAGCATAATAAAAAGCGTACGGCGTTTTATATACAAATACGAGCACCACCTTTACAGTTTATTTACCTTGATATATTGACACGCTTTCGTGGAGCGAAAGTTATGAAAAGATGAAGAAGAAAGAAAGAGAAAACAGAGCCAAAAAACTCTACTCCAGCCGAGGCGCAGGGCATTTCAGCATTTTTTCTCCTGCTCTTTTCTGTTTTTCTCCAATAAATTCATACCACAAACATTAAGCCGGGCTGTCAAGCTTGCCTTATATAGTATATGGCGGACATATCCGAGATATATCCGCCATAGCAAAATTACCGTAAGTATGACATCGGATCGACTTTCCGACCGTTATTGATAACCGTAAAGTGCAGATGCGGACCCGTAGAACGACCTGTAGAGCCAACCTCCGCAATCTTTTGTCCTGCGCGGACCGATTGTCCTTCGGATACCACAATTCCGCCGTGGCGAATGTGAGCATATAGCGTACTTAAGCCGTTTCCGTGATAGATGACAACCGTATTGCCATACCCATTCATGTAGCCGGTCGATGCTACCACGCCATCCGCAGCCGCATAAATCGGTGTTCCCTGCGGTGCGCCGAAGTCTGTACCATCATGGAATTTCCGCGTATGCAGAATCGGATGCACCCGGTAGCCGAATGGAGAAGTGATCGGGCCATTCACCGGCTGGACAAATTGCCCGCCGGAATGAACAGGCGGCGACCAGCTTCCCGCATCGGAAGAAGAGGAGGCCCGGCGCGCTTCTTCCTCCGCCCGGCGCTGCTCTTCAATCTTCTGTTGCAACTGGTTGACCAACTCAAGCGATGCTTTTTCCTGCTCGTCCTTAATCTCGAGCAGCTCCCCCTCTTTTGCCTGCAGTTCTTTCAGAATGCGTTCGCGCTCCTGCTTCTGCGCTTCCAGTTGAGCAGCCAATTGCTGGGCTTCCGCCTGCATAGCCTTTAAGCTCTTCAATTGCTCTTCGATTTGCTTTTTCTTCTCAGCGATGATATCACGGTCGCGTTTATTATCTTCGAGAATGGTCACATCCTGATCCACGATCGATTTTACCGCATCCAATCGTTCAAGGAAGTCACTGAAATCCTGCGAACCTAGCAATACTTCGATATAAGAGACATCACCTGCTTCATAGATGGCCGACACGCGCGTTTTCAACAGCTTGTCTCGTTTCTGCACACGAGCAATGGCTTCTTGAAGCTGTTTGGCCGCCTCTTTCAAATCTGCTGTCGTAGTTTCAATTTGTTTGTTAAGCTCTTCGATCTTTGCCTGCGTTTCATTCATCTTCAGGTCAATGCTCATGATGTCTTCCTGGGTTGATTGCTGCTGTGCCTGGATACTATGAATCTGCTGATTGAGCGAGCTGATTTTGCCTTTTGCCGCCTGGCTTTCTTTCTTAATTCTATCGATTTCCTTCTGTACGTCTGAAACTTGATCGGCTGAGCCGACTACCGGAGTAATTCCGGTAAAAAGAATCGTGGCTGCCAGCGGAACCAGGAACTTTTTCGCCATCTTTTCCTCCTCAGATTCTATTATTTTTCTATAAAAATCGTGTGAAAAGAAAGAGGAGAAGAGGAAAGAAGATCCGGGGAAGAAAAAGGCGTTCGCCTTTTTCCCTTTGAAATCACCCCCTCATTCTCTTCTTTCTTTTCCTTCGTACCACAAAAGTCAACCGTCCTTCCCGTCATTTTCATGTCAGGATTACGGCTGAAATATGATGGTTTTATATGCGCAAGAACCGCCGTACGGACATTAAGCTTCCCCAAATGCCGATGAACGCGCCAATCCCAAGCAAAATAAGCGAGATTTGAAACGCAAGCGGTGACATCGGCAGCAAATCCAAGAAGTAAAGAGCGAGCTGCCGCTCGACAAAATCTATTAAATAACCGTATCCCACAGTTAAGATTACGATCGGGAAAATGGCGCCAATAATGCCCATCAGCGCACCTTCTACAAAGAATGGCCAGCGAATAAACCCGTTGGTCGCGCCGACCAATTTCATAATCTCGATTTCACGACGCCGTGCCACAATTGTCAACTTAATCGTATTGGCAATCAAAAACATGGCCGTAAACGCCAATGCAATGATGAATGCGACAATCACAAAGCGAACGACATCGGTTACTGCAAACAGCTTTTTCGTAGTCTGTTCAGCGTAATTAACCTTCTTCACACCGTCGATGTTCTGAATCTTCTGGGCCAGTGCTCCGGTTTGCTGTGGTGTTTTCGCTTTGACGATAAAAGAGTCAGGCAGCGGATTTTCTTTCTCCAATCCGTTAAACAGTGCACCTTTCTCACCAAAGCTCTTCTTTAAGTTCTGCAGTCCTTCCGCCTTAGGGACATATTTCACTTCAGCAGCATCGGGCAGCTTTTTAAGTTCGCTTTCCACTTTTTTCGCCGTCGCCTGGTCTGCCGTTACGTCAAGTGAGACGCGAATCTCTACTTGCTTCTCTACGGTCTGGACAAGGTGCTGAATATTCATTGCCAACAACAAAAAGACACCAAGAATCAACAGTGTAATCGTAACCGCACTAATCGATGCGAAGGTCATCCAGCCGTTCCGGCCCAGATTCTTAACTCCTTCGCGCAAATGGCGAGCAAACGTGCTAGTCTTCATAGCCGTACTCTCCCCTCTGCTCGTCGCGTACAATCCGTCCTGCTTCGATGGCGATCACGCGCTTCCGTACACTATTGACGATTTCTTTGTTGTGTGTGGCCATGATAATGGTTGTGCCTCGCTTGTTAATGTCAAGCAGCGTCTGCATAATATCCATCGAAGTCTCCGGGTCTAAGTTACCGGTCGGCTCGTCCGCGATAATCAAATCGGGATTGTTCACGATGGCGCGGGCAATCGCTACACGCTGCTGCTCTCCGCCGGACAATTGCTCAGGCAGTGAACGGGCTTTATGTTTAAGCCGTACAAGCTCTAACACTTCCATTACACGCGGTTTAATCTGCTTTTTCGATGCTTCGATAACTTCCATTGCAAATGCGACGTTCTCATAAACTGTCAGCTTGGGAAGCAGCTTAAAATCCTGGAATACGACACCAATCTTCCGGCGCATATAAGGGATATGCCGTTCTTTCAAACGGTTAATATGCGAGCCATTGATGACAATCTGCCCTTTCGTCGATTTCTCTTCACGGTACATCAATTTAATGAACGTCGACTTCCCCGCCCCGCTCGGTCCGACGACATAGACAAACTCACCGTCTTTGATATGGACGTCAATTCCCTGAAGTGCTACGGTTCCGTTCGGATACGTCTTCCATACATCCTGCATTTCTATCAAATACATCACCCAAACTACAATGTTTTTCTATTATTTCTATGGAAATGACATCATTCAACAATAAACACCCTATCTATTATACCACTTGTCGGGCAAAACGCATGAAGAATAACACATTATTTTCGACAATTTTCCACGAAAAAAAACATCCCCTTGTTTTGAAAGGGGATGACCTTACAGATAATCACTATTTCTTTCATATCCTTTTAATTCATACTTAATGTTAAAGAAGCTGCACCTCGATCTTTTGCAAATGGTCTTTCACCCACTGCTGTGTCTTTTTCAGTTCGACACCTGCCGCAGCCACCTGGCTTTCCACTTGATTTTTCGCCGTACCGCCCAATACATTGCGGGCATTTACTACATTTTGCGGATCCAGCGCGGTATAAATATCGTCCTCAAACAGCTCAGAGAACTGCTTATATTCTTCCATTGTCAGATCAAGTAAGTATTTTTCTTGCTCGATACAGTACAGCACGCTTTTTCCTACCACTTCATGCGCCTGGCGGAACGGCATCCCTTTGCCCACCAGGTAATCGGCCAAATCGGTCGCATTGGAGAAATCGTGTGCCACGGCTTGACGCATGTTTTCTTTTTTTACTTTCATTGTACGAATCATCGGCGCGAACAAGGACAGCGCACCATGCAGTGTGGCTACCGTATCGAACATGCCTTCCTTGTCTTCCTGCATGTCTTTGTTGTATGCGAGCGGCAGCCCTTTCAGCACAGTCAAAAGACCGAAGAGGTTTCCGTAGACGCGCCCGGTTTTGCCGCGCACAAGCTCCGCCACATCCGGATTCTTCTTCTGCGGCATGATGCTCGAGCCTGTGCAGAATGCATCATCAAGCTCGACGAAGTTAAATTCATCGCTCATCCACAGAATCAATTCTTCGCACAGACGCGACAGATGCGCCATAAGAAGCGATGAGTTTGACAAAAACTCGATGATGAAGTCACGATCGCTCACCGCATCCATGCTATTGCTATAGATGGCATCAAACTTTAGCAGTTCGGCCACATATTCACGATCGATCGGGAATGTTGTGCCGGCCAGTGCACCCGCACCCAGCGGCAGCACGTTAATCCGTTTCCAGCTATCCATCAATCGTTCCGCATCGCGCTGCAGCATGGAGTAGTACGCCATGAGATGATGGGCAAACAGCACCGGCTGCGCACGCTGCAGGTGCGTATAACCCGGCAGGATCGTATCCGTGTTGGCTGCCGCCTGCTCAAGCAGCGCCTCCTGTACTCCCGCAACCAGCTCGACGATTTCGATAACACGTGCACGCAAATAGAGGTGCATATCGGTAGCCACCTGGTCGTTGCGGCTGCGTCCGGTGTGCAGTTTGCCCCCGACCGGTCCGATCTGCTCCAGCAGCAGTTTCTCCACGTTCATATGTACGTCTTCGTTTTCCACCGAAAATTCTACATTGCCCGCTTCAATCATCGCGGCGACTTTCTTCAGCCCTTCCGCGATTGTCGCCGCCTCATCTTCCCCGATAATACCGCACTTACCAAGCATCGATACATGGGCGAGACTGCCGATGATGTCTTCTCTCCATAACTGCTGGTCGAACTGGATGGATGCCGTATATTCTTCTACGAGTTTATCCGTTGCTTTGGTGAATCTGCCGCCCCATAGTTTCATTAATATAGGCGTTTTTTCTTCCGGTGCCGGACCGAAAGGAAAAACGCCTCCCTCCTCTCTGACTGCTGTTCTACTCTATATAATGTTACACTTGTTCAATCGCTTCTTTTTTATCGATAACAACCGCTTTTGGCGTATGGTCGAGCTTATCTTTATTCGTCTGTACGAATACTTTCGTCTGCAGCCCCCACAGCTTCACGAAGCCGATAGCTGCCTGGTGGTCAAAAGTATCTTCCGTACTGTACGTAGCCAGATTCTCATCGTACAGGGAAGACTCAGATTTTCTTCCGACTACGATAGCGTGGCCTTTGAACAGTTTCACACGGATTGTGCCCGTTACGAATTTTTGTGTTTCTTCTACGAACGCATTCAGCGCGTCCATGATTGGTGAGAACCACAGACCTTCATAGATAACCTGGGAGATTTTTTGTTCTACAATCGGTTTGAACTGCGCCACTTCGCGCGGTTGAGTTAGGAACTCCAGCTCACGGTGCGCCAGGATAAGCGTAATCGCGCCCGGTGCTTCGTATACTTCACGGGATTTGATACCGACAAGACGGTTTTCCACGTGGTCGATGCGGCCTACGCCATGCTTTCCGGCGATCTGGTTGAGTTCAAGAATAAGCTCAGACAATTTCATTTGCTTGCCGTTCAGCGCTACCGGCTTGCCCTGTACGAATTCGATCTCGATTTCTTCCGGCGTGTCCGGCGTATCTTCGAGATGGTTCGTCAGGTCGTATGCGCCCTTCGGCGGCTCGTTCCACGGGTTCTCAAGCTCACCGCACTCGCATGCACGTCCCCAGAGGTTCTGGTCAATGCTGTACGGGTTATCCAGGTCTACCGGAATCGGAATGTTGTGTTTCTCTGCATATTTAATCTCTTCGTCGCGGCTCATGCCCCATTCACGTACCGGTGCCACAATCTTAAGATCCGGATTCAGTGCCGTGATGGAAACATCGAAACGCACCTGGTCGTTTCCTTTTCCTGTGCAGCCGTGAGCTACCGCAACCGCGCCTTCTTCTTCCGCGATGTCTACAAGCACTTTTGCAATAAGCGGACGGGAAAGTGCGGATACAACCGGATATTTGCCTTCGTACATGGCATTGGCTTTCAGTGCCGGTAAAACAAATTCATCCGCAAACAAATCTTTCGCATCAACGACATAGGACTTAATCGCGCCGACCTGCAGGGCTTTGTCACGTACGAAATCCAGGTCTTTTCCTTCACCGACATCCAGCGCTACTGCAATAACGTCATAATTATATGTTTCTTGAAGCCATTTGATTGCTACTGATGTATCTAAACCGCCTGAATAGGCCAGAACCACTTTTTCTTTTGCCATAATGTAAATCCTTCCCTTCGTGCCTCGCACACAATTTGTTTTCTATGCAATATTATGCATCTTTATTAATAAAAATTCAATACCTTTTTTGCAAAAATTTTTTTCTTTTTCATATGAAGCATTAAGCAAGGAGATTATTTCCTTCTTCGTTGGTTAGGTCGCGTACGAAGATCGCCATAAAAAATCACCTCATGACTGTCTTCGAGTTTGCACACGAAAATCCTTTAAAAATCTACAACTTTGTTAGCTGATGGGGTACTAACAAATGAGGCCGGTGCTGCACTGTATAGAAAGCAACTTCTTGTCGCACCATTTTGCAAATTATCGGACGTTATAAAGTTTCAAACACATACTTATCAAAGATTCTCACTGTCGAAATGCAAAAATGGTTATTTTGACATAAATTTTACAAAATTATGCAAAATAAGAAAAGGAATTAAAAGGAATAAATAGAATTATTTAACATGTATTGAAATTCAAAAGATATGGAGGTATTTCAGAATGAAAAAAACTTTTGCTGTTGTTAGTTCATTAGCAATGCTTTTAGCTTTCTCACCTGTAGGTAGTGCAAGTACCGAATTAGTTAAAAGTGAACCCTCAAAATCTGTAGTCTCTGTTAGTCAAAGTGGAAATGGAAAATCGCTTGCTTCAGAAATAACAAAGTTAGATAAACAAACATTAAAAGCTAACCAAAGAGCTCTAAAAAAACAAGTTGATACTTTGTCAGATACAGAGTTTGATAAATTCATGCATAATTATGTCAAGGAAAACAAAAACTACTTATCTTCGAGTGAATTAACTAATAGGTTAAATATGTTGGGCATTGAGTTTTCCATGAAAGATAAAGCAACTCCGGAGTTTTCTGCACAAGCTATCGGAGTTGACCAAATTACTCTGTCCTCTTATTCAGCAAAAAGAGGCGGAGATTCTTATTACAGACTATATATCTCTTGGGATTCCTCAGTTTCTGAAGCTAGACCCGGCTCTTATGATTTAGTATCTATTGAATGGGACCCGACAGTAGGGGCGTACTATGATGCAAATGTTGGTGATACCACCAAAGCTACGAAGAGAGATGGATCAAGGAGAACTAGCGGAATATATTTATTTAACGTCCTTGATAATAAGCTTGATTTTGATACCTATGCAACTGTTTATGTTACACCCAAAAAATCGGGATGGCTAGAGTATGGCTCAAAATATACCCATACTTATAGTAAAACAAGTACAAGCACAACTGTAGGAGCAGCTTTCAATTATGCAACAGCAGGTAGCACCGGCGGTCTTACATATAATGTAACCTTAAGCGAGACAGAAGCTAGTTGGGACAAATGGGATGATAATGCTGTAAATTTACC
>Ga0310822_100682_pt1 | contig 15261 bp, 14 predicted proteins | sample P4_ome_2_FD_201313 | JGI IMG/M metagenome (GOLD analysis project Ga0310822, IMG submission 201313) | Sorghum-adapted microbial communities from Joint BioEnergy Institute, Emeryville, California, United States - P4_Day56_Rep2 | ecosystem: Engineered > Bioreactor > SSF (Solid state fermentation) >... | reverse complement strand
TTCGGCCAGTTTGTTGGCGAGCCAGGCGACGCATACAGCCGGATTGCCCAATGCCGCCGCGCCCACACCCGTATTCATAACCTCGCCGTTTTTGTACAGCACCATGCCGGCCATGACGAGGTCGATCTGGTCTGGCTTCCCCGGACGCCCGCCCAATACGTAGAAGCCGGAGGACGCATTGTCCGCAACGGTGTCCTCCAGCTTGATCTTCCAGTCGGCGATGCGGCTGTCCACGACTTCGAGTGCTGGGACCACATATTCGGTCGCCAGCATGACATCGAGAGCCGTCACGCGCGGGCCTTTCAAGTCGCGCTTCAGAAAGAAGGCGATTTCCGCCTCTACCTTCGGCTGCAGCACTTTTTTGCAGGAGATGTGACCGTGATTTTCCACAGCCATGCTGTCAAGCAGATGGCCGTAGTCCGGCTGGTCTACCCCGAGCAGGGTTTGCATCGCCAGCGAGGTTAGACCGATTTTTTTACCCGTAATCACATCGTCCGCATTCACTTTCCGCCCGACGGTCAAAAGCTGCACGCGATACGCGTCTTCGACCGAAATCTCCGGCTCTATTTTCGTAATCGGCTCGACAGCCAGGCCGCTTCTCTCCGCCTCCGCCAGATGGTCGGCGAGCCGCTTGATTTTTTCCTCGTCCATTGCCGTATCCCTCCCGCACGTTGTTTCCGACCGCTATCTTTTCATCGTGATCGTCTTGGCTTCCGTATAAAATTCGAAGCTGTGCCGTCCGCCTTCCCGGCCGATTCCGCTCGCTTTTGCTCCACCAAAAGGCGTTCGCAAATCGCGCACATACCAGCAGTTGATCCACAGCAGCCCGGACTGCACCTGATCCGCCACGCGGTGAGCGCGTCTGAGGTCGTTCGTCCAGACGACGCCGGCCAGCCCGTAGATGGAGTCATTGGCGATCTGGATGGCTTCTTCTTCTGTTTCAAACGGAATGATGACGATGACCGGACCGAAAATCTCCTCTTGGGCTACCCTCATTTTGTTGTCCACATCGCAGAGCACGGTCGGCTCGTAAAAATTGCCGTCCCCCAGACTGGTGATGCGCTTGCCGCCAAAAGCGAGCTTGGCTCCCTCTGACAGTCCGATCCGGACGTATTCATCCACCGTGGCCAGGTGGCTGCGGGAGACAAGCGCCCCCATGTCGGTATCCGGGTCGAGCGGATTGCCAACCTTGATTTTTTTCACCGCCTGCACAAATTTGTCCAGGAATTGATCGTAGATGCTCTTTTGGACCAAGAGGCGCGATCCGGCCAGGCAAATTTCGCCCTGGTTGCGGAAAATCGCCTCGATCGACCCTTTCACCGCCTCATCCAGATCTGCGTCCGCAAAGACGATGTTGGCTGATTTGCCGCCCAATTCGAGCGAAACGGGAATGAGCTGGCTAGCAGCGTTCCGCATTACGGTTTTGCCTGTCGTGGTCTCCCCGACGAACGATATCCGGCGGACATGCGGGTGTGTGGTCATCGCGGTGCCGACTGTTCCGCCCGGCCCCGTCAGGATGTTCAAAACGCCCGGCGGCAAGCCTGCCTCGTTGGCGATTTCGCCCATCATGACCGCGCTCAGCGGCGTATAGGAGGCGGGCTTGACGATGACCGTATTGCCCGCCGCCAGTGCAGCCGACGCTTTCCACGTCATCTGCATAAACGGCAGATTCCACGGAATGATCAGGCTGGTCACGCCTGCGGGAGCGTATTTGGCGTAGGACATGAAGCCGTTCATTTCGTAATGTTCATGTACGAGATACTTGGCCATTTCGGCGAAAAAGCGCAAATTCCAGGCGGCTCTGGGGATGTCAAAGCCGCGGCTCTCCTTGATCGGCTTGCCGACGTCAAGCGTCTCCACCAGCGCCAATTCCTCCACCCGCTCCATGACGAGATCGGACATTTTGCAGAGAATCTTCGCTCTTTCTTCGACGGGCATCCTGCTCCAGACGCCGCTTTCAAACGTGCGCTGGGCTACCTCGATCGCCTTTCTCACATCCTCTTCGCCCGCATTTGCCACCGAGGCCAGCTTGAGATTGGTCGCGGGATCGAGCGTGTCAAATGTCTCCCCGGAGATCGCGTCCACGTATGCTCCGTCGATAAACAGCTTTGCGTCCTTCAACTTTCGCTGTTTTGCCTGTGTAGTCTGACTCATGTGAAAGCCTCCTACTCTTCGATTTCCAGAATCATTTCGACTTCCACCGCATTATTGTGCGGAAGCTGGGCCATCCCGACGGCGGAACGCCCGTGCCTCCCCTTCTCCCCGAAAATCTGCACCAGCAGATCGGACGCTCCGTTCATGACCTTGGGCTGATCCGTAAAATCGGGGGCGCTGTTGACAAACCCGAGGATTTTCACCACCCGCTTTACGCGGCTCAGCTCGCCGATCTCCGCCTTGACGACAGCCAGCAGGTTGAGCATGCATTGCCTGGCTGCCAGGTAGCCTGTTTCCACCGACACATCATCGCCGAGCTTGCCGCGGTATTCATCTGTCCCTTGTCCGGCGGTAAACAACAGGCTGCCTGCGCGGACACAGCCTACGTAGTTTCCTGCTGCCTGCCGTGGGGCCGGAAGCGATAGCCCCAATTCCTGCAATCTTTGTTCCGGTGTAGCCGCATGTGTAGTCATCTCCCTCTCACCTGCCCACGCTCATATTCAGGAAGCGCAGCGCGTTTTCGCCCAGCATCGCCCGCTTCTGCTCCTCGGTGAGCGAAAGCGCATTGTCTATGACCTCGCCCGGAGGAATTTCCCGCAGCAAGAACGGGTAGTCCGACCCCATTAAAATGCGGTCGGCGCCAAAGCGGTCCACCATGTATTGAATGTTCAGCGGATCGTAGTTCAGCGAATCGAAATAAAAGCTCTTGGCGTAGTGGCTTGGCGGCTGCTCGGTCAGCCTCAGATGCGGCCATACCTTCCAGCCCTGGTCCAGGCGGGGAAGAATGTAAGGAAATGACCCTCCGCCGTGGGCAAAGCAAATCTTCAGCCGAGGGAATTTTTCCATCACGCCGCCGAGAATCAGGCTGGCAGCAGCCAAGGCCGTCTCGCTCGGCATCCCCACCGTATACATCAGGTTGTGCCGCGGCATCCGCTCTCGGCCGAGTGTCTCCCACGGGTGGATAAACAGCGGCACCTCCCACTTCTCGCACATTTCAAAGAAGGGAATCAGAGACGGATCGTCCAGGTTGTTGCCATTCACATTCGTACCGATCTCGATCCCCTTGAGGCCGAGCTCATGCATGCAGCGGTCCATTTCACGAATCGCAATCTCCGCATTTTGCAGGGGCACGGTCCCAAGCCCGAGAAAGCGCTCGGGATGCTGCCTGACCGTGTCCGCGATAAAATCGTTTTGGATGCGGGCCATCAGCTCCGCTTCTTCAGCAGGGGCCCAGTAGGAGAACGTGACCGGAATCGGCGAGATGACCTGCATGTCGACCTTTTCCCGCTCCATGTCAGAAATCCGCTTGGCAGGGTCCCACACCTGATCGGTCACTTCCCGGAACACTTTGCCCGCGACCATGATGTTGGCGCCGCACGCGCAGGTCCGCTGCAGGACGGGCCAGCGCTCGCCTTGAAATTTCTCAGCCAGATTGGGGAGGTCTTCCGGAATGATGTGCGTGTGGAAGTCTACTCGCATTTCCACTCACTCGCTTCCGGAGGCATGACGTGCCCGCAATTTTTGCATGTCCGCAGCTCCAGATTGCTGTTGAAGCCGTGAATCGCTTCTTTCACCTGAACCTCGATATTGGTCAGCTGCACGGTGGCGCGATGCATTTCGCTGTCGCACTCGTCGCAGAACCAGACGAAGTCCTCCAGCTCTCCTTCCGCCCGGTTTCGCTCGATGACCAGCCCGATCGTATCGGCTACCCGGTGCGGCGAATGCGGAACGTTGGGAGGAAGCAGGAACATCTCTCCCTCCTTGACCGTAATTACTTCGCGTTTTCCCTCGTAGTTGATGATCTCCACATAGCAGTCGCCCTTGATCTGATAGAAAATCTCCTCCGAGGGGTCCACGTGGAAGTCGCGCCGTTTGTTGGGGCCGCCGAGCAGCATGACCATCAGCTCGGCGTCTTTCCAGATCACCTTGTTGTTGACCGGCGGCTTGAGCTGGTCTTTGTTCTCCTCAATGAACTTCGCCAAATTTATCGGTGCCAGGATGCTCATGCAAATCACTCCCGTTCGCTTTTGATGGTTGCTTTTCAGCGGATTACCGCTGCGCTGACAGATCGGCCGCGCCCTTCAGCGCTTTTTGCAGCAGTACGACTTCTTTTGCCAGATGGCTGATGCGGCTCAGAACATCCTCGTCCACAATCTCGTTTTGCTGATTGAAATGGTCCGGGTGGGCGTAGACGAAGCCCGGGGCCACATAGGCCCGGAAATATCCTGCGATAGGCTTCAGTTGGTTCTCCACCACCAGGTAATGCTGGTACGTCCCGCCATTGGCGACAAATCCCATCACCTTGTTGCGCAGCGCCTGCGGCGGAATGTGGTCAAACAAGTTTTTCAGGGCGCCGGTCAGCGACCCTTGGAAAATCGGCGTTCCAATGATGTAGCAATCAGCCGACGTTACGAGATCAATTACCTTTTTCGTGTCATCGGGATAGGTGGACGGATCTCGCCCATCACACAGCGACATTTTGAAGTCCCTCAGGTCCAGCAGCTCTGTCTCAAGCTCAGGGGCTTCCTTTTTCACTTCTTCCAAGACTTTATGCACGAGGATGCTCGTCTTTGCTCCGATAATGGTTCCGGATATACCCAGCACTTTCACCGGAAACCCTCCCTTCAGGCAGATTCTTTCGGTAGACTTACACTACGTTTGCGGCTTTTGCGGCTTTTACCGCTTTTACCGCTTTCGCCGCTTTTACCGCTTTCGCCGCTTAGTCAGCTCCGCTTGCCCGCTTGACCGGAAGCACCGACTCCGCTGTCTTTTTCCCCTCAAACACACTGAGAGCGTCATCCACAAGGGAAAAAGAACGTTCGCGTTTGTAGTTGTTGTAGAAAATCGCCCTTTTTCGGATCGGGTCGCCCGTGTAATAGCGCTCGTACTGGAGCAGCCGCTGCCCGAACGCTTCGCCGCACAAATCCCAGGCCAGCTTGAACAGTCGGACGCGCTCCGATCCGGAGATGCCCGCCCGTCCGGCGTAGTACTTCTCCATGTCCTCGGCCAGTTCCGGGTGAACCATATCGGCATCCGTCGGAGACATGAGCAATCCGCCTGCGCCGATGATTTGCAGCACTTCGATCGCCCGCGGGTACATTTTCGGGAGCAGTCCGCGAATCGTCTCGAGCGGCACCCAGCCTGGCATCATTTCACCCGAAGGCAGCACATCGCACTCCCGCTCGGCAGTCCGCAGCAGCGCCCGGATGCACTCGACGGACTGAATCAGCTCTCCCAGGTCATTTTGGACGTTCAGATACACGTCTACCCCGATGGAGTCAGCCAGGCGGACCGCCACCTCCGTGGCAAACTGCAGCTTGATCAGCCCTCTCACTCCGGTCTGGTGCGCCGGCTGCTGGGCGATTCCCGTTTTCGGATAGAGCCCGTTCGCCGCTTCCACGTTGTTGTACAAAAAGACGCGATCCCATGGAACCAGCACATCGTGGAAGACGAGCACCGCATCGCTTTCCTCGAACCGCGACGCCAGCGGATGATCGTAGACGGAGCGCTTTCCGTCCTGCATCGGCTCGCGGCACAGGATGCGCAGTCCCGGCGTATCGATCGGGATGGCAAACGCAAGCGCGTAACGCTCGTCGCCTGGCTTGAAGCCGGGGAACGAGTAGATGATCACTTCATCCGTGATCGGCGCCAGCGTGGCCAGCATTTTCGCCCCTCTGACGATCAGCCCTTCCGGTGTCTCTCTGACTGCACCCAAATGCGTAAACATGTCCTGCTGTTCATGCGAGGTCTTGCTCCGGTCATTTTGCGGGTTGATGATCGCATGTGTAAGGAACAGGTCATTGTCGCGAATGTACCGGTAGTAGCTCTTTACATTTTCCGCCCATTGTCGGTTGTACTTTTCCAGAAACGAAGCATTGCTGTACAAGGAAGTCAGAACGATATTGAGAAAATCCGGCGTTCTCCCCATCAGGCCGAACGTTGCCTTGGCGTACGCCTCATACAGATTTCTCCTTGCTTCCAGATCCTCCGCGCTTTTTACCGGGAGGAAGGCGTTGTTTACTCTCTCACCGGTTTCCTCGCAAATGTGCGTGATCTTGTCCTGATACTCCGGGTCATGCTGCATGTCGTACAGCTTGGCGATTTCGAGTATAGGCTGCTTGAAAACCGCCTCATCGTACACACTTGTCACTCTGCGCCCCTGCAGCCAAATCTCCGGCTGCCGGGATTGCAAACCTTTGATGTATTCAGCACCTGAACGAATTCCCATAAACAATCCTCCCCTGGCAATGTTGTTTTTTCACCTTGAAACGGATTATAATATCCAATTTTTTCGAAAATTGTAGCGCATTTAACGTTTTTCACCGTTTTTTGGCGAGCAGATGAAAATCTTGGCATCAGCCTGACAAAGGGGGGGTTATTGGGACAAGCCCAATATTTTCGGCACGAACAGGACGGCATCTTCCCAATAGGTGATCACAAACAAAATGGCAATCGCCATCACCAAAAACGGCATTGTCGCTTTTACAAGCCGCTCAAATTTGACCTCCGCAATGGAGGAGACGATAAAGAGTCCCGTACCCACCGGCGGTGTCAACAGACCGATCGTCAGGTTGATGCAGATGATCACGCCAAAATGGATCGGATCGATCTGAAATGCAGTGACGAGCGGCATCAGCACCGGCACCAAAATAATCAGCGCGGCAATGCCGTCCAGGATCATCCCGAGCAAGAGCAGCAGCAGATTGACCAGCAGCAGAAACACAAACGGACTGTCGGACACGGAAAGCATCGTACCCGCGATCAATTGAGGGATTTGCTCAAAAGCGATCATCCAGCCAAAAATGTTGGCCATCGCGATCAAAAAGGTGACCGTAGCCGTGCTGATGACGGTATTGATCAAAATTTGCGGCAGCTTTTTTACGTGCAGCTCCTTGTACAAAAACGTGCCGACAAGGAATGCGACGACACAGGCAATCGCCGCCGATTCAGTCGCCGTGAACGCCCCGCTCAAAATCCCGAAGATGATGATAAAGGGCACCAGCAGCGCTGGCAAAACTTGAACCGTACTTCTCAGCATCTCTTTTCCCGAGGCGCGTTTGCTCTTCGGAAAATTGTTCTTATACCCCAAATAAGCGATCAGAGCCGTGAAGCCAATCCCGTAAATAATGCCGGGAACAATCCCCGCCATAAACAGCCCGCCAATCGAGGTCCCTGACAGCGTCCCGTAAATAATAAAGATCATGCTCGGCGGGATAATCGGCGCGACGATGGACGACGCCAGCGTCAAGGCCGAGGAGAATTCCCGGTCATAGCCCTCCTTTTCCATTTCCGGAACCATCACCTTGCTCATCATCGCAGCCTGCGCATTGGCCGATCCGAGAATCGAAGCCAGAAACATGTTCGACACAACTGTCACATAAGCCAACCCGCCGCGAACATGCCCCACGAACACCTTCGCGAACTGGACCAGCCTGGTCGTGATGCCGCCTCCGTTCATCAGCTCTCCGGCAAGCATAAACAGCGGGATTGCCAGCAAGCCGAAATTCTCCAGACCGGAGTAAAGCCGCATCGGCGTAGATGTGAGCAGCGTGGTGTTCCCCATGAGTAAGAAATAGACGATCGTGATCATGCCCAGGACAAGGGAAATCGGGATGCCCATCAATAAAAAGAGCAGAAACAGCAGGATTACCAATGTGGTCAACGGAATTCCTCCTCTCGGATCAGCTCGATCAGATTGGACAACAGATGGATGGCGGAAAACGTCAAGCCGACCGGCACCGCGCTGAACGGAATCCACATCGGGAGGAGGATGGCTGTCGACTTTTGAAAAGCAACGCCTGGCGACAGCACCCATGTATAGCTGTAATAGAGCATCACCGCGAGAAATACGAGCATCAGGATATGCCCGGCGATGCCTGCCATTTTCTTTACCTTCGCCGTCGCGTACTCAAGGACAATGGTAACGGCGGCCTGAGACTTGTACTTCAGTCCCAGGCTGCCGCCGATAAAACTGCTCCAGATCAATAAAAAGATCGACACCTCCCCCGCCCATGACAGGGGGGCATTCAGCACGTAGCGAAACACGACTGCGAGTGCAACAATGACAGCCATCGCAAACATGAGGACAATGGCTAAATACTTTTCCACCGTAGAAATGAGGTCGCTCAATGCTTTCATGGTCTGTTCCCCTTTGGCTGCCTATTTGCGGAATGTATCGATAAACTCTTGGATGAGCGGGTTGGTCGGTCCGTATTTTTGGTCAAACTCCTTCATGATGGGACCAAACAGAGCCGGATCGATCTCATAGATTTTCATTCCTTTGTCACTGAGCGTTTTTTTGAACTCTTCTTCCTGCCCCGCTCTGGTCGTTGCGGAAAAATCAGCCGCCGCGGCAATGGCGTCGCGAACAATCTGCTTGTCCTCATCCGGCATCTTGTCGAACGTCCCTTTGCTGACCATCGCGACCGCAGGCCACACCATATGATTGGTCACAGCCCCGTACTTCACGACTTCGTAGTATTTGTTGGTGATGGTCGCATCGAGGTCCATATCCATTCCGTCGATCACGCCGGTTTGAACGGCCGAATACACCTCGGGCAGCGGCAGTCCTTCCGTCGATGCGCCTGCAAACTTGTAAAAATCCTGCAGCGGAGGGCTCGGGGTGACCCGCAGCTTCAGTCCCGCCATGTCTTCCGGCTTCAGTACCTCTTTGTCTTTAAACAGCATCACGCGCTGCCCGGCGAATAAATAATCAAGGCCCACCAATCCCTGCTGCTCGAGTGTCGCGAGAATTTTTTTGGCTACGTCCGTATGCCTGGCTTCATTTGCCGCCTTCAGATCAGGAAATGCATAAGGCGTAAACCAGGCAGAAAATGAAGGAGACCTGGAGCTGAGATAGGCCGCTGTAATCAAGCCGAAATCGACCGAACCGGCACCGATTTGCTGAACCATGTCAGCTTCCGTTCCCAACTGGCTGGACGGATATATCTCCAGCTTCATCCGGCCTCCGGAACGCTTGTCCAACTCTTCTTTAAACTTTTCCGCCGCCAAATGCCATGTGTGTGTAGGCGGCGTAATATGGGCCAGCTTGAAGTTGTAGCTCGGCTTGGAGTCGCCGCCTGCTGCCGCAGGCTGATTGGAAGTACCGCTTGGCGCCGCATTTCCGCCGCAGCCTGCAGTCATGACAATCATCAGACAAGCCGTCAAAAGGGATGCCCCCCATTTTTTTACCTTTTTCATTGACTACCCCTCCATTTTTTCATGTACGAACCCATTCATGAATCATTGAACAAGCTGCTTTCGTCTAACCTGCCGGATCGTTTCGCCGGATAGTTCCCTTACCCCCTATCCAATATCGGAATGTTTCGATAATTTTGTGCCCGATTTCCGTTTCAGGCAAAAAGGACGGTGCTATGATTTTACTAAATGGGAAGCTGGAGTATTGTAAAGCGCTTAACGTTTCAACCACATTTTTTGACAAAAAACGGCTTGATATCGCATCTGAATGTAAACCATTTAACATGATTTCTGTTTTTTTGTTTTGTCCATGCTCCATAGATTGAAAATACTCTTTTTCTTCATCTATAATATTCGTGGAAGGTTCTGAAAATTTAGAATTAATGTGGCAAAACGATACGGAAAACGTTTTTGGTGAAGGGGTTTGAAGGCAATGAGCCTGTTGGAAAATGTCGTCCGCGTTTCTTCTCTCATGCATAAAATGGTCTTATGCTTTGAAGAAGACTTTACGCTGGGAGTAACGGATCGGGAAAAATTTATAACCTATATTCCTGGAAAAACCCTGCAGTTTGGCTTGTCTCCTCACGCTCCGATCAAGGAGGGCAGTCTTGCCAAGCACATCCTGGAGCAAGGGATGCCCGTCAGCAAAGTCATGGATTCCTCCGTATACGGGATTGCCTATCTGGCCGGCGGACTTCCCATCAAGGAAAATGGAATCATTGCCGGTGTCCTTGTCTTTGGAGTCGGCCTGGATCGACAAAATACGCTGACACAGATCGCCGGGCATTTGTCGTCGATCGTCGAAGAGGTTTCTGCACAATCCATCGAAATGCAGAAAGGCTCTGAAGTCTTATCCTTGCACAGCGAAAAACTGCATACCGTCACGACCGGGATGCTGGAGCAGTTGAAAACGACTTTTACCGTATTGAAATCGATCTCGCAGATTGCCAAGCAGTCCGAAATTCTCAGCCTGAATGCCTCGATTGAGGCCGCACGGGCTGGCGAACACGGCAGAGGCTTCAACATCGTCGCCGGAGAAATGCGCCGTTTGGCAACGATGTCCGGAGATTTTGCCAAAGAGATTTCTCAGAACCTCTCTTCACTCCAAGCAGAAATGGCCTCGATCTCGGAAATGGTCCTGGACTCGAAGAATCTGACCCAGGGACAGACAGAAGGCATAAGAGAGCTGGCTTCGGCCATACAGGAAGTAAACCAGGAAGCCACCCTGCTCCAGCAGATGTCAAAAATTCACTCAAGCTCCCCGACCGGGTAGTCGAAACCGCCAACCGAGCCCGTTTTTCGAGCATCCACAATTCCAATTGTAAGGAGTGTTCGATATGGTATCTCCGTTTGAAACCGATGTGAAATGGGAATCGTTCCTGAAGTACGGGACCCGGCAATTTTGTAAAGGAAAAACGATCATATACAAGCAAGGCACGATGGGAGAAGGTTTTTACTACCTCCATAAAGGTCTCGTAAAAATCATTTCCACAACGGCAAAAGGAAATGACCGTCTGTTAAACATCGTCGTTCCCGGCCAGATCATGGGCGTCCAATCCATGGATCGTCATACGCACTTCACCACAGCCGTTGCCGTAAAGAACTCGGTCGTCTACCACTTCTCCTGTGCCCAATTTCAAGAAATGCTCAAGGCTCAACCCGAATTGCTCTCGCTGTTCACACAGACCGTCAGCCAGAAACTGCGCATTCTCCTTTTTGCCATCAACATGAAAGCGCTTACTTCAGAAGGGCAGATTGCCTCCCTTCTTTTGAATCTTTGCGACGATTTTAAGAACTACGAGGTTCCGCTCACCCAGCAAGACCTGGCCGACTGTGCCGGTCTGACGCGGATCACCGTCTATAAGATTCTGAAGCAGTGGAAAGAAAGCGGAATTATCGAGATCAAAAACCGGACCTTTGTCATCCAGAAACCGGAATTGCTCCGCTATCCGTATCGATACACCCAGACGGCGTTGACTGTCTAGCTTCCGCTGTCCAAGGCAGATCACGAGAAAAGGAGATCGCCATGACCAATCTGCGCTACAAATGGGCCCCGTTTTTGATGTATGGCCAAAAGCTGGAGTATAAAAAGAACGCCACCGTCTATCGCCAGGGCGAACAGGGAAACGGTTTTTACTACCTGGATCGCGGCGGTTTAAAAATCATCCTCTTATCCGCGAACGGACACGAGCGCACCATCGACTACGTGCCAACCGGCGGATTGTCTGGCGAGCACGGGGCCTTTAAAGGGCCCTACGTGACTTCCGCCATCACCACCTCCCCCTCCGTTTTGTACTTCTTCTCCGATGAAGCGCTGTCCAATATATGCAAAGATCACCCCCAGGCCGCCGTCCTTTTTACCAATTCGCAAATATACAAGGTTCGGCTGCTGGCTGAAATCATCGCATTCCAGGACTGTCCGGTCGAACAGCAGATGGCCCATTATTTGATCAGACTATACACCGTTCATGAAAATGAAAACGTCCCGATCGATCAAACGTCATTTGCCCGCTACATCGACACCTCCCGCATTACCGTAAACAAGATTTTGCAAAAATGGCGGCAGCAAGGGCTGATCGAGCTTTCCAACCGCGGTGCGATTCGCATTGCAGATGTCGAAAAGATCAGGGAAATTGCTTATAAAACCGGGGAGTTGGAGGGAATGAGCCTTTGGCAGTAGGCCGCTTCCCTCCATAAAAAAACCCCCGGGAAATCGGGGGATTTTCGCTTATGCTTCTTTCGGCAGGACAATTCCTTTGTAAAGCTGTACCGTAATCCAATAGTAAAATGTGTAGATGACCAGGAAAATGCTGATCGGTACCCAAATGCCCACATACGGTTCTTCCAGGATAAACGAGAACATGTTCATCCCTACGAGAACGTGAACCAGACCGATCAGGGCAGGAAACACGAAGACGACGAACAGCTCCTTGTAAATCGAACCGACAAGCCATTCCTGGCGAACTCCGATTTTGCGAAGCATGCTGTAGCGGTCTTTGTCCCGGGTAGCCCCGGACAGGATTTTAAACATCAGGCAGCTAGCCATCATCGCCAAAAAGGCAATTCCGAGGAAGAAGCCCATGAACATCGTCCCGCTCGTAAAGGCATAGAGGCTGGCATATGTGGTGTATTTCGAATAAAGCTGGGGACCCTCGGCTCCAGTCTCATCAGCATACAACCGGGTTTGCCGCTCATCGATTTCTTTCAGCTCCTGCTTGTACTTTAAAAAGTCATCCACCTTGGCGAGCACGACCGAGCGCTCTTCTCCCTGGATACCGCTATACGTCGTTTGATCGACGATGCGGACTGCCTTGCCGTTGATCATCTCGTAGCTGTTGATAAATTCGCCCGTGACCGCTTCCTGCCAGTCAGGGGGCATCGACTCGATGTCCGGCCCCAGGTTTTCCTCAGGATGATCATACACGCTGTACACCTTGGACGGGAGAGGCGTTGACACGCGCTTGACCCGGTTGTCCGGATCGTAGTCCTCCAATCCGATCGTGTTGATTAGCGGCGGATCCGCCAGCAAATCGTCCTTCAGGTAGTAAATCCCCGCATCATCCACCTTGTATCGGTACGTGTTTTGTTCCTCGACCGTCATTGCTTTCAAGGCTTCATAGTCTGCAGGCACAGGCTTGTGAATAATGACGTCATAGACTTTTCCCATTTCCGCCATCAGGCTCACGTTTTTCTGAAAAGCCATGCCCCCAGCCATTGCCCCAACGCCGAGCGCGATCAGCATCGCTACCGTTCCGAGCACCTTTGTCAGGTTGTTTACGCGAAAGCGAAGCTGCGCGAATGTGAAAGCATTTAGTTTACGCTCATTCCACACCCGATTCTTTTTCAACGCATTTACAAACACCGGCAGCAGGGTGATGAAAATCAAATAGGTTCCAATGGTGGTAGCTGATGCCGCGATGAAGAGTCCGATTTCCCTGAGCTCTTCCATATGGACAAGCGCATAATAACCTGCTGCGAGTCCGGCAAGGCCGATCAGTGCAAGCAGAACCGTAGCGAAGCCCTTTCGCTGTACCCTGTCATTTTGCTGTTCGGCCCGGATGAGGTCCAGCTCTGTCGTACGGGCCAGCTTGATTGCATTGACCGATGACGTCAGCAGAAAGAGCACCAAAAAGAACCCGCACGTCATCATGATGGAAGGGAGATAGAAGGGCTGGTAGCCTTCAAGCGAGATATCGAGCTGCTTCATCAGCAGGCTCCCTACCCCGCTCGCCAGCCCTGCTCCCGCGATGGTGCCGATGACCAGGGAAATGATCCCGAGCACAAGCGTTTCCAAAAACAGGATTTGGCTGATCTTCCTCTTCTTCGCGCCCAATATCATATACATCCCGAGTTCTTTGCGTCTGAGCGACAGCAAGAACGAGTTGGCGTAAAAGATATAGAAGAAGGTAATGAACGCCAGCAAAACAGAGCCTACATTAAAAACGAGCTGGATCGAGCTGATCACCGAATTTTGTTTCGTAAAGTCACCATTCAGCGCCAGCGTCTGGAACATGTAAAAGATCGTAATCGAGATGACCAGACCGATCAGGAGAACCAGATAGTCCTTCATCATTTTTCGCATACTTGAAAGCGAAAGCTTCAACAGCATGTGCATTCCCTCCTAGCGCACATCATGCGATGCACCCAGCTCGGCAAGTACATCCAGGATTTGCTTGAAGAATTGCTGACGGTCTTGTGTCCGGTGAATTTCCGTATACAATTTTCCGTCCTGAATAAAGAGAATACGCCTGCAATAGCTTGCACTGAAAGCGTCGTGCGTGACCATCATGATCGACACGCCGTGGTTCTCGTTCAGATCGGTCATCGTCTCCAGCAAGCTTTTCGCGTTTTTGGAGTCAAGCGAACCGGTCGGCTCATCAGCCAGCAGAATGGCCGGATCATGCACCAGCGCACGTGCGGCCGCAGCCCGCTGCTTCTGCCCGCCGGAAATCTGGACCGGGTACTTCTGCAATATCTCCTGAATCCCCAGCGTTTGCGCCACCTTGTGCACCTTGGGGGCAATCTCGCTCGAAGAGACGCCTTGCAGCGACAGGGGCAGGGCGATATTTTCATACACCGTCAAGTTTTCCAGCAGGTTGAAGTCCTGAAAAATGAAGCCCAGCTTTTGCGAACGGAAGTCCGCAAGCTGATTCTGTTTCATCTGGGTGATGTCCGTTCCGGCGATCTGAATGAATCCGTCCGTGGGGCGATCCAGTGTGGAAATGACATTCAGCAGCGTCGTTTTTCCGGAGCCGGAAGGACCCATGATTCCGACAAATTCGCCTTCCTGGATAGTCAGCGATACTCCTTTCAACGCATGCGACTGACTTTCTCCTCGATTTCCGTATATTTTTTGAACGTCTCTGACTTCAAGTACAGATGCTTTCACATTTATTCCTCCCAAGCTTATTCCCGAAACTCAAATGGCAGTCGGTTTGCTTCTCGTTGTATTAACTGTAACCAGTTTCCAGACAAGTAGCTATTGATCTACCTTACATTTTGCTTTCGGTTTTGTAAGGAAAACTTTGTTCGAGCTTGGGTGGAGAGATGAAAAAGGAGAAAACCGCTTAAAGTACGGTGGGACACCTGCTCGAGGGTTGTACTGGCCGGCTGCATTCCAAAAGCGGAACCGCGTCCAAAAGCAGCCGGTTCCCGGTGCTTTTCAAAGGTTGGACTCTTAAAAGAGTGTTCCGCTTTTTCCATTTCGCCTAGGTAGGTGTCCCAAAGACTTTCGCGTTTTCTCCTTTTTCATCTCTATCGCTTTTCTTGTTTTTCTTGCTTTGTTTTAAAGATTATTTCTTTTGTTTTGGGTCACTAGCGTTGCATTAATCTTTTCCCATCATTCAAAATACACATAATCTTTGGTATTTGGTTGTCTAGGGAACAAAAAAATCCTTTACACTGGAAAGG